>Ga0102946_1000315_pt1 | contig 16850 bp, 14 predicted proteins | sample SalPon2A_A_D1_MG_FD_78209 | JGI IMG/M metagenome (GOLD analysis project Ga0102946, IMG submission 78209) | Soil microbial communities from South San Francisco under conditions of wetland restoration - Salt Pond MetaG R2A_A_D1_MG | ecosystem: Environmental > Terrestrial > Soil > Wetlands | place... | reverse complement strand
CTCAGGATCCGTTTCCGGCTCCAGCTCGGACTCATCTTCTTTCTTCGGCCAAGCTCTCAGGATGGCATTGACCACAGTCGCCAGCGGAATGGCGAAGAAGACGCCCCAGAAGCCCCACAAGCCACCGAACACCAGGATGGCAAGAATGATAGCGATTGGATGCAGATTGACGACCTCGGAAAACAGGAGTGGCACCAGCAGGTTGCCATCAAGGGCCTGGATGATGGCATAGGCGATCATGATCTGACCAAAACCCCACCCCCAACCGAATTGGAAAAAAGCTACAAAAGCAATGGGGATGGTGGCAACTGCCGCACCGATATATGGAATCAGGACCGAAAACCCGACCAGCGTGGCCAGGAGGGCTGAATATTGAAGGCCGAGGAATTTGAAGGTGATAAATGTCACCGCACCAACGATCAGGATTTCAGTCACCTTGCCTCGAACATAATTGGCAATCTGCGCCTCTGATTCGTCCCACACCACCGATGCCAGGTGATGGTCTTTCGGTAAATAACTCACTGACCAGTCAATCAGTTGCCTCTTGTCTTTTAAAAGGAAAAATACAAGAACCGGCACAAGCACAAGATAGACAAGCAGAACGATCACACTGGCCACAGACGCCAGCGACCAGCTCAGAACCTGCTGCCCGAATCTTGCAAATTCATTGCCCAGACTGGTGGTGATGGCCTGGATCTGCTCCTCTGAAACCAGTTGCGGATAATTTGCTGGTAACTCTTTCAGCAACACCTGGCCCTGGCTGATGTAATTTGGAAATTGCTGCACAAGTTGTGTCAGCTGGCTGGAAACCAGCGGAATCAGCCCAAACAGTAGCAACACAAGGACAGCGAGAAACAGGAGGAATACAAGGATAACGGCAGGAAAGCGGGGCATTCCAAAGCGGCGTAAGCGATTGACGATTCCTTCCAGGAGATAAGCGATGACCAGGCTGGCAAACATGGGTGCCAGCCAGCTGCCAAGTCCGACGATCACGGCAATGCCGATGATCAGGAAGAGTCCGAGAATTACAACTTGCGGGTCTGAAAAGGTCCGCTTGAACCAATCAACGAAAAGATTCAAAAATCAATCGTCCAAAGCGCTTCAACTTCGAGGTTCTGATCCAGGTTGTCTGTTGTTACACCAAGAACACTACCGCCGAATGCGAATTCAGAGGGCGCCCAGGCTGCATTGAAATGCAGGCGACTCATCAGACCGGTGCGACGCGAATAACCAAGAGTCATCGCACTGTCCGCCAGATCCTGCGAAATAGCGCTGTTGAGTAATGAAGAAGTTGGCGAAGGCTGAGTTCGTGTCCTCAGATCAATGTTCCACTGTTGATCATTACCGTCACTCCAGGCCCAACCGACGCTGTAGACTGTCAGGTCATCCCATGAAAATTCAGGGCTGCTGGAATCTCCCAGCAGTGACAGGAAGCGATTAGGCAGGTAACGACTTGGGAAAGCGTTGATGTCGCTGTAAAGCACCCGCTCGACTGCAACATTTAGCCACGACCGGTTGCTTGCCTGGAATGCCAGGCCAACGCGGGCTCGCGCAGGGATGTCCAGGTCTGCGGGGTTGGCATAGACGCCGTGATAGTGCGCAAACTCTTCCATATCAATTCGTGACTGGAAACCAGCATCAAAAGCGATGCCCTCGGTGACTTCCTGACGAACATCCAGTCGAACACCTGTGCCATAACCGGATTCTTCAAACGGCGCATAGCGTGGCGTTGCGAACAATCTCTCCCCGGGTGTTTCAGCAGCCCATAGTCCCAGGCCAGCTGCAGAATAACGCTGGTATGCAATGACGGCCGAGACACCAAGTATGCCGCCTTCACCGAAACCGCTTTCAACACCAGGTGAGAAATACTGTCGCTCAAAGCTGCTTCCCTCGTAGGACGGGGTGATGCTGTCAAAATCGGGCTGCAAAAACTCGGCAGATGATTGCCATTCGACTTCCATCCGGAATTTCAATCCACCGCCGCTCAATAGTGACTCACCAAAATCCGGAAGAATCATGACTTCATCACTTCGCATCCACGAAATATGAAGAGGTACGGCATTGTCAGGCAGCAAATAAGTCGGTGTTAATTCGCGTGCAAGGTAATCCTGCCATGGACCCAGCTCGAAGCCCGTGACATAGAATGAAGTCAGCCCACCGCCGCCCGCAGCAAGGCCTGCAGGCGATAACACACCCGCATGCACACTGGTCGCTCCGGCAAACATTCCGGGCAACAGCGCCATTGAAAACAACAGCTTTTTGACGACTTTAGAACGCAATTCAGGCATCCTACACTTAAATTAACTGCACCTATACAGTATGAAATATGGCAGGAATACAACACCATGTCAACGGATTTGCTTTCAGCAGCATCCACGGTTTTTGCAAGGCGGCATAATAATTGGCAAGTTGCTGTTTTCAAAAGACCTATCGGGCTGACAGGATTATCCCCAGGAACCTGCCCTTATGATCGAAAACCAGGCCCGAAAGACAACAGCCGTTGTTATTATGCAACATCCCAATATCGCAGAGTGAAGTATGCACAAAGCAAACCGAAAAATTGATGTTGTCGCTCTGACGATCGCGGGGTCTGATAGCTGCGGCGGTGCCGGTATTCAGGCAGACCTGAGGACTTTCCAGAATTTTGCGGTCCATGGCGCCAGCGTGATCACCGCAATCACGGCGCAGAACACACTTGCCGTGCACGCAACCCAGGCCATTACAGCTGAAAACATATCGGCCCAACTCCACGCTGTACTGGACGATTTGCCTGTGGCTGCAATTAAGACAGGCATGCTTCCCGATGCTGCTGCGATTGAGGCAATCAGCGAGGTGATCCGAAGCAGATGCGCCGGAATCCCGCTGATAGTAGACCCCGTGCTCGTGGCCACCAGCGGTGCCGCGCTGACCGTTGAAGACACCATCAACGCGCTGCGTGAGGAGCTGATCCCCCTTGCGACCGTCGTGACACCTAACCTTGAGGAAGCGGTGCTGCTTGATATCGGCCCAGCACAGCAACATGCGCCGATTGATGCGGCCCGGGCTCTCTTGCAATTGGGGTGCAGGGCAGTGTTACTTAAAGGCGGCCATGGTGACTCAGATCAGGTCACGGATCGATTGCTGATCCCAACCCGTGAACTTGAATTCAGCCATGACAATGTTCCCGGGGATTTTCATGGCACTGGTTGCACGCTATCCGCAGCAATAGCAGCGTTGATGGCAAAAGGCGAAAGCCTGGAAAACTCAACCCGCCAGGGAATCGATCACGTTCATCGCGCAATCGCGAACGCACGCCTGCCACTCAGTGGCAGGCTTCATCTGCTGAACTGACGGGCTTTAGACTGATTCAGCCCTGAAGGCGATCAATGATGGCGTCTGTAAACGTTGCAGTGCTGCCCTTTCCGCCCAGATCGGGCGTAACCCTGTCACCGGCGGCGATGGTTTCCCGGATGGCATCACGCAGCCTGGCTGCCCGGTCTTCCATGCCCATGTGCGACAACATCAAAGCGCCTCCGAGCATCAGGGCGCAGGGGTTCGCAATTTTTTGCCCGGCAATGTCCGGTGCTGAACCATGCACGGCCTCGAACATGGCGGCATCTTTTCCGATATTTGCCCCGGGAGCCAATCCAAGCCCGCCCACAAGACCCGCGCACAAGTCGGAAATGATATCCCCGAAGAGATTGGTGGTGACAATGACGTCGAACTGATCCGGATCCAGCACCAGCCTCATGCAGGTTGCATCAACAATCATTTCCTCAGCTTCAATGTCCGGGTAATTGCTGGCAACTTCGCGGGATACGTCCAGAAAAAGCCCAGATACCACTTTCAACACATTGGCCTTATGCACGATTGTGACTTTCTTGCGGCCTGCGCTGCGAGCCAGGTCAAAAGCATAGCGCGTGATCCTCTCGCAGCCTTTACGAGTGACCACCATCTTGGACTCTGCTGTCTCACCATCTTCGCTGATGTGCGAATCTGCCGCCAGGTACGCACCTTCCGTGTTTTCACGCACGGTGATGATGTCGACATTTTCGAAACGAGCACGCGTCCCCGGAATCGTGATCACAGGACGCACATTGGCATAAAGATCAAAGATCTTTCTCAGGGTGACATTAATCGAACGAAAGCCTTTTCCGACGGGCGTGGTCAGTGGGCCCTTGAAAACCACCCCGTTTTTGCGAATCGATGCCAGCGTTTCTTCCGGAATCAATTCATTGCCCTTCTCCATTGACCCAAGGCCGGCGTCCACGAATTCATATTCCAGTCCGGCGTCCAGTGCGTCCAGTGCACGCAAACTGGCGTCCATGATTTCCGGACCGATACCGTCACCTTCGATCACGCTGATAAGGGTGCTCATATTATTTTTCTCCTGAAATTCCTATTACAAAAACAGCGGACCATTTTAAATCAGATACAACTCAAAGGGCGTGGCAGACCTGCATAACGACTGGCCTGCAGCACCGGTCCCTGGGGGAAAAGCCGGTAAAGAAACCGGCTGTTTCCCTTTTCGCTTCCCATCTTGCCAGCGACCAGCTTGACAAGGGCCCGCATGGGCGGCTCTATTTCATAAGCGTCGAAGTAGCCCTGAAAAATCTTCAGCACCTGCAAATGATCATCGGTCAGGATGATTCCATCTTTCTGCGCCATGTGTTCAGCCACCCTGATATCCCAGGTTTCCTGATCAACCAGGTAGCCTTTTTCGTCAATACTCAACCGACGTCCGTCAGCAAGAATCAGTTCGCCATCAGACATGGGACCTATCGCCAGCTTAAACAATGAGGAAGAGACACCATCAGCGCCACAAGCTCACCTTCATCAATGGAGCGAACTGGTTCAAGTGGCTTCTGCAGTGGTCCGATCCTGGCTTCACAGTCGCTTCGCAAAACAAGCACGGTGCATGGAAAATCGCTGACAGTCCCTTCTTCCAGGGACATCAGCTTCATAACACCCCGATCCATCAACACCACCACATCTTCCCGCCGGGATGCCTGCAGACATTGGTCAAATGCCTGACTTTCCGAGCTCATAAGCAGGTGCAGCATCCCTGATTTCTGATCAGGGCCTGTCACAGTCTGAACACCCGGCGACAAGTCCGCCATAAGGCTGTCATGTCACCCGGGGTCATGGCCTCAGCGCTGACGACCGTGGTACCCCCGTGGTGTCGCAAACTATCCAGGTGTTCTGATTCTGCGTAATAGCAAACTTCAGTCATTTGTGCCAACGCAGCCCAACCTTTCAGCCCGCGAGGCAGTCGCGCTTGAGTTGTATTACGCTCAGCGGCCAATTGCCAGACACCCTCACCCAGGAAAAACAACGCCAGCGGCATCTCCAGGGTCGCGGCAGCCAGCGCAACATCCAGTTCCATCCGGGCAGAACGCTGATGATAAGGCGCTCGCGTGACGATCATTGCAAGGGTGTTATTGCTGCAATCACTCAAAACGTCACCACCCGGTCGCAATCAGAAAGCAGGTCAGTCAATTCAACCAGGCTCGCCGGGCGAAATGGCATTTTCGGGGTTTCGGCCAGGCGCCGGGCCAACGAAGCCTGGCAGACCATCAGGTCGACACGGTCCGTTTCACCCAGGTTTAACCAGGCACCCGCCAGGTCATCCGTACCGGAGTCGCTGACAGTTCCGGCCACAACGTTGTAAACGCCGTCTTCGCGAAAAAACACCGCCAGATCATGATTTGCTTCCAACACCCGCTCGGCAATACGTAAAGCAGATGACGGCAAAGTTGAGCCCCAGGGGCTTTCATTGATGACAAATATGAATTTCAAGATAACCCGAGTTATTTTTTGCTAGTCGTGAAGTTCGAATGAAGCATAATAGTGCCTTACGAACCTGCCAGTCATATTGAGGTCAGAATGCGAGAACCTCAATGCGGTGAATATGCGACAACCCGATTCAAAATTCCAGGCCAAGTGGGCTGACTGTTTTCAGCGACTGCTACTGAGCGTCTGTCTTGCCAGCGTCAGCCTTGCGAGCGTTGCACAGGTCGATAACGTCTCCCTGCCGGATATGGGCGCCTCAGCGGACAGTATTTTGTCGAGGAAAGAGGAAGAGGAATACGCGCGAACACTGTTGATGCAGATGCGTGCGTATGACGTACTGGTAGAAGACCCCCTGATCGCCGGCTACTTTTCAGACATGGGCTATCGCCTGGTTTCCTATAGCGACCGGCCAGACAAGGCGTTCACATTTGTCGTGCTGGATGAAGATGTGGTTAATGCCTTTGCAGCGCCGGGCGGTGTCATCGCCCTGTTTTCAGAAATGATCCTGACAGCTGATGACGAAAGTGAAATTGCCGGTGTACTGGCTCACGAAATCGCCCACATCACCCAGTTGCATCTCTATCGGACCCTGGAGAAAACCCGGGAAATGACAATCCCCATCGCTCTGGCCATGCTCGGCCTCGTGCTTGCCGGAGGCGGTGGCGGTGAAGCCATCCAGGGTGCGCTGGCGGGGGGCACTGCTGCTATTCAGCAGGCGCAGATCAACTTCACTCGCCAACATGAGGCGGAGGCAGACAGGATCGGAATCAGGACGCTGTCGCAGGCTGGATACGATCCGAACGGCATGGCCGGATTCTTTGAAGAACTTAATCGGGTATCGCGTTCAATGGGCGAGGGCCCGCCGGAGTATCTTCGCACTCACCCGGTGACCGTGAGCCGAATAGCAGAAGCACGCGACCGTTCACGCAACATGCCATCCGCGGAATACCAGAATCAACGCAATTTTTTCCTGATGCAGGCACGACTACGCTCGCTTGTGGCTGATACACCTGATGAAGTCCTGATCTACTATGACGATCGCAAACGCCGTGCCGACATCGACCAGGACCAGGTTGAAGCAATTGAATACGGCCGGGCAATCGCGCTTCAGCAACAGACCCACTACGAGGAGGCCAGGAAAATTCTGGAGAGCCTGCAAGCTTTTCGTCCGCACCTGGCATTTGAACTGCAACTGGCCGACCTCGATCGCCAGGCGGGTAGTGTAGCCGCTGCGCTGGAACGACTGGATGCGCTTTACAACAACTTTCCCGGAAATCACGCCATTGTCATGCTCTATGGCCGAACATTGTTACAGGAACGTGACGAAGAACTTGCCGAGAAAGCACAGACGATCCTGGGTGAACAATTGCTGCGCAGACAGGAAGATCCAAAGCTGCTGGAACTTTACGCCCAGGCAGCCGAGTTCTCGGGAAACAGCATCAGGGCTTCGGAATCAATTGCTGAAGCCTATTATCTCAGGGGTCAGATATATGACGCGGTCAGGCAACTGACCCGACTGTCCGAAAAAGAAGACCTGACTTACTACCAGAGGGCACGGATTGCCGCACGGCTGGATCAGATGCGGGAAACAATGATTGAGCTGGACATGGACATGGAGGAAGGCTGAGACGAGGTCGTGCAGCGCTTTCATCGCCCACTGTCATGAACCTGTAACACGGGTCTCTATAATAAGGTTCAAAATAGCAAATCTGGGTAGCTTTTGTGTCACACAAACAGCCGCGAATCCTGGTAGTCGATGACGAACCAGCCATCCGGGACATGATCACTTTCGCACTTGAAAGAGCCGGCATGGAATGCCAGGCAGCATCAGGCGCACAAGAGGCTCTTGTCTCGATTAATGAATCCCGGCCCGATCTGGTACTCATGGACTGGATGATGCCAGACGTCAGTGGCATTGAACTGACCCGCCGACTGCGCAAGGACCCTTACACAGCGGATATTCCCATTATCATGCTGACCGCAAAAGTGACCGAGGACGACAAGGTCGCAGGGCTTGAGGCGGGTACGGACGACTACATCATCAAACCATTTTCACCCAGGGAACTGATGGCGCGTATTCGGGCGGTGGTCAGGAGAGCGAGCCCTGCCAATGAAGAAGGGCACATCAATCAGGGTGAACTGATGATCGATACTGTCTCCCGCCGAATCATGCATGACCAGGATGAAATTCGGGTTGGCCCCACCGAATACCGTATGCTCGAGTTCTTTATGAGCCATCCCGGCAGGGCATACAGCAGAGCACAACTGCTCGATCATGTCTGGGGTGCAAATGCCTATCTTGAGGAAAGAACCGTTGATGTTCATATTCGCAGATTGAGGAAGGCGCTCGAGCCCGCAGGGGTTAGCTCCTATCTGCAAACTGTGCGAGGCTATGGATACCGGTTTCTGGCTGACGAGTAATTGCAGTTGATCTTAAAGTGACGACACAGGGAGCCAGGTATCATGGCGTGAAACTCGCAATCGGCGGACTGCTTCTGATCGGGGCAGGATGGTTGCTGGGTTATCCGCTGATCACCGCGCTGGTGGCACTTGCTGCCTATGGCGCATGGAACCTGATCAATATTTATCGTCTCCGTTGGTGGTTGCAGCACAAACCTGACTCGGAATTACCGCAAAGCCTTGGAATGTGGGCAGAGATTTTCAATCGAATCAGCACACTGGAAAGGACGAACAGTGAACAGGAGGAGCAGCATCGAAAGGTAATCCGCAATTTTCAGAGCCTGACTGATGCCCTGCCTGATGCAACCCTGGTGATTGATGAGCACGGGACAATCAAGTGGTTCAACAATACCGCTCGCAAGATCCTGGGCCTCAGGAATCCTGAGGATCTCGGTCAGTCGGTCACCAACCTGCTGCGTGGCCCGGACTTTGCCAACTGGCTGGCCGTTCAGGACGAGGTCAAAAGCAAACTCAAGATGACCTCGCCGACCGATGAAAACACCTGGTTCAGCATCGTTGCCGTGGACTATCTTGAAGACCAGCGTCTGCTGATCCTCCAGGATGTCACTGACGTCCATAACATGAACCAGGTCCGTCGTGATTTTGTGGCCAACATTTCCCATGAAATGCGAACCCCCCTGACCGTTCTGTTCGGCTATCTCGAGATGCTCCAGGAATCGGATGACGAGAATTCCGAGGTGGTGAAAAAAATGCGCACCCAGGCGCAACAGATGCATGAACTGCTATCAGACCTGCTTGAACTTTCGCGGTTACAGAGTGACCAGATTATTGGGGAAGAAGAGGAAATCAACGTTGCGGCGCTCGTTTCCCAGCTGCTTGAGCAAATTGAAGAAATCAGCCGCGGGAACCACGAGATTGAATTCAAAATCGATCCTGATCTCTACATCAGGGGAATATCCACAGACATCGAAAGTGCGTTTCGCAACCTGCTCGTCAATGCAATAAGTTACACTCCTGCTGGAGGCAAGGTTTCAGTTTGCTGGTGCGCAACCGATGAAGGTGCTGAGTTCAGCGTGGCTGACACCGGGATCGGAATACCAGCACGTGACATACCGCGTCTGACTGAGCGTTTTTACCGGGTTGCACTCGATCGTGCTCGTGCAACCGGAGGCACCGGACTCGGCCTGGCAATTGTCAAACACGTGTTGAATGCACACCAGGCAAAATTGAGAATCACAAGCGAACTGGGTGAAGGCAGTAAATTCAGATGCATCTTTCCGGAATCAAAAATCTTCTACCAATCAACCCAGAAAGAGGCTGCGAGCTCTTGACAAGACTGCTGTCCGGCTTCGCCTTGACAGGTCTGATCTGGGGATTGATGGTCTCGAGTGTGGCTGCGCAACCACAAGTTGATGAGGAACTGCCGGATTACAAGAGACTCAGCGGTATTTCCGGAAACATTTCGAGCATCGGGTCAGACACGCTTTCAAACCTGATGACTTTGTGGGCGGAAGAGTTCAAGCGCAATTATCCGGGCGTCAATATTCAAATTCAGTCCGCAGGATCGGCTACAACGCCACCGGCAATGAGCGAGGGCACCTCGAACCTGGGTCCGATGAGCCGCCTGATGAAAGACAGCGAGATTCAGGACTTTGAACAGACCCATGGCTATAAACCAACACCCGTGGCCGTTGCGATCGATGCCCTGGCCATATTCGTGCATAAGGACAACCCCATCGAAGGTCTCACCATTGAGCAGGTTGATGGAATATTTTCTTCGACCCTATTGTGCGGAAGCTCAAGTCCCATAACAAAGTGGGGTCAACTCGGACTTGAAGGCGATTGGCGCAATCGATCAATTCAACTGTACGGGCGTAACTCCGTATCCGGCACCTACGGGCATTTCAAATTGCATGCGATGTGCAAGGGCGATTTCAAAGCCGAAGTCAACGAACAGCCAGGATCGGCTTCCGTTGTTCAGGCGGTCAGCGCCTCACTCAACGGCATCGGCTATTCCGGTATGGGTTACACAACGTCCTCAGTCCGTCGCCTTCCGCTTGCAAGGGAATCGGGCAAGGCGTTTATTGAAGCCTCCCGGGATAATGCGCTGAATGGGACTTACCCGCTGGCGCGGTTCCTCTATATCTATATCAACATTCCGCCCAACGAAGCGCCTGACCCGTTGACTCAACAGTTTGTTCACATGGCTTTGTCAAAGCAGGGGCAGGAGATCGTCGTTAAAGACGGCTATGTCCCCCTCCCGGCCGCTGTCGCTGAAAGGGAATTGAAAAAGATCCTTCCGCCCCAGCCAGCTGAACCGGCTGACTAGGCGCCAACCTTCGGAAAGGTCATGACACCTCCCGAGCGAGCCAATACCTATGCGGCGGTTGATCTGGGCAGCAACAGTTTCCACCTGCTGGTTTCGCGCCGCGAGCATGGCCAGCTTCGGGTGATTGATCAGATAAAGGAAATGGTTCGCCTGGGTGGCGGCCTGGATCACCAGGGAAGGCTCGACAGTGAAACGACAGACAGGGCGCACGCCTGTCTTGCACGTTTTGGACAACGTCTGCGCGGCATTCCCGATGACAACATCCGTGCGGTAGGCACCCAGACTTTTCGGCGTCTGCGCAATGTCAATGCGTTCCTGATGGTGGCTGAGACAGCACTGGGATGCAGCATCGACATCATCGGTGGGCGTGAAGAAGCCAGGCTAATTTATCTTGGTGTATCCCAGGGTGTTTCCGGTCATGAAGGACGACGACTGGTCATCGATATCGGTGGCGGCAGTACCGAGCTGATCATTGGTGAAGGCCTGGTGCCTATTGAAATGGAGAGCGTCCAGTATGGCTGTGTGTCCATGACCCGCCGTTTCTTCTCAAACGGGAAAATCACTACCAAACAATGGCATGAGGCAATCAGTTCCGTGCTGGCTGACCTGCAGGAGCTCAGGATTCGTTATCAGCAGGCTGGCTGGCAGAAAACTGTCGGCTCATCCGGGACCATCAAAGCAGTTGCCAGCATCTGCGAGCAACAGGGTTGGAGTGAACGGGGCATAACACCGGTCAGCCTCAAAAGGCTGATCAGGGCCATGATTGAATTCGGCACCATAGACAAGGTCAAACTAACCGGCCTTTCCGAGCGTCGTCATCCGGTTTTGATTGGCGGACTGGTCGTACTGGCTGCCTGTTTTGAAGCATTCGAACTCCGCCACATGGAGGTATCGCCCTTTGCTCTGAGGGAAGGATTGCTTCACGACCTTTTGGGCCGGCTGGAGCATCGTGATCCGCGCGACAGTACGGTGGCTGCTTTCAAAAAACGCTATAGCGTAGACCCGAACCAGGCTGACAGGGTGAAAACATGCGCCCTGAAGGCCTGCGAACAAATCGCCAATGACATGTTTCTGAGGCCGGTTCACCGTGACCTGCTGGGATGGGCTGCCGACCTTCATGAAATTGGATTGGGCGTTTCGCATAGCCATTTTCAGAAACACTCCGCCTACCTGATCGAGCATTCCGACATGCCCGGCTTCTCAACCCAGGAACAACTTTTCCTGGCTGCCCTGATTAGTAACCACAGGCGAGCCATTGGATCCGGATATACAGAAAGCCTGCCGACACGACTCCATGAACCATTGCGTGTCACCCTGTTTTGTCTGCGGTTTGCTTCCGTGCTGTGTCGCTCCAGGGAAGACTCAGCGGTTCCTGCCTTTACCCTGGCTGCCCAGGATCGTTCATTTACCATTCGTTTCTCAGAAAAATGGGCAACGAAGCATCCATTGACGGTCGCTGACCTTGAGGGGGAAGTTGAAATGCTCAAGAAGATTGGTCTGCGGCTTAAATTCAGCTTGAGCCCGACCACCAAAACCGCATGAACCGTTCTGACTGGCGACCGGGCGCCTCGCGACAGGCGCTCGAATCCAGGGCGAATCTACTGGCAGGAATCCGCGAGTTCTTTCGGGAAAAAGGTGTCATGGAAGTGGAAACACCTGTGCTGTCATGTGCCTGCAACAGCGACCCAAACATCAACAGTATTTCGACTGACTCAGGCAGACCACGATTTCTCAGGACTTCCCCCGAATACCCGATGAAACGTCTCCTTGCCTCCGGTTCAGGTGATATCTACGAACTCGGCCGGGTTTTCAGGAAAGGCGAACAGGGCCGCAGTCACAATCCCGAGTTCACGATGGCCGAATGGTACCGACTGGGTATGGATTACCTCAGCCTTGCCGACGAGGTCGTAGAATTTATACGCTTTTGCGGAAAGTGTTGTTCAGAGCTCGATTTTCACGCCTGGCCGGTCAATCGCCTGACTTATCGTGAGCTTTTCCTGGAATATGCAGGCATCGACGTTTTCCTGGCCAATGAGATGGAGCTGGCTGCAGTTGCAGCCGAACGCGGAATCGTTTCCATGCCGCTGGAGCACGAAGAATGGCTGGACCTGCTGATGGCACAACTGATTCAACCGGCGTTACCTGGCGAAACTTTCACCATTGTCCACGACTACCCTGCCGAACAGGCTGCTCTTTCCAGGATCCGCGAGGACGACCCGCCTGTCGCCGAACGATTCGAGGTTTTCGCTGGCCAGCAGGAACTTGCAAACGGCTACCAGGAGTTGACTGACGCAGCCGAGCAGCGCCGGCGTTTTGAAAAAGAACAACGACTGCAGAATATTCGTGGCGACGACGAAACGCTGCTCGATGAAAACCTGTTGGCCGCGCTCGAATACGGAATGCCGGAATGTTCCGGAGTCGCGCTTGGCGTTGATCGCCTGCTGATGCTATGTCTCAATGTCGATGACATCGGTATGGTTTTGTCGTTTCCGTATGACCGGGCGTGAATGAAAAGATCGCAGGGGTTTGGGGGATTTTTCAAAACCCGTCGTAAATACATCCCTGTAGACTCGGATGCGGCTTCCCTGCCGCATACGGTTTTGAAAAACCCTACCCAACACGGCAATCCCAACCGATAAGGCCTGACAACCAGGTCACAAGAGCAACCAGGCTCTCCCAAAACACGTCATGAATTCATCCCTGTAGACTCGGATGATTCATCCCTGAATCATACGGTTTTGGGAGAGCCTGGTTACCCTTGCGACTCGCTCATGACGAACCTCGGTTGATGCGTGATGTCTCTATTGGTTACGCTACTGGAAACTCAAAAAAGGCCTGCAATTTGAAACTCGCTCTTATCTCAGCTCTACTGATATTTGCATCAAACACACTCGCACAGACTGCACTGGATACTTACGTCGGCCAGGACGACGGTGTTTTCGCCTATGAGGAATATGACAGCGATGGCGGCATTGGCTGGACCACGCGCCTTTTCAAGATGACCTCACAACGCTGGCGTGGCGACGATGACGTCGATTGCGAGCGCCGGCTTGCAGACAGCTGGGTCGATGCCTGTGACCTGTGGCAGCACGAAATCATCATGTACATCCCCGATACCATCCGGCTCGGAAGCCTCGGCGGAACAGAGCATACAGCTGTCCTTTTGATCAATGGCGGCAACAATTCAGGTGAACTGATACGCGAGGGCAGCGATTACGGCGGACCGCTGGCGCTGTATACCAATGCAGTCATCGTCGAGGTCCGGCAGGTTCCTAACCAACCGTATTATTTCGATGCAGAACCAGGGCGGCAACGCTCAGAAGATGAGCTTCTTGGTTACAGTATCGACCGATACTTTGATGCCGAAGATCCTTCGTGGCCGGCGCTTGCCCCCATGACCAAATCGGTGGTGCGGGCCATGGATACAGTTCAACAGTTCATACAGACCAAACACGACCACGAAATCGATGATTTTGTTGTCCTGGGCGGATCCAAACGTGGTTGGACAACCTGGCTGACAGCTGCCGTCGACCCAAGGGTCAAGGCCATAATGCCGGCCTCAATCGAGGTGCACGAACTCCAGAAACAGCTTGAACACCAACATGCCAGCTATGGCTTTTTCGCCCCGGCCACAGTTGATTACGTTGAAGCCAACCTGGTATGCCAGCTTGCAAGCGATACCAGTGGCCAGTTGCGGGAGCTGATAGACCCTGCGGTCTACAACGACCGCTACACCATGCCCAAGTTTATTCTCAATTCCACCGGAGACCAGTTTTTCGTCGTGGATTCGAGCCGCTTTTATTACCAGGACCTGCCGGAACCGAAGCAGATCCGCATGGCACCAAACACCGACCACAAGCAAAGCTCTGATGCCATTATCAGCGGTCTGGGTTGGCTTCTTGATGCAATCGACGATGATCTTCCCGGTGAACAGATCGAGTGGACTACCAATGCAGTGGGCGAAATCAGGCTCACCACCCAGGGCAATGAGCAGGAAGTTTTGCACTGGAGCGCCTCGAACGATAAACGTGATTTTCGCCTTGAATCCATCGGTGAAGCCTGGACAAGCGAGCCGTTGGAAAAGAACGAGAACGGCGAGTATGTAGCCGAATCTTTTCTTCTGGAACTCGGGTGGTATGCGCATTTTATCGAGGTTCGATACGAAACCATTGACCTCCCCGGTCTGGACCCAGTGATCGAGTCTTACACCACTGAAGTCGCTTTTGTCCTGGACCGTCTGCCCTTTGAGCCATTCGACTGCTCCCGGCCCATGAATATCCTGAGTGGCATGTGGTGGGATCCAGCCACCAACGGCCAGGGCATCGATGTCAATCAATTTAATGACACCCTGATATTTGGCCCCTGGTATCTCTACGACGAAAACGGCAATCCATTCTGGGCGACATTTACCGGGCAACTGGAAGGCACGCGTGCTCGAGGCGAACTGCGCGAATACACCGGCCCGATGTTCGGACCAGGATTTGATTTGGATTTCGATCCTGAACTGGTCAGCGAGCGCATCGCCGGACAGGGCACCATGGCGTTCCTGAGCACCGGAAATGGTGTGTTCCACTACGGTTTCGATGACCAAAGTGGAGGCTTTCATCGGGACCTTAATATCGAACAGATCGATTCCCGTCCCAACGGTCCACGTTCAGGACATTACTGGAATCCTGATCAATCGGGTCATGGTTTCCAGTTCAATCACAAGGACGATGTCATTTTCGGCACCTGGTACACATACGATTCAGCCGGAAACCCGACCTGGTACCTGTTTGTAGGCTCGATGCTGGACGAGGACAGCGCGACTGCAGATGTCTTCAGTTATACCGGCTCGCCCTTGAGCAATGACGATTGGCAGGAGGAACTGCTGCAGGAAACGCCAGCGGGCACCATGACCATCGAATTTGGTGAAGATGACACCGCCATGGTGACCATCACCGTCAATGGCATTACAGGAGAGTATCCGCTGGTGCGAATCTAAGTCCGGTGGAGTGGGAGCTACCAGGTCTCTTTCGAAACACGCTATGAATACATCCCTGTACGCTCGGATGATTCATCCCTGAATCATACGGTTTCGAAAGAGACCTGGTAGCTCCCCCCACAACTCCAGTGCCTCTGGACAAGCACGCCGCTCCAGAATGACGCAGTCCACAAAACGTCATGACTCAGCGGAATGCCAATGCCATGAGGCTCGAAAGCACGAAGGTCTAATTGGTGAGCCTGATTCTGGCGGTGTCATGCAGGTTGGGAAGGCGCTCAGGGTCTGAGCAAGAGACCCCTCTCCAAAACCGTATGCGGCATGGACGCCGCATCCGAGTCTACAGGGATGTATTTACGACGTGTTTTGGAGAGGGGTCTCTTGCTCAGACCGAAACTCTTAGAGTTATCTGTTCTTTTTCTCAACAGGCAGAATGATCGTCACGATCAGCCCACCGTCTACCGCATTGGCAGCCGAAATCCGGCCACCATGACGCCTTATGGCGGCACTGGCTATTGAAAGCCCAAGACCATGACCGCCGGTATTGCGATCTCGTGACTCATGGACCCGGTAAAACGGCTGAAAAATCTTCTCGACTTCCGATTCGGGAACACCGGGGCCAAAATCCCGAACCATGATTTTGATTTCGCCATCCTGCTCATTGTCCAGTCTGAGCTGTACACCCCGGGTCGGATCAGTGTGACGCAAAGCATTACGCAACAGGTTTTCAATGGCTCGCCAGAGCAATTCCCGGTCACCCTTGTACATGAGCGATTCTGAGCCCGGCCAATCGACTCCGGGTGTATCTTCAGGTGCCTCATAACTGACTGTTTCTGCAAGATCATCGAGAAGGTGGCTGATATCAAGATCTTTCTCGCTTCGCGGCGAGGTTTCTGAAGACTCCCGAAGCAGACCAAGCACGTCATTAACCAGGGTCTCAAGCCTCTCGCTGTCGAGCTGAATTCGATCGAGCTCAGCAGTGGCATTACCGGCGCCCTTTTTGCGCGCAATCTCAAAAGCCACCGCCATTCTGGCAAGCGGTGAGCGAAGTTCATGACTGACATCCCGCAGCAAGCGGCGATTGGCAGACTGCATGTGTTGCAACCGATCAGCCATCAGGTCGAAGTCCTCGGCCAGTTCGCCAATTTCATCGCGCCGTGGCGGCTTGAGTTCGCCCACACGGGCATTGAGGTCTCCACCGGCAATCTTTCGGCTGGTATCTCGCATCCGCTGAAGTGGTGAAGTCAGCGACTTTGCCAGGAAAAAGCTGACGAAAGCGCTGATCAGGGCCGCAGCGAAGATACGTAACAGCGTTCCTTCAATACCCGGCGCAAGAAATGCCCCGGG
>Ga0102946_1000314_pt1 | contig 16868 bp, 13 predicted proteins | sample SalPon2A_A_D1_MG_FD_78209 | JGI IMG/M metagenome (GOLD analysis project Ga0102946, IMG submission 78209) | Soil microbial communities from South San Francisco under conditions of wetland restoration - Salt Pond MetaG R2A_A_D1_MG | ecosystem: Environmental > Terrestrial > Soil > Wetlands | place... | reverse complement strand
GTATCCGGGTGCGCCTTTTCAATTTCATCCAGAAGGATGATCGAATAAGGTCTGCGCCGGACAGCTTCTGTGAGCTGTCCTCCTTCGTCATAACCCACGTAGCCAGGAGGGGCACCGACGAGTCGCGAGACTGAATGGCGCTCCTGGTATTCACTCATGTCAATACGGGTGATTGCTTTTTCATCGTCAAACAACACATCTGCAAGTGCCTTTGCCAGCTCGGTTTTACCAACACCTGTGGGGCCCAGGAAGATGAATGAGCCGATCGGCTTCTTCGGGTCCTGAAGTCCCGCCCGCGAACGCCTTACCGCGTCTGAAACTGCAATTACAGCCTCGCTTTGGCCAATGATGCGTTTATGGAGCTCATCCTCGAGTGTGAGGAGTTTTTCCTTCTCACTTTGAAGCATCTTGCTGACCGGGATTCCCGTCCATCGGGAAACGGTATCTGCAATATCATCAGCGGTGACCTCTTCGTTTGTAAAGCGGCCCTCCTGGGGTAGCTTGTCAAGCTTCTCCTCGGCAGCCATCAGCATAGCCTGCTGCTCCTGGAGCTCTCCGTAGCGGATTTTCGCAACTCGCTCGAAGTCACTGTCGCGCTCAGCCTTATCGGCTTCCAGCTCGAGCTCTTCGATGCGGGACTTGATACTCTGTACGGCCTCAACCACCTCTTTCTCGCTCTGCCATGCTGCGGTCAACTCCTGAAGTTCATCCTGGGCGTTTGCGATCTGCTCCAGGATGCCTTTCATTTTCTTCTCGTCGCCTTCGCGTTTGATAAACTCCCGCTCGATCTCGAGTTGGCGCACCTTGCGCTGCCATTCATCAATTTCTTCCGGAACAGAATCAAGTTCGAGCCTCAGCTTGGCGGCGGCTTCGTCAATCAGGTCAATCGCCTTGTCCGGCAGATGCCTGTCGGCAATGTACCTGTGCGATAGCTCTGCTGCGGCAATGAGCGCTCCATCGAGTATGTCGATCTTGTGATAGATCTCGTACTTCTCCTGGATTCCCCTGAGAATCGAAATTGTCTCTTCCACACTCGGCTCGCCGATATATACAGTCTGGAACCGTCGGACAAGCGCCTTGTCATTCTCAAAGTATTTCTGATACTCATCTGCAGTAGTAGCACCTATCGTGCGAAGTTCACCACGTGCAAGCGCAGGTTTGAGAATATTGGCTGCATCCATCGCGCCGCTTCCTCCACCGGCACCAATCAGCGTATGGATCTCATCTACGAAGAGGATAATCTCACCGTTGGAGCTTTTCACTTCATTCACAACACCCTTAAGGCGCTCTTCAAATTCACCCTTGTACTTCGCACCGGCGATCAGTGCCGCCAGGTCGAGTACGTATATTTCTTTCGTCAGCAGGTTCTCCGGTACGTCCTTCTTTACGATCCGCCATGCAATTCCTTCCACGATGGCAGTCTTACCTACACCGGCATCACCTATAAGGATCGGGTTGTTCTTCTTTCTCCTCGAAAGGATATGCAGAATGCGCCTGATCTCCTCATCGCGGCCGATGATCGGGTCGAGTTTCCCCGACTCTGCACGCTCATTGAGGTTTACCGCGAACTTCTTCAGCGAGTTATACTGGTTGTCGGTATGCTGGTCTGTCACGGATTTCCCTTTGCGGAGCTCCATGATGGCCTCTTTCATGGTCTTTTCGGTGGCGCCGAGTTCCTTAAGCAGACGCGCTCCTTTGTCTTTCCCCTGGATTATACCCATCATAATGAGCTCGACCGAGATAAACTCATCGCCGAAATCCTTCATTTCCTTTTTCGCCCTGGCAAGAGCGGCATTGGAATCGTTCGTCAGATACTGTTTATCGGTACCCTCGACCTTTGGATAGGTTTTGAGCTCTTTGGTAAGCTCACCATCGAGCATCGGCATGTTGATCCCGGTTTTCTGCAGGAGGAACTTTGCCACATCTTCACTGGTCTCAATGATTCCTTTGATCAAATGCACTGTATCAACGGTCTGCTGGTCGTAAGCTGCAGCTATCCGTTGTGATTGCAGGATTGCTTCCTGCGCCTTTATTGTGAAATTATCATATGTCATTCTGCGTGCTGTGTTTTGTGTTTATGCGATTTGGGTTGCTGGTATGGTAATGGGTTTCAAGTTATGGGTTTGAGGTTAATCATTACGCATTCCCTTGTCAGCACCTTCGCATTCTTCTGTTATCTAATTAGAGGTAGTGGCAAAGGTTGTTCCATCCGCAGATTCCACCGTTTATGGCAGGGTTCTTCATGACTTAAGTGACACAATTTCAGGGAATTAGTGATTTAGAGTACTTTTTGTCAGTATTAATTCGGCAGTCGGTGATCTCGAGCGCCCCCATGGCCTCAATGAGCATTTATAGTGACATGCTATTGGCCATTGTAACTTTTCGATTCGTGAAAATTTGTGCAATTAGAGGTCCTTCTCAAGGTAGGCAAGCCACGAATTTCAAACCCTACCAGTCGCAGTCGCAGTATTCATAGCTATTATACAGGTATTGGCATATCATGAATCAGAAATCATAAATCATAAATCATCACTCCTCCGACTACCAGCCTACTCATACCTCAACGCCTCAATTGGATCAAGACGCGCAGCCTTCAATGCGGGATACAGCCCTGAAATAACTCCTACAATAAAACATGTCAGCAGCCCGAGCCCGATCCATGCCCATGGGATAAGGAAGCTACCTCCAATGCCCCATGCAACCAGATTGCCTATGAGGATGCCCAGGATGACCCCTACTATTCCGCCTGCCTGGCAAATAATAATTGCCTCAGTCAGAAATTGAGACATGATTGCCTTGCGTGTTGCCCCAAGGGCCTTACTGATACCAATTTCGCGGGTGCGCTCCGTTACGGAAACCAGCATGATGTTCATGAGGCCTATTGAGGCTCCAAGGAGTGTGATGAGACCAATTGCGATGGTGGCAATACGGATTTTGACCGTGTTTTCCTTAAGGATCTCAAGCAGCCCTGTACTTTGAAATGTTTCGAAATCATTATCCTCGCCGGCGCGAAGTCGGCGGACATTCCGCATTGTGCCGATCGCGGAGGAGATGGCATCGTCCATTTGAGAAGATGTCGGCACAGCCACACTAATTCTGTAGTTCTTGTTTGTATAGCCGTAAAATCTCTTCTCAGCGAGCAATGGGATAAGGATTTGGCTGTCGGCACTTTGATTCATCGACGCACCTTTCGATTCGAGGACGCCAACGACCCTGAATCGATGGCTTCCTACCGAAATCACCTTGTTTAAGGCTTGTTCTGGTTTTTCGTCGAACAGCTTTTTCACGATGTCCATCCCTATGATGGCCTTTGTCGATCCGGTTTCCTGCTCGTTTCTAGTGAAATCGCGACCCAGCGAAAGATCGAGATCATTCACAGCTGAATAATTTTCGTCGACACCGACCACCCTGATGGTCGGATTCGTTTTCTCGTTTGCATATTTCACTTCTGCACTACCTGTGGCATTGGAAGACAGAGACACAACTGCCGGAAAGTCATATCTCTCCTTAAACTCCATGGCCTGATCCAAGGTAATTGACTCTCCCCGCTTTTGACGCCGGCCGCCGCGGTTGCTCGATAATGACTGGCCAGACGGACTTATACTAAATGAGTTGGCGCCAAGGCGGCTGAAATTGTCAGTTAACGTAAATAAGAGTGCATCAATGGCAGTGAGAATCCCAACAAGTGCAGTGATCCCGACGGCAATGATGAGCAGTGTCAATACCGCCCGAAGCATGTTTGCCTTAACTGACCTGTACGAAAGACTTATAATCTCTATCAAACGCATTGGCGCCAAATTAGTGAATTGCCGAGGTTAGAGATGGATCAATAGACTAATAGTCCTTTTGCTTGGAGAGAATGGAGACAGGATACAATTACGGGATATCCTTTGATACCGGATTGAATCATTTCCTCAGAGGTCAGATTAAATCTCCAGGATCTTGATCTCTACCCTTTGATTTTTTCTCCTTCCTTCAACGGTCGAGTTTGTTGCAACGGGTTGGCGCTTTCCGTATCCTTTATAGGCAATTCTGTTGTTGGGAATGCCTTTACTGTAAAGGTAGTCCGCCACACTTTTCGCCCGTGCAGTGGAGAGGCGGTCGCAATATTCGTGTTCGGGAAGCCCGTTTGTATGACCTCCAATTTCGATCACAATGTTATCGTTATTGCTGAGGAAACTAAATACTTCGTCGAGCACTTTGTTGGATTCGGGCTTTACATCTGTTGAGTCGGCTGCGAAGTACAATTCCTCGACCCGCAGTGTCTGACCGACTGCAAGTGTTGCAGCATCGAGAACTTTAAGGGCATTTGCGTCAATGGATTCAACCCCCTTGGCATTGGTGAGCTGAATTTCAGGCTCGGGCTGTACATAATCAGCAGTGGCAGCACATCCACTGTTGTCAGTTACGGTTATCGAATAAACTGCCGGAGTGAGATCCTCTACAATTCCACCGGACATATTATTGGACCAGGTATACTCGTAACCACCCGTGCCTCCCGAACCAATTGCACGCGCGCTCTTCTCTCCGTTGGGTTGAACAGAAAGACTTAAGCGGTCGGGTTGGGTAAGTCGGGCGTCTGTTGATTCCTGAATCCCGTTTGCATCGGTAACTGTAAGGCTGTAGTCTCCACTCGCCAATGAGCTGATCTGGCGACCTGACTTTGTCGTGTCACTCCATTGAAACCTGTAAGGAGGAGTACCTCCGGTCGCTGTTGCAGTCAATGAACCATTGGATTGTCCAAAACACTGAGGATGTTCAATTGTGAGAAAAGCCTCGAGCGGAATGTCCTCCGAACTTTCAAGCTCTACGGCCATAAGTCCATGTTCGAGGGAGCCTAACCAAAGGTTGTCTGCCTCATCAAACATGATCGCCACATCTGCACCCGCCTGCGGGGTGTAATCATTGTCCAGAATAACATGCTGGTCAGTGTAAGGGTCAAATTGAACCAGTATGTCAGAAAGAACATAGATCTGTCCTTTCTTATCTGCTGCCAAAGCGCGAACGGGGCCTTCACTCAAATCTTCGGTGACGCCGGTTGGGGTCCACCTGTTGAACGGATCTACAAGCCACATTTCATTATCGGCCGCAATCCAAAGTCCCTCAGAATTGCCGGTCATCGCGCTGACATTATGATCTTCTTCATAGACCTTCCACTTCTTGTTGTCAACTCTTACCACACCAGAAGTAGTGCCAATCCATTTAAGCCTTGAAGCGTCTATATATATGTCGTTAATGATGTTTGATTCGAGCTTGCTATTTTCTGTGGTGTAGTGTTCGAATACCTCACCTTTCTGCGTTGAAACTACAAATACACCATTGTTGGATCCCGCCCAAATTTGTGATCCTGACATGTCCATTGCTGTAATCAGCGTTCCACTTTCGCCAAGGGCTATCTCCGTCCTGGTTTCTGGCTGATAAAGTTTATTACTGTCAATTGCGATCCAAAGCCCTTCATTGACATGCCAGACAACTGCATGAACAGATCCGCCCGAGTAAAGAATCTCGGTATTGCCATTCGTAGCGACCTTCAGCAATCCTTTGCTGGTCCCGATATACTTGTTGTTGTCTCTGTCGATTGCGAAGGAGGTGATCTTATATTCATTCCCTACACCGTTGACCGGACGGACATTTGTAAAGGCTTCCTGCTGCTCTTCCTGCGCAAGTGAAGTTGAAATCACTGCCAAACAGGCGATAATAAAGCAGATTGACTTTTTTATAAACATAAGGCACAAGTTACGGCGATTAGAACGCAGCCCAAAGCATTAATGATATATACGTGCCATCGAATTGCACTTTCAGGGTAATTGGGTAGAAGACGTATATTTTTTTCATATATGTGGAAAAAAATGATGTGTTCATGTGTTGACGAACCACTAAAAAGCTGTAAACTCGCCACTGATCCTGGAGCATAAATACAGAGAACATCAGCCAAAAATTCAAAGCGAACGGCAAGCTTTTACTAACCGGCGAGTACTTCGTCCTTGACGGTGCCAAAGCCTTGGCCATGCCAGTACGCATGGGACAGTGGATGCACGTCCGTGAATCATCGGGTTCAGAGGTCGTGTGGACTAGTCATGATCTCAATGGTGACGTGTGGTTTAAGGCGTCTTTCGACCTTTTGGATTTCGATGCTTCCAAAACCAATGATGAAGCTCTCGCTCAATCACTTCGACTTATTCTCAAGGCAGCTTCGCGCCTCAATTCAGACTTTCTTTCCAAATGGAAAAAGTACAAGGTTGATACCTACCTCGAGTTTGACCGTCAATGGGGCTTCGGTTCGAGCAGTACGCTGATCTCCTGTATCGCTCAATGGGCAGATGTCAATCCGTACATCCTTCTCTTCAATACGCTGGGCGGTTCCGGCTATGATGTGGCATGTGCACAGGCAGAGGGGCCGATACTTTACCAGTTGGGTCAGGATGAATTGAACATTAGCCATGTGGATTGGGATCCCTCTTTCGCGGACAAACTGTACTTCGTGTACCTCGGAAAGAAGACCAGCAGCGAAGATGCCCGTAAACACTACTATAAGCACCGCGCCAATTGCAACGGGACACTGAATCACATTTCTGAGATCAGCGATAAGATCCTTGAGGCCAAATCCCTGAAGGAATTTGAAAAACTTATAAACGAGCATGAGCGCCTTATTTCAAAAGGCCTCCATTTGACGACGGTAAAAGAAGAGCTGTTTTCTGACTACTGGGGTGAAGTGAAGTCACTCGGTGCCTGGGGAGGCGATTTTGTGCTGGCAACAAGTACAAAGGACGAAACAACGACCCGTGCGTATTTTGAGTCAAAGGGGCTCAGTCAGGTCTTTACACACAACGACCTCGTCCTCAAAGAGTCTGTCTGACAAACAATTATCTGCCCACAGACGAATCTTCCTTAAGCGTGATCCTTTTATGTTCAGTACCTTTGTGAACTCAACTGAATTAGTTTCGTTTTCAGTTGAAGGAAAAGATACAGAGGAATGAATTCGACAAACCCAACAACAGATCAACCAAAGGTACAGTCACCTGTACTTATCTATACCGAGCAAACGCCTAATCCGGAATCCCTGAAGTTTGTGACAAACCGCATGCTTTACAAGGGTACCGCTGATTTCCGCACCGAGGAGCTCGCCAAGCAGTGGTCACCACTGGCCGAAATGCTCTATACGAGGGCATATGTCAAAAGTGTCTACGTCTGCAACAACTTCGTGACTATTACCAAAGAGCTCAACTATCCGTGGGAGGAGATCATGCTCAAGCTCAAGGAGGACATAAAGGAATATGTCAGTGAAGGTGGAGTCATCGTATCAGACGGCTTTACCGAGGCGATGGAGAAATTTGAGGAGGAGCAGGGCGCAGGTTATCAGTATTCAGGTGATGAGGCCGAGATCGTTAAAAAGATCAAGGAGCTCATCGAGACCTATGTCAAACCGGCAGTGGAAATGGATGGTGGCAACATTGAGTTCAAATCCTGGGATGAGGGCACTGTAACTGTAACTATGCAGGGTGCATGCAGTGGTTGTCCATCATCGACCGTGACTCTTCAGGCAGGTATTGAAGGCATGCTCAAGCGCATGGTCCCTGAAGTAAAGGAGGTCGTTTCCGAAATGGGATAAACCTTCATTTTCATCAAAAAGAATTAAGGCTACATTTGGGCATGGATCAACAAATGCTCTCTGACCTCTGTGAGCAAGTGGGTAAAGCTGCTACTGATGCCGCGGCCTTCATTCGTTCACAAGTCGGTAAGGTTTCTTCAGCTGAGATAGAGACGAAAGAGCGGAATAGCCTGGTCAGCTACGTAGATAAACAAGCGGAGAACATTCTCGTTGAAGCCCTTAAACCATTGATCCCGAATGCCGGATTCATTACTGAAGAGGATACCGTAGATAATTCAAGGCAAGAGTATACATGGGTCGTAGATCCGTTGGATGGTACGACCAACTTTCTCAAGCAGATCCCGGTGTTTTCTGTTTCTGTAGGCCTTGCACACAACGGAGAGTTTTTACTTGGTTACATCGTGGATATCATGCATGATGATCATTACTACGCGTGGAAAGACGGTGGAGCATGGGTGAATGGTAATTCAATTCATGTCAGTAAAACCGAAAAGCTCTCAGAAGGCATTATTGGCACGGGATTTCCCTACCACGATCCGGAAAAACTAAATGTTCTGGCGGAAATGTTTCAGGAAGTACTAATTGCCTCGCGTGGCGTTCGCCGCCTCGGCTCAGCTGCCCTCGACCTTGCTTATGTCGCAAGCGGAAAGCTTGATGCATTTTACGAGACGACACTCAACGCCTGGGATATTGCAGCAGGGGTGATCCTCGTCCGCGAGGCCGGAGGAACGGTGACTGACTTCGATAATGGCGGAGAATTCGTCCATATAAAAGAACTCATCGCTTCCAACAGCCATCTGCACAACGTCCTCGGAGAAATTGTAAGAAAGCATCGATAATTCATGCCTCGTAAGAAGAATAATCACAACTTACTCTTACACTCTTACACTCTTACACTCTTACACTCTTACACTCTTACACTCTTACACTCTTACACTCTTACACTCTTACACTCTTACACTCTTCAATTAGAAAGAGCCCTGTCAGCCTGAGCTGCAGAAGCATTTCCTAAGGCGTCATACGCTTTTGCGCGACTCGAGTAGTAAAGTTTATTCGGATTTAAATTGATAGCGTTGGTGTATGATTCTACTGCCTTCTGATGTTGCCCAACCAGGCCGTGCACGATTCCCTTGTCGTAGAAAATTTGATGATCATCGGGGCGCAGCATCAGGTAGCGGTCATAGTCATTCAGTGCTTTCTGATATTGCCTCGCTTCCACGAACATAATGGCGCGGTTCATCCAGAAGTCTGACCTGTTTGCAGCGTACTGTTCGACTGCCGCGAAACTGGCTTCGGCCGCATTGAAGTCTCCAAGTGAGGCATATGCAATCGCCCTGTTTACAGCAGCACGGACGTTGTTGGGCTCGTCTGCAAGAACTTTATTGAAATCTTCGATTGCCTGTCGGAACTGGCGGTTATCCAACAGCGCATTTCCGCGGTTGACCAATGCCTGGATATCGCCCGGGGAATGCTCCAGTGCTTTATTATAGTCGGCGAGCGCGGCTTCGGCGTTGCCCGATTGACGCAAGGCCAGGCCGCGTTGGATGCGGGCATTTGCATTGTCGTCAATTTCTACACCCAAATTCAAGTCGGAGATAGCCCTGTCGTATTCCCCCACTTCCCTATAATAGGCACCGCGGTTGACGTACGCGTACCCTACCTTGGGATACTTTTCCATGACATTCGTCCAGAGAGCCTCGGTACCTTCCCATGTCCTTGCGGCGCTGAATGAGATTACTGCGAACAACACTGACAGGCCAACGAGAATGCCTTGTCGAACTTTTGGCCGCGCCTTCTGAAGGGTTATTATCCATGAGACAAACAGGAAGATAAGACCGAAGACAGACAGATAGACATACCTGTCAGACATGAAGATCCCGATTCCCAGACCCAGTCTGACAATGGCCGGAATCAGTGTAATAAAGAAAAACGCATGTGCAAAGAACAGCAGGCGATACTTGCGGGCATTGTAGGTGAGATAGGCACCTGCGCCGACGAGCATTACGGGAAACGCGTGGATCAACGGACCAAAGAATCCAATAATAGCTTCTCTCGGATATCCGAGTGACAATTTTACGGGGATTAATGAGTGGAAGTACCACAACCATGCGCGCATACTTCCCAGCACGATCTTCCCGTAAAATTTGGGCAGGCTTCCAACATTTTCAGAGCGCGCCAAAATCTTGTCATTAGTCATCGATGCAATACTGCCTTCGCCCGATCGACGGAAGAAACCCAAGGCATACAGAGAAATAAGAAGTACGATAAAGTGACCGCTTTTTTCAATAAAGAGCTTTGCACTCAATTTGCGCTGCCATGCAAAATCAAATAAAAACAATATTGCGATCAGGGTAATACCCGGTGATTTGCTGAATACACTGAGCAGGTACAGGACCGATGAAATGGCCAGGTAGAGCGGACTCGGTTTGTCGAGATGCCTGATGTAGGCAGCCAACGAAGCCAGATAAAAGAATGTGTAGAGAACGTCCTTTCTTTCCACGACCCACGCGACAGACTCGACGTGCATCGGGTGTAACCCGAATAGCAAAGCCGAAAAAAACGCGATAAGAAATCCGTGATCTCTGGTCAATTCAAATCTGGATGACAAACGACGGGCTATGAAGAACACCAGTATGCAATTGAGGATGTGCAGCAGCAGGTTGTTGAAGTGGTATATAAATGGTTTATCCCCTGCCAGCCGGTATTCCATGATCCAGGTCGCATAGGTAACGGGCTTGTAGTGCGGATTGGGCCTTTTAAGCTTCAGTAATCTGCCCGGATCTTCGAGCATGACCTGACCTTTATCAAGGATCAGCTTTTTATCATCAATGTCAACGAAATCAGCATTGAGAACCGGTGATAATGCGACAAATGTGACAACAGCAATAATTCCAAGTGCGATGAGTACTTGCTTCTTCCCGGCCGCTCGGCTGGAGGACTTTCGCGACGTCTTGCGCTTACTGCCTTTTTTTCTTTTGGTGCCTTTATTAATTGCGCCTTTAGAACTGGCCTTATTTGCGGCCTTGCCTTTCTTTGCCATTTAGAATATCGCCTTGGTGATGCCCCGGGTCAGCGGGCGGATGATCGTGCTCTCTCCTCGTGAAGATAATCGCGCACGGCACCATATGAAACCTGGCGCCCATTAAAATGGGACTTTACATGCTCAGCTTCCTCATCAGATGCCTTCAGGGTCTTTAAAATATTGCCCAGATGCATGCGCATATGGCCGTCCTGGATACCGGTTGTCACCAATGAACGAATTGCTGCAAAGTTTTGTGCTAGACCCGTGGCAGCAATGATCATCATGAGCTCGCGTGAATCGGGAAACTCCAGGAGCTCAAAGGAGCGGCGTGCAATCGGATGCAACGATGTCAACCCACCAACTGTGCCTATCGCGATTGGCAGTTGGAGTGAAAACCTGAACATGCCGCCTTCAATTGTACAGTGGCTCAGACTGCAATACTTTCCGCTTTCTGTGGCATATGCATGCCCTGCGCTTTCAATTGCTCGAAAATCGTTTCCCGTCGCGATAACCACAGCGTCAATGCCGTTGAATATGCCTTTGTTATGCGTCACCGCTCGATAGATATCAATTTCTGCAGCATTTACAGCCTGACAAAACCGCCTTGCGAAGGTTTCGGCATCTATACCTCCTTTAAAGAGCCCAAGTTCTCCGACCGGGCACTCGACCCACGTCCTGACCAGGCAATCGGGTGTGAAATTGGAGAGGATTGACATCAGGACCTCCACCTCGATATTTTTCCGTGTGTAAAAGGCAATCAGGGTCTTCGCGAATTGTTCGAGAACGGAATTGATGAAATTGGCCCCCATGGATTCGCACGTCTGAAAGCTTACAAACAACTGGTAGTAGTCGTCCATTTCACTTGTGAAATCCTTCAACTCAACACCGATGACTCCGCCGCCCCGCTTTTCCATATTGGCAGCCATTTCTGACGTGTCCGCGCGCAGTTCAGCTTTGAGGTCTTCGAATGTCTCGATAAGCACTGATCTGTCGCCCCTGTAGAAGAAGTGGACCTGTCCGAGTTTTACGGTGTCAGATACCTCGGCGTGGATTCCGCCACGGTTCATCCAGAACTTGGCGCCGCTTGCGGCGGCAGCGACAACTGAGCTTTCCTCTGTTACCATTGGTACGCAGTAAGTGCGGCCATTGATCACAAAGTTGGGTGCGACTCCGAAAGGCAGGTGGTAATTGGAAATGGTGTTCTCGCTGATCTCGTCCAGGATCTTCTGGTGGTCCTCATTGTCGAGCCAGTAGCTTTTCAGCTCATGCATGACGTGCTCAGGATCGCGGAAAAAATTCTCTACGATCCATTTGATCTTTCCCCTCTTGGAGAGTTTGGAAAAACCGCTGATTGTCTTTTGCCTCTGTGTCATTTTACTCTTAGACAGGAGCTGGCCAACTTCAATCCCGCGATTTGCATTCGCGCAAATTTCTGGAGCTCCTGGTAATCGTCCTTGGCGTATCTCAGGAACATTGATGCATGCCCATAGATCGAGGGCAAAGTTAGCCTATTCATTAAATAATAGCCGTCGAGGAAGCCCTTCAAGCCACCGCTGATAATTATCTGTCTGCATGCGGGATGTCCATTAAGGTCTTCAACAGCACCATTAATAAAGCCGATCATCTCTTCCGCCGAATGTCCCACAGTGGCCATTTCAGCATATACCTCACCTTTGTCACTTGCGGCCCTGAGGAGCTCAAGTTTTGTAAAGTTGGTTCCTCCGTGAGCCGCCAGTTCAATTGCCTCCAGTGGCATCTGCAACAATGCACTTATACTTTCCGGACCGAATCCCTGGCCTACTTCCTTGACTATGACCTTAAGGCTTGTCTTTTCCAGTAGTTCGGAGATTGTTTCTGCCGGTGGTCTTTTTATTATATCGCCTTCCGGCTGCATCCACTCCTGAAGCGGGTTGACATGCACGATAAGACCATCTGCACTTAGCTTTCGGACCAGACTTGCAATACTATCACCACCATCCTTCTCAAGGCATTCCTCGACCTGTCCTATCCCGAGGTTTGCGTACAGAGGCAAGTCGGAGCCAATCAAAGGCCGCATATCGAAATCAGAAATACGCTCATCAGAATCTAGAAGAGCTCTACAAGATCCAAGCCCCATCCCAAACCCAAATTCGGCACACATACGTGCGAGGTTTGTGTTGATGCGCTTCGCCATTTCCGTTCCTCCAGTCATGCTTGACACCCATATCGGGTAGCTCATACGCTTACCCAGGAAGTCCTGGCCCATATCATCATCCTCAACCGGATGTCCCGATAGCATCGGTTCGTAATAAAACCTTGGGTCTGCCAGCGCAGCTTCGACCTGCGATTTGAGAGCGAGATCGATATGATCCGCTTTACGTGTGGCAGAGGTCGGATCGGTGGCGGTTTCGTAGTCTTTATGCATACAAGCTGGCCTTGATGGAATATAGCATTAACAGAGCATAAAGGTGAAGGTTTGAAATGAGAATAGATAACCGAACACCCCATGATAATTCGGCGGGATATACAGCCAGTAGGATGTTGTTGATGTATTGCTGCAGGCATGAGGTCTGTAGCCATCATTGCATCTGGCCTGAAAACAATGAGATTTCAGGTGGACTCGGCAGTCATTTCAGGGTACATATTTAGACACTAGAATCAACTGTTGATAACTTTTGTGCGATATTTTTCCTGATTTTCAGACAGTTACAGAGGAGGGGGTGTCTTTTTTTCATGCGAAGGCTTTGTTTTTGAAAGGATTCGGTCTACTTTTGCACTCCCATTTCAAATGGGCATCAGATTGAAAGAATTTTTAACAGCTTAAATCTAAGCAAGTGGACACGTTAAGCTACAAAACAAAGTCCCAGCGGAAAGAGGATGTCGACCGTAAGTGGTATGTCATTGACGCCGATGGTGAGATCCTGGGTCGCATGTGTACGAGGATCGCAACTGTACTTAGGGGAAAACATCTTCCTGAGTATACTCCGCACGTTGACTGTGGAGACAATGTGATCGTTATCAATGCCGAAAAAGTACGCTTTACCGGGAACAAAGAAGATCAGAAGGAATACATCCGCCACACCGGTTATCCCGGCGGACAACGCAAAGCAACTGTACGTGAGGTTCGCGCTAAGAAGCCTGAGGCGATCGTAGAGAATGCAGTGCGCGGAATGCTCCCAAAAACAACACTGGGAAGGCAGATGCTGAATAAACTCCATGTATACACTGGTGCTGAGCACCCACACATGGCTCAAAAACCAGAAGTACTTAAACCTTAATCATAGATGGAAACTGTAAACGCAATAGGAAGAAGGAAGGCCTCTGTAGCCCGCGTGTACCTTTCAAACGGATCTGGCAATGTCAAGATCAATGGTCGCGGTATCCAGGAATACTTTCCTCAAAAGCATATCCAGGCTGCAGTTCTGGATCCTGTCAGAGTAGTTGACCAGGAGAAGTCATACGATATTACTGTGAACGTAAGTGGCGGCGGATACAAAGGCCAGTCACAGGCGATCCGTCTCGGAATTGCGCGTGCACTTGTAAAAGTCGATGCCGATTTCAAACCAGCGCTGAAGAAAGAAAACTTCATGACTCGTGACGCCCGCGTCGTTGAGCGTAAGAAGTTTGGTAAGCCTAAGGCACGTAAGAGCTTCCAGTTTAGCAAGCGCTAATTGTTTCACGATTTATTTGACAGAAGAGAGATTATGGAAATTCCAACTTATGAAGAGCTTCTCGATGCCGGTGCACACTTCGGCCATATGAAAAGCAAGTGGAACCCAAAGATGGCCGAGTACATTTTTATGGAACGCCGCGGGATCCACATCGTAGACCTGAACAGAACAAATGAGTGCCTTGAGCAAGCATGCCGCGCGGTAAAACAAATGGCACGCTCAGGTAAGAAGATCATGTTTGTAGCCACCAAGAAGCAAGCTCGCTCGATCGTTGCCGATGCTGCGCGTTCGGTAGGTATGCCATTTGTCACTGAGCGTTGGCTCGGTGGTATGATGACAAACTTCTCAACGATCCGCAGGTCCATCAAGAAGATGAACAACATCGATCAGATGCTTCAGGATGGTTCACTTACGAGTGTAACCAAGAAAGAGCGCCTCACACTTACGCGTGAGCGTGACAAACTGGAGAAAGTACTCGGTGGTATCGCTAACATCAACCGACTTCCGGCGGCGATCTTCATCGTAGATACAGTGCATGAGCATATCGCTCTTGCAGAATCACACAAGCTCGGAGTGAAGACACTTGCTATTGTGGATACCAACGCGGATCCAACGCAAGTAGATTTTCCAATCCCTGCAAATGATGATGCATCCAAGTCTATCGCGTTGATCACCAAAGCGATCACTGATGCAATCAGGGAAGGACTGGAAGAGCGTCAGAAGGCAAAAGATTCTAATCCGGAGCCTAAAGATAAAGATGCTGCCAGTGCAGAAAAGAAGGCTGAGAGCGCATAATGCGCAGTGATTTTTGTTTGTATTCTTTGTAAATCTCAAAAGGAAGATAAGACATGGCAATATCTGCCCAAGATGTAAAGAGGCTCCGGGATATGACCGGTGCAGGTATGATGGACTGCAAGAAAGCTCTTGCAGAAGCTGAAGGTGACTTCGACAAAGCGATCGAAGTACTGCGCCTGAAAGGCCAAAAACTATCTGTCAAGCGCGCTGAGCGTGAGGCAAAAGAAGGAGTTGTGATCGCAGAGGTATCTGACGACAATAAGCGCGGTGTAGTGATCAGACTTAGCAGTGAGACTGACTTCGTTGCAAAAAACGAGGATTTCATCACACTGGCAAAGGAGTTTGCAAAGCTCGGTCTGGAGAAATTCCCGGCCACACGCGAAGAGTTCGTTAACCTTGACTACAATGGCATGACGATCGGTGAGAAGGTAACCGAGCAAGTTGGTGTCATTGGAGAGAAGATCGAGTTGGCTGACTATCAGCGCCTTGAGTCAGAGTATATCGCACCATATATCCACATGGGTTATAAAGCAGGTGTACTTGTTGGACTTAACAAGGAAGGTGATTTCGACTCGGCCGGTCGTGATGTTGCGATGCAGGTTGCAGCAATGAAGCCAATCGCAGTTGATAAAGACGGTGTCGACTCTGCAGTTGTAGAGAAGGAAGTGGAGATCGGCAAAGAGCAGGCACGCCAGGAAGGTAAGCCTGAGCAAATCATTGAAAAGATCGCAATGGGTAAGCTGGGTAAGTTCTTTAAAGAGAACACGCTGCTTAACCAGGCGTTCGTAAAGGACAGCGGCATGACTGTTCAGCAATACTTACAGAGCGTAGAGGACGGACTGACGGTCAAAGACTTCAAGCACGTCCAGTTAGGATAAAAACAGTTTTTAAAGCGAGTCGCATTCCGGCTCGCTTTTTTTGTATTCTTGAGTGTCCATTCGAGGACGCTCATCAGACAGGCATGGCATGAAATACACCAGGGTACTTCTTAAGCTTTCCGGAGAGGCTCTCCTCGGAGAGAATCAATACGGGATCGACCACACAAGGGTCAGGCACTATGCCCGGGAGATCAAGCAAATCAATGAACGCGGTGTACAGGTAGCTGTCGTGATCGGAGGTGGCAACATCTACAGAGGTATAGATGGACTTGAGACCGGAATAGAGAAGGTCCAGGGTGATTACATGGGTATGCTTGCAACGGTGATCAACGGCATGGCAATCCAAAGTGCTGTCGAGTCTATGGGTACAATGACCAGGTTGATTTCCGCAATCGAAATGCGCGAGATCGCCGAGCCGTATATCCGTCGTCGTGCTATCCGCCATCTCGAAAAAGGCCGTGTAGTGATCTTCTCGGCAGGTACGGGAAGTCCGTTCTTTACAACAGACAGTGCAGCGGCCCTTCGCGCCAATGAGATCAATGCTGATGTTATCCTAAAAGGAACGCGTGTGGACGGGATCTATACTGCGGACCCTGAAAAAGATCCCGATGCCCAGAAGATTGATGAGATCTCCTTTGCTTCTGTGATTAGCAAGAGCCTGAAGATCATGGACAAAACGGCATTCACACTGTGCCAGGAGAATGACCTCCCGATCATAGTTTTCGATATCAATGAACCAGGCAACCTGCTAAAGATCATTGAAGGGGAGAGAGTGGGATCGCTTGTTTCCTAGTTCCTGGTTTTTGGTTCTTGGTGTCGGTAGGTGGGCCAGATCAGTGAAAATCTCTCACATCGGTCCAATCCGTTTACTATCGGCCATCTTGTTTCCGCGCAATCAGCGAGAGATTTCAACT
>Ga0102946_1000313_pt1 | contig 16902 bp, 17 predicted proteins | sample SalPon2A_A_D1_MG_FD_78209 | JGI IMG/M metagenome (GOLD analysis project Ga0102946, IMG submission 78209) | Soil microbial communities from South San Francisco under conditions of wetland restoration - Salt Pond MetaG R2A_A_D1_MG | ecosystem: Environmental > Terrestrial > Soil > Wetlands | place... | reverse complement strand
TGCAGATGTTCTGCCGAGGCTCCGGCGAGGAGGAGCGTGGGCAATGTACCCAACCAAAAGGCCAGCATGGTTGCTGTGCCGGACCAGACGCTTCCCGTGACCGCCGCAATCGCGACCGCGCTGTAGACCAGTCCGCATGGGAGCGCTCCCCAGACAAAGCCGGCTGCAAACGCACGTGGTGTCGTGTCTGCCGGCAACACGTGCCGCGCCAGGCGCGACATCTTTCGCCATAGTCCGGCACCGGCCGTTTCGAGAAAACGCGTAAGCTGCCAGTCGAACAGCAGGTTGAGGCCGATCGCAATGACCAGGATTGCGGCTACGACTCGCAGCACCAGCAGACCGCCTTCGAGCCCGGTTGCTTGGGTCAGGATTGCACCACTCAGGCCGGCGATGGCGCCCAGTAGTGCGTAGAAAGTGCCGCGGCCCAGATTGTACGAGAAGCGCCGCAGCCACACGACTGGGCCAAAGCTGCTGGAGTCGCGGCGACTACTACCCTCCAGAAGTACGACAATGGCACCGCACATTCCCAGGCAGTGGCTGCTGCCGAAAAATCCGGCGAGCAGCGCGGTCGTCACCGCCAACTCGATGGTCACTGGTCGCGACCGGTATCTGGATGGTCAGAATTCTCTGGCGGTTTGCTGTCGTCGTCCATAATGACGCTCACTCCCGGGGAATCCAGGTCGTCAAACTGGCCCGAGCCGACGGCCCAGAAGAATGCGGCGACGGCGCCGCCCAACAGGAGCAGGCCCAGGGGAATAAGCAGGTACAGAATGTCTATGTCCGATCCTCCGGCGGGCGCTGCAAACGCAACGCATTCAAGACGACGAGCAAGGAACTCAGCGACATACCGATTGCCGCCATCCACGGTTGCAACATACCGCTGACAGCAAGGGGCAGGGCAGTCGCATTGTAGAATATCGCCCAGGCAATGTTTTGCTGAATGATTCGCTGCGTACGTGCTGCCACATCAACCGCACGCAGGATACTGCCCAGGTTGCGGCCCAGTGAGACGGCGTCTGCGCTGGCCCGTGCCAGCGCCGTGCCGCTGTCGAGCGCGATCGATGCGTTTGCAGCGGCCAGTACCGGGGCGTCGTTGATGCCATCGCCGACCATCACGACCGGTGTATTGAGGCGCTGCAACTGCCTGATCAGACTGAGCTTGTCAGCCGGCGTCATCTCTGCGTGCCACCTTTCAACCTTGAGTTCTGCGGCGACGTCGGCGACCACCGCGTGACGGTCTCCGCTGGCAATGACCGTGGCAAAACCCCGTCTCTGCAAGTCGGCGATCGAAGCGGCCGCATCCTGCCGGAGTTCGTCGCCGAGCGTGAACATGGCGAGCATTTCGTGCGCATCGCCGAGAAACACCTGCGTGCGTGCGGTTTCGCTACCGGCTGCGGGGATTGCTGATTCGCTCAGTGCGGCGACAAAGTCGGCTTTGCCAATGCGATATTTCCGGTCGCCCAGGGTTGCTTCGACACCGCTGCCGGGTATCACATGAACGTCTTCCGGCAGGTCGCCGTCGGCGTCAAGATAGGCTGCAAATGCACGCGCCAGAATGTGTTCGGATGCTGTTTCGAGTGCCGCTGCCAGTTGCAGGGCGGCCGTGTCCGTCAGCCTGGCCGAGATGACCTGCGTATCCTGGATGACCGGTCTGCCGGCCGTCAATGTCCCGGTCTTGTCGAAAACGATGGTCGCCGGTTTGCTCAGGATCGACAGGATGCGCGAACGGACCAGCAAAAGGCCGTTCTTTGCAAGATTCGATGCAGCTGCCGCGAGCGCGGCTGGCGTTGCCAGCGCCAAAGCACAAGGGCAGGTTACGACCAGGGTTGCGAGAACGACCTCGAAGCTGCGGGACGGCTCCAGCCAATACCATACTGCTCCCGTTATTGTGGCAATGGATAACACTGCCAGCACAAAGCGTGTCGCGATTCGATCCGCGAGTAAGGCGACCGGCGGCCGATCTGATCGCGCTCGCTCCAGCATGCGGCCGATTTCTGCCAGGCTGGTACTGGCACCAACCCGGGTTACCCTGATCGTCGCGTTGCCGGCCTGGGTCACTGCTCCCGCGAACACGACATCGCCCGCCTTCCGCAATACGGTGCGGGACTCGCCACTGAGCATGGACTCATCGGTCTCGAGACTCCCTTCCAGGATTTCTCCGTCGACTGGCACAACATCCCCGGGCACGACGCTCACCACGTCGTCGACCCGCAGTCGATCAAGCGCGACTTTGACCGGGCTATTATCTTCAATGCGGACTGCGGTATCCGGGAGCAATTGCGCCAACGCGGTCCCATGGTCTTCGGCACGATGCCGGGCGCGCATCTCCAGGTAGCGCGTAGCGCTGAGAAAAAATACAAACATGGCGACCGAATCGAAATAGATCTCACCCTGCTGGGCCAATGTGGCAAATGTCGATGCGGTAAACGCCGCAACAATCGCGATAGCAACAGGCAGGTCCATGCCTGGCGTACCGGCACGTACGCCGCGCCAGGCGCTGGCAAAAAACGGGCGCGCGGCATAGAGAACGATCGGCAGAGTGACGAGCAGACTGATGACTCGCAGAAAGTGTCGCATGCCGGCGTCAATGCCAAAGTAATCGCCGGCGTACAGAGCGACCGCAAACATCATGACCTGCATCCCGGCTGCGGCCGCGACAATCAGGCGCTTAAGCGCCTGGCGCTGCTCTGCGGTCTGCAGATCGCCGTCAATTCCTGCACCGACCGGCGCTGGTTTGAACCCAATCCGGGCTATGGCATTGAGCAGACCGCTGAACTTGAGCTTGTCGATATCCCACCGAATGACTGCTCGCCGCACCGCCGGGTTGATATCAACGGACTTGATAGCTGGTTTCTGTTGCAGGGCTTTTTGCAGAAGCCAGACGCAGGCAGAACAATACATGCCGCCGATATCGACGGATGCTTCGGCGGTTTGGCCCTGCCGGCTGACAAAGCGATCGACCAGGTCGGCGCCGTCGTAATGCTGCCACTCGATATCCTCCGGCGTGAGATCGAGGTCTTCGTCCGGGGTGCTGCGAAACTCGTAAAATGCAGTCAGCCCGCTGCTTTCGATAAATTCGGCGACGGCCTTACAGCCGAGACAACACATCGGGCGTGACTGGCCGCCCAGCGTGGCCGTGATCGATTCGCCAGGCGGTAGCGGGTCACCGCAGTGGTAGCAGGGTTGCCTGAGGTTCACTACACCGGTCGGTGGCTGGTGCTTTCGGCTATGGCACGATGGTTTGATGTCGCATCGTCGACAATCGTATGCGGATTGCTGATGGCCAGGTAGACGGTGATCAGGCACCCGATGACGGTTGCTGCCGGAATTGCGATGACCAACCAGACCCAGGGATTGCGATACCAGGCTTGCGTTGTCATTCAATAACTCTCCGCAGGGCCGCGAAAACGGCTTTCTTCGACGACCTTGATATCGCTGCCGTCGATGCTTTGTAATTCAAAACTGATGGTATTGCCACCTGCCGCATTGTCGTGGGGCACTGTAACTGATACCGGCACGGTTACCACCGACTCGCCGGCAACCGCAATTTGCGCGTCAGTCCGCAGCTGGATGCCGTCCAGTCCACTGACCCTGAGCATGTATTCACGATCTTCATTCTGCTTGTTGATGATACGAATCGTGAAGCTGTTCTCGATGCCCTGGCGACCCACGTCCCGATACAGCGTATTGCGATCGCGAATGACATCCATAATTGCCGGCTTGCGCAAAGCCATTGAGGCCACCATCGTCGCCAGCAGCAGCGCCAGAATCCCGGAATAAACCAGGGTCCTGGGTCGCATCAGTCGATAGGACTTGTGCTGTAACGCCCTTTCAGTGCTGTAGCGAATAAGTCCCCGCGGCGATCCGACCTTGTCCATCACCGTGTCACAGGCGTCAATACAGGCTGCGCATGCAATACATTCATATTGCAGACCCTCGCGAATATCGATGCCTGTCGGACAAACCTGTACGCACATTGTACAGTCGACGCAGTCGCCGAGGCCCTGTGCGCGGGCGTCAGAGCCGCGCCTGCGGCTGCCGCGAGGCTCCCCGCGCTCAACGTCGTAAGTGATGATGAGCGTGTCCCGATCAAACATCGCCCCCTGGAAACGCGCATAGGGGCACATGTATTTGCAGACCTGTTCGCGCATGAAGCCGGCGTTGCCGTAGGTCGCGAAGGCATAAAACAGCAACCAGAAAACGGTCCAGGCATTGGCGTCGAAATTGACCAGCTCGCTTGCGAGCGTGCGTACCGGCGTGAAATAGCCGACGAAACTGAAGCCGGTAAACAGCGCGAGCGCCACCCAGCAAAGCTGTTTCAGCGTTTTCTTGCGAATCTTGTCAAACCTCCAGGGGGCCTTGTCCAGCTTGATGCGCTTGCTGCGGTCGCCCTCAATCGCCCTTTCAATCCAGGTAAAGGCTTCCGTCCACACGGTTTGTGGGCACGCATAGCCACACCACAGACGACCTGCAATCGCCGTAAAAAAGAACAGGCTGACGGCAAGGATAATGAGCAACAGCGCGAGGTAGATGAAATCCTGTGGCCAGAGCGTCATGCCGAAGATGTAAAACTTGCGCGCCGGCAAGTCGAACAGAATCGCCTGACGTCCACCCCATGTCAGCCAGGGGCCTGCGTAAAAGGCGCCAAGCAGGACGAACATGGCAAGCCGCCGTAAAGTTGCAAACCGGCCCTTGACCTCACGTGGGTAGACCTTGTCTTCGCTACGATAAAGCTTGCCGTATTCGTAGCCGCTGGCAGATTTTCCTGCCATGGTCAGGTCTTCTGGACCGGAGACCTGGGCCCCGTTCGTTTGCGCCGGACCAGTCGCAGCGTCAGCCAGCCCGCGATCCAGCCATTGGCCCAGAGAAAGAAAAAGCCGATGGCATAGCCGGCATTGCGGCTTTCGAACAGTGCCACGTTGATTGAATCCACGATCAGCAGCGGGTCGATGAACGCGAACAGCAGCATGCTGAAGACAGCCGCAATCAGGAATGAAATCCAGCTCAGGACGGCATACTTCTGCGTATCACGGGACCATTCGTTTTCCATGGGGCTGGTGCTTTTCTAAGGTTTGGACAGGCTGTAGACGTACGCCGAAAGAATGCGTGCGCGATCAGCGCCGATCAAGTCACCGTGCGCTGGCATCACGCCATTGCGGCCCTCAACCAGTGTCTTGCGAATCTGCTCCGGCGAGCTGCCGTAAAGCCAGACGTCGTCGATCAGACTTGGTGCACCGAGGGCCTGATTGCCGGCGCCGGTCGGACCGTGGCAGGCGATGCACAGTGTCATGTACTTGGAATGCGCCGGTGAATTCTCGTCCAGCCCATCGGGCATGGACTGTACGTAGCCCACCATTGCATCAATGCCTTCGTCGCCGCCCAGTGCCGCACCCAGAGCCGGCATTATCCCCATGCGGCCGTTCACGATGCTGTGCTCAATTTGCTCCGGCGAGCCGCCGTACAGCCATACGTCGTCGGTCAGATTCGGAAAACCGCGGGCCCCCATCGCAGCTGCACCGTGGCATTGCGAGCAATAATTGGCATACAAACTTGCGCCCACATCGAGCGCGGCAGGATCCCTGGCCAAATCCTCAAAGTCCTGCTCGGCGAACGCCGCGAACATCGGGCCGTACTCCGCCTCAGCCGCAGCCATTTCCGCCTCGTATTGTTGTTCCTGGCTCCAGCCGCCGAGTCCGGCAAAATCGCCCATGCCTGGGTAATACAGCAGGTAGAAAGCGGCCCAGATAACCGTGAGAATGAAAAGCCAGAACCACCACATCGGCAGTGGATTATTCAGCTCGCGAATGTCCTCATCCCAGACATGCGCTTCCGATTCAGCGATCTCTTCTTTCGACGCCCGCTGCTTGTTGGCATAGGCGACGACCCAGAAACAGGCCACCAGTGTGATCACAGTGCCGAGGATGATATACCAGCTCCACGCGTTACTCATGCGCTATGCTCCTTTTCGAATTCTTCGCCGGGCGGTTGGTCGTCATCTTCCTGCAATGGCAATTGTGCTGCTGCGTCATAGTCAGGCTTGCGTTTGCGACTCCAGGTCCACGCCCACAGCCCGACGAACAGGACGAAAATCGCCAACGTTATGAGACCTCTTACAGTGCCGATGTCCATGTTCGCTCGCTACCGCGCGGACCGGACCGTGCCGAGATTTTGCAGGTATGCGATCAGCGCATCCATTTCAGTCTTGCCGCTAACTGCGTCGGCTGCTGCCGCAATCTGGTCGTCGGTATACGGATCACCGAGGAACTGCAGAGCTCGCATCTTCGCCGTGACTTCCTCACCGTCGACCATCGCATCCTGCAGCCACGGGTAGCCTGGCATGTTCGATTCCGGCACGACATCACGCGGGTTGATCATGTGAATACGATGCCAGTCATCGCTGTAGCGCTTGCCGACCCGGGCCAGGTCCGGCCCCGTGCGTTTCGAGCCAAACTGGAACGGCCGGTCGTAGACAAATTCACCGGCTACGGAATACGGGCCGTAGCGTTCTGTCTCACTGCGAAATGGCCGAATCTGCTGCGAATGACAGCCATAGCAACCCTCGCGGATATAGATGTCCCGGCCGGCAAGTTGCAGCGGAGGATAGGGCTCCACGCCTTCGTACGGCTCAGTCGCATCGGCGCTGACCATGAGCGGCAAGATTTCGACGAGGCCGCCGATACTGATGACAACGACGATCAAAATGGCCATCAGGTTAATGTTTTTTTCGATTTTCTCGTGTTTCATATCGCTGCTGCCCCTACGCCGGTTGAATCACAGCGACGGGTTCGGGCTTGACTCGCCTGACCGTCATGTAAACGTTGTAGACCATCACCAGCATGCCGGAGAAGAAGACCAGACCACCGAGCAGGCGAATTCCGTAGTATGGGTAGGTGAACTTGATGCTCTCAATGAAGGAGTAGGTCAACGTGCCGTCGTCATTCAGGGCACGCCACATCAGGCCCTGCGTAATGCCGGAAATCCACATCGACACGGCATACAGGACGACGCCGATCGTCGAAGTCCAGAAGTGCACGTCGATCAGCCGGGTCGAGTACATGCTGGTCTTGTTGAACAGTCGGGGAATCAGGCAGTACATCGTGCCAATTGTCATCATGGCTACCCAGCCGAGCGCGCCCGAATGCACGTGCCCGATCGTCCAGTCCGTATAGTGCGACAAGGCATTGACTGTCTTGATGGACATCATCGGCCCTTCAAAGGTCGACATACCGTAAAACGATAGTGACACAATCATGAATTTCAGGATCGGATCGGTGCGCAGCTTATGCCAGGCGCCGGACAGGGTCATGATGCCGTTAATCATGCCCCCCCAGCTCGGGGCCAGGAGGATGATGGAAAACACCATGCCGAGGGACTGTGCCCAGTTTGGCAGGGACGTGTAGTGCAGGTGATGCGGACCTGCCCACATGTATATCGCGATCAGCGCCCAGAAATGCACCACCGACAGCCGGTACGAGTAGATCGGCCGCTGCGCCTGCTTGGGGACAAAGTAGTACATCATGCCGAGAAAACCGGCAGTCAGGAAAAACCCGACCGCGTTGTGGCCATACCACCATTGCATCATGGCATCGACCACGCCCGTGTATATCGGATAGGACTTCCACAGCGAAACCGGAATGGCCAGGTTATTGAATATGTGCAGCACTGCGACCGTCAGGATAAATGCGCCATAAAACCAGTTGGCGACGTAGATATGCTTGATCCGACGTCGGCCAATGGTGAAAAAGAACACAATCGCAAAGGAAACCCAGACGACCGCGATCAGCAAATCGATCGGCCACTCAAGCTCTGCGTACTCCTTGCTTTGCGTGATGCCCAGTGGCAGCGTGATTGCTGCAAGCACAATGACCAGCTGCCAGCCCCAAAACGTGAAGGCAGCCAGCTTGTCAAAGGCGAGTCTTACATGGCAGGTACGTTGCACAACGTAATACGCCGTCGCGAACAGGGCCGACCCACCGAAGGCAAAAATTACCGCATTGGTATGTAAGGGCCGCAATCGGCTGTAAGTCAGCCAGGGCACGTCCATGCTCAACTGCGGCCAGATTAATTGTGCCGCGATGATGATGCCGACGAGCATGCCGACCACGCCCCAGACCACGGTCATGATCGTAAACTGGCGTACAACTTTATCGTTGTAACTCGATTGAAGGTCCATAAAATCTGCCTTGGGTTTATCGTTATCTTTCAGGCTCATCTTGCCAGACGCGACGATGTCAGAGAGCTTCTGTCATCGCCATAAGCATAAACCGTAGTTTATTGGTTGCGCGGTGTCGATGTTACCCCGATTTCATGGCGCGGAAATGCGCTGGCATCGATGGTTTCCAGGTAGCCTTGCCAGGCACCATAGCCGATCACCGGCAAGATGATCACCAGGCCGAAAAAAGCCGTCAGCACTCCAATTACCAGACCAAGCACGATCAGTGCGAGCCAGATCATCATCGTGAGTTTGTTGCGCAAGACGGCGTTAATCGAGGTAACGATCGCGGTCACGCTGTCGACGTCACGATGGACGATCATCGGCAATGCGAATGCGCTGGCGGAAAACGTGACTGCGGCAAAGAATGCTCCAACGATCGTGCCGACGGTCAGGTACCCGGTCAGTTCGGTGAATTCCGGATGGCCCGAGCTTGGCAGAAAAACACTGACCATCGCGCCCGCTCGCGCCCAGACCATGAAAATCACGAGTAAGGCCAGCGCAAAGATCATTTCGTTGCCCAGGTGACGCTTGAAGGCTGCCCGCAGGCTGCGGCGCAATAGTGGCGTCTGGCCGCGCTCAAGCTGGGCGCGAATGGCATACAGGCCAATGCAGGTGAGCGGTGCGAGGAATGCGAAGCCGCCAATCATCGCCAGCATCAGCCACTGGCTGCCGTAGGCCCAGGCGAATGACGCTACCAGGCCCATTGTGACGGCCATAAATGCGCCGTACGCGATGCTTTGCCGCGGGGTTTGCCGGAAATCGGTCCAGCCCTTTCGCAACCAGCCAAATGGCGCCAATGGCGAGATCTGGCGACATGGCGCAACAAACGGCATGGTCGATCGGTCGAATGCTGCCGGCTTTTCTTCAGACGTCATGACGCTCACCTTCCCGTAGCTGTTATAGCGCATAGGGGCATACTTTAATTATAGGGGAGGATACGTATTTCGCAGCCCTCGGCCGCATGCTGGACTGTCACAGTTGCGGCAGGCGGTATAATCGCGGGGTCAGGTGCAAGCTATATGGGTAGTATGGAATCGAACGCAATACACGCATTGGAGAACGAGACCTGGTTTCGGACGCTCCTTGAATCGGCCCCCGATGCCATGGTCATCGTCAATGCTGACGGCGAAATCGCGCACGTGAATAAACAAGCGCTCCATTTGTTTGGCTACGATCGCGCAGAAATGCTTGGACAAAAGATCGAGATGCTGCTGCCGTCGGATACGCGGCATCGGCACGAGGCGCACCGGGAAAAATTTGCAGCCGATCCGCAACTCAGGCCCATGGGTAATGGTTTCGAACTCGAAGCCCGGCGAAAAGATGGTTCCACCTTTGCGGTGGAAATCAGCCTGAGTCCAGTGAGCACTGGCACAGCCGACTTTGTATCCAGTGTCATACGCGATGTGACCGAACGTAAGAAAATGGAAGAAGAACTGATTGCCGCAAGGAAAGCCGCTGAGCGAGCCAACAAGGCGAACAGCGCGTTTCTCGCCGCGGCGAGCCACGACCTCCGCCAGCCGGTGCAGGCGCTGAGCCTGCTCAATGGCGCCTTGAGACGCACCGTATCCGAGCCCCGGGCCCTCGAGATGATTGAGAATCAGGAACACTCGCTGACTGCGATGACCAATCTCCTGAACTCCCTTTTAGATATCAGTCGCCTCGACGCCGGCGCGATTGCGCCTGATCTTGAGGACTTTCCGATTGAGCGCCTGCTGCATCGTTTTTCGGCGGAATTTTCGCGGCAGGCGAAGCAAAAAGGTTTATCTTTCGAGATCGAAGCCTGCCCGGCTACGGTCCGCAGCGATCCGAATCTGCTCAGCGAAATCATCCAGAACCTGGTGTCAAACGCGATTCGGTATACCGACGAGGGCGGCGTCAAGCTGCGCTGTATCGAAGCGGATGGCCGCTGTTCGGTACAGGTGGAGGATACCGGTATCGGGATGGAAAACGATCAGCTGGAAGACATATTCAACGAATTTCACCAGTTGCAGGCACCGGGTCGGAAGAAGGAAGGTTTCGGACTCGGCCTGGCCATTGTGCGCCGGTTAACCAAGCTGCTGGAACACGACATTGCAGTCGAGTCGCAACCGGGTAGAGGTTCCTGTTTCAAGCTCACCGTGCCAGCCCTGGTTGAGTCAACGCAGAGCGGCGGGGCGGAATTGCCGCACGACTCCGCGATAGCCGGCAAGGCCAGTGGACTCGTGGTACTGATCGAAGATGACACCCAGGTCGCAGACGCCTGGCGCGCGCTGCTCGAAGCGGAAGGTTACGAGGTGGCGACCGGTGCTTCGGTGGCGGAGTCCGATGCGCTCATCGAGCAACTCGAACAGGAACCGGTGTTGTTAATCTCCGATTTTCACCTGGCAGATGGATCGACAGGCGTTGAAGCAGTGTCCAGGATTCGCGAGTTTTTCGATGTGGAAATACCTGCTTTCATCGTTAGCGGAGACACGTCGAAGGCTGTCAAAGACGCCCGTTTGCTCGAGAATTGTACCTTGATGAGCAAGCCGGTTAATACCGCACGGCTGCTGGCTGCTGCAAAGTGGTCCAGCAGGAGCGGCCGAGTCCCGACAGACTAGGGCACGCGCGATTACAAGGGCACTGGCGACTTGCTGAGCGCTGTATTGACGACGTAGGCGAAAGCGACTAGCGCACCAACGAAAGCCGCCAGACGAATGGGCCGGTTACGACCGTAGCGCAATGCGATTGCGCCCAATACAATATAAACGATCAGGCCAGCAAACTTGGCGACTAGCCAATGATTCTGCAGAACCGCCAGGTTCAATTGCACGATCAGCGCGATCCCTGTCGCAAGAAACAACGTGTCGATGACATGCGGCGCAATACGGGTCAGCCGGTGCTGCAACAAGGGAGATGAACGCAGCATCCAGTAGGCGCGCAGCAAAAAGCCGGCGATAGTTAGCGCAGCCAGGGCCTGGTGCAGGTCTCTCAAAGGCGACTTGCAGACCTATGCATGCGAGTCGCTTTCAACCGGCGTATGGAACCAGTCAGGTTTCACAATCAGCAGGTCACACGGCAGGTGTTCGAGCGTTCGCTCCGCGGTTGCGCCGATAAACAGGCGCTTCAGGACGTTGCGCGCCACGGCGCCCATAACTACGACATCCGCATCCAGCTCTTTTGCAAGGGCCGGCAACTCTTCGTGCGTCAGCCCGGACTTGAGATGGGCGTTGTCTGCGGCAATCTCGTGAAAAGATGTAATCTCCTCAAACCGCTTCTGATGGTCTTCGTGCATCTGCTGTTCAATTTCGTCGAGCGGCAGCGATACCGGAATGTATGCATTAGCAGTCGCGGTGCTCACCGCGATCCGCGGGTCATAGGAATGAAACGCGTGCACCTCGCCACCAACACTCTTTGCCAACATCTTGCTGAGCTGCAGAATCTCGTCGTCCAGCGCTGCCGGCTTGTCATGCTCGTTCATTGGATCGATAGCCGCGACAAAACCGGGTTGGTCGCCGACTTCACGCGGCTTGACCAGCCATAGCGGCTTGGGGCAGGTGCGAATCAGGTTCCAGTCCGTGTTGGTGAGCACAGCGCGAGTAATGGCGGAGTGGTGGTGCGTGTCCTTGAAAACAATATCGGCTTTGCTCTCGACAGCGTGACGAACGATCCCCTCATAAAGAGGATGGTCCCATATGGAGTTTGTCGTCACGGTTAGGCCACTTTCGACCAATGGTTTCGCCAACGCATCCAGGCGGTCTTTTTCGCGCTCCATGACCTCGGCACGCGCCTTTGCAAGCGACGGTGAGTCAAACAGCCGTTGCCCGCTCAGGTATTCGTTGTAATAGCAAACCAGCAGCTCCAGCTCACTGCCAGTCTGTCCGGCGAGCCAGGCGGCGCGACTCAGTGCGGGCTGCTCCTCGACGGTCGGATCGATGACAACCAGTATTTGCTTGATTTCTTGCATGTCTAATTCCGATTTCTGCAGGTTAAAAGGTATACGGGTCCGTTGCTTATACTAGGATAGCCCAGAGCGCACGGACATACGGCGAGTTGCTTAGCTCATGTCGGAATTTACGTATAATTTGGTAGGTGGATGTACTGATTTCTGTTCGTGCTGCACTGCGCTTAGATAAGACTCGTTCTGATCACCGGGATTTACAATGTCCGAACACGCAGCGCTACGAGCGCAACTGGAGACGAAGAAAGCCGAGCTGGCCGCGCGCCTCGAGCGAATCACTGCCAATTTGCGGCGTGGCTATGATGCCGACTCGAAAGAGCGTGCCAAGGAAATGGAGGACAGCGACGTCGTCGATGCTCTTGGTAACGAGGCGCGTGAGGAAATGGCGAAGATTTCGGCGGCACTCGCGCGCTTTGATCGTGGTGAATATGGACTCTGTGTGGGTTGCGGTACAGCAATTTCGCCCGAGCGACTCGCTGCCTACCCGTATGCCGAGGATTGTATTGACTGTGCCCAGGATGACGAGCGGCGGCGCTCGAGGCAGTAAGTACGGATAACTAAAGTGTCATGTGCATGCGCACCAGGTCAGCCAGGGAGCGGGCTTCCATTTTCTCCATGACCCGAGCACGATGGATTTCAACGGTGCGCTGGCTGACGTCCAGATCGAAGGCGATCACCTTGTTGGGTTTGCCGGTGACGACGAGGTCGAAGACTTCACGCTCACGGTTGGTGAGCCGTTCCAGGCGACCTGCTACCTCGGCCTGGTGATCCAGCTCCGCTCGCCGCTGCCGGTCGGTCGACAGGGCCTCGCCAATCCGATCAAGGAGTTCCTGGTCACGAAACGGTTTCTGAATAAAATCAACAGCACCCTTTTGCATCGCGTCGACTGCCATCGGCACGTCGCCATGCCCGGTGATAAATATGATTGGCAGGGTGCTGCCACGCGCGAGCAATTCTTCCTGCAATTCGAGACCGCCGAGGCCCGGCATACGAATGTCGAGTACGAGGCAGCCCGAGCGGTGCTGCTCCTCGTGCTGCAGGAATTCATCGGCAGAGGCGAAAATTTCGTGCTTGAGATTGACAGAATCGAGCAGTGCTTGCATCGCGCTGCGAATCGCGGGATCGTCGTCGACGATAAATATCGTTTGCGAATGGGTATCAATTGCGCTCATAGAGGTGAATTTGACCAGAGTGCCGTTGATTTTGCGAGCGTCATTTGAACATGAGGTGAGGGTATGGAGCCGCTGACACATCTGGCTATCATCTGGGCCGCCGTATTTGCCGCGGTCGTGATGTCCAAGTGGACACGCTTGACGCCGGTCCTGTTCTTCCTTTTTATCGGCAGTTTGCTGGTCAATATCGGCATATTGCCGGTCGAAAGTGGTGGGTTCATTCGGACCTTCGCCGAGCTGGGCATTATCATTATCATGTTTGCGCTCGGCTTCGAGGAAACGACCGACAATTTCCTTGCCAGCATCAAGCGAAGTTGGGGGATTGCGCTATTTGGTGCGCTCGCGCCGTTTGTGGTCGCCTACGCCATCGCCGACTATGTCTGGCAGGATCCGAATATTTCCCTGATGTGTGGACTTGCCATGACGGCAACCGCCGTGTCTCTGACCATGGTGTCGCTAAAGAGCCTGGGCCTGCATAAATCGGTGGTCGCAACCCGCATCATGACGTCGGCCGTACTGGATGACATCGGGTCTCTCGTCATGGTGGCAATCGTTGTACCGCTGGCGACGGGCGAGGGTACCTTCACGCTGGCGTCGACCTTGTTGATTGCGGGCAAGGCCGTGTTGTTCTTCGTTATTGTGACCCTCATTGGTTTCTGGATTTTTCCGCGGGGAAACGTTACGTGGGTGCAAAAAATCCCGGTATTGCGTTCCCTCAGTCTCGAAAACTACCTGACCTTCGATGAGGGTAAGTACGCGACACTCGCGATACTGTTAGCTGCCCTGGTGATCGGCTTGCTGGCGCATGCCTTCGGCTTTCATCCGGCGGTTGGCGCATACATGGCCGGATTGATCGTTCGGGAGGACCATTTCAATTTCCAGAAGATGGGCCAGAACAAAGACGAAAAAGCCGTTATGGCTAACGTGTACGCTGAGACCAAGAACATTGTCGATAATGCGGCTTTTTCCTGGATCGGACCGGTATTTTTTGTCGACCTGGGTGCCAAGATCCTGTTCGACTGGGAACTCCTGAAGGCCACCCTGCCATATGCCATTGCCATGACGGTTGGCATCTTCATTTTTCAGGTTACCTCGGCTGCGCTCGCGGCACGTTATACCAGTGGAATGAACCGCGCCGAGAGTGTGATGATTGGCTTCGGCATGCTCGGCCGCGCTGAATTGGCATTCGTCGTCATGGACATCGCGTACGTGCAGCACAGTATTTTGAATACAGAGGCGTTCTTTACGCTCATGGTGACCGCCTTCTGTCTGAATATCCTGGTGCCGGTTTCCATTGGTTTGTGGCGGCCGGTCTATTTACGTGAATCAGCGGGCTAGTCGAGTCGCTTGGAAAAGCGCAACGCAGCGGCCGTGATCGCCACCGTGGAAAACAGGGCAAGATAGGCAAGCGCCCCGGTCATGGACAGTAGATCGGCCTCGCGCAGCATGATGCCGCGCGCCAGGCGAATGAAATGCGTGATGGGCAGTGCCTCGCCGAGGTATTGCGCAAACCTGGGCATGCCGTCAAAGGGAAACACGAAACCGGATAACAGTATCGAAGGCAGTAACAGGAAGAAGGTCATTTGCATGGCCTGGAACTGTGTGCTCACGGCTGTCGATACAAACAGCCCGAGTGCAAGATTCGCCGCGATAAAAAGCGACGCCGCAAGATACAGCTCGACGATGCTGCCGCGGACAGGCACGTCAAACAACAGGTCCCCCGCAACGAGGACGACCGCCAGTTGCAACATCCCGATTGCGATATAGGGCACAACCTTGCCGATCATCAGCTCGGCACTCGTAACTGGTGTATTGATGAGTAACTCGAGATTACCGCGCTCGCGTTCGCGCACGATCGCCACCGCCGTAAAAATCATCATTGTCATCGTCAGTATCACGCCAATGAGGCCGGGAATGATATTGACGGGTGTGCGTCGTTCGGGATTGTAATAAGTGCGGACTTCGACCTGTTCCTTTCGATCCTGTTCGGGTGTGGTGTCAAACGTCAGCGGCATCTGCTTGAGCGCATCCACGATTCCGCCAATGGTCGGGTCACTGCCGTCGGTCAGCAGGTGTATAGCGGCGCGCTCGGGATCCACGATGCGGCGGTCAAAGTCTGGCGGGATATGCACGCCGACGGATATGCGCCCGGCTCGCAATAATGATTGCAACTCGCCAGCGGTAGCTACGCGCAAGGTGATGTTGGTTACCTGCGTTTGTTGCAACTCGCTGATCAGCTGGCGCGAGCGATGGGTATTTGCCTCGTCCGCAACCGCCGTCGTGAGATTACGGACATCGGTGTTGATAGCGTAGCCAAACAACAGGATCTGCATCAGGGGAATGGCAAGAATCATGGCGAAAGTCAGCTTGTCGCGCCGCATCTGGCGGACTTCCTTGCGCATGATAGCGCCCAGTCTTGACCAGCCCTTCACGCAGCACGTTGCTCGGGCGGCATCGTCACAGCGACAAAGACATCCTCCAGCGAGGCGTGGCTGGCATAGACTTTCGCAGTGACCTGGTGCTGTGCGAGCGTTTTCTCAACGAGGTCCAGTGCACCGTCTACGGTACTCGGGATAAGCACGCGCAAGCGAATGCCGAGCTGGGTCACGCTGGCCACCTCGGGCATCGTGCGTATCGCAGACTGTGCCGCATAGGGGTCGTCGGCGAGCACTTCGATAATCGACATGCCGGTATTCTCCTGCAGCTCCTGTGGTGTGCCGTCTGCCACCTTGGCGCCGTGATCGAGGATGGCGAGGCGATGACAGCGTTCTGCTTCGTCCATGTAATGTGTAGAGACCAGGATCGTTGTGCCGTTCTCCGCCAGCCGAAACAGGTTGGCCCAGAAATCCCGGCGACTTTGCGGGTCGACCGCGCTGGTTGGCTCATCCAGCAGCAGCAGCTCGGGTTTGTGCAGGACGGCGCAGGCGAGGGCGAGTCGTTGCTTTTGGCCACCGCTCATTGTGCTGGCAAACTGTTTGCGCTGGCGAGTCAGGTTGTACTTTTCCAGCAACTCATCGATGCGGCGCCTGCGGTCCTGCTTTGGGAAGGAATAGATTTCAGCGATAAACTGCAGGTTTTCGAACACCGTCATGTCGCCGAACAGCGAAAACTTTTGCGTCATGTAACCGATCTTGGGTTTCAGTTGGCTGGCATCGTCCGGGACCCTCAGGCCGAGGACATCGGCGCTGCCTTCGCTCGGCGTCAACAGGCCGCACAACATGCGAATGGTCGTGGATTTGCCACTGCCGTTGGGGCCAAGGAATCCGTAGATCGTTGCCCGCGGAACATCGAGATCGACATGATCGACCGCTGTCAGGTTGCCAAAGCGCTTGGTCAGGCCGCGTGCCTGAATCGCCAGTTCGCTGCTCATCGTTTTACCGTCATCGATCCACGGTGACCGGCACGCCGTCCGGCAGCCGCTCGCCGTCAAACTGCAGATCAATTTTTGCGGCAAACGTGAGGTGACCGCGATCGCGTTCGGTCAATGCGAAGTAGGGCGTGAACATCGCCTCGCTCGCGACCCACCGTACCCGACCCGGGATGATGTCGGCGCGGCCGTCGACCTGCACAGAAACATTGTCGCCGACACGGATGCT
>Ga0102946_1000312_pt1 | contig 16903 bp, 11 predicted proteins | sample SalPon2A_A_D1_MG_FD_78209 | JGI IMG/M metagenome (GOLD analysis project Ga0102946, IMG submission 78209) | Soil microbial communities from South San Francisco under conditions of wetland restoration - Salt Pond MetaG R2A_A_D1_MG | ecosystem: Environmental > Terrestrial > Soil > Wetlands | place... | reverse complement strand
CATCGGCAAAGAGCCGGTTCAGCCACCAAGCCTGCCAGACGATGCTGATGAGTCTGATGTGGAAAAGCTGCTTTGGAATCAGCTCAAAACCTGTTACGACCCTGAGATACCGGTCAACATCGTTGACCTGGGTCTGATCTATGAATGTGAAATGGTGGAAAGTGACAGCAAGAAGCGCGAGGTATTCGTCAAAATGACACTGACGGCTCCGGGCTGCGGCATGGGCGATATCCTTGTGGATGACGTTCGTTCCAAGCTGGAACTTGTGCCAACCATTGACCGGGTGGTTGTCGACCTGACATTCGACCCGCCCTGGACTCACTCAATGATGTCTGATGTTGCGAGACTTGAAACCGGCATGCTCTAGCAGCCGGCTCGTCACTTCTCAGTCAGCTTTTGAAGGTACAGGCAGCACAGTCATGGACCTGTCCGACCCGGGTGTGAAAAAGTCCATCATTGCCTGCGTGGCGTAGATTTCGCCTGACTCATCGATGACCATTGCCGCCAATATGCCCATGGCGGATGCCACTTCCGGCCAGTCTTTCAGGCCTGCCACCATGATGGCGGTGGCAGCTGCATCTGCTGTTGTGCCGTCATTGGCAATGACTGTGGCAGATGCAACGGAGTTTACCGGCCATCCCGTCTGCGGATCGAGAATGTGCGGGTATCGCTGTTCCGCATCCTGGCGAAACCGCGTGTAGTTCCCGGAAGTGAAGACTGCGTAATCTCCGTTGACTTCAATTCCACCAGCGAAACCACCTGCGGGTTCCTGTACGCCTACCTTCCAGGGCTTGCCAGCGTTATCTCCCAGCGTTCGCATATCTCCACCAGCATTGACGATGGCCGAATCGATTCCGGATTGGCGGATGATTCTGATTGCAAGGTCGACCGCGTAGCCCTTGGCAACTCCGCCAAAGTCCAGTTGCACATAAGGGTTTTCCGACCTGACGTTCTCTCCGGCAACGACAATATCGAGTGAGCTTGGCGAGCGGTCAGTCAACGCTTCGATTTCCCTCGAGTCAGGAGGTGGACCCATGATCGGGAATTCAGAGGTGTGAAACCCCCACAGTGCGATCAGCTTTCCGATCGCCGGATTGAATCGCCCTTTTGAGGACTGCTCCAGTTCCTGGGAACGTTGAATCAGGTACAGAATATCGGGTGTTGTTAGGGTCGTTTCTCCAGATTGCAGCGCTGAATTCAGACGCACGAGTTCGCTCATTTCCCAGGCATGCCATTCACCGTGCATGCGTTGAAATTCAAACTGGAGCAGCGCGAAGATTTCGTTGGCTGTATCTGCATCGGTGCCTGGCAGCTGAACTTCAAGCAGCGTGCCGAATACGAAGAACTCGGCGCGCTGATCGTCATTTCTGACGCAGGCTGAAGCTGCAAGAACCAGGGCGAGCAGCAGCGGAAAGGCGCGGTTAACCATGCCAGCCAGAATATCAGAGCGAGGCTTTAGCCCGAATATCGGGGCTAGCCTCCTTATTCAGGCCGCGTGCTGCTTCTCGATTTCGCTCGGCTGTCCTTGCGTTCGTTTTTTGGCCATTTGAAGCTCTTCCGTATCGAAATCGTCGACTGCGATGATTTCTGCCGTCAGATCACGAGCCTTGACCATCACATCTGCTTCGGTTGCGGAAATCACGCCGGATTCCACAGCGGACCTGAGTCGTTCATCCCATGTGATTCCCGACGCATCACCTGCTTTGACGGCCTTTTGCAGCTTGCGCTCCAATGGTTCTGCAAGAATAATTTGCGGGAGTGCCTGCTCCATGAAACCCACTGTGTGGCCGGTCCTGGCCGAGGTGTAGATCCCGTCACAAAGTCGACTGCGCGTATCCGATGGCGTTTGCATCAGCATGGCAACCTTGTGCGTAAGACGATCACCCGGCGCCTTTTCCCTGTGGCCCAGGGGGAAAACCGCTACTTTCAATAGTCCCCGAATGGCACGGTTCGGAAAATTGTCGACGACCCGGCTGAGCGCAACCTGAATCTTGTGAACAGAGTCATGAAAGGCCCAGGCCAGCAACGCATGATCGGCTGCTGGTCGGCCCTGGGCTTCAAATCGTTTGAGCATCGCAGAGCAGATATACAGCTGGCTAAGGATATCGCCAAGTCGGCCTGAGACATGCTCCTTTTGCTTTAGCTTGCCGCCCAACGACAGCATCGCCACATCGGAAACCAGCGCCAGTGACGCCGAGTAGCGGGAAAGCTTGCGATAGTAGCGCGCAGTACTTCGGTCTCTTGGGACAGCTGCAAAGCGTCCGAAGCTCAGGCCCAGTACCAGGCTGCGCACGGCATTTCTGAAGCTGTATCCGATATGGCCAAACAACAGGGAATCGAATTTCTTCAGACGCTGGCGGGGATCTTCAAGCCTTGCGGCATCCATTTCACGAAGGATGTATGGATGGCAGCGAATGGAGCCCTGGCCAAAGATCATCATGCTCCGTGTGAGGATGTTGGCACCCTCCACGGTGATCCAGATTGGTGCGCCCTGCCAGGCTCTTCCAAGGTAATTTCGCGGCCCCATCGCGATGCCTTTGCCACCATGGATATCCATGGCGTCCTGGCAAACAGTTCGCGACCGTTCAGTCGTGTGATACTTGGCAATGGCGGATGGGACGGCAGGCTTTTCACCCAGGTCTACTGCAGTTGCGGTCATTCTCGACAAGGCCGAAGTAGCGTAGGTGTTGCCGGCGATGCGCGCGAGCGCAGCCTCGATTCCTTCAAATCGGCCGATTGGCAGGTTGAATTGCTTTCTGATTCGTGAGTACGCACCAGTTGCAAGCGCGCCCATCTTTGCGCCACCTGTTGAGCACGATGGCAGGGAAATAGCACGTCCAACCGAAAGGCTCTCGACCAGCATTTTCCAGCCCTGGCCGGCATATTCCTTGCCACCAATCAATGCTTCAAGTGGCACGAACACGTCGCGACCAACGATTGGTCCGTTCTGGAATGGAACGTTCAATGGCAAATGCCTTCTGCCAATTTCCATGCCCTTGATGCCGCGTGGCAGCAGGGCCAGGCTGATGCCTATGTCCTCTTTGTCGCCAATGAGGCCGTCAGGGTCATAGAGCCGGAATGCCAGTCCGATGACCGTCGCAACCGGTGCAAGCGTGATATAGCGCTTATCGAAGTTCAGGCGGATGCCAAGAGTTTTCTTCCCTTCGTATTCACCTTCGCAAACAATTCCGTAGTCAGGAATCGAGGTGGCATCTGAACCGGCACTTGGACCGGTGAGTGCGAAACAGGGGATCTCCTCCCCGCGCGCCAGCCTGGGGAGGTAGTGATTTTTCTGTTCTTCGGTTCCGTAGTGCAGCAGCAACTCAGCGGGACCCAGCGAATTTGGAACTGCAACGTGCGAAGCGGCAACGGCGCTGACGGATGCAACTTTCTGCAGAACCGCGCGGTGTGCGAGTGCGGTAAATTCAAGTCCGCCATACTTCCTGGGAATAATCATTCCGAAGAATCGATTGTCTTTAAGGAATGTCCAGGTTTCTTCATCCAGGTCTGCGTCGACATGGGTGATTTGCCATTGATTGAGCATGTCACACAGCTCTTCCACCGGCCCATCCAGAAAGGCTCGCTCTTCAATGGTCAGTTCCGGATAGGATTGCTTTTGGAGATGCTTCCAATTGGGGTTGCCGGCAAACAGTTCGCCTTCCCAGCCAACGGTGCCTGCATCCAGTGCAACCTGTTCAGTGTCGGAAATGCTTGGCAGCATCCTTCGATATTGTTTAAGGACAGGGGCACTCAGAAAGTCACGTCGCCAGGTCGGAACGTTCAGGGGCACAATAATGATGGCCGTAACGGCAGCGACGATCAGCAGCCCTGCCAGTGGCACTACGCCACTCATGCCGAAAATCACCAGTACAGCGGCCAGGCCCAACGTCCAGAGTTTCAGATTTATGCCATAAAAAGCGCAGATCATCGAAACAGCCAACAGAGAAAGAATCAGAAGACCGGTCAATTTACACCTCCTGTGAAACCACGTCGTGAATAACCGGAAACGCCGTGATCACGCCAAAAACGCCATGTGTTTCCCTTAACAGGACCGGGAAAACAGGTAAAACCATACGGTGGAGTATGGTAAAACCAGCCTGTCTTGTCAATACGTGGCGCGAAAGCTTTTGAGAGGTCAAACGGGTGCATGTGAATCTGATCTGCCATTACCGGCCAGGCACCCGCCGCAAACAGGTTGCTGATACACTTGAGGTCTTGTTGAAGTCTTGTTGAGTTTTGGCTGATTTTGCAATCAGCACAACAATTTCCAGGACGTTTTCTACCACGTGAATCGAGGAAGATTGAAAGATGGATCAGGTTACATCCATGGCGAAATCGGCCAGTGCCGATGTAAAACGGACCAAGCTTTCAGCTGACGACTGGGAGCGCGAGGCACTGGTCCTGATTGCTGATAAAGGCATTCAGGGCCTGGCCGTTGAGCCTCTTGCCCGCCGGATGGGAATCACCAAGGGAAGTTTTTACTGGCACTTCAGCAACCGGGATGCATTGCTTGAACAGACGCTGGCCGGCTGGGAAAAGCACGACAGTCGCAACCTGAAAACTTCGCTGGGCTCCATAGACCAGCCTCGTGAACGGCTAAGGGACTTTTTCCGCAGGGTGGGACGCGAACACCTGACCCACGAGGTTTATCGGGCGTTATGTGCAGCGGCTTCCAACCCGATTGTCAGTCCTGTGTTGAAGCGTGTCACTGACAGGCGTATGTCCTATCTGGCCACTGCTTACAAGGAGCTTGGCCTGGATTCAAGGGCGGCAGAGAACCAGGCGCGCCTGGCCTATTCTGCTTACCTGGGTTTTCTGCAGCTCCAGGGTCAGGAGCAGGCGCCGGACGTTGAGAGTGACACATTTGAAGGGTATCTCGAACATGTCATTCAACAGCTGCTTGACTGAAGAAGATTCCAGAGTGACAAGCAACCATGCATTGGCAGAGTGGGTCACGGAAGTGGCTGGGCTGACCCGACCCGAGAAGATACATTGGTGTGACGGTTCGCAGCAGGAATATGAATCGCTAATATCCCTGATGCTCAGCACCGGTGACATGGTGGAGCTCAACCAGGCGTCGCACCCCGGATGCTATCTGCACCGTTCCGATCCGGGTGATGTAGCGCGTGTGGAACATCTGACATTTGTTTGTACTTCCGAACAGGAAACAGCGGGACCGAACAACAATTGGATGGACCCTCGGGAAGCTCGTGAAAAACTGCATGGGCTTTTCGATGGTTGTATGAAGGGCCGCACCATGTATGTCATCCCATATTGCATGGGGCCGATAAGCTCGCCCATCGCCCGCTGCGGCGTGGAAATCACAGACAGTCCCTATGTGGTTGCCAATATGCGAATGATGACGCGCATGGGCGCGCCTGCGCTGGAGCGCATCGAACGCGAGGGTGGGTTTGTCAGGGGATTGCACTCTACCGGCGATCTCAACCCGGATCGTCGGTTCATTATGCATTTCCCCGAAGACCTTGAAATTCTGAGTTTCGGCTCAGGTTATGGCGGTAACGCACTATTGGGTAAAAAGTGTCACGCGTTGCGAATTGCCAGCTACCAGGCGCGCGCCGAAGGCTGGCTGGCAGAGCATATGTTGATCGTCGGCCTCGAAAATCCCGAAGGAGAGACTCGTTACATAGCGGCCGCATTTCCATCCCAATGCGGGAAGACCAATCTCGCCATGCTGATTCCTCCTGAGAGCTATCCAGGCTGGAAGGTCTGGACTGTTGGAGACGATATTTGCTGGATGCGGGTTGGTGAAGACGGCCGCTTGTGGGCCATCAATCCGGAATCAGGTTTCTTTGGCGTTGCCCCCGGAACGGGTCCTGATACCAATCCCAACGCACTTGCCATGCTCAGTCGTGATGCAATTTTCACCAATGTTGGCGTGACAGAGGACAATCAGCCCTGGTGGGAAGGCAAAGACGATGGTGTGCCGTTAACGAACTGGAAAGGCGAACCTTACTCTGATGAGACTGCACCTGCAGCGCACCCGAATTCGCGCTTTACGGTGCCCATTGGCAATTGCCCCAGCTACACCGACCAGGCCGAGGCGTCCCAGGGGGTTCCAATATCAGCCATTGTGTTTGGCGGACGACGTGCTGCCCTGATGCCCCTGGTTCTTGAGAGCAAGTCCTGGCGTCATGGCGTTTTGTTGGGCGCCACCATGGCCTCGGAAACAACGGCTGCAGCAACTGGCGCAGTTGGCCAGGTTCGCCGTGATCCCATGGCCATGAAACCATTTTGTGGTTATAACTTTGGAGACTACTGGCAGCACTGGCTCAGCTTCGAGGAGCGATCATCCAATCTACCACCGATTTTTGAGGTGAACTGGTTCCGTAAAGATGATGAAGGAAAGTTTATGTGGCCAGGTTTCGGTGAAAACATGAGGGTTCTCGACTGGATCCTGCAGCGCAGTGAAGACAAGGTCACTGCCAGGGATACCCCCATAGGAGGTCTGCCCGAAATTGATGACATTAATCTCGAAGGAATCGACACCAGCCGGGAAACCTTGTCGAATCTTCTGGAGGTCGACCGCGGGGCATGGCGGGATGAGCTGGAATCCATCAATGATTATCTTCGGGAATTTGGTGATCACACACCCGCAGTCCTGCTTGAAGAGCAACATTCAGTAGCCAGGGACCTCCTGGGTTGATTGCTGTTTGTAAGTCTTGCTTAAACCAAATCAGTCCGGATTGAGTCTAATGTTTCATGGGAGGATCAAGCGCAGTGGCGCCGTCAGATTCAGGGCCTAAGCCCAGGACTTCTGCCGGCCTATCCACGCTCCCCGGTGCGACAAGCGCCGGAGAGAGCGAATTGGTGGAGCGCGCCAAAAATGGCGACCATTCTGCGTATGAATCCCTGTACCGGCTCAATCGCGACCGTATCTATGGATTGTTGTGGCGAATGAGTGGTGGTCACCACGCACTTGCCGAAGACCTGTTGCAGGAATCTTTCGTAAGAGCCTGGCAGAAACTCGACATGTTTCGTGGTGACAGCCGGTTCGGTACGTGGTTGCACCGGTTGGCCGTGAACGTGGCTTTAAGTGATCGAAGAACACGTCTGCGTAAAGCCGGAAAGGAAGTGGAACTCGATGAGTATGCGCACCGTACAGTGGTTGGCAGTAAAGATGTCCGCGCTGACAAGCAACAGGATCTGGAACAGTCCATTTCAAGGTTGCCTGAAAGAGCAAGAACAGTACTGGTGCTTTATGACATTGAAGGTTACCGCCATGCAGAGATTGCAGAAATGACCGGTATGGCGGTGGGGTCTTCAAAAGCCCAGCTACACCGGGCAAGAAAGTTGTTGCGAGAGGATTTGGATCGATGACCGAAAGCGAAAACAGCGGTATGACAGAGGCAGAACTGATTCGCCGCCTGGGCGAGCTGCCCAAGCGTGTGGAACCGCAAAATGACCCATGGCCCGGGATCAAGAGCCGTATAACCCGGCAGGAGACCCGAAAAGGTAACACGGGTGCGCCGTGGCTGAGGCTGGCTGCCGCAGTGGCTTTGGCTTTTGCCGTTGGTATTTTCCTGGGTAAATCCTGGCAGTCGGGACCGCTGTCCGGGCAACTGGATAACCAGGTCACGCAGAATCCGGAAAGGTTGAACCAGGTACCGAATCTTGGTGGCACCCTGATGGGAACCGAACTTGAGTACCAGGCTGCTTTCAGTGAATTCACCACCATTGGTGAATCTGCAACAGAATTGAAACCAGCCACACTTGAAGCCATTGAAAGGGATTGGCAGGCAATGCTGGATGCCGAGGCAGCGCTGACGGCTGCACTGGATCAGTACCCGAATAACCCATGGCTGAATAAACGAATGCTGGAGTTGCGCGACAGGCAACTCGGGATGCTAAAACAACTGGCCGGTCTGGACCGTGCCAGTCGGAGGACGGAAATATGAACACGCAAGCTGAAACCAACAATCACTCGACCATCCTGTGGCATCCAGGCGACAGACCCATTCGTGGCTGGAGCAATCTCTGGCGTCAGGGTCTTATTTGTCTGCTGGCATTTGCATTGATGGTGCCCGGACTTCTCGTTGCTGATACTGAAGTCCATGAAACACGCTCCCTGTCTGCTGATGGCAGTGTTCTTATCGAAAATGAGTTTGGCGAGATCACCATCAGGGGCTGGGATCGCGATGAGGTCGAGATCAGCGGTTACCTGAGTGATGATGTCAGGGAACTGGAGATCAGGGAGTCCGGCAATGGACTTCGAATCCGGGTTGACTATTATGAACGACGAAGCATCAATGGTGCTGAGCTTGAAGTCATGGTTCCACGAGGCGCGAGTGTCGAGGCAGAGAGCGTCAGTGGCGATATCGTTGCCTCTGATCTGTCCGGCGCAATGCTTGAATTGAGAACGGTCAGTGGCGACCTCTATGCTGATGCTTCAGTGGAGCGACTTTCGCTCAATACCGTCAGCGGCGATGTGGAGTTCTCCGGTTCGGCCAGTCGCGTTGATATCGAGACAGTCAGTGGCAGTGCTGACCTTAAAGGGGTCAGCGGTGAACTGGACGTCACCACGGTTTCGGGAGACGTAACGGTCGATGGCGGTGTTTTGAGCGTCGGCGAGTTTGAAGCAGTATCAGGTGATGTTGAACTCGACGTTTCTCTTGAGGCCGGCGGCCGAATTGACGTCAGCAGCATGAGTGGTGATATTGAGCTCTATCTGCCATCAAGCCAGGAAGCCGAGTTCTACATCCAGACATTCAGTGGCGACATCAACACCGATGTGGGACGTGTCAGCAAGGAAAAACATGGTCCGGGCCGCCGCCTTGAACACCGGGAAGGTAACAATGGTGCGATCATCAATCTCAACAGTTTCAGCGGCGATGTAAGCATCGATATGTAGTCCCTGCAACAATCTGAACCTTATTGGACGGCTGTGGCAGCTTCGGTTGCCACAGCTTTTTTATTTGGTAAACCAACTATTGCCCTATGACGTGGTCTCCAACTGCGGTGATAATGTATCCCGGTCAGGAACCTGCCGAACCAAACAGGCAGGCCCGGAGAACAAAACGCATGCGGAAGTTTTTGAAATACACCTTACCCCTTGGCCTGATTGTGCTGTCATTCGTGAGCTTTGCAGTCCTGATGGCAATCGGCCAGGCAAAAAAGCCTGAGCGCAAGGAAGAAGGCCGCCAGGCTGTGCTTGTTGACGTCATCACAGCGCAGGAACGGCTTGTGAACTTTACCATTGAATCCCAGGGGGGCGTGCAACCCAGGACGGAGACTGTCCTGGTGGCAGAAGTGTCCGGAAAAATTACCTCTGTATCCCCCGATTTTATTGCGGGCGGTTTCTTTGATGCCGGTGAAACTTTGCTGGTCATTGATCCCAGCGATTACGAAACCGCGCTGAAACGGGCAGAAGCCAATCTTGCCGCCCAACGCGCCAAGCTTTCCGAGGAAACCGCTCGTTCGGAGCAGGCTCTGCGAGACTGGACTAACCTGGGACGAACCGGTGAGCCTTCGGAACTTGTATTGCGAAAGCCACAGGTCCAGGAAGCCATTGCCGGCGTGAGTGCGGCAGAAGCTGATGTGGACAAGGCGCGAAGAGACCTTGAAAGAACCCGAATCTCTGTCCCGTATGACGGCCTGGTGAAGGAAAAACGGGTGGATATCGGGCAATTCGTTGCTCCTGGCACACAATTAGGCGTCTCGTTTGCGATTGATACGGCAGAAGTTCGATTGCCACTCTCGCCCGATGATGTGGCCTACCTGGAGCTTCCTTCTGCCACAAGTGATGAAGGGGAGGTTCTTCCAAGGGTATTGCTTTCGACTCAGCAGGCGGGTGAATTAAAGACCTGGGAAGCCAGCATTGTCAGGACCGAGGGCGTTGTCGATGAGTCCAGTCGCGTTATTTACCTGGTTGCACAAGTCGTTGATCCGTATGGATTACTAGGGAGAAGTGACCAGGGTGAACTTAGAGTTGGAACCTTTGTTCGGGCTGAAATCCAGGGAAAATCTGCCGGTAGCGTTGTGGTTTTGCCCAGGTTTGCCCTGCAGCAGGACAACACTGTCCTGGTTGCCAACGGTGAGAATGAGCTGGAGATTCGAAAAGTTACCGTCGCCAGGGCTGAACCAAGGTTTGTTTACATATCAGGTGGCGTTGAAGATGGTGAGCGGGTGGTCACCACAACGCTGGAAGCCCCGATTCCCGGGATGAAGCTGACCGTGAACGGTGATACATCTGAAATCAGTTCGAGTGAGTCCGAATCAATCGAAATCGCGGCAGGTAACGAATGAATCCTGTCCCTCATTCGAAATCACCTTACGAAGCGTTGATCGAGTGGTTCGCGCGGAACTCTGTTGCCGCAAACCTGCTGATGGTCGTGCTTCTGGCAGGCGGGCTGTTTTCAGCTTTCACCATCAAGAAGGAAATTCAGCCACAGATTGAAACCAACTTCATCACGGTCACCATGCCGTTCCTGGGCGCCAGTCCGGAGGATGTTGAAGAGGGCATCCTGATCAAGATCGAAGAGGCCATTCAGGACATCCAGGGCATCAAGGAAATCAGTTCAGTCGCCCGCCGCGGAAGCGGCACGGTGACTGTTGAAGTGCTGACCGACTACAGCGTCGAAGAGGTCATGGATGAGGTGAACCGCAGGGTTGACGCCATTCCGACTTTCCCCGCCAACACCGAAAAACCAGTCATCAATCGCACCCGATTTGAACAACAGGTTGTGATGCTCACTGTGTTCGGCGATGTGCCGGAAAGAACACTCAAGGAATTTGCCAAGCAGACCCGCAATGAGGTGGTTACCCTGCCTGGCGTCTCAAGAGCCGAGATCCTTGGCTCACGTGATTATGAGATCAGTATCGAGGTCAGTGAACACACCCTGCAGAAGTATGACCTGACATTGGCCGAAGTGGCAGAAGCAGTGGGCAGGGGTTCACTTGATCTGCCCGCCGGAGCCATTCGTTCTGATGCCGGAGACATCCAGGTCCGTACAAAAGGCCAGGCTTATGTCGGGCGGGATTTTGAAGATATCGTGGTTCGCACCAATGCAGATGGCAGCCGGATTTTGCTTCGTGAAGTGGCAGACATCAAGGATGCTTTCGAAGACAGGGGTAGGTTTTCCGAATATCACGGCAAGCCGGCAATCACCATCAGGGTGCTTTCTGTTGGCAAGCAGAGCGAGCTGAAGATTTCCGAGACTGTCGGGGCGTGGGTGCAGGATCAAAAGGCCAGTCTTCCTGACGGCATCAGCGTGTCGGCCTGGGCTGACGTCTCCTATTACCTGAAAGGTCGCCTCAACCTGATGGTCAAGAACCTGGTATTCGGGGCGATCCTGGTGTTCCTGACCCTTACTCTTTTCCTGCGGCTCAAACTGGCGTTCTGGGTCATGGTCGGTCTGCCCGTGGCCTTCCTCGGAACATTTTTCCTGATGCCCACGCTGGATGTCACGGTCAATATGATCAGCCTTTTCGGATTTATCCTTGTGTTGGGCATCGTGGTGGACGATGCCATCATCATAGGAGAGTCCGCCTACACCAATATGCGGGCCAAAGGACACTCAGTAGACAACATCATTGAAGGTGTGATGAATGTTGCTGTGCCGGCAACTTTCGGTGTGCTCACCACCATGGTGGCATTCCTGCCCATCCTGATGGTGTCGGGCGTGTCCGGGGCATTTTTCGCAGCATTCGGCTGGGTCGTGATCCTGTGCCTGTTTTTCTCCATTGTCGAGTCGAAATTCATTCTTCCGGCCCATCTGGCGCATATGAAGGTGAAGCGATACACACCCGAAACGGCCAATGTTTTTGTACGCTTTCAGCGGTTTTTCAGCGAAGGCCTGCATAATTTTGCAGACAACGTATACCAGCCATTTCTTGCACGTTGTCTGAACTGGCGTGGTACCACCCTTGCAGCGTTTTTCTTCCTTCTGATGTTCTGGATCGCAATGGTTACAAGCGGCATGATGCGGACCGTATTTTTCCCTGACTTCCAGGCAGATTTTTTGCAGGTCAGTGTCGAGATGAACGAGGGGACACCGGCGGAGCAGACCTACGCCGCATTGCGTCGGGTACAGGAAGGCCTGTGGACCATTGACGCGGAAGTCAGTGCCGAAAATGGTGTCGAGGAAGGCGCGGTGGTTTCTCACTTGCTGGCATTTGCCAGGGGGGATACCTCCGGACAAGTGATTGCCGAGCTCGTCAAAGATGAGTTCTCAGTGATTGAAGGCCCCGAGGTTCTGCGCCGCTGGCGTGAACAGGTTGGTGAAATTCCCGGCGTCAAGCAGCTTGGCTTTGAAGGTGCGACCGGCCCGGGAGGTGGTGCAGCGATTTCCATCACGCTGATTGGCTCGAATATCGACAGCGTTGCCCGGGCTTCACAGGAACTGGAACGCCGGATTCGCGGCTATGAGGGTGTATACGATATTCGTAACACCTACGAGCGTGGTCGACCCGAAATCAAGCTCAACATCAAGCCTGAAGCCGAAGCGCTCGGATTGACGCTGGCTGACCTGGCAACCCAGGTACGCTCCGGATTTTACGGTGCGGAAGTTCAGCGCATCCAGCGTGGCCAGGATGAAGTAAAAGTCATGGTGCGGTTCCCTGAAAATGAGCGTGATTCAGTCGGGTACCTCAACAACATGCGTATTCGCACGCCGGATGGCGGGCGGGTTCCGTTTAACGCCGTGGCAGAGGTGGATCTGACCGAAAGCCCCCTGCTGATTCAGCGTTATGATCGCGAACGTGCTGTTCGAATTACTGCTGAGGTCGACAAGGAAAAATATGAACCAGAGAAGATCCTGGGCGACATTCTGGAGTCCGAATTACCCCAGGTGCTGGACCAGTTCCCGGGGGTTCGTTCGCGCCTGAGTGGTTCCAGCCAGCAGGCCAAGGAAGTCCAGGTTGAGCTCCTGACCGGCGCCCTGGGTGCCATGTTCCTGATCTATGCCCTGATGGCGATACCGCTTCGATCTTATACGCAGCCCCTGATCATCATGTCGGTGATTCCCTTTGGCATCATTGGCGCACTGTTCGGGCACTGGGTGCTTGATCTTCCGGTTTCGATGGTGAGCTACTTCGGGATCATTGCGTTGGCTGGTGTGGTGGTCAATGACAGCCTGATCCTGGTCGATTTCATCAACAAGGAACGTAAGGCAGGCGTCGAGCTCAGAAAAGCGGTGCTTGAAGGTGCACGGGTTCGATTCAGGCCAATCCTGCTGACCTCGATGACAACTTTCCTCGGACTTGCACCGATTACGTTTGAAAAGAGTCTCCAGGCCCAGATCGTGGTGCCCATGGCTGCATCGCTGGCGTTTGGAATCGTGTTTGCCACTGTGATCACGCTGATCCTGATCCCATCGCTCTACATCATCCTGGATGATTTTGCCGGCTGGTGGCGAAATGCCCTGGCGCATGTGATGCCCAAGGCAAGAAAAAAGGATTCGCCTTACCAGGCTTAGAAGTACCAGTGTGTGGTCAGGGTCCAGAGCCAGAGTGAGTCAAACCGTTCCGGTCAAAAGCAAGGGACAGAAGAGAATCCTACTCTGGCATCGGACTCTGACCCCCTGATTTCCGGGGCATCGTGAAATCCACCACCATCGGCAAGTGATCGTAGCGACCGGGTGTTTGATCGTACAGAACATCGGACGACAAGAGGCCTGCGCCTTCAAGATCAGATTCGCTCATCGCGGTGGTATCAAGCACAAAGCTGTGTGCCACTGAAACCACGCTGTCGGTGTAAAGAACACGGTCCAGAGGGCCGGGGGGGGAACTCCAACTGGTCTATTCGCCAGGTATAGAACAATTCACCCTGAGCGTTATGACTAGGCATCACATCTGAAAGAGGACTTCCATCCCAGTCAGGTGGCATGTCTTCACCATAAGTCTGCTCGTTCCTGATGTCGCCATTCAGGAGTGTTGTCAGGTGCTGGAGATTGTCTGCAGGCCATTCGTTTTGAAGGACATTGAGGTCCCCGGCAATCACGATTGGAGTTTCTGATGGCGGCGCGCCCTCACGATTACCCAGCCTTTGGTCTCTCAAGGCAGCAACAATCGCATCGGAGTGTTGTTGGCGCATGGCAATGTTTTCCGGCCCGCTGCGACTTTTGTTGTGCACCGCGATGGCGTACATATCCTGGTGACTGAGCTGGTCGGGTATGTCAATCAGGACCATGGCGTGTCCATAATGGAAATCATTCATACCGAGTCGAGGAATGGGAAATGGCACTACTTCTTCCCCGTCTTTTATCAGCAGTGGAAATCTGCTGATCACAACGTTATCTGCCACCGCATGAGAATCCCAAACCTGACCGGGTGTCACCTGGCTCATCAAATCTTTTATCCGGTCGTGCTGGTCGATTTCCTGCAGGCAGATCACATCGGGTTGGACGGCTCTGATGATGCGAACAAAACTCTCGTGGCGTGCACCACCGGCAAAAATGGAATCAACGCCCACGTTCCAGTTCAGTAGTCGGACGACATTCTCATCCTGGCGTTGTAGAAAAACCGGCTGGAAACCGGAATCCTCTCGATGGCCTGTGATCGAGGTGCAACTGAGGATGCCTGTGCACAGGAAGAGAATTGAAAAGCCGTTGACGAGTCTGTTTGTCATGTTGCCAGTATCACAGATAAAGCGAGAAAAAAGAGTCAGTCGTTCACCCCAGGTTGTTTTTCAAGTTTGCTGGCAAGTTCATCACGTGCCTGCCTGAGCACTTCATCACGGTCCAGCCTGGTAAGTATTTCCCGGGCCGTGTCTTTGGGACCCCGTTTTCCCCATGATTTTCCCTGCGAAAACCAGGTCTGGGCCATGCGCCCTGTGACCAGTGTGGCGTACCAGGCAAGAGCGCCCTGGGCAGCAGCGGTCAGGGTGGTCGACAATCCCACGCTGGCGGACTTGAGCAGACTTGAAAGCAGGTTGGTGCCCCAGTAAGCCCCCATCAAGGCTGCCATCTGGGCTGAAATGGTCAGCAGCAGCCTGGCGGATTCCCGTCGGTTGAGTCGAAACCCGTATACCTCGCCCAGGTGGATCACCATGGCGACATCACTGCCGGCAGCAGCCAACAAATCAGCGACGGGAACCGGATTGACAGCAACCAGCAGGCCCTTGCTGATGCAGTAGTTGCGAATAACCTTATCTGCGACGGTTTGCCTGGCTTCAACGATCCGGGTTGCGACTTTCTGGTCGAGGTCCGATGCAAAAAGTGATGCGTTGAGCGCGGCCAATGACTTGCCCTGGTGGTCAAGCACCTCCCACAGGAGCGCCTTTAATTCGGAAATGTCCGGTTCTGGTGATTCCTGATTGGCTGCTCTGGGATCTGCACTGGCGGGAACGATGTAACCTGGCCTGATGATATTGGCTGTTCTTTCTTCAAGCCGATCCAGCAGCAGCCCGAGTTCGCGAGTGGTGTAATGATCTGACTTGTTCAGCACCAGCAACACAGCCCGTTTTTCGCTGGCAAGAGCCTGTAAAGCCTGCAATTCTTTTTCCACCAGGTCGCCGGCGCAGACCATGATGACGATGTCGGCCTGTCGTGCCAGGCGATGCGCAAGCGCTTCACGTTCTTCGCCGCCCAGTTCGTCAATTCCCGGGGTGTCGATCAATATGACCTGGCCTGACCGTTGCTCATCCAGTTGATTCCAGTCGGACTTCTGGCCAATCCGCGTTTCACCATGCAGGGGACTGGTGCTGAATGTTTCCCTGCCCAGCAGGGCGTTCAGCAAGGAGGACTTGCCAACGCCCACCCGGCCAAAGGCCGCAATGTGAATTTCGTCGTTGCTGATCTTGTCGGAAAGCAACTGAAGTTCCTCGAACTCGACTGAGAGTTCGGCTCGTACCGAAGCGGGTATGGAAGAGTCTTCCAGAAGTTGGTTGAGGTGTTCGTGGGCCTGGATGAGGCTGCGAACGGATGCCTCGGAGTCTGCGGCTACAGGCTGGTGTTCAGCTGTCTTTTCCGTTTCCTTTTTGTTCCAGGGCCAGCCTGGCAAAACGGACAACACCCGATTCCAGATTTTCATGCATCAATTCCTCGAAATCCCTGGCGGCAGGGACAGGTCGCAACTCGCCACGGCTGGCCAGTGATTTTGCCGCGGCTTTGCCCAGGCTGTCGAAGATCATACCGTAAGCCACCGCGTGAACCAGACCGCCGGTCAGGGTTCCGATCCCGGGAAAAGCCTTGAGTGCATTCCCGGCAATCGCCAGTGTAATGGCGGACATATTGCGGATCTTTCCTTCCGCCAATTGCAGGAAGGAATCAACTTCCAGATCACGAACCTGCACGCCGTAGAGTCCGGAGAGTTCCTTGAGCAACTGGCTGGCCAGCACGCCCTGGATGATCAGGTCAGATCCTGGTGCCACTGCTGCCAGGGCGCCCACGATGGCTCGCCTGGAGTATCGTTGCACCAGTGCCCGCGCTTCCTGGTCAAGATGGCGCTGGCGAGCCAACTGCAGCTTCTCATTGGCAAGCAATAAAACCGAGGTTTCGCGAAGAGATTCCATCAGCTCGATATCCTGGTCCAAATGGGCCTGCATGGCCTGAATTAAAGGTTCGATTCTGGAAGGTCTGACCTGGTCAGCTTCTTGATCGGAATCGGATTCTTCAAATCCGCCGGTGGATATTGCAACCACGTTTTGTGCCGGCAAAGCTGATCTGGACCTGAGGTGCTCCAGAACCTGCTTTAATTCATCATCCGTATATCGGTCTGCCTTGTTCAGCGCCAGAACAATGGGCTTTTCAAATCGCTTCAGTTCTTCCAACTGGCTGGCCTGGCTGCTGGTGATGTCGCTGTCACACAGAAAAATGACCAGGTGCGCGCGCAGACATTCCTCCCGTGCTTCAGCGTTTTCATCAATGTTGAATCCGGGCAGGTCAGCGATGATGACCTGGTCTCCGGAGGGCGATTTCCAGCGATATCGCGTGACTTCGGTAGTCGT
>Ga0102946_1000311_pt1 | contig 16908 bp, 16 predicted proteins | sample SalPon2A_A_D1_MG_FD_78209 | JGI IMG/M metagenome (GOLD analysis project Ga0102946, IMG submission 78209) | Soil microbial communities from South San Francisco under conditions of wetland restoration - Salt Pond MetaG R2A_A_D1_MG | ecosystem: Environmental > Terrestrial > Soil > Wetlands | place... | reverse complement strand
CGCCCCCCGGAGAGCAGCGCCACGACCCGCCCGTCCGCCGGCAGCAGGCCGCCGCCGCGCGCCGCCTCGAGCATCGTTTCACGCAGGTCGTTCGGTTCGTCGCTCGGCATCGACCCGCAGTCTAGGCCGATCAACCTCTTGGATTAAGGCGTAGTTAAAAACTAAAAAATTAGCTTTTAACCTCGTATGCGGCTTCAATGACTATTAAAGTAACTCTTATGCAGATCGAGCCACTATTCACCGACGCGGCGATCCTTGAGGAGTTCGGGAGGCGGCTCAGGCGGACGAGGTTGCAGCGCAACCTCACCCAGCGCAGCCTCGCCGAGGAGGCCGGTCTCTCCCTGGCGACCGTCCGCAACCTCGAGGACGGCAGGCCGAGCCAGCTCGTCACGCTGATCCGCGTCCTGCGCGTTCTCGGCCTGGCCGGCGGGCTCGAGCAGGCGGTCCCGGAGCCGCCCCAGAGCCCGATCGAGCTGATGCGCCTACGGGGGCGCGAACGACAGCGAGCCTCGTCGCCGAGGCCACGACCGTGAGTTCGACGACGCCCACGGCGAGCGCGGAGAATCCGAGTTGAGGACTTATGCCGAAGTCGGCCGCTGGACCTCGGCGATGCGTGGGCGCGCCGAGCAGATCGGCCGCACGTTGCGCCTCGAGCTGCCGAGCGGCTGAGTTACCCCGCCCGCCGCACGATGTACAGCGGGGTCGGGGCCGGGAAGCCCTTCAGGTTGACCTCGCCGATCGGGGCGCAGGTGAGGCCGCGGTCGTGCAGCGAGCCGGTCACCGAGCTGGTCACCAGGACCTCGCCGGCCTGGGCGCGGTCGGCGACCCGGTGGGCGAGGTTGACGTGGGTCCCGAAGTAGTCGCCATCGCGGTAGACGGCCTCGGCGTGGTGGATCCCGACCCGCGGCCGCGGCCGTTCCGGGAAGCGCTCGAGCAGGCCGAGCGCCCACTCGGTCAGCGAGGCCGAGTCGGGCGAGACGACCATCACCTCGTCGCCGATCGTCTTCACCACGGTCGCCTCCGGGGGCAGCGTCGCCTCGACCGTCGCGACGAAGTTCTCGACCAGGTCGAGCGCCTCGCGGTCGCCCTCCTCCTCGGTGTAGCGGGTGAAGCCGGAGAGGTCGATGAAGCAGAGCGTGACCGGGACCTGGCCGAGCTCGGAGATCGGCGCCTCGAGGTCACTCTCCATGTGGCCGACGACGTCCTGTTCCATGAAGTAGCGCAGGTAGCGGGTGTGCAGGTACTCGGTCAGCGGCGCCGCGAGGGGCAGGATGTCGCCGGCCAGCTCGCCCATCTCCTCGGCGATCTCGAGCTCGGGCAGGGCGTCGCGGATCAGCGGTTCATGCACGTAGAGGTGGAAGAGGCGGACCTCGGCGTCGGCGATCCGCCGCAGCGACTGGACGTAGACGCGGACAATCTGCAGGAAGGCGACGAGCGGGAAGCCGGCGGCGAGCACGCGGGCGCAGTGGCGCAGCGCCTTGACGTCCTCGGGGCTGAGCCGGCGCTCCTGGCCGAGCGGCGTGCCGAGGATGACGAGGATGCGCTCGATCAACTCCGGCTCGAGGCCGGTCTCGCGGGCGACGTCGTCGACCGTCACCTGCTCATCCGGCGCCGGGAAGAGCTCCTCGACGAAGCCGAAGGCCAGCCGCCCCTCGCGCCCGGCCCGCTTCAGATCATCCAACGAGTGGCCGCGCTCGCGCATCCGCGCGACGACCCGCGCCTGCGAGGCGGCGGCGGCCGTCCAGCGCCCCCGCCGCACCGGCACGACCTTCTCGGCAGCCCAGCGTTTCAGCGTGCTGGACGAGACGCCGGAGCGGCGCGACGCCTCAGCAAGAGAAATCCGCTCGTCAGCCATCGGGACCCGAGGCTAGTGAGCGTGGTGGAACGGTGAGGGCCGGCCCCGGGGGGCCGGCCCTCGAGACTCAGACGGTCGCTTCTTCGTCGGAGTGCACCTGCAGTACCTCCTCCCCGCCCTCGCCGGTGCGGATCCGAACCGCCTCCTCCACCGGTAGGACGAAGATCTTGCCGTCGCCGACCTCACCCGTGCGGGCGTGCTTGAGGATCGTCTCGACGACGAGGGCCTGGTCTTTGTCCTCGACCACGACCTCGAGCTTCAGTTTGGGCCGGACGTTGACAGTCAGGGTCGAGCCGCGGTACCGCTCGACGATCCCTTTCTGCCTGCCCGATCCCTTGGCCTCGAGGATCGAGAGGGACGGGAATCCCTTCTCGAGCAACTCGGTCCTGATCGGCTCGAATGCCTCGTGGCGGATGAACGCCTCTATCTTCTTCATCTGTCCAGCCCTCCTAGCGCGACGACTCGGTCGCGGTCATCTGGGCCGGCGCAGCCGCGGGGACTCCGGCCCCGGTGCCCATCGTGCTTGGCAGCCCGGTGGAGTACTCCGGCTGCGGGATGAACTGCTCCGGGTAGCCATACATGCCGTGCGAGCTGATGTCCAGGCCCGCTTCCTCCTCGGCATCGTCGACCCGTAGCCCGATCGTCGCCTTGATGATCGCGAAGGTTGCTATCGAGATCGCGAATACGACGACGAACGTGAACAGGACTGCCAGCCCCTGTACGGCGAGCTGCCCGATCGACGCGCTGAACGACTCGCTGCCGAAGATCGAGTACCAGACACCCGGCGCCGCGCCTTCGCTCACCAACCGCGCTGAGCCGAAGATGCCGACCGAGAGGGTGCCCCAGATTCCGGCCAGGCCGTGCGCCGAAAGAGCGCCGACCGGGTCGTCGAGGAGCTTGTCGATCGCCAGCACCGCGAAGACGACGAGCAGGCCGGCGATCAGGCCGATGATCGGCGCCGCCCAGTACTCGACGAAGCCCGACGGGGCGGTGATCCCGACCAGTCCGGCGATCGCGCCGTTGCCGGCCATGCCGACGTCGAGCGATTTGCTCTTCACGTAGACGGCGATCGAAGCTCCGATCACGCCCGCGGCCGCGGCCAGCTGGGTGTTCAGCATGACCTCGCCGAAGAAGTTGCCGGCGGTTTCGAAGGTCGAGCCTCCGTTGAAGCCGAACCAACCGATCCAGAGAATGATCACGCCGAGGCCGACGAGCGGCATCGAGTGGCCCGGGATCACCCGCGGGTTGCCGTTGGCGTCGTACTTGCCCTTGCGGGCACCGAGCAGCAACAGCGCCGCGAAGGCGCCGACGGCGCCGGTCAGGTGGACGACCGAGGAGCCCGCGAAATCCATCACCGGTTTGCCGCCGATGTCGGAGAGCAGGCCGCCGCCCCAGACCGCGTGGGCCACGAGCGGGTAGATGATCGCGCCGAACACAGCCGCGTAGATCACGTAGGCGCCGAACTTGATCCGCTCCAGGGTCGTGCCCCAGACGATCGCCAGCGAGACCGCGCAGAAGGCGAGCCCGAAGAGCATCAGCATCGCCGATTCCCCGGTGACCGCTTCGCCCGCGACCGACTGGCCGAAGTGGAAGAAGAAGCCGGTGTCCCCGAAGAAGTCGTTGCCGCCGCCTTCGGCGACGCCGTAACCGATTGCCCACCAGGCGATCGTCACGATCGCGAGGTTGACGAGCACCTTGGCCACGCCGGTGCCCGCGTTCTTCTGTCGGGAGAAGCCGATCTCGAGGAACATGAACCCGGCCTGCATGAGGAAGACCAGGACGGTCGCGACCGCGACCCAGGTCATGTTCAACTCACTGGTCTTTTCCTCGAGCGAGCCGGCGACTTCGCCGATGGTTGCGGCCGATGCCGCCGCCGGTAGCAGTAGGGCAGCGAGCACCGCCATGATGGCGGCGACGCCGATCTTCGTTCTCATCTCTGGAATTTCCTCCTAGCCCGCCGAGCCCATGGCAACGGCGGTCGCGGTTGTGTTTTTGCCACTGCGCCCAAGGTATGAACGGCCCGCACGGCTGTGTTTGGACTCAGGGAGGAAATCTGCGCGGCGCATCTGTGACGAGTGGAACGGGCGGGCGGTTCCCCGCCTGGGGAACCATCCCGACTCGCTCGCTAGGATTTCGTTAGGGTGCCCGAACAAAGAGAATTTAGGGAGACCTAAGTAGGCTCCCCTAATCGAGGAGGCAACTGGTTTGAGGACGGGCAAGACGAAGTTCACGGCCGCCGTGGCCGCCCTGGCGCTCGGCATCCCGCTGGCCGCCGGTTGCGGTGACGGGGGCGACGAGGAGACGACCGCGTCCACGGCCGCCGCCCAGCTGGAGCCGGTCAAGACCTACCTGACCGACCACGCCGCCGAACTGCTCGTCCAGGCCGAACGGCTGCAGACCGGCGCCGACGAGTATTACGAGCTGGCCGAAGCGGTCGAGTTCGACTACGCGCGGCTGCTCGAAGAGCACGGCGAGGAAGTCGACGAGATCCTCAGCGACTCCAAGCGAGCCTTCGTCGCCGCCAACCCGGCTTACGAGGAGATGGAGGGGATCGTCGCCGGCGTGCCGCGGCTTGCCCACTACGACGTCGACATCGACGCCGGCTCGGACGCCTCGAGCCCCGAAGACGCCGTCTCCTTCACGCTCACGACCCCGCGGGGCAAGCAACTGAAGCAGCCGGGGAACCTCTTCTTCCTGGCCGAGACCGCGCTATACGGGACCAACCCCGACCTGCAGGCGAAGGGCGTCAAGCCCGACGTCAACGGCGACGGCAGGGTCGAGTTCGGCGAGGGGCTGCCGGACGCCGACATCTTCAAGGCGGCCGCCGACGAATTCGTCGCCCAGGCGGAAAGCCTCGACGGGGACGCGCGGGAATTCGAACCGAGCTCCTCGGACGCGCTGACCTCGATCGTCGTGATGACCCCGACGATGAACGAGTACTTCGAGGCCTGGAAGAACTCACGCTTCATCGCCGGCGCGGACGCCGAAGAGCTCGGCTTCGTCGCCACCTCGCGACTCTCCGACATCGCCGACATCCTCGGCGGCATCCTCGTCACCTACAAGGGGATCGAGCCGGCGATCGCGGCGGAGAACCCGCAGCAGGCCGAGCAGACGCGCCGGGAGCTGAAGAACCTGGTCGACTTCGCCGCCGAACTGCGCGACCGCGAGGCGAAGGGCGAGCAGTTCACCGCCGAGCAGGCCGACGCGCTCGGCGCCCAGGCGCAGGCGCAGGCCGAGACGATCGCCGGCCAGGTGACCCAGGCCGCGAAACAACTCGAAGTGGAACTGCAGGAAGGCTGATGGCCAGGGCCGCCGCAATCCTCGCCGTCCTCGCGACGGCCTTGCTTGCGGCGGCCCCTGCCGTGGCCGCGCCGCCATGGCAGGCGGCCGACGGGGTCCGCGCCGACCTCGCCGAGGCGCAGACGCAGTTGCTCTTCGGCGAAGGCGCCGGCGGCTCGGTCGATGCCGCCGCGGCACAGTTGCGCGGCCCGCTGCGGGCCGGCCTCGCCCGCCAAGCCCCGGCCGAGCTGGCCGAAATCGAGGCCTCGCTGGACGCCGCCCGCGGCGCCGCGGCGGGGCTCGACGAAGCGGCGCTCGCGGCGGCCCGCGGGCGGATCGTCGCGGCGCTGCGGCGCGGCGCCTTCGCCGTCACCGTCGCAGCCGCGCAGCGGGGCGACGCCGCCGAGGCGCGCGAGTGGCTGCAGATCCGCGAGTTCCGCCAGGCGACCCGCTTCACCCGCCCAGCGGTCGACGCGACCGCCGCCGTCGAAGCCCTGGCGAGTGGCGAAACCAAGCCCGGCGAGGCGGTCGTGCAGATCGAAAAAGACCTGCTCGACGCCTTCCAGGCGCGCCTCGATGACAACCTCGACGAAGCCTCCCAGGCCGCCCAGCGCGGCTTCGCCGGGCGCTTCGCCGAGACCGCCGCGATCGCCCGCGGCTACTGGCTGGCGCTGGCGCCGGAGTTCGCCGAACAGCAGGGCGCCGCGGCGCGGCGGGCGAGCGGCCGCGACTTCGACCGCCTCGCCGCCGCCGCGGCGGCCGGCGAAAAGGCCGGCTTCACCGCGGCCCGCAAGCGGGTCGACGCCGACCTGGAGGGGTTCAAGGCCGCGCCACTGACCGAAGATGAGCAGGTCAATCGGGCGGCGCAGCTGACCCGCTTCCTCGACCTCGTCCCGAAAGAGTTCGAGAAGGGCACCTCCGACGGGCGGGTGACGGCGGCCTTCGAGGTCCAGGAGGCGGTCGCCTTCATGGACGGGGTCGAAACCGCCTTCGCCGACCTCGAACCGGCGCTGCTCGACCGCGACCCCGCGGCTGTCACCGAGATCAAGCTGGCCTTCGCGCAGCTGCGCCGCGACGTCGACGCCGCCCAGCAGGGCCGCGCGGTCGCCGCCCAGGAGGAGCTCGACGGCGCCCGCGACCGGGCCTCCGCGGCGATCGAACGGACCGCCCCGAAGGAGTGGACCGAACCGGGCGAAGAGGCCGACTACGAACTGGTCGAGATCTCGCTCGACCAGCTCGAAGCCGCCGCCGGGGCCGGCCAGTACGGCGCCGCCGAGCAGGCCCGCCTCGCCGCCTACGGGTTCTTCGAGTTCGGCCCGGAGTTGAAGCTGCGCGCCTTCGACCCCCAGCTGGCCCTGAAAATCGAGGGCTTGATCTGGTACGGCGCCGACGGCAAGCCGGGCCTCGCCTCGCTGGTCGCCGCCAAGGCGCCGGTGCCGGAGATCCGCGAAACCCGGCTCGACCTCGACGAAGAGCTGGACGAGGCCCGCGCCCTGACCGGCGACGGCGCCAGCGCCACGACCGTGATCGTCAACTCGGCCGTGATCGTCTTCCGCGAGGGGCTCGAGGCGATCCTGATCCTCGCCGCGATCACGGCCAGCATGATCGGCCCGCGGGCGCCCCTGCGCCGGCCGGTCCAACGCGGCGCCCTGCTCGCCCTGCCGGCCAGCGGGCTGATGTTCCTCGCCGCCGTGCTGCTGCTCGACTCGCTCTCCAAATACGGCGAGAAACTCGAGGCCGCCGTCGGCGTGGTCGCGATCGGCGTCCTGCTGCTGGTCATGAACTGGTTCTTCCACCGCGTCTACTGGACCGAGTGGATCAAGGGGCACCGCGACCGCGGCAAGGCGCTGACCGGGGCGGCGCTCGCCGCCGGCGCCGGAGCGGCGACCGTCGCCGGCCTCTACACGCTCGGCTTCACCAGCGTCTTCCGCGAGGGCTTCGAGACCGTGCTCTTCCTGCAGGCGCTGCAGCTCAGCTCCGGCACCGGGATCGTGCTCGCCGGTGTCTCGCTCGGCCTCGTCTTCACCGCCGCGGTCGGCGCCGTCACCTTCGCGCTCGAGCGGCGCCTGCCCTACAAGAAGATGCTGGTCGCGACCGGGGTGCTGATCGCCCTGGTCCTGGTCGTCCTGGTCGGCAACACGGCGCGGACGATGCAGGGCGTCGGCTGGCTGCCGATCCACCCGCTCGAAATCGAATTCCCGCTCTGGCTCGGCACCTGGCTCGGCGTCTACCCGACGGTCGAGACCCTGGCCGCCCAGGGGCTGGCCTTCTGCTTCGTGATCGGCAGCTACTTCGCTGCCGAGTGGCTGCGCAAGCGCGAGCTGCGCCGCGCCGTCGCCGGCGCCGCGGAGCAGGTCCCAATAGGGTCCGACGGCGATGCCAGCCCGGCTGAAACCGACGGCGCCGCAGGCGAGCAGGGCGATCCTGGTCGGCGACCCCGGCCGCGCACTCTCACTCGCGCAAGCCTTGCTCGTCCAGCCGAAGATGAGCAACCACGCCCGCGGCCTGTGGGGGTACTGGGGTCAGACCCCGAGCGGGACTGAGCTGACGGTCCAGTCGACCGGGATGGGTGGGCCGAGCGCCGCGCTGGTCCTCGCCGACCTGGCCGAGCTCGGAGTTGAGCGCGCGGTCCGGATCGGCACCTGCACCGGCTACCCGGGCCGCAGCGAGCTCGGCGAGCTGCTCAGCGTCGAGGAAGTCCTCGCGCTCGGCGGCAGCGCGATGGCCTTCGGGCTCGACGTCGGCGACACGGCGCTGCCCGACCCGCCGTTGCGGGCGGGCCTGGAGGCCCGGCTCGACGGCGAGGCGCGCGGCGCGATCGTCGCCAGCCTCGACAGCACCGACCCGGAGACGGGCGGGGTCCCCGAGCTGATCGCCGCCGTCGACATGCAGACGGCGGCGCTGCTGGCCCGCGGGCCGCAGCTCGGGATCGCCGCCGCGGCGTTGCTGATCGTCAGCGAGGTGGACGGCGAGCGGCTCGATGACGAGCAGCTCGAAGCGGCGGCTAAATCCGCCGGGCGAGCCGCCGCCGAGACCCTGAACTAACCCTCGACCTGAGGGTTAGACTCACGCTTCTGGGCGGCGAGCTCGCGGCGCAGGCCGCCGATCTCGCGGCCGAAGCGGTCGATCTCGTCCTCGACCTCGTCGAGCCGCTGAGAAAGCGAGCGCAGCCGCCGCTCGAGCCGCTCGAGGTCGCCGGCCGAAGGCAAATTGAGCGCGGTCATCGCCGCGTGCTGGGCCTCGACCGCCTTCTCGCGCGCCCCGAAGGCGGCGGAGACGGCGTTCTCGAGCATGTGGCTGTCGAGCAGCGTCTGGGCGAGCTCGCCGATCGCCTGCTCGCTGCGCGTGCGGAAGCTTTCCTGGTCGTCTGCGAACTCGTTCTGGTTTTCGGTGCTCATCGGCGACACCTTAGCGTTGATTAAGGCCGTGTTGGGGGGCGGCGCCGTGCATTGCGAGCGTCCTCACGACTCAGTAGCGTGGGCGTGCTTCATGCTTGGGGAGAGGGTGAAAGTGGGTAGGGACATGCCCGTGCCGAACGCAGGGAACCGATGCGCCACCGCATGAGACAGAAGATCGCACTGATCATCGCCCTCGCCGGCTTCGCGGCAACCACGGCGCTCGGCGTCGGCATGGCCGGCGCCGATCCCTCAGCCGGACTCGGTGACAACCGCGCCGCCGACGGCATCGTCAGCGGCGCCGCGCTCCCCTCAACGGAAGTCCCGGACTGCGCCAACGGGCTCGACGACGACGAAGACGCGCTGATCGACGCCGCCGATCCCGACTGCGAATCGGAATCGGACCCCAGCGAGGAGCCCGAGCCCGCAGCCGCCGAAAAGGCCGAGCAGCCAGGGACGGCGGAGCCCGCCAAGCCGCAACGCCCCGGCAAGGTCGAGAGCGGCGACGAGCTCGACGCGGCGCAGGCCCCCGAGCAGGAGCCGCGCGGGGCGCAGCGCAACGAGAGCATCGGCGGCGGCACGTCGAGCGGCGGGGTCGTCGCCCCGAGCGCCACGGCGGGCGACCAGCCCAAGGAAGACGGGCCCGACGGCGGCTCACAGTTCGACAGCGGCGGCGCCCCGACGACCGCCAACCCGAGCACGACGATCGCTCCCTTCGGCCCGGCCCCGATCGGCGTCCCCAACTTCGTCATCGACTCCTTCGAGATCCCGCCCTTCCTGCTGCCGATCTACCAGGCCTGCGGCACCGAGTACGGGATCCCCTGGGAGGTGCTCGCCTCGATCAACAAAATCGAGACCGCCTTCGGGACCAACCTCAACGTCTCCAGCGCCGGCGCGATGGGCTGGATGCAGTTCATCCCCTCGAGCTGGGAGATGTACGGGCTGGACGCCAACGGCGATGGCCGCAAGGATCCCTACAACCCGGTCGACGCGATCTGCGCCGCGGCCAGCTACCTCAAGGCCGCCGGGGGCCAGGACGACCTCTACCACGCGATCTTCGCCTACAACCACGCCGACTGGTACGTCCAGGAGGTGCTGCTCTACGCGCGCTCCTACGGCAAGCTGCCGACCGACCTGGTCGGCTCGCTGACCGGGCTGACCGAAGGCGCCCACTTCCCGGTCGCCGCCGACGCCCGCTACGCCGACGACATCTCCGCCCGGGCGGCGCTGAGCAAGTCGACGCCCAAGGCGCGCGAGGACTACGGCAACGCGGCTGACGTGATCTCCTCCTCGCCGACCCGGCGCGGGATCAACATCTTCGCCCGCGAGGGCGACCCGGTGGTCGCGGTCAACGACGGCGTGCTGGTCAAGCTAGGCAGCTCGAAGAAGCTCGGCCGCTTCGTCGTCCTGCGCGACGCCTACGGCAACCGCTACATCTACGCCAAGCTTGGCTCGATCGTCCGCAAGCACCGCCGCGTGGTCATGCCGAGCGGCAAGGAGCGGCGTGTCCCGGTCAACAGCGAGGACATCCGGCCGCGCCTGCACGCGCTGCCGCAGCGGGCCCGCTCCGGCGAGGGCGACGAGCCGGCCGACGGGGTCGACCTGGTGGCCGCCAAGGGCGCCGACGGAACCCTCAAGGTCGGGTCGAAGGTTATCGCCGGGACGGTGCTGGCCAAGATCGGCGCCGGCGAGGACGGCGTCGACCCGCACATCAACTTCGCGATCCGGCCGGCCGGCAAGGGCGCGCCGCGGATCGACCCGAAGCCGATCCTCGACGGCTGGAAGCTGCTCGAGGCGACGGCGATCTACCGCGCCAAGGGCAAGAACCCGCTGACCGCGAAGCTGAGCGGCGCCGGCGTGCTGCTGCTGCCCAAGGAGATGCTCGCCCGGCGCGTGCTCGCCGACGAGAACATCGAGGTCTCCGACTGCGACCGGATCGAAATCCGCAACGGCCAGCTCGACCGCCGCCTGCTCGCCGCGCTCGCCTACCTCTCCGGCCAGGGCTACCGGCTGACGATCACCTCGCTGCTCTGCGGGCGGCACGGCAGCATCACGACCAGCGGCAACGTCTCCAACCACTCCTTCGGCGGCGCCGCCGACATCGCCCTGATCGACGGCGTGCCGGTGCTCGGCCATCAGGGCCCGGGCTCGATCACCGAAGACCTGCTGCGCTCGGTACTGCGCCTGCAGGGCACGATGGTCCCCGACGAGCTGATCTCACTGCAGGAGCTCGGCGGGCCGAGCTTCGCGATGGGCGACCACGACGACCACGTCCACATCGGCTACAGCCCCGTCGGCGGCCCCGGCGAAGCGCGCTTCGTGCAGCTGCTCAAACCGAAGCAGTGGCTGCGCCTGACCGACCGCCTCGAGCGAATCGACAACCCCGACGTGTCGACCAGGCCGTCGAAGTTCTCGCTGCCGGCTGAGGAGCAGCCGGCCAAGCCGGACAAGGGCCGCTGAAGCAGCACTTCGGATTCGTGCAGTTCGAGTTCCCCGGCACGCTTGCGCTGCCCGACGGCCGCTATCTGGCCCGCGGGGACGGCGGCCCCGGAGAGGAACAGCGCGTGCTGGTCCTCGAGACGATCGCCGCGCCGGCCGCGCCGCGCCGGCGCCGGCGCAAGCCCAAGGACGCCGACGCCGGCGAGGCGCCCTCTCCCCCGCCGCTGACCCGCGTCACCGCGATCCGCGCCGAGGAACCGTTCGAGTCCGAGGATGACGCCGGTGCCTGGCTTGCCACCGCACTGGCCGGCGAAGAGCCGACCGACGCGGCGGTAGCCGCCGGGATCGAGCTGCTCAACCGCGCCCTGCACGCTCAGGCCGTCGCCGCCGCCGAAGCGGACTGGCCGGCCCTGCGCCCCGACCAGGCGACCAGGGTCCTGCTCGGCCACGGCAGCGGCGAGCAGGTCGCCTCGGGCCAGTTCACGCAGGCCCGCGAGGTCGACGTCCGTGGCGGCGCCTCACGCCGCCGCCAGCGCGACGAACAACTCCGCCCCCAGGAGCGCGTGGCCGCGATCCTCGGCAACCGCGAATCCCCCGACGCCTGCGAGACCATCATCCTCCGCGCCCGCGCCGACCTCGACGCCAACCGCCCCCGAGAGGCCGCCCTACAACTACGAGTAGCCCTGGAGGCCCTCCTCGCAGAGCTCGACGGCGCCCTCAACGACGCCGACCACGAGAGCGACATGGCCGAACTCAAGGCACGCCGCGCTCAGGCGGGCGAGGCCGCAAACGCAGCACTAAGCGGCGACCCGACCGCCGAGCAAGAGCACCAGGTGGCGGCGCTCATCGACCTCGGCGAGCGAGTCCTCAGGCGGCGGCGCGTCTTGCGTGGCTAGTCACTTGAGCCCCGCGTAGCAGCCCGTTGCTCGACGAGGGCGTTTCGGCTTGCGATTTCGCTTGACGCGGAAGAAGCGGAGCTTCTTGCTCTTCATCTGCAGCGTCTTGCCGGGCTCGCCGAAATGGATCTTCAGCTGCCGTTTCACCACCCAGCCGCGTCTCAGCGCTCTGAGGATGCACCTGCTCCCGGACTCGCGTCTGCGCATCGGCGCGATCTTCAGCCACTTCCTGCCGGCCGCCAGATAGCCGCCCTGACGGATCCGCTCGGGAAGGACCGTCACGCGCATACCCGGAAGCCAAGCTTTGAATTGGCCATCCCCCACCAGATCGACCGCGACATAAAGGACCGCTCGCCGCTTGTTGCGCTTGATCTCAGCGATACGGAAGTCGCTGACAGATGGAGGGGGAGCCGAGGGGGCAGGGCCGAGCGAATCGACCCCGATTCCCCCACATTCCAACCTTGAGATGCCGTCGACCACCCCTCGCTCCTGGCCCGAGCCGTTCAATTGCGCCCGGCTGATTCTCCCGTATGGAAGCGACTGTTCGGACCAGTAGATCCGGGAGTCGTGGACGGCAAGGCCGCAGGGGCGGTCGAGTCCATCGAGGAACGTCGGATCTGGATCTGAGCCGTTGGTTCCCACGCGCCCGATTGAATCGCCGTAACTGCCCCAGAGCAGATCTGGCCCACTGCGCACGAGCCCGCAATAGCCTTCACTGCCGTCTCCCGGGACCAGCGGTGGGCCCACCGTCCCGCCGGCCAGAAGGGCGCGCCCGACGACCGTGAGCCCCGAGCCCGCCCAGTAGACGAAGCGGTCGTCTACGGCCACTCCGCACGGTTCGGTCAGCGAATCGACGAAGCTCTGGTCCACACCGCTTCCATCGAGAAGCGCCCGACCGATCGAGCCGCCACCACGATTCGTCCAGTAGATGTGCGAATCGTCAAGCGTGACTCCACACGGCTCGTCTGCCCCGGTGATGAAGTTTGGATTCAACTCGGTGAACCCGTCGAGCGTCGCCCGACCGATCGTATTCCACGCGGAGTCGGCCCAGTAGATGTACCGATCGTCGACGGCCACACCGCAGGCGTTACCGACCACGCGCGGACCATAGGTGGTCCCGATAAAGCCGACGGTTTTGGTTAGTGCCTCCGACCCATCATTGTTGGCCCGGCCGATGACCAGCGAATGTCCCCAGTAGATAGACGCATTCGCCTCCACGCAGAAAGCAAGCAGCGCAACGCAAAGCGCAACAGTCACCACGGCCCCTCGACGCATCACTCGCCCTCCCCTCCTCCACACACCACAATAACCGCCAGAAGTGATTCTATTCGCCGTTATCAACTTTCCGCGACTCAGCGTGCAGTTGGCCAGACGCGACGTGGCGGCTTAACGCTAGCGTCAAGGAGAACGCTACCGGCTAGATCTTGCTCAAGCTGAACGTCCCGGTACACGCGCCGCCCAACACCCGCGCACACCGTCCTAGTCGATTTCGCACGCGGAGCTTTTGGTGCCCACACCAGCGCGGTGATATAGACCCTATTTCCAGAATACGAGATTTTCGTTTCGCTGATTCTCGGCTCCGGATCGCTAAGGCAGTGCTCTACAGAAACCAAGATCCGCACCGATCGTGGCGGATCAAATGACACGACACTCCACTGCGTCGGGCGTGCATTGCCATGAGCCTGCGGTATTTCCGCTCCCCTATCCGTTCCGCAACCAGATGCTATGACCAAGCTGCTGATAAGCCCTGTGGCGAGCCACATCCAAACGAACGACATTGGTTGTCGATTACCGGTCATCGCCATACCCACGCCCTGACTTGCACTCTACTAGCGCGTCATCACCAGGTAGGGGTCCGGCGCCGGCTTCGGGGCGGCGACTTCGTGGGCGCTGAGCACGACGTCGAAGCGGTCGTGGAAGCCGGCGATCTCGAGCGAGCGCTGGACGAAGGCGAGCGGCAATGTCGGTATGCAATCAGGAACCGCTACGTGATCGAGGGGCCAAATCGACATCTGAAGGTATCTCCCGTACAATGTCCGGGTCATGGAGCCGACCACAAGACCGAAGACCCGCCGAATCGAAGTCCGGCTGAGCGATGAGGAGCGCGAGCTCGACGCTGCTGCCGCTTTGGCGCTTGGGGAGAGCCTTAGCGATTTCTTCCGTCGTGCCGCCCAAGCACGGGCGCAAGACGTGTTCGCCGATCAGCGCACGATTGCGCTGAGCGACGCGGAGGCGATGCGCTTCCTCGAGGCGCTCGAGCGGCCTGACGAGAACACGATCGCCCGGCTCGAAGACCTGCGCCGCCGCGCGTGAGCGAAGCATCCACGCTCACCGAGCGCTACGACTCGGCAAGTCACGAGCTGGCGGACTTTGCCTGCGGCGAGGAGTCGCTCGACCGCTGGCTGCGCCGCTACGCGGGCCAGAGCGAGCGGCGCGATGCGACCCGCACCTTCGTGGCAATCGATGAGCGCCAGGCGGTGCGCGGCTACTACACGCTCGTGGCCGGTCAACTCGAGCAAGTCGAGGCAATCGAGGCGGTGCGCAAGGGCCTGTCGCAGCACTTCCCGATCCCGGTGGCGATCCTCGCCCGCCTCGCCGTCGACGAACGCAGCCAGGGACAGGGGCTTGGCGCGTCCCTACTCAACGATGCGATCGAGCGGATTTGCCGCGCCGCGCAGGAGGTCGCCGTGCGGGCGGTTGTCGTGCATGCGATCGATGACGCGGCGGCGGCCTTCTACGAGCGCTTCGGCTTCCGCGCCCTCGCCACCGCCCCGCGGGCTCTGATGGTGACGCTGGCCGAGCTCCGCGAGGCCGGCTACGGACGGTAGTGCTCTTCAACTCATAAACAGCCGGCGAGCGACAACGCCGTCGAGCAGCGACTCGGCGATGTGGTGGGCCTCGTCGAGGGCGATCCCGTCCAGCGAGGGCACGCCGATCACGGTCAGGCCCGCGGCGCGGGCGGCGGCGACGCCCGTCGGCGAGTCCTCGAGGGCGACGACGTCCGGGCCCGGCTCGACCTCGAGGCGCCTGCAGGCCTCCAGGTAGGGGTCCGGCGCCGGCTTCGGGGCGGCGACTTCGTGGGCGCTGAGCACGACGTCGAAGCGGTCGTGGAAGCCGGCGATCTCGAGCGAGCGCCGGACGAAGGCGAGCGGCGAGTTGGAGACGAGGCCGATCGGCGTGCCGCGTTGTTTGAGCGCGTGCAGCAGCTCGCGGGCGCCGACCATCGCCTCCACCCCGTGCTCGAGCTCGGCGATGACCAGCTCGTTGAGCTCCTCGATCAGGGCGCCGGCGCGACTCGGCTCCCCGAGGCGGCGTTCGAGCACGGCGCCGGCGATCGCGGCCGAGGTGCCGACAAGCTCGAGCTTGTCGGCCGGGGTGAACTCCAGCCCGCGGCGCTCGAAGAGGTCCTGCTCGGCGCGGGTCCAGACCGACTCGGTGTCGAGCAGCAGCCCGTCGTTGTCGAAGACGACCGCCTCGGGCAGGCCGGCGGCGCCGTTGCGCATGCCGTCCATCTAGGCGAGCGCCGCCAGCACGGCGCCCAGCTCCTCGTCGACCTCGCCCTCCAGCTTCAGCGCCGCCTCGCCGTCGTAGGGCGTCGGGCCCTGGGTGACGATCGCCAGCTTGCCGCCGTTCGCCGCGGTCACACCGGGCAGCGCCGCGACCGGATGGACGACCAGCGAGCTGCCGACGCAGAGCATCAGCTCGGCCCGCGCGGCGAGCTCCTGGGCCTGGCGCATCGCCGCCTCGGGCAACATCTCGCCGAAGAGGACGACGTCGGGTTTGACCGCGCCGCCGCAGGAGGGGCAGACGGCGATCCCCTCGCCGTCGAAGAGCGCATCGACCTCGTCGAGGCCGTATGAGGCACCGCAGCCGCGGCAGGCCGAGGTTTCGATCGAGCCGTGCATCTCGACCACGGTCCGCGAGCCCGCCGCGCGGTGCAGGCGGTCGATGTTCTGGGTGATCACGCCCTCGATCAGGCCGCGCCGCTCGAGCTCGGCGAGCGCCTCGTGCGCCCCGTTCGGGCGTTTGTCGCCGAGCGAGTGGAAGCGTGGCCGGTAGTAGGACCAGAAGCGCCCCGGATCGCGCTCGAAGACGTCGATGTGGGCGACCTCCATCGGGTCGACGTTCGCCCACAGCCCCGTCTCCGGCGTGCGGAAGTCCGGGATCCCGGAAGGAACCGAGACCCCGGCGCCCGTCAGCGCCACCGTGCGGCGCGACCCGCGGATCAGCTCCGCGAGCGCCTCCGCTTTCGTCGCTGTTACCTGCCGCTCCACTTCGGGGTGCGCTTGCCGAGGAAGGCCGAGATGCCCTCCTTGGCGTCGTCGCTGGCAAAGGCGGCGCCGAATGCCTGCTTCTCGGCCTCGATGCCCTCGTCGAGGTCGCCCTTGTGCGAGGCGGACTTGATCAGGCCGCGGGCGACCGGCGCCTGGGCGGCCAGCTTGCCGGCCCACATCAGCGCCGTCTCGAACAGCTCGTGGTCGGGGACGACCCGGTTGACGAGGCCGGAGTCGAGCGCGTCGCCGGCCAGCACCGCGTCGCCGGTCAGGTTCATCTCCAGGGCTTTGTTGGGGCCGACCAGGCGCGGCAGCCGCTGGGTGCCGCCGAAGCCGGGCACGATGCCGAGTTTGATCTCCGGCTGGCCGAAGACCGCCGCCTCGGCGGCGATCCGCACGTCGCAGGCCATCGCCAGCTCGCAGCCGCCGCCGAAGGCGATCGAGTTGACCGCGGCGATCGTCGCCGTGCTCTCGCTGCCGAACTCGCGCAGCAGCGCGTGGGCGCTGTGCAGCAGCTCCTCGCCGGCGCCCTCGTCCATCTGGGTGAAGGCCTTGATGTCGGCCCCGGCCGAGAAGACGACCGGGATCGAGGAGGCGACCAGCATCGCGCCGATCCCCTCGTCGGCCTTGACCCGCTCCCAGACGATGCCGAGGTCGCGGATCACGGCGGGCGAGATCGCGTTCATCGGCGCGTTGGCCAGCCAGGCGATCGCGACGTCGCCGCGGGTCTCCAGCTTGACCGTCTCGGCCTGCTCGCCCTCGTCGGCCTG
>Ga0102946_1000310_pt1 | contig 16931 bp, 15 predicted proteins | sample SalPon2A_A_D1_MG_FD_78209 | JGI IMG/M metagenome (GOLD analysis project Ga0102946, IMG submission 78209) | Soil microbial communities from South San Francisco under conditions of wetland restoration - Salt Pond MetaG R2A_A_D1_MG | ecosystem: Environmental > Terrestrial > Soil > Wetlands | place... | reverse complement strand
TCGCGGTGCCGGTGCGGCGCAGGGCGGCGACCTCGGCGGCGTGGTTGGCGGCGCCCGGGACGGGGCGGCCGGCGGCGCGGGCGGCGAGCTGCTGGACGACGAGCCGGCGCAGCGCCGGGGGCAGCCCGGCGAGGCGGTCGAGTGCGATCGTGCCGCGGGGCGAGCCGTTCGAGCCGTCGAGCTCGGCGGCGACGAGCGCGTCGAGGACCTCGGCCTCGTCGCGCAGCAGCGCGGCCGTGCGCAGCACGTTCTGCGCCGCCGCCGGGTGGGCTTCGGCCAGCGCCGCGGCGAGGCCGTGGCGGATGCGGTTGCGAGCGTAGGCGCCCTCGTCGTTGCTCGGGTCGTCGCGCCAGGGCAGTTCCCGCTGTTCGCAGTACGCGGTCGTCTGCTCGCGGGTGAGCCCCAGCAGCGGCCGCACCAGCTTGCCGTCCTCGGGCCTCATCCCCAGCAGCGCCCGGCGGCTGGGCGAGGAAGCGAGCCGGTAGAGGATCGTCTCGACCTGGTCGTCGGCGGTGTGCCCGGTCGCGATCCGCGCGCCGGCCCCCTCGGCCAGCCCGGCCGCGGCGGCGTAGCGCGTGTCGCGCGCCCAGGCCTGCAGGTTGCCCGGGCCCTCCGGCCGGCGCGGCCGCTCGGCCGCGAGCCGCACGCCGAGCCGCTCGCAGAGCGCCGCGCAATGCTCTTCGTCGGCGTCGGAGTCGTCGCGCAGGCCGTAGTTGACGTGCAGCGCCGTCACCTCCCCCGCGCCGAGCAGGCGCACGGCGAGGTCGAGCAGGCAGACCGAGTCGCGCCCGCCGGAGAGCATCGCCACCAGCGGCGTCCCGGCCGGCAGCATCCCCCCCTCGCGCACCGACTCGAGCATCGCCTCGCTTTCCATTGCACTTTGAGTGTATGAGCGGAAGCAGAGGTGCTACAGCGCTAATATCAACTAAACTTTAGATAACAAAGAAATAGGTTGGGAACTTAATCAAAAGTAAAATTAGGATTGTGATCTATTTCAGGCGTGATAGCCTTAAGTAAATTGATGTTTAAAGCTTAGCTTTTACCTGAATTGAGATTCGTTTTGCGGATCAACGAGAGTATCACCGACGGCGCTGTACTCAGAGAGGTGGGCTCACGCCTGCGCGAGACGCGCCTGCAGAGAAACCTGTCCCAGACCTGGCTCGCCACCGAGGCCGGGATCTCGACTCCGACGCTCGCCAAGCTGGAAAGCGGCAGGCCGGTGCAACTGGCCACTCTGATCCGCGTGTTGAGGGCGCTCGGAATGCTCAACGGACTCGACCTGGCCGTGCCGGAGCCTCAGGCCAGCCCGATCGAGCAGTTGCGCCATGACCGAGCACGGAGGCGCCGGGCCTCATCTGGCGGCGCCGGTCCAACTTCCCCGCGAAAACCGTGGCGCTGGGGTGACGAACGTTGAGCAACCTTGCACAGGTAATGCTCTGGGGCACCCGCATCGGCGTCGTCACGCAGGAGAATGACCAAAGCTACGCGCTGTTCGAGTACGAGCCCGAATTTGCCGCAAGCGGAGTCGAGGTATCCCCGCTGGCCATGCCACTTTCGGACCATCGGCCCTATCGGTTTGCCGACCTCGACCCGGAGAGCTTCAACGGGCTCCCCGGGCTTCTATCGGACTCGCTGCCCGATCGCTACGGCCATGCTCTGATCGATGCTTGGCTGGCCGGACAGGAACGCGAGCCGGGAAGTGCAAACGCGGTTGAGCGCCTCTGCTTCGTCGGTCGTCGCGGCATGGGCGCGCTCGAGTTCGAGCCGGCAACCGGACCCGAGCCGAGCGAGAGCCACCGAGTCGACGTGGCCGCGCTTGCCGACCTGGCCGCCGAAATCCTCTCCCGGCGGGCTGATCTGGTGACCTGGCTGGGAGAGGCGGAGCGGGAGAGGGGACTGACCGAGATCCTCCAAATGGGAACGTCGGCGGGCGGGGCAAAAGCCAAGGCCCTCATCGCGCTCAATCCGCTGACGGACGAGGTCCGCTCGGGGCAACTCGATCTCGATCCCGAATTCGAGCATTGGATCCTCAAGTTCGACGGCGCCGAGGCCCAGGAGCCTGCGCTGGGTGCCCCCCGAGGGTACGGCGCCATCGAGTGGGTCTATTCGCAACTCGCGCTGGAGGCGGGCATCGAGATGAGCGAGTGCCGCCTGCTGGAGGAGAACGGACGCCGCCACTTCATGACGCGTCGCTTCGACCGCCTCGCCGACGGCGCCAAGCTCCACATGCAGTCGCTCGGGGCGCTCGCCCATCTCGATTACAACATGACCGGCGCTCACTCCTACGAGCAGGCGTTTCTCGCCATGCGTCGCCTGGGGCTGCCGATGCAACAGGTCGAGGAGCAGTTCCGCCGCATGGCGTTCAACGTCGTCGCCCGCAACCAGGACGACCACGTGAAGAACATCGCCTTCCTGATGGACCGCGATGGAGCATGGCGGCTATCCCCCGCCTTCGACCTGACCTACGCGTACAGCGACAGGGGCGGCAATACCGCTCGACACCAGATGTCGCTCAACGAAAAGCGCGACGACTTCACGTTGGAGGACTTTCGAGCGGTGGCCCGCACGTGCTCGATGAAACGCGGACGCGGCGAGGACATCCTGGCTGAGGTGGTCGACGCCGTCCGCACCTGGCCCGCAGTCGCGGAGCGGTACGGCGTCGAGCGCACGCGGATCGACCGGATTCGAGCCACGCACAGGCTGGCCTTCCCGCGCAGCTGACTCTCCTCCTCAGGCCCGCCGCACCACGTAGAGCGGGGTTGCGGCGGGGAGGCCCTTCAGGTTGACCTCGCAGGCCGGGACGCGGTCGGCGCCGCGGTGGACCAGGTTGACGCCCGAGAATCGCCGGTAGACTTTGGTGCCTTGACAGGGGGGCAGGTCAAAGCAGGTCGGGTATTTTGGGCAGCCGCCGGTTTGCTGCTCATAGCTGGCGTGGTGTGCTGGGCTTGCCTTGCGACGACGACTCGGGCCTCATTCCCCGGCTCGCCTGGCCTGATCGCCATCCAGCGTTCGCTCGATTCCGGCGATACGTCTTCAATTTGGGTTGCCGACTGGCGAACGGGCGAAGGGCGTCGTTTGACTCACCGTGGCTACAGCCGTTCTCCCGACTTCTCACCGGACGGTCGGTGGATTGCCTTCGTCAGCGATCTTCCCAGAGGTCGCCTCAATGTCTGGGTGATCCGACCTAACGGCAAGGGGTTGCGGCGACTGACCAAGGGTCGGGGTGAACTTGCGGCGGAGTCGCCCTCGTTCAGCGCCAACGGCCGCTGGGTCGCGTTCTCTGCTGAGTCGCGCAGCGGGAAGCGGCAGATCGACCGCGTAGCGCTTGGCGGTGGGCATCGCCGAGTTCTGGTCCCCAGCCGGGGCAGGGTGTCCATGTTCAGTCCGAACTACTCACCGGATGGTCGGCGGCTCGCTTGGGTGCAGTGGCGCGAAGCCAAGCGTGCCGTGCCGCACATCTACATCGGTCGGCCGAACGGCCGTGGTGGCCGTCGCGTAACGACCGGCGTCGAGCCGAAGTTTTCCCCGGACGGGCGCAGCATCGTTTTCATGCGAGAAGGCAGATGCGGGGAAGCTCGATTGCGGACTGAGATCGACATCCTCTCCCTCGACACCGGCCAACTGCACCACGTCGCGTCGGCTTGCGGCGGCGAACTCGGCTCGCCGACCTACTCACCCGACGGTGGCTGGATCGCCTACACGGTCTATTCGGGCGAAGGCTCCGAAATCGCCTTCAGCCCGGTCCCCGGTGCTGTCTCCGGCATTGAGCCACCGGTGGGACTCGGGGCGATGCAGGACGCCGCTCCCAGCTGGCAGCCGATCGCATAGGGCTCTCTACACGCCCCGCCGCACCACGTAGAGCGGGGTCGCGGCGGGGAAGCCCTTGAGGTTGACCTCGCCGATCGGGGTGCAGGTCAGGCCGCGTTCGGCGAGCGAGCCGGTGACAGCGTCGGTGACGAGGACCTCGCCGGCCTGGGCGCGGTCGGCGACGCGGTGGACGAGGTTGACGTCGGTGCCGAAGTAGTCGCCGTCGCGGTAGACGGCGTTGGCGTAGTGGATCCCGACCCGCGGCCGCGGGCGTTCGGGGAAGCGGTCGAGCAGGCCGACCGCCCACTCGGTCAGCGAGGCGGCGTCGGGCGAGACGACCATCACCTCGTCGCCGATCGTCTTCACGACCGTCGCCTCCGGCGGCAGCGTCGCCTCGACCGTTTCGACGAAGTTCTCGACCACGTCGAGCGCCTCGAGGTCGCCCTCCTCCTCGGTGTAGCGGGTGAAGCCGGAGAGGTCGATGAAGCAGAGCGTGACCGGGACCTGGCCGAGCTCGGAGATCGGCGCGTTGAGGTCCGACTCCATGTGGCCGACGACGTCCTGTTCCATGAAGTAGCGCAGGTAGCGCGTGTGCAGGTACTCGGTCAGCGGCGCCGCCAGGGGCAGGATGTCGGCGGCGAGCTCGCCCATCTCCTCGGCGATCTCGAGCTCGGGCAGGGCGTCGCGGATCAGCGGTTCGTGCACGTAGAGGTGGAAGAGGCGCACCTCGGCGTCGGCGATCCGCCGCAACGACTGGACGTAGACGCGGACGATCTGCAGGAAGGCGACGAGCGGGAAGCCCGCCGCGAGGACGCGGGCGCAGTGGCGCAGCGCCTTGACGTCCTCAGGGCTGAGCCGGCGCTCCTGGCCGAGCGGCGTGCCGAGGATGACGAGGATGCGCTCGATCAATTCCGGCTCGAGCCCGGTCTCGCGGGCGACGTCCTCGACCGTCGCCTCCTCCGCCGGCGTCGGGAAGAGCTCCTCGACGAAGCCGAACGCGAGGCGGCCCTCGCGACCTGCCCGCTTCAGCTCCTCCAGCGAGTGCCCGCGCTCGCGCATCCGCGCCACCACCCGCGCCTGCGCCGCGGCCGCGACCGTCCAGCGCCCCCGCCGTACCGGCACGACCTTCTCCTCAGCCCAGCGTTTCAGGGTGCTGGCCGAAACGCCCGAACGCCGAGAGGCCTCCGCGAGTGAAATTCGCTCATCTGCCATCCAGCTTGCGAGGCTAGCTCCCGAGGAGGAGGACTGGCAGTGAGCGATGGGAGGCCGTCCCGACAGGGTGGAACGTCTTGTACTTTTTCGTCGAGTGCTCTCGGGCGCCAGCGGCACCCCGCGTCTTCGAAAAAGTTAAGTGGAACCCTGTCGGGACGGCCTCCCAACCCGTTACGCGGTGATCTCCTCGTCGGAGTGCGCCTGCAGGACCTCCTCCCCGCCCTCGCCGGTGCGGATGCGAACCGCCTCCTCAACCGGCAGGACGAAGATCTTGCCGTCCCCGACCTCGCCCGTGCGGGCATGCTTGAGGATCGTCTCGACGACGAGCGCCTGGTCTTTGTCCTCGACCACGACCTCGAGCTTCAGTTTGGGTCGGACGTTGACAGTCAGGGTCGAGCCGCGGTACCGCTCGACTATCCCTTTCTGCCTGCCCGATCCCTTTGCCTCGAGGATCGACAGGGACGGGAATCCCTTGTCGAGCAGCTCGGTCCTGATCGGCTCGAACGCCTCGTGGCGGATGAATGCCTCTATCTTTTTCATTCGTCCAGCCCTCCTAACGCGACGACTCGGTCGCGGTCATCTGGGCGGGTGCAGCCGCGGGTACTCCGGCTCCGGTGCCCATCGTGCTTGGCAGCCCGGTGGAGTACTCCGGCTGCGGGATGAACTGCTCCGGGTATCCGTACATGCCGTGCGAGCTGATGTCCAGGCCCGCTTCCTCCTCGGCGTCGTCGACCCGCAGCCCGATCGTGCCTTTGATGATCCCGAAGGTGACGATCGAGATCGCGAAGACGACGATGAACGTGAACAGGACGGCGAGCCCCTGTACGGCGAGCTGCCCGATCGACGCGCTGAACGGCTCGCTGCCGAAGATCGAGTACCAGACCCCCGGCGCCGCGCCTTCGACCACAAGCCGCGAGGAGCCGAAGATGCCGACCGCGAGCGTGCCCCAGATTCCGGCCAGGCCGTGCGCCGAGAGCGCGCCGACCGGGTCGTCCAGCAGCTTCTCGATCGCCAGCACCGCGTAGACGACGAGCAGGCCGGCGATGAAGCCGATGATCGGCGCCGCCCAGTACTCGACGAAGCCCGCTGGGGCGGTGATGCCGACGAGGCCGGCGATCGCGCCGTTGCCGGCCATGCCGACATCGAGCGTCTTGCTCTTCAGGTAGACGGCCAGCGATGCGCCGATGACTCCCGCGGCCGCGGCCAGCTGGGTGTTCAGCATGACCTCGCCGAAGAAGTTGCCGGCGGTTTCGAAGGTCGAGCCTCCGTTGAAGCCGAACCAGCCGATCCAGAGGATGATCACGCCGAGGCCGACGAGCGGCATCGAGTGGCCCGGGATCACCCGCGGGTTGCCGTTGGCGTCGTACTTGCCCTTGCGCGCGCCGAGCAACAGCAGCGCCGCAAGCGCGCCGGTCGCACCGGTCAGGTGGACGACCGAGGAGCCGGCGAAATCCATCACCGGCTTGCCACCGATGTCGTCGAGCAGGCCGCCGCCCCAGACCGCGTGGGCGACGAGCGGGTAGATGATCGCGCCGAACACAGCCGCGTAGATCACGTAGGCGCCGAACTTGATCCGCTCCAGGGTCGTGCCCCAGACAATCGCCAGCGAGACCGCGCAGAAGGCGAGCCCGAAGAGCATCAGCATCGCCGATTCCCCGGTCACCGCTTCGCCCGCGACCGTCTGGTCGAAGTGGAAGAAGAAGCCGCTGCCGCCGAACAGATCGTTGCCGGGCAAGCCTTCGGCGCCGTTGCCGCCTTCCGCGATCCCGTAGCCGATCGCCCACCAGGCGATGGTCACGATCGCGAGGTTGACGAGCACCTTGGCGACGCCCGTGCCGGCGTTCTTCTGCCTCGAGAAGCCGATCTCCAGGAACATGAACCCGGCCTGCATTAGGAAGACCAGGACGCAGGAGACCGCGACCCAGACCATGTTCAACTCGCTGACCTTTTCTTCGAGCGAGCCGGCGACTTCGCCGACGGTTGCGGCCGATGCCGCCGCGGGTAGCATTAGGGCAGCGAGCACCGCCAAAATGGCGGCGACGCCGATCTTCGTTCTCATCTCTGGAATTCCCTCCTAGCCCGCCGAGCACACGGCAGCGGCGGTCGCGGTTGTGTTCTTGCCATCGCGCTTCAAGGTATGAACGGGCCGTCCGGCTGTGTTTGGACCGATGGAGGAAATCTGGGGGGCGCATCTCTCACGAGTGGCAGGCGGCCGCCTGGGAAGCCGCTCCGGCGCTTCCGAGAGCAGCGACGCCATACCCTTGCGTCGATGCCACCTTCCCGCCTGCGACCGACGGCGCCGCTCGCAACCAGGGCGATCCTGGTCGGCGACCCCGGCAGGTCCCTGCTGCTCGCCCAGGCGCTGCTCGAGCAGCCGAAGATGAGCAATCACGCCCGCGGCCTGTGGGGGTACTCGGGCCGGACGTCGAGCGGGACTGAGCTGACGATCCAGGCGACCGGGATGGGCGGCCCCAGCGCCGCCATCGTCCTCGCCGACCTGGCGCAGCTCGGGGTCGAGCAGGTCGTCCGGGTTGGGACCTGCGTCGCGGTGGGCGGTCGTGCGGGCCTCGGCGAGCTACTGGCGGTCGAGGAAGCGCTGGCGCTCGGCGGCAGCATCGACGCCTTCGGCCTCGACGTCGGCGACACGGCGGTCCCGGACCCGGGACTGCGGGCGGGGCTCGAAGCGGGCCCGGCGGGGGAGGTGCGCAGCGCGCTCGTCGCCAGCCTCGACAGCGCCGACCCGGAGGCCGGCGGGATCCCCGACCCGATCGCGGCGATCGACCTACAGACGGCCGCGGTGCTCGCCCGCGCGCCCCAGCTCGGGCTCGCCGCGGCGGCGCTGCTGATCGTCAGCGAGCGCGACGGCGAGCGGCTCGACGATCGGCAGCTCGAGGCAGCTGCGGAAGCCGGTGGGCAGGCTGCGGCTGGGAGCCTGTTCGGCTAAGTCTAACCCTCGACTTGAGGGTCAGACTCACGCTTGGTCGCCGCCAGCTCGCGGCGCAGGGAGCCGATCTCGCGGCCGAAGCGGTCGATCTCGTCCTCGACCTCGTCGAGGCGCTGGGAGAGCGAGCGCAGGCGGCGCTCGAGCCGCTCGAGATCGCCTGCCGAGGGCAGGTTGAGCGCGGTCATCGCCGCATGCTGGGCCTCGGCCGCCTTCTCGCGGGCGCCGAAGGCGGCCGATACGGCGTTCTCCAGCATGTGGCTGTCGAGCAGCGTCTGGGCCAGCTCGCCGATCGCCTGCTCGCTGCGAGCGCGGAAGCTCTCCTGGTCGTCTTTGAACTCGTCTTCGAGGCTCATGCGAACTAACCTTAACGAGTGCATCCGGAGGGGCTGAAAACCTAGGGCCGGTGCGCACGGGCAGACGGTTGATTAAGTCCATGTTGGGGGAGGAGCCAACGCGTTGCGCGCGTCCCCACAACTCAGTAGCGTGGGCGTGCTTCATGCTTGGGGAGAGGATGGAAGCGGGTAGCGAAGGAATGCCCGTGCACGCAGGGAATCGAGGCGCCATCGCATGAGACAGAAGATCGCACTCATCATCGCCCTGGCCGGTTTCGCGGTCGTCACCGCGTTCGGCGTCGGCATGGCGGGCGCGGATCGCTCTGCGGGCCTCAGCGAGAACCGACCTGCGAACGGGATCGTCAGCGGCCCGGCGCTCCCCTCCGCCGAAATCCCGGCCTGCTCGAACGAGCTCGACGACGACGAAGACGAACTCGTCGACGCCGACGACCCCGACTGCGAATCGCCCGCCGACCCCAGCGAGGAACCCGAGCCCACCGCCGCGGAGGAGCCGCAGCAGAGCGAATCGCCGGCGCAGCCGAAGCGCGGCAGCAAGGTCGAGAGCGGCGACGCGCTCGACGCGGCCGAAGCCCCCGAGGCCGAGCCGCGCGGCGTCAAGCGCAACGAGAGCATCGGCGGCGGCACCCAGAGCGGCGGCGTCGTCGCCCCAAAGGCGACCGCGGGCGACCAGCCCCCCGGCGACGGGCCCGACGGCGGCTCGCAGTTCGACAGCGGCGGCGCCCCGACGGCGGCGAACCCGAGCACCACGTTCGCGCCCTTCGGCCCGGCGCCGATCGGCGTCCCCAACTTCGTCATCGACTCGTTCGAGATCCCGCCCTTCCTACTGCCGATCTACCAGGCCTGCGGAACCGAGTACGGCATCCCCTGGCAGGTGCTCGCCTCGATCAACAAGATCGAGACCGCCTTCGGCACCAACCTCAACGTCTCCAGCGCCGGCGCGATGGGCTGGATGCAGTTCATCCCATCGAGCTGGGAGATGTATGGGCTCGACGCCAATGGCGACGGCCGCAAGGACCCCTACAACCCGGTCGACGCGATCTGCGCCGCCGCCAACTACCTCAAGGCCGCCGGCGGGCGCGAGAACCTCTACGACGCGATCTTCGCCTACAACCACGCCGACTGGTACGTGCAGGAGGTGCTGCTCTACGCGCGCGCCTACGGCAAGCTGCCGGCCGACCTGGTCGGCTCGCTCACCGGGCTGACCGAAGGCGCGCACTTCCCGGTCGCCGCCGACGCCCGCTACGCCGACGACATCTCCGCCCGCGCCGCGCTGAGCAAGGCGACGCCGAAGGCGCGCGAGAGCTACGGCAACGCCGCTGAGGTGATCTCCTCCTCGCCGACCCGGCGCGGGATCAACATCTTCGCCCGCAAGGGCGCGCCGGTCGTCGCCGTCAACGACGGCGTGATCGCGAAGATGGGCAAGTCGAAGAGGCTCGGCCGCTTCGTCGTCCTGCGCGACGCCTACGGCAACCGCTACATCTACGCCGAGCTCGGCTCGCTCGTGCGCAAGCACCGCCGCGTGGTGATGCCGAGCGGCAAGGAGAAGCGGGTCCCTGTGAACAGCGAGGACATCCGGCCCCGCCTGCGGGCGCTGCCGCAACGGGCCGAGGGCGGTGAGCAGGGAGCGGCGAGCGAGGGCGTCGACCAGGTCGCCGCCAGGAGCGCCGACGGAACCCTCAAGGTCGGGTCGAGGGTGATAGCGGGAACGGTGCTGGCCAAGATCGGCGCCGGCGAGGCCGGCGTCGACCCGCATCTCAACTTCGCGATCCGGCCGGCCGGCAAGGGCGCCCCGCGGATCGACCCGAAGCCGATCCTCGACGGCTGGAAGCTGCTCGAGGCGACGGCGATCTACCGGGCCAAGGGCAAGAACCCGCTGACGGCCAAGCTCAGCGGCGCCGGCGTGCTGCTGCTGCCGAAGTCGATGCTCGGCCGCCGCGTGCTCGCCGACGAGAAGATCGAGGTCTCCGACTGCGACCGGACCGAAATCCGCGCCGGCCAGATCGACCGCCGCCTGCTCGCCGCGCTCGCCTACCTCTCCGACCAGGGCTTCCGGACGACGGTCACCTCGCTGCTCTGCGGCCGCCACGGCAGCATCACGACCAGCGGCAACATCTCCAACCACTCCTTCGGCGGCGCCGCCGACATCGCCCTGATCGACGGCGTGCCGGTGCTCGGCCACCAGGGCCCTGGCTCGGTCACCGAAGACCTGCTGCGCGCGGTGCTGCGCCTGCAGGGGACGATGGTCCCCGACGAGCTGATCTCGCTGCAGGAGCTGGGCGGGCCGAGCTTCGCGATGGGCGACCACGCCGACCACGTCCACCTCGGCTACAGCCCGGTCGGCGGGCCCGGCAAGGCGCGCTTCGTGCAGCTGCTCAAACCTAAACAGTGGCTGCGCCTGACCGATCGGCTCGAGCGGATCGACAACCCCGACGTGCCGACGGAGCCGTCCAGGTTCTCGCTGCCGGCCGAGAAGCCGCCGCACAAGTCAGACAAGGGCCACTGACCCAGCTCTTCGGATTCGTGCAGTTCGAGCTCCCGGGCACGCTTTCCCTGCCCGACGGGCGCTACCTGGCCCGCGACGGGGATCGCGAGGAGGTGCTCGTGATCGAAACGCTCGCGGCGCCCCCTCCCCCGCGCCGCCGCCGACGCAAGCCGAAGGACGCCGAGGCCGGCGAGCTTCCCTCGCTGCCGCTGACGCGGGTGACCGCAGTGCGCGCGCACGAGCCGTTCGCGACCGAGGAGGACGCGGCGCAGTGGCTCGCCGAGGCGATCGCCGCCGAGGAGGAGATCGACGCCACCGTCGCCGCCGCAGCCGGGCTGGTCAACCGGGCCCTGCACGCGCAGGCGATCGCCGCCTCCGAAGCGGGCTGGCAGGAACTGCGCCCCGAACGGGCGGCGCGGGTCCTGATCGGCCACGGCAGCGGCGATCAGGTCGCCGCCGGGCGCTTCGCCGACGCGCGCGAGGTCGACCTCCGCGGCGGCGCCTCGCGCCGCCGCCGGCGCGACGAAGAGCTGCGCCCGCAAGGAAGGCTCGCCGCTGTGCTCGGCGGCCGCGAGCGCGCCAACGCCTGCGAGACCCTCCTCCTCCGCGCCCGCGCCGACCTCGACGCCGGCCGCACCCACGAGGCCGCGCTGCAACTGCGCGTAGCCCTGGAGGCGCTGCTGGTAGAGCTCGACGGCACGCTGACGGACCCCGACCACGAGGCGGACATGGCCGAGCTCAAGGAGCGCCGCAAGCAGGCCGGAGACGCCGCCAACGCCGCAATCACCGACAGCCTGAGCATCGAAGACGAACGCCACATCACCGAGCTGACCGAGCTCTGCGAGCGAGTCCTGAGACGCCGCCGCGTACTCAGGGGCTGACTCGGGCCCCGAACCGGAGATACGGTAAGACGGCGGCCCCATAACCCGAAGGTCGCAGGTTGAATCCTGCACCTGCTACAGGACGAAAGCCCTGCGTGGGAAGGCCGATTTAGCCAAGCGGCCGGTGTATGGCGAACTGTGATGCTCGTGAGCGCTTTTCAGCCGCCAAGGGTTTGGCCCCCGATGCGGCGGCCGATTGGTCAGGTACGAGATGCGTCCTCTTCGGGAAGGACCGCAAGTCCCTTGGAGACAAGATCACGCTCGTCGCAGCTGATTAGGCGATGTCCGGCACCGTCGGCGGCGGCTACGTAGGCCGCGTCGTAGACGGAGATCGTGTGATGCTCGGCGAGTTCTGCCGCTCTCGCCAAGAGGCTGTCCGTGGATATGAGGACGCCGCCGTCGCTCGCAAGCTTCTCGATTGCGGCGAGCAGAGGCGCTACGGAATCCGGTGCACGCCACGCCCGCACGGCGACATTGGCGACCTCATAGCGAGCGAGGTCGAGCGTGGCGAGGGTGGCCGCGTCGTCTTCCAGCAAGGCTCGTGCAGGCTCGTGGTGGTCGTCCTCGGGGTCGAAGGCGGCGAGCAGGACGCTTGCGTCGAGAAGCAGCGTCGTCACGGACCGGGCCGCGTCGCCTTCACCAGCTCTGCGTTGCCCCCGCCGTGGGGCGAGGCGTCACTGAGCAGCGATCGCATTGCCGCCGCTCGGCCTTCGCGGCGTTGGCGTAGGGCCACGTCGGCGAACCCCCGCATGACGGCGCTGCGAGTCGTGCCGCCGCGCTCGGCCTCGGCGTCCACTTCGGCGAGGAGATCGTCTGGAAGGGAGACCATGACCTTTGCCATGCGGCCAGTATACCCAGGTATACCAGCAGCTTTCGCTGGGGCAAGAAATGGGCCAAGGTGCCCGCGGATTCCAGACGATCCCCACGTAGCTCGATCGCCCGGAAACCGCTTGAAACTGTTCCCACGTAGGACGAAGGCCCCACGGGCTTACTCTTTCATTTCTTTCAATCCTTGCGCTACACTGCTCAAACCGTGGCCACCATCGACGTCACCAGCAGCGGCTACGTTCGCGCCCTGCCGACCCTCTCGCGAGCCGCGGAGTTGATCGACATCAGCCCGGCGGGGATCACGCGGGGGATCGAGGAGCTCGGGCTAGAGCCGGTCCCCTGGGGACGCCGCGAGAAGCATCTCGGCGTCGAGGATCTGATGCGCCTCACCGCGCACCTGCGCCGTGCCTCCCTTGAGGAGGTTGCCGGCGGTCTTCAGGAAGATGTCGAACGCGACCATCCTGAGCAGGCGGAGGCGATCAACGCCGGGATCGACCGCTTCTTCAACTCGCTGCCTGCGCGCCGCGCCGAGCTGCCCGACCGCTTCGTGGCCGAGCTTCACGAGGCATTGCCGGAGCGCTACGCCAAGCAGGCGGAGACGATCTACCTACGTCACGCCGCCAGCTCGTAGTAGCCGCGCGGGCGGCGGCGACGCCGGTCGGGGAGGTTATAAATCTGATAATCTGATTTCATGAAGCAGCTGAGTGCGACTGATGCATCTCGCCGGTTCTCCGAGGTGTTGGACGATGTGGAGCGAGGCGGGGAGTCCTACGTGGTGGTTCGCCACGGTCGGGCCGTGGCGACCATCGGTCCCACGAGCGGTGGAACTGGGAAGGCGCTCAAGGAGGTTCTTCGCGCCAATCGGCCCGATGGTGCGTGGGCGGACGAGCTGCGGGAGCTTCGCGAGGGCATGGAGCCGGTGGTGGACCCCTGGCACGACTGATTCTCGATACGACGGTCTTGGTCGACGCGGAGCGTAGCGACGGCTCGCTAGGGGAAGTGATTGACGACGGCGACGATGTCGCGGTCGCGGCGATCACCGTGGCGGAGTTACGAGTCGGCATCCAGCTGGCGAAAGGTCGCAGGCGGGAGAAGCGGGAGCGTTTCGTAACAGCGGTTCTCGACGCCGTCTCGATTGAGCCCTACGACCTCGACGTTGCCGAGGCACACGCCGATCTGCTGGCGCACGTTCGGCGGGCGGGAACGCCGCGCGGCGCTCACGATCTCATCATCGCTGCGACCGCGCGAGCCCAGGAGCGGCAGGTCGTGAGCTCTGACCAAAGGGCCTTCACTGAACTTCCTGGCGTCTCGATTACAGCAGCAACCGGCGACTGACTACGTCGTCCTGCAGCGAAGCGGCGATCTCGTGCGCCTCGTCGAGCGCGATCCCGTCGATCGAGGGGATGCCGATCACGGTCAGGCCCGCCGCGCGGGCGGCGGCGACGCCGGTCGGGGAGTCCTCGAGCGCGACGATCTCCGGCCCGGGCTCAACGCCGAGCCGGGCGCAGGCCTCGAGGTAGGGATCGGGCGCCGGCTTCGGCGCGGCCACTTCGTGGGCGCTGACGACGACATCAAAGCGGTCGTGGAAGCCGGCGATCTGCAGCGAGCGCCGGACGAAGGCGAGCGGCGAGTTGGAGACGAGGCCGATCGGGGTGCCGCGCTGCTTCAGCGCGTGCAGCAGCTCGCGCGCGCCGACCATCGCCTCCACCCCGTGCTCGAGCTCGGCGATCACCAGCTCGTTCAGCTCCTCGATCAGGGCGGCGGCGCGGCCGGGCTCGGCGAGCCGGCGCTCGAGCACGGCGCCGGCGATCTCGGCCGAGGTCCCGACCAGCTCCAGCTTGTCGGCCGGGGTGAACTCGAGCCCGCGGCGCTCGAACAGGTCCCTCTCGGCCCGGGTCCAGACCGACTCGGTGTCGAGCAGCAGCCCGTCGTTGTCGAAGACGACCGCCGCCGGCAGGCCGACCTCGCCGTTCCCCGTGCCGGCCATCTAGGCGAGCGCCGCGAGCACGGCGGCCAGCTCCTCGTCGACCTCACCCTCGAGCTTGAGCACGGCCTCGCCGTCGTAGGGAGTCGGGCCCTGGGTGACGATCGCCAGGCTGCCCCCCGCGGCGAGCGTGAGGCCGGGCAGCCCGGCGACCGGGTGGACGACGAGCGAGCTGCCGACGCAGAGCATCAGCTCGGCCCGTTCGGCCAGCTCCTGCGCCCGGCGCATCGCCGCCTCGGGCAACATCTCGCCAAAGAGGACGACGTCGGGCTTGACCGCGCCCTGGCAGTTGGCGCAGACCGCCACCCCGTCCTCGTCGAAGAGCGCGTCGACCTGCTCGAGGCCATAGGAGGCGCCGCAGCTGCGGCAGGTTGAGGTCTCGATCGAGCCGTGCATCTCGACCACGTTGGCCGAGCCGGCGGCGCGGTGCAGGCGGTCGATGTTCTGCGTGACCACACCCTCGAGCAGTCCGCGCCGCTCGAGCTCGGCCAGCGCCTCATGAGCGCCGTTGGGCTGTTTCTCGCCGAGCGAGTGGAAGCGCGGCCGGTAGTAGGACCAGAAGCGCTCCGGGTCGCTTTCGAAGACATCGATGTGGGCGACCTCCATCGGATCGACGTTCGCCCACAACCCCGTCTCCGGCGTGCGGAAGTCCGGGATCCCGGAGGGCACCGAGACCCCGGCCCCGGTCAGCGCCACCGTGCAGCCGGAGTCGCGGATCAGCTCCGCGAGCCGCCCGGTGGCGCCCGCTGTGGCTGTGCCTATTTGCCGCTCCACTTCGGGGTTCGCTTGCCGAGGAAGGCGGCGATGCCCTCCTTGGCGTCCTCGCTGGCGAAGGCGGTGGCGAAGGCCTGCTTCTCGGCCTCGATGCCCTCGTCGAGGTCGCCCTTGTGCGAGGCGGCCTTGATCTGGCCGCGCGCGATCGGCGCCTGGCCGGCGAGCTTGCCGGCCCACATCAGCGCGGTCTCGAACAGCTCGTGGTCGGGCACGACGCGGTTGACCAGGCCGGAGTCGAGCGCCTCGCCGGCGAGCACCGCGTCGCCGACCAGGTTCATCTCCAACGCCTTGTTGGGACCGACCAGGCGGGGCAGCCGCTGGGTGCCGCCGAAGCCAGGGACGATCCCGAGTTTGATCTCGGGCTGGCCGAAGACCGCGGCCTCGGCGGCGATCCGCACGTCGCAGGCCATCGCCAGCTCGCAGCCGCCGCCGAAGGCGATCGAGTTGACCGAGGCGATCGTCGCCGTGCTGTCGGCGCCGAGGTCGCGCAGCAGCGCGTGCGCGGTGTGCAGCAGCTCCTCGCCCGCCCCTTCGTCCATCTGGGTGAAGGCCTTGATGTCGGCGCCGGCCGAGAAGACGACCGGGATCGAGGAGGCGATCACCATCGCGCCGATCGCGTCGTCGGCCTTGACCTTCTCCCATATGAGGCCGAGGTCGCGGATCACGTCGGGCGAGATCGCGTTCATCGGCGCGTTGGCGAGCCAGGCGATCGCGACGTCGCCGCGCGTCTCCAGCTTCACCGTCTCGGGCTGATCGCCCTCGTCGGCCTGCGGGTAGGGGTAGAAGCCCTGGCCCGACTTGAGCCCGAGCCGCCCCTGGGCGACGAGCCGCTTCAGCGTCACCGGCGGGGCGAAGCGCTCGCCGTGCTTCTCCTCGAGCTGCTCGATCCGCTCGAGGATCGTGTCGAGGCCCTCGAGGTCGGCTTTCCAGAAGGGCGGGAAGAGGCCTTTGCGCGGGTCGAGCCCGGCCCCGGCCATCATCCCGAGGTCGATGTCGCGGACCGAGCAGACGCCCTCCTCGACCAGCTGCAGCGCCTCGATCAGCGCCCGCCCGGTGAACATCGCGACGAGTTCCTCGGTGTCGGGCTCGGCCTCGCCGGGGACGTTCTGCTCGCCCTCCTTGAAGAAGCCCTCGCCACCGCTCTTCATGCCGAGCTTGCCGTCGGCGACCAGGCCCTGCAGGCCCTTGTGGACGTAGAAGCTCTCGCCGTAGGAGCGGTTGAGGTGCTCGGCGACGTGCAGCACGGTGTCGAGCCCGAGCAGGTCGGTGAGGAAGAAGGGTCCCATCGGCGCCGCTTTGGCGCCGGCGATCGCCTCGTCGATCGCCTTCAGCGAGAGGCCGTGCTCCTCCTGAGCGCGCCAGATCTCCCCCATCGTCGCCATCAGGACGCGGTTGACGACGAAGCCGGGCACCTCGCCGCAGACGATCGGCTGCTTCTTGATCGCCTGGGCGAAGTTGTAGGCGGCGGTCGCGGTCTCCTCGGTCGTGTCGGCGCTGGCGATCACCTCGACCAGCGGCATCACCGAGGCCGGGTAGAAGAAGTGGAAGCCGACGACCTTGTCGGGGCGCAGCGTCGCTTCGCCGATCTCGGTGATCGACAGCGAGGAGGTGTTGGAGGAGAGGATCGCGTGGCCGGGCGTGGCGGCGTCGATCTCGCGGAAGACGG
>Ga0102946_1000309_pt1 | contig 16933 bp, 21 predicted proteins | sample SalPon2A_A_D1_MG_FD_78209 | JGI IMG/M metagenome (GOLD analysis project Ga0102946, IMG submission 78209) | Soil microbial communities from South San Francisco under conditions of wetland restoration - Salt Pond MetaG R2A_A_D1_MG | ecosystem: Environmental > Terrestrial > Soil > Wetlands | place... | reverse complement strand
GACGAGCGCGCGGAGCAGCTGCTCCGCGCGCGTCAGGAGGCGCGCGCGGAGCGCGACTTCGAGCGCGCCGACCGGATCCGCGATGAGCTTGCGGAGCTCGGGTGGGACGTGCGGGACGGGTCCGATGGAGCCCGGCTCGTGCCACGGAGCTGAGGACCGGCCGTCGCGATGAGCGCCGCCCCCGAGCACGTCGTCTACGGGCGCAACCCGGTCGCGGAGGCGCGTCGGGGGCGCCGGCGTGTCCTGCGCGAGTGGACCGCCGAGGACGTCGGGGCCGGCCGCCTCGAGCAGCTCTGCGGCTCGCCCGACCACCAGGGCGTGGTCGCCGAGGTCGAGCCCTATCCCTACGCCGATCCCGGCGCCCTGCTCGAGGACCCCGATGCGCTCGTGCTCGCCCTCGACCAGGTCCAGGATCCCCACAATCTCGGGGCGATCTGCCGGAGCGCCGAGGCCGCGGGCGCCGCGGGCATCGTGATCTGTGAGCGCCGCGCGGTCGGAGTCACCCCGGCCGTGTGCAAGGCGTCCGCCGGCGCCGTCGAGCACCTGCCGGTCGCCCGCGTGCGGAACCTCGCGGACTGGCTCATCGCCGCCCGCGACCGCGGTGCCTGGAGCTATGGCGCCTCCGCGAAGGCGCCGAATCCGATTCAGACACTCGACCTCAACGGGAGGGTGATCTTCGTCCTCGGTGGGGAGGGTGCCGGGCTGCGGCCGCGGGTGGCGGACGCGTGCGATGAGCTGGTCTCGATCCCGACCGCCGGGAGGGTCGGCTCGCTGAACGTCTCGGTCGCGGCGGCCCTGCTCGCGTTTGCCGCGGGCCGCGCCGCCTGACCGGTACAGGGTTGGGGGCGGTGCCGAGTGGGGGGGTGCTGCGCTCGGGTACCCGCCGCTACCCGATGTGGTACCCACGGGTAGCCGCGCCCTCGGACGGAACCGGCACCCGGCCCTTTCGCTGCAACGCAACTTGCAGGTTCTCGGGCGGAGGAGTTGACAGAACTCCGCGGAGGCGTATAGTTCCCGGCGGAAGTTAACGGTGAACCTCAGGTTCAAGGTTTGAGACCGAGTCCCAAAGGCCGCTGGCGACGACCACAAATCAGGAACGGCGTCTGGGGAGGAAAGACGCCACTGCATCCGTCTCGAATTGGAGGAGAGATCCAGTGGCTTTACCCACCCAGGAATTTGCGCAGGTATCTGCACCCACGACCGCGGGGAAGCGCGGCAAGCACGAGCCGGCCGGCGAGCTGGCAGATGCCTATCTCGTCGCCCAGGCGAAGCGGGGCGACAGCGTCGCCTACGACCGGCTGGTCCGGCGTTACAAGGGCTTTGTGCGGCTCAAGGCCTCGTCCTACTTCCTGCTCGGCGGGGAGTCCGAGGACCTGATCCAGGAGGGTCTCGTCGGTCTCTACAAGGCCGTGCGGGACTTTCGCAGCGATCGCGAGTCGAGCTTCCGCAACTTCGCGGAGCTCTGCATCACCCGCCAGATGATCACCGCGGTCAAGACCGCATCGCGGAACAAGCACGCACCGCTGAACCAGTCGATCTCCTTCGCGAGCACGCCGGCGGCGGCCGGCGACGGCGAGTCGACGCTCGAGGAGATCCTGCCCGGCTCGCCCGTCGAGGACCCGGCCAGCCGCGTGATCTCCACCGAGGAGCTGCGCTCACTGGTCGACTGCCTGACGAGTGTGCTTTCAGGGCTCGAGGCCGAGGTGCTCACCTGCTACCTCGACGGCCGCTCCTACGAGGAGATCGCCGAGCGGATGGACTGCGACACCAAGACGGTTGACAACGCGCTGCAGCGGGTCAAGCGGAAGGTGGGCGTCCATCTCGACGAGCGCGAGGTTCTGAACTAGGGGCCGGGCGGCCAAGCCGGAGGCGGGGTTCGAACCCGCGACCTCCTGATTACAAATCAGGCGCTCTGGCCAGCTGAGCTACTCCGGCGCTGTCCGGAGGATAGGTCGGGGCCCCGTCGTGCGGCGCGCGCGCTCGTGTAACGGGGGGTGCAGGGCCGTGTAGAACTTCTAGTGAGCGAGGAGACCCCGCCAGCCGAGTCCCGCGCCGAGGCGCCGCGGAAGGCGCCGCAGACCGGTGCGGCGGAGCGGATCGGCGAGGATCGGATCCGCTCCTACCACGAGTACACCCGCGAGAAGGGCGTCAACTTCCTCCTCTACTCGCTGTTCCGCGCGGTGCTGATCCCCTTCTTTCTCGTCTGGTTCCGGCTCGACCGGATCGGTCGCGAGCACGCCAGGGTCGATCGCGGGCTGATCGTCGCCGCCAACCACCGCAGCTTCCTCGATCCCTTCGTGATCGGCGCGCTGCTGCCGTGGCGCCGGCCCATGCACTACGTCGCCAAGGTCGAGCTCTTCGAAAAGCGCTGGCAGGGCTGGCTCCTGAATCGGCTTGGCGCCTACCCGGTGCGCCGCGGCCAGGCCGACGACGAGACGGTGGAGACCTCGGCGGGCATCCTCGAGCGTGGCGGGGCGCTCTGCATCTTTCCCGAGGGGACCCGGATCCGCCGGGGCTCGCTCGCCGCGCCCCACCGCGGGGTCGGCCGGCTGGCCCTCGAGTCCGGAGCTTCGGTGCTGCCGATCGCGGTGGTTGGCTCCGAGCATGTGCGTGAGGGCTGGAAGATCCGGCCCCGGAAGGTGCGGCTCCGCGCGGGCAAGGCGGTCAGCTTCCCCCAGACGGAAAATCCCTCGCCGTCCCTCGCGGCCACCGTGACCTCGAGGATCTGGCCCAGCGTCGAGCTCCAGTGGGAGTGGCTCGGCGGCCTGCCGCCGATGCGCAAGGCCGCCGTGATCGGCGCCGGAAGCTGGGGAACCGCCGTCGCCGTGCTGCTCGCCCGGGGCGGGGTGGAGGTGCAGCTGGGCTGTCGTACGGCCGAGCAGGCGGAGCAGGTTGCCGGCGATCGCGAGAACTCGAGCTACCTCCCGGGCATTCATCTGCCGCGGGGCGTCTCGATCAAGAAGGCTTCCGAGATCGAGGTTGCAGGCCTCGATCTGGTCTGTTTCGCCGTACCCTCCGCGTCGCTTCCGGCCGCGGTCGGATCGCTGGGCGAGAAGATCGGCACTCGCACCGCGGTGCTGCTGCTCAGCAAGGGGTTGGTGCCGCCCCTCGGAACGCTCCCGTCCGAGTACGTGACCGACCGCGTCCGGGCTCGGGCGCTCGCCTCGCTCGGCGGCCCCGCCCACGCCAAGGAGGCCGCGAGCGGCACCGCCGCCCTGGCGCTCGCCAGCGCCGACGAGGACCTGCGGATCCAGCTCGGTGATGTCTTCGACCGCGCCGGGCTGATCTGCGAGCGCACCGGCGACGTCGTCGGCGTGGAGATGGCGGGAGCGGCCAAGAACGCAGCTTCTCTGGCCGCCGCTGCGGCCGAGCCGCACGGACTCAACGCCGCCGGCATCGCCGCCGCGGAGGTCTGGCGGGAGTGCGTCGCCTACGCGACGCTGAAGGGTGCCGAGCTCGAGACGTTCTCAGGCCTCGCCGGCATCGGCGATCTGACCGCGACCGTGCTCGCGCCCGGCTCGCGCAATCGGCGGGCCGGCGAGCTGCTCGGCAGCGGCGTGCCGGCCGCGCAGATTCCCGACCGGATCGGCCAGGCCTCCGAGGGGCTCGATTCCGTGCCCCTGATCGCTGCCGCGGTCGCGGACTCGGGCGTCGGCGCCGATGGCCTCACCGGACTGGCCTCGCTGATCGACGGGGAGACGACCGCGGTCGAGTGGGTCGCGGGCCTGCGTCGAACCGAACGTGCAAGGAGCGCCGCGTGAACCTCACGGGCGCCGCAGCGGGACTACGCTTGCCGGGTGGAGGAGCAAGCGAGCAGGCCACCGGGCGCCGCCGAGAAGGCGGAGCTCGACCGGGCCTTCGAGGACCTCTATCGCGCCCACCTGCGCGACGTCTACTCCTACTCGTACTACCGGATCGGCAACCACCACGACGCCGAGGACCTCACCGAACAGACCTTCCTGCAGGCCTACAGGCACTTCGAGCGGGCGCGGCGGGAGTCGGACGGCAGGCCGCTGCGGCCGTGGCTGATCCGGATCGCGCACAACCTCGCGTCCAACTATCACCGCGACCGCTCGCGCAAGCCGACAGCTGCGCTCGACAACATCGAGCCACCTGTGCACCCGCACGGAACCGAGCGGGTCGCCGAGGGGCGGGAGCGGTTGCGCGAGGTCATGGAGGGTCTGACTCACCTTCCGGAGGACCGCCGGGAGGCGCTGATCATGCGGTTCGCTCTCGACATGTCGAACCGGGAGATCGCCCGCGCCCTCGGCCGCACCGACGGCGCGACCAAGGTGCTGATCCACCGCTCGATCAGGCAGCTCGAGGAGGAGCTCGCGAGCAAGGAGGCGGGCGCCGATGAGTGAGCACGCACCCCGCTCCGGCTCCGCCCGGAGCATCGATCTCGAGGCGCTGCTCGCCGATGCGCTGCGACCGATCGAGCCTCCGGAGCGGCTCAGCGGCCGGCTCGAGACGACGATGACGAAGCTCGCCGAGGCCGCCGAGCGGGAGCTCTCCGACTGGCGCGACGAGCTGACCGAAAGCGAGCTCGAGTCCCTGCGCGACCCCCGGAACTGGGTGCGGCCGGTGGCCGCGGCCGCGGTCGGTGGCATCGCCGGCTCGGCGCTCGTGCTGTTCGAGGTCCGCCGTCGCCGCAAGAGCGAGGGCTTCGCCGGCGTCGCCGACGAGATCCGCCGCCGCATCTCCTGATTCGGCCGGCCGGCGCCGGCTGGCGCATGCGGCAAGATGCCGGTGGTGGAAGCGACCGATCTCGCACAGGCCGGAGTGGAGCGGAGCAGCGCGGGAGGCTTCCAGCGCTGGCCGCTGGTGCGGCGGGTCGCCCTTGTCCTGTACTTCGCCGTGCTCGTGCTCTGGAGCGTTCGCTACGGCATCCCGGTCCAGCGCGAGCTGGTGATCATCTGGATCTGCGGGGGACTCGTCTGTGTGTCGCTCGGCCGCTCGCCGCGCCAGATCCTGCAGATCGTCACGGACTGGCTGCCGATCGTCGCGGTGCTCGCCGTCTACGACCTGACCCGCGGCGCCGCGGACTCACTCGGGATCGGCGTGCACGTGCAGGAGATGATCGACTTCGATCGGGCGCTCTTCCTCGGCGAGACGCCGACCGAGTGGCTCCAGGCCCGGTTGTACGACCCCTTCGTCCTGGACTGGTGGGATGTCGCCTTCTCGATCGTCTACACGTCGTACTTCATCGTCCCGTTCGCGCTCGCCGGAGTGCTCTGGGCTCGCGAGCGGCCGGCCTTTCTCCGCTACAGCAAGCGGCTGGTCACGCTCGCCATCGCCGGGCTCGCGACGTACATCGCATTTCCCGCCGCGCCGCCGTGGATGGCCGGACAGCAGGGGCTGCTCGAGGGAGTTCACCGCACTACGGCCGAGGGCTTCACGACGCTCGGCGTCGGCACGGCGGGGCTGTTCTCGAAGGGGCAGCAGAGCGTCAACCTGGTGGCGGCGGTCCCATCCCTGCACGCCGCCTTCACGGCGCTCGTCGCGATCTTCCTCTGGAACCGGGTCCGGCCGGCGCTGCGACCGCTGTTGGCGCTCTACCCGCTGGCGATGGGATTCACGCTGATCGCAACCGGCGAGCATTACTTCTTCGACATCGTGCTCGGCTGGGCCTACGCCGGCGCGGTGATGGCCGGCTGGACGTGGTGGGAGCGCCGCTCGCGCGATCTCGCCGCGCCCGGCGACGGCTAGGCGCGCGCGGCCTTAGGCGGCGGCCGGTGTCCGACCGCTGCCCCCGCCGCTTTCCCCCGCGCTCAGCAGACCGGCTGCGATGCCGGCCAGTCCGACCAGGAGGTGCAGGAGGTTGTCCTCGGTGCCGACCGGGAGCAGGTCGAGGATCGTCCCGAAGCCGCCCTCGGTGACCAGAAAGCCCCAGACGGCGAGCACGGTGAACCCGGCGCCGAGCAGCAGCGCCATCGGCCGGGGCGCTCGGGAGGCGGCCGCAAGGCAGGCGATCCCGGCGAGCAGGTGCATGAGGTTGTCCCAGCCGCTGGTCGGGAAGGTCCCGAGGATTTCGTCGGAGACGAGGTCGCCGCCGACGCCGAAGTCGGCCTCGTAGAAGAAGCCCGCGACGCCGCCGAGCACCAATGCGGCGCCGACGATCAGTACGAACAGCCGCGCCGGGGTCGGCGCTTGCACCCCGCGGGTCACCTGCGATTCTCCCTCTCCGGTTGATCCACCTGCGGGCCGGAACCGTAGATTGTTGACGAGAGAAAGCGCTTCCACGCCATGAACCCGCCCATCCGTCATCCCCGCACAGCAGGAGGCCGCCCGTGACCGCGGCCGATCTCGCCCGCCTCGGCGACGAGGAGCTGATGGCGGTCGTCGACCGCAAGGACCCCGCCGCCTTCGAGGTGCTCTACGACCGGCATGGGGGTGCGGCGTTCTCGCTCGCCTACCGGATCGTCGGCGACCGGACCATGGCCGAGGACACCACGCAGGAGGCCTTCCTCTCGATCTGGCGCAGCAAGGCCCGCTATGACCGGGCGCGCGGCAGCGTCCGTTCTTGGGTGCTCGGCGTCGTTCGCAACCGCTCGATCGACGCGCTGCGGCGTGGCGGCGCGAACGCGCCGAAGCTCGACCACGACGACGAGGCCGCGCTCGACGTCCGCGAAGCGCCGGAGCGCACCGAGGCCGAGGCGGTTCGCCGCGAGACCTCCGACGAGTTGCGCGCGGCGCTCCAGGCGCTTCCCAGCGAGCAGTCGAAGGTAATCGAGCTCGCCTACTTTGGCGGCTTCAGCCATAGTGAGATTGCCGAGATCATCAGCCAGCCCCTGGGGACCGTGAAGGGCAGGATGCGGCTCGGACTGGAGAAGATCCGGGCGGAGATCGCGGAGGCGATCACGCCGGATGCGATCGAGGGATTGACGTGAGCAGTCAGGAGCGACAGAGCTGCCGGGAGCGTCATCACGACGACCTGGCCGCCTACGCGCTCGGCGCTCTGCCGGGGCAGGATGCCGCCGAGCTGGAGCGCCACCTGGCGACCTGCTCGGCCTGCAGCGAGCGGCTTCGGTGGCTCCAGCCGGCGGTCGACCTGGTGCCCGCCACCGTGCGGCAGCTCGAGCCTCCTCCGGAGCTACGCGAGAGCTTGATGGCCGTCGTCCACGAGGAGGCAGCGGCCGAGGCGGCTCCAGCCGAGCGGCCGCAGTCCCGCGAGCGCGGCTTCTTCGCGTGGCTGCGGCTCCCGGCCCTCGGTCCGATGCGCCCCGCTCTCGCCGGGGTCGCCGTGCTCCTCGTGCTGCTCGCCGGCGTCGGCGGCTACGTGCTCGGTACCGACGGGGACGCGGGCGGCCCGGGCGAGAGCTTCGTCGTCACCTCGCTGCAGCCCGGGGTGGCCGCCTCGGGGGAGCTGGAGGTCCACGACGACAGCGCCACGCTCACGGTCCAGGGTCTCCCGCCGATCGGCGGCGACGAGGTCTACCAGGTGTGGACTGTGCAGGGCAACAAGCAGCCCAGGTCGGCGTCGATCTTCGTTCCCGAGGGAAACGGCCGTGCCTCGGCGGCGATCCCGAACCTCCCGGCCGACGCCGATCAGGTCGTCGTCACGCGCGAGCCCGCGGGTGGCAGCGAGGTCGCGACAACCGCCCCCGTGCTGCAGAGCAGCCTGCGGTAGTCGGCGTCCGCGGTCAGCCACCGGCCGACCGAGCCGTAAGCGGGCCCAGATAGCCTTCAGCGCTCGATGGAGACCTGCTACCGACACCCCGATCGTGAGACCGGCGTTGCCTGCTCCCGCTGCGGGCGCCCGATCTGCTCCGACTGCATGACGCCCTCGCCGGTCGGCATGCGCTGCCCGGAGTGCGTCGGTGAGACCCAGGAGGTGCGGCGGCCCAAGTTCTCCGCGGGGGGTTCCACCTCGTTGATCGAGCAGGCCCCGGCGACGGCGGTGCTGATCGGGCTCAACGTCGGAGTCTTCCTGTTGCAGATGCTGCTCGGCGGCGGCGCCAACGGCCTCGACGGCGAGGGCGCCCTGCTCAGGGACGCCGCCCTTTGCACGAACGCCGTCGGGTCGGGTGGCCTCTGCGGCCCCCCTCCGATCGACAGCGCCGGCGGTGAGTGGTATCGGATCCTCAGCAGCGGCTTCCTGCACGGCGATCTGATTCACCTGGCGCTCAACATGTTCGTCCTCTTCATCCTCGGCCGGATGCTCGAGCCGGGCATCGGCAGCGCCCGGTTCGTGGCCATCTACGCGGTCTCCCTGGTCGGCGGCTCGCTCGGCGCCGTGCTGCTCACCGATCCCTTCGTCAACACCGTGGGCGCCTCGGGCGCAATCTACGGTCTGTTCGGGGCGACACTGCTGATCGCCCGGGACCGCGGGCTCGACCAGATCGTCTCCCAGCTCGGCCTCTGGCTGGTGATCCTCCTCGTGTTCACCTTCACTCGCGAGGGGATCAGCATCGGCGGGCATCTCGGCGGCCTCGCGGCCGGCGGCCTGGCGGCCTGGATCGTGCTGCAGATGGAGCGGCGACCGACGGAGATCCCCGTCCGGCTCGAGGTCGCCGGCCTCGCCGCGGTTGCGGTCGCTGTCTTCGTCGCGACCATCGTCGTCGCCGGCTCCTCGTCGGGCACGCCGTTCTAGGTCGGCTCGCACTCCGGCCGCGGCGGTCGTGAGCCGAGCGACCTAGTCGCGCCCGACGCCCAGCGCCTCGAAGCGAAGCGTGCCGGGATCCGCGGCGAGTCCCGGATGGAGCAGGTGGCCGAGCAGCTCGACGCCGTCGGCGATGCGGGGCCCGGGCCGCGAGAAGGAGGAGGCCGCGTCGACGGCGAAGAGGCGCTGCGCGCCAAGCGCGTCGAGCCGCTCGCGGTGGCGGCCGGCCTCGTGGGCCGCTTCCGCGCAGTACAGGCCGCAGGGCATGACGATCACGACGTCCGGCCTGGCCGACGCCACCTCCTCCCAGCCCACGGTCCGGGACCGCTCGCCCGGCGCGGCGAGCGCGTCCTCGCCGCCCGCGGCCTCGATCATCTCGGGCACCCAGTGGCCCGCCGCGTAGGGAGGGTCGAGCCACTCGAGTGCCGCGACCCTCGGGCGTCCGCCGCCCTCCGTCGCTCCGCGGACGGCCTCGATCCTTGAACGCAGCCGGTCCCTGAGGGAGATGCCGGCGCCGGGATCGCCGGCGGCCTTGCCCAGTCGGACGGCGTCCTCGAGGATGTCGTCGATCCGGGAGGGATCGAGGGAGAGGACCTCGGGCCGTCCGGGCAGTCGCGCCGCCACCGCGCTCACGTCCTCGTAGCTGACCGCGCACACGGCGCAGACCTGCTGGGTGAGGATCAGGTCGATGTCGAGCTCCGTCAGCGCCCGCTCGTCGAGCTCGTAGAGGGCCTCGCCGCGGCCGGTGCGATCGAGCACCGCGGCATCGATCTCGGCAGGGGAGAGGCCCGGCTCGATCACGCTCCGGGTCAGCTGCGGCAGCGCCTCGACGCCCGGGGGAAAGTCGCACTCGTGGGTGACCGCGGCGAGTCGCGGGCCGAGGCCGAGCGCAAACGCGAGCTCGGTCGCCGAGGGCACGAGGCTCGCGATCGCTCCCCCTGGTTCCGCCGTCGCGTGGTCCATACGGGGACCATATGTAGGATCGCCGTGTGGCACTGCTCTCCGACAACGAGATCACCGAGCGCCTAGCGGACGCCGAGGGCTGGGAGCGCGAGGGCGATCGCATCGTCCGCTCCTTCGATCGCGGCGACTTCGTCGGCTCGATCGAGTTCGCGCGGGCGCTGGTCGAGCCGGCCGAGGCGATGGGTCACCATCCGGACCTCGCGATCTCCTGGGCGACCGTCGAGGTGAGCATCACCAACCACGCCGAGGGTGGCCTCACCGAGGCCGACTTCGAGCTTGCCGGCAGGATCGACGCACTCGCCTAGAGCCCCGGCCAACGTCGGCTGATCGGAACGAAATGCGCCTGCTGCACGTGATCGCGACCCGGCCGAACTTCGTCAAGATGGCGCCGCTGATCGGGTCCCTGAGGGAGCTCGACCCCGACGGCCGACACAGCCTCGTCCATACCGGCCAGCACTACGACCGCAATATGTCGGAGATCTTCCTCGAGGAGCTCGGGGTTCCCGAGCCGGACCATCTGCTCGGGGTCGGCGGGGGCAGCAACGCGGAGACCGTCGCCGGCGTCCTCGAGCGGATCGCGCCCGTGATCGAGGCCGATCGGCCGGACCTGGTGATCGTCCCGGGGGACGTGAACTCCACCCTGGCGGCAGCGCTGGCGTGTGCCCATCTCCGCGTACCCGTCGCCCATCTCGAGGCGGGCCTGCGCAGCTTCGACCGCTCGATGCCCGAGGAGGTCAACCGCGTTCTCGTCGATCAGCTCTCGGACCTCCTCTTCACCCATTCCCCCGAAGCGCTTGACAACCTCGCTGGCGAGGGCGTGGATCCGGCCCGCGTGCACCGCGTCGGCAACACGATGATCGACACCCTCGTCGCGCTCGAGGACCGCTTTCGAGATCGCGGAGCCGCGCGGGAGCTCGGTCTGGAGCCCGGCAGCTTCCTGCTCGTCACCCTGCACCGGCCGGCGCTGGTGGACGGCGCCCTGCTCGGGGAGGCCGTGGCCGCGCTGCGGGAGGTGGCCGAATCGGTTCCGGTCGCCTTCCCGGTCCATCCTCGGACGCGGAAGCGGATCGAGCAGGAGGGTCTCGACGCGGGCGACGTGTTGCTCGCCGATCCGGTCGGCTACCTCGACTTCCTCTCGCTCCAGGCCGACGCCCGCGCGGTCCTGACCGACTCCGGCGGGATCCAGGAGGAGACCACGTATCTCGGCGTTCCGTGCTTCACGCTCCGCGACAACACGGAGCGGCCGATCACCGTCGCCGAGGGCACGAACACGCTCCTGGGGCTCGACCCGGAGGCGATCAGGGGGCTGCCGGAGCGGCTCGATGCCGACCGCGGCGAGCGCCGAGTTCCGGAGGGCTGGGACGGTCATGCGGCGGAGCGGGCGGCCTCGCTGATCGCCGGATTCGTCGACGGCTGATTCACACCGGCGTCGGGCTTTCCTGCCATCCTGCCGGGCCATGGCCGTGTTCAGCTTTGCGCCCAAGGATCGCGTCTTCTTCGAGCTGCTCACCGAGGCGGGCGAGAACGCTCATCGGACCGCCCGCCTGCTCCGGGACATGCTCCAGAACTGGCCCGACGACAAGGAGGGGCTCGGGCGCGAGATCCTCAAGGCGGAGCAGGAGGGTGACCGGATCACCCACGACATCGTCAAGCGGCTCAACACGACCTTCGTCACGCCCTTCGACCGCGAGGACATCTACGGCCTGGCGACCAAGTTGGACGACGTCGTCGACTACACGGAGGAGGCGGCCGACTTCCTCAGCCTCTACCAGATCGAGGCTCCGATGCAGCAGGCGCTCGAGATGGCGGAGATCCTGCTCGCGGCCTGCGAGCAGCTCGCGCTCGCGCTCGCGGGCCTGGAGGGCTTCAAGGGCCTCGACCAGTACTGGATCGAGATCCACCGGCTCGAGAACGACGGTGACCGGATCTCCCGCGACGCGGTCGCGAGCCTGTTCGCGAACGGCATCGACCCGATGGTGGTGATCCGCTGGAAGGACATCTTCGCGGTGCTCGAGAAGGCGATCGACTCGACCGAGACCTCGGCGCACATCATCGAGGGCGTCGTCATCAAGAACGCGTGACGGCCGCGGGCTCGCCGTGAGCGGCGACATCGTGCTCGTGATCGTCGTGGCGACGGCGCTCACGTTCGACTTCACCAACGGCTTCCACGACACGGCGAACGTCGTCGCGACCTCGATCTCGACCCGGGCGCTCCCGCCTCGCACGGCGGTTGCGATGGCAGCGGTGCTCAACTTCGTCGGTGCGTTCATCTCGCTCGAGGTGGCGGCGACGGTGGCCCAGGACGTGGTGCAGGCGGGGGCGATCACCCCGACGGTGATCTTCGCCGGGCTGATCGGCGCGATCACCTGGAACCTGATCACCTGGTACCACGGGATCCCGTCGAGCTCCTCCCATGCACTGATAGGCGGGATGGTCGGTGCCGCGTTCGCAGCCGCCGGCGCGGATGCCGTGATCGGCGAGGGAGTGCTCGGCAAGGTGCTGATTCCGGCGGTGCTGGCGCCGATCGTCGCCCTCGTCGTCGGCGGCGTTGGGATCGTCATCGCCTACCGGGTGGTCGGGAGGCTTCGCCCCGGTCCGGTGAACCGGGGTTTCCGCGCGGGCCAGGTCGTTTCCGGCGGCCTGCTTGCGCTCGCTCACGGAACCAACGACGCGCAGAAGACGATGGGCGTGATCACCCTGGCGCTGGTCGCGAACGGCAACCTCAGCGCCGCGAACTTCGAGGTTCCCTTCTGGGTCATCCTCACCTCCGCGACGGCGATCGCCGCGGGTACGTATTCGGGCGGCTGGCGCATCATCAGGACGATGGGCACACGGATCATCAAGATGGACACCGCGCAGGGGTTCGCCGCCCAGGGGGCCGGCGCCTCCACGATCCTCGCCTCCAGCGCGTTCGGCTTCCCGCTCTCGACGACGCAGGTGATCGCCGGAGGGGTGATGGGCGCCGGTGCCGGCAAGCGACTGTCGGCCGTCCGCTGGGGGGTGGCGGGCAACATGTTGATGGCCTGGTTGGTGACGCTGCCGGCCGCTGCCGCGGTGGCCGCCGCCGTCTACGGCTTCACCCAGCTATTCGGCACGGGCGCGGCCGGCCCGCTCATCGTCTGCGCCGCGGCGCTCGCCTTCGGTGGCCTCGTGGTCGCACGCAGGATCAGGGCTGAACGGGAGGTGCCCGCACCGTGAACTTTCTGCTCGCGACCGTGATCGACGGGGGAGCGCTCTGGAAGACCGCGCTCGCCGCGCTGGCAGCCGGGGCGGGGCTCACGCTGCTCTTCTCGCTCGCCATCCTCGGCGTGACGCGCGGGGCGGACCTGCGCGCCGAAGGCCGCGAGCTGGCCTCCACCGCGGCCTACGCCTTCGGCGTCCTGGCTCTGGTGCTGTCGGTCGCGGGCGTGGCCGTGGGCCTGATCGTGATGATCAACGAGTAGCCGGGGCACGAGGGCTCCGGCCCGATTCCAAACGCTTGGCGCCCGCGGGGCCGATCCGCCAAGATGTGCCCCGTGCTGCTCGTCGCTCGCAACGTCGCGATCATCGCGATCCTCGCTCTCGGCGTCACCGTCCTCCCCGGCGGCGGCAATGCCGTCACCGCGATCCTCACCGCGCTCTCGCTGGCCTTCTTCGCCGCGATCGCCATGCTGATCGGCAGGGCCTGGAAGCAGACGAGCCTCACGCGGGACGTGATGGACGAGCGCCAGCGCACGATCTTCTACTCGTCGCTGGGAGCGCTGGCGCTGATGATCGCCGGGCTCGATGAGCTACTCGAGAGCGGCCCCGGCACGGTCGTGCTGATCGGCGTCACGGGCGCCGCCGTGTACTTCGCGGTCACGACCTGGCGCGAGGCGACCAGCTACTAGATCGGGGGGAGTCTGGACCGCCCGTCTACTCGGCGGGAGTTCCGCACGCACGCGACGCGAGCCAGCCGTGCGCGAGCTGTTGCCATGCGGAGGTTCTGGGACGTCGAGCGTCGGCCGCCGACGGTCGTCACCGGATTTCTCCTGTCCGGTGACTGATTCGTCACGGTTCGTCACCCACTGGTGACGACGGCGGACCTAGCGTCGGGGAGGTGCGGAGGAGCGATGCATCAGGTGACGCTGTGGACATGGAGCGCGGACAGGCGTCGGTCGCGCTGCTCGCGACGCTGCCGGCGCTGTTCGCGGCGGTCGCCGTGCTCGCGCAGGTCGCTCTGATCGGATACGCGGCATGGTCGGCGACCGGGGCGGCCCGCGCGGGAGCACGCGCGGATCACGTCGGCGCCCCGCCACGGCCCGCTGCGCTGGGCGCGCTTCCCGGCGGGCTGCGGCCGGATGCACGGGTCGAGCTCGACGGGGCGCAACCGCGGGTCCGGGTGGAGGTCCGGCCCGGGAGGCTCCTCGACTTCCTGCCCGTGCCCCGGGTCGCGGCGTCCGCGGGCCTCGATCCGGAGTCGTGGTGACGCGCGCCGCCGCGCCCCCCTCGAAGCGCGGAGCGGCACGCTCGACGGCGGGCGCGGCCGGCCAGGCGCAGCTCGAGCTGGTCGCCGCGATCCCTGCCCTGATCGCGGTGGCGGCGATCATCCTGCAGCTGATGGCGGTCGGCTACGCGCAGTCGCTCGCCGATGGCTCGGCCGAAGCCGGCGCCCTCGCGATCGCCGCGGGCCGGGATCCGGAGCCGGCCGTGCGATCCGCGGTCCCCGGATGGGCCGCCCGGCGGGTCGAGCCCGACATCGAAGGCGGACGCGTGGAGGTCCGGATGCAGCCGCCGGTCCTGATCCCCGGGTTGGGCCGTCGGCTGGAGGTCAGCTCGGAGGCCTGGGTCCGGCCCCCGGCGTCCGACCGCGATGCGGGCGGAGGCTGAGGGTGGCCCCGCTGATCATCGCGACCCACACGCCCGCCGCGGGGAGCGCCTGCGCCGAGGCGGCGGCGATCGCGGTCGCCGCCACCCGCAGCGGTCGTGGGGCCGAGCGGGCGGCCCTGCTGATCGACGCGACGGGCCGGCGGCAGTGGCGCAATACGCTGCTCGCCTCCGACGCCGCCCGGGGCCTGGCTCGCGGCCTGGCGGTGGCTGGTGAAGAGATCGCGGATTCGGAGCTGGGCGCGATCTGCGTCAGGGGGCGGATCGCCGTCGGGGCGGTACCGGCCGATCCAGCGGACGCGCTGCGGCTCGTCGACGCGACGGCGGACTGCGGCAGCCAGCGCGTCCTGAGCGTCCTCCCCGAGCACTTCCGGGTGGTGATGGACGAGGTCCCCGCCGGGACCGCGTCGGTGATGCTGCGCTCCCGGGGCGGCTCCGACCGCGACCTCGCCGCCGCTCTCTCGATCGAGCTCAGGGCGCGCAACGTCCGCCACAAGATCTGGCTCGGCGGGCTCGGAGCGATCGGCGCCGGTCGTGCCCGAGCGGGCCTCGAGCCCGGCGGGCCGGCGGGGGGTAGGGCGCGGCGTCTGTGCGCAGCGCTCGGCGAGGAGCCGGCACCCGAGCGGCACCCGCCCGCCGGCACCCTCAAGCAGTGGCTGCGGTTCGGCTCGGAGACCGGGCAGGCGCTCCCCGCCCTCCTCGGCCTCGTCGCGGTCGTCCTCCTGCTCGCGGGAGCGCTGGTGGCGCTCGGCGGCGCCGCCACGGCCAAGGGCAGGGCGCAGCGCGCAGTCGACCTGGCGGCGGTGTCGGCCGCGCGTTCGATGCGCGATGACTTCGATCGTCTTTTCATCCCCGCTCGGAGGCCCGATGGAACCCGAGATCCCCGTCACCTGAGCCGCGCGGAGTATCTGGATCGGGGGAGCGCCGCGGCGCTCGGCGCCGGGCGGCACAACGGCCTCGCGGCCGGTTCGCTCCGCGTCGAGTTTCCCGACGAGGAATCGTTCGCCCCGGTCCGGGTCGAGGTCCGCGCCCGGATGGAGGTCCGGCTCATGGGTCGGGATCCGAGTCCGGCCGCCCGCACCACGGTCCGCGCCACCGCCGGGATCGAGCCCGGGACGGCGGGTCCGCCCGGATCGCAGGCACCCGCGGTTGCCTCCGGCGGTGGCTATTCGGGCCCGCTCGCCTACCGGCAGGGCAAGCCGATGCGGCCGGACGTGGCGGCCGCCTTCGATCGGCTCAGCGGGGCGGCGGGCTCCGCCGGCCACGCGCTGATCGTCAACTCGGCCTTCCGCTCCGACGCCGAGCAGGCCGCACTGTTCGCGGCGAATCCCGATCCGAAGTGGGTCGCGCCGCCGGGCCGGTCGCTGCACCGGTGCGCGACCGAGCTCGACCTCGGCCCGCCCTCGGCGCACGGCTGGCTCGCGGCAAACGCGGGCCGGTTTGGATTCGTCCGCAGGTACGCGTGGGAGGCCTGGCATTTCGGGTTCACACGAGGACCGGCACCGTGCTCGGCCGCTGCCGACCGCGCGTCCGGACCGGCGCGCTCGCCGGGCGGCGGCGGACCCGGCGATGGGCGCGCCGCGAGGTCGGCGGGCCTGCCCGCGTTCGTGCCCGGCTTCGCTCGGGCGCCGCTGCTCTCCGCTGCCGCCCGGCACGATGTCTCCGCGGAGTTGCTGGCGGCACAGCTGCTGGTCGAGTCGAACTTCAATCCGGCCGCCGTCTCGCCGGCGGGGGCGCGCGGGATCGCCCAGTTCATGCCGGCCACCGCGGCCGCGTACGGGCTCGACGATCCCTTCGATCCGGCGGCGGCCATCGCCGCGCAGGCGCGCCTGATGTCGGAGCTGCTCGGCCGCTTCGGCTCGGTGCAGCTGGCGCTCGCCGCCTACAACGCCGGGCCCGGAGCCGTGTCAGGTTGTTCGTGCGTGCCGCCCTATCCCGAGACCCAGGCCTACGTCACGCGCATCCTCGGGATCCTGGATGGGGCCGGGGCGCTGGGCGCATCCGGCCCGCCACCGCTCGAGGTGCGGCTGCTCGAATAGGGTTGCGGCATGGAGCCAGCACAGATCAACGGAATAGAAGAGATGAAGGCGGCCGTCGGGAAGACCTTCGGACCCGGCGAGTGGCGCGAGATCACGCAGGCCGACATCGATGCGTTCGCCGACCTCTCCCGCGACGACCAGTGGATCCACGTCGATGTGGAGCGAGCGAAGACGGAGAGCCCGTTCGGGACGACCATCGCTCACGGGAACCTGACGCTCTCGGCGATCGACGGGCTGCGGCTCGGCCTGATGCAGTCATCGGGATTCAAGCTCGGTGTCAACTACGGCTGGAACAAGGTCAGGTTCCCCGCGCCGGTGCCCGCGGGCTCACGGATCAGGGCGAGCGTCGAGGTCGCCTCAGTCGACGATGTCGGCGGTGGCTGGTTTCAGATCACGACGGTCTTCACCGTCGAGGTCGAGGGCAACGAGAAGCCCTGCTGCGTGGCCGAGCACGTCGGCCGCGCCCTGGCCGGCTAGCCGCCTG
>Ga0102946_1000308_pt1 | contig 16956 bp, 15 predicted proteins | sample SalPon2A_A_D1_MG_FD_78209 | JGI IMG/M metagenome (GOLD analysis project Ga0102946, IMG submission 78209) | Soil microbial communities from South San Francisco under conditions of wetland restoration - Salt Pond MetaG R2A_A_D1_MG | ecosystem: Environmental > Terrestrial > Soil > Wetlands | place... | reverse complement strand
TCATCAATTCCCTGGAAGAAATCCCGGACGGGTTGCGTTATCCATTGATGGTCAAGCCGACCCTCGAAGGCTCCAGCAAAGGCGTCACTGACAAGGCGCTGGTCCGCAACAGGGATGAGCTGGCCCGTCAACTGGAGTGGGTCCTCGATACCTACCGACAGGCGGCCTTGATTGAAGAGTTCCTTCCCGGCCGTGAGTTCACCGTTGCCCTGATCGGCAACGGCAGCAACCTTGTTGTCCTGCCGATTGTCGAAATCAACCTAGACATCCTGCCGGCAGGTGTGCAGCCGATCTACTCCTACGAGGCCAAGTGGCTCTGGGATCGGGAAGAGGATCCCCTGCAGATATTCACCTGCCCGGCCGAACTCGATCCATTGCTGCGAATCAAGATCGAGAACCTGTGCAAATCGGCATTCCATGCACTGGATTGCCGTGACTGGTGCCGCATCGACGTTCGGCTTGATGCAAAAGGTCACCCGCAAATCATCGAGCTCAATCCTCTCCCCGGCATCTTGCCCCGCCCGGAACAGAACAGCTGTTTCCCCAAGGCGGGTCGAGCTGCCGGACTCTCATACGAAGAGACGATTCTGGCTGTCGTCGATGCCGCCTGTGCGCGGCTTGAATTGCCAGTTGGAGAGAACCGTGAACGTCGCTGTATGCTTTAACCTCGTCCCCACCAGCACTTCACGCGGAGAGAAAATCGACCGCATCGCGGAACAGGGTGCCGAGCATGAGGCTCGTTCGGTTGCCGAGGCGTTGACCAGGCTTGGACACAGTCCTGTGCTGGTCCCTCTGGGCGAAGATGTTACCGCCTTCACTGCTGAGTTGCGTCGCCTGCAACCAGACATCGCATTCAACCTCTGTGAAGCCTTCTGGGGAGACAGCCGCAAGGAGATGCATGTCGCAGCGCTCTTCGACCTGCTCGGGATTATCTACACAGGGGCACCACCGCTTTCACTCGGTTTGACCCAGGACAAAGCCCGCACCAAGGACCTCCTCTCGAAGCATCATCTGCCGACACCCAAATACTGCCTGGCCAAGCTCGGCGAGCATTATTCGCACGTCAAGGACATGACCTACCCCCTGATAGTCAAGCCGCGCTGGGAAGATGCCTCGCAGGGGATTTCCAACGAGAGTGTGGTCAGCAACGAGAAAAAACTGCTTGCTCGCATCGACTACGTGCATAAGACCTATCACCAGGGAGCACTGGTCGAGGAGTTCATAGAAGGTCGCGAAATCAACGCCGCGATCATCGGCAACGGCCCTTTTGAAGTGCTGCCGCTCTCCGAAATCACGTTTCACCCAGACCTGGCTCAGCCGATCGTCAGCTACGAGGGCAAATGGCTGGAGCAATCGCAGCAGTACAAACTGACCGAACCCGTCTGCCCGGCACCTCTCAAGACACGCACGGAAATGCTGTTGCGCGACGTCGCCTTGCGAGCCTACAAGCTCCTGGATTGCCGGGACTACGCACGGGTGGATTTTCGTCTACGTGACGGCGTCCCTTACATCCTGGAAGTCAACTCCAACCCGGACATCAGCCCCGAAGCCGGCCTTGGTCGCAGTGCAAGCGAGGCCGACTTAAGCTACCCGCAATTGATCGCCCGCATCCTGGCCCTTGCCAGCAAAAGGAAACCCTGAGGTTATTGACATGCGCAAACTGAGACACGACGACATTCCCGTTCTGGAAGAAATCCTGGCAGCAACCAAAGCCTTCACGGCAGACGAAGTGGCAGTAGCCGTCGAACTCCTTGAGACAGTCATTAACGATCCTCTTCAGCAGGATTACGAGGTAGCCGTAGCCGATATTGGCGACCGTGTCGCCGGCTACGTATTGTTCGGCCACGTTCCGTTGACCGAGGGAAACTACGACCTGTACTGGATTGCCGTCGACCCCGATGCCCAGGGGAGCGGTGTCGGCCGACGCCTGATGAAATATGTCGAGGAACAGGTCATAAAACGCGGCGGCCGCATGCTCTGCCTGGAGACCTCTTCACAGGGAGGCTATCTGCGGACCCGGTCGTTCTACGAGCAGGCGGGCTATATCGAAGAGTCGTGTATCCGCGACTTCTACAAGCCCGGCGATGACCGCCTGACCTATGTTAAACGCTTCTGATAGCAGACACAGGAGAGCACCAGCGATGGAAACATGGCAGAAACTTCTGCAAGCAAGCATTACCAAACCCGGCGACCTGACTCGAAAGTACGGTATCGACCCGCACGTCCTCGAAGAGGTTGCCGAGCAATACCCGATGCGGGTCAACCCATACTACCTGGGCCTGATCAAGGAAGTTGATGATCCGATCTGGAGGCAGGCGGTTCCTTCCGAACAGGAAATCCACGACTCGGTCTGCTATTTTGACCCGCTCGAGGAAGAGAACCAGAGCCCGGTTCCCAACCTGGTACACCGTTATCCGGATCGGGCCCTGTTCCTGGTCTGCTCTGAATGTGCCATGTACTGCCGCTTCTGCACCCGCAAGCGCAAGGTCGGTGGCGAGAGCATGCTGGTGAACCGCGACACCATCGAACGCGGTCTCGACTATCTGCGTGAGCACCCTGAAATTCGCGATGTGATCGTCTCGGGCGGTGATCCGCTGCTACTAGCTGATGAGAAACTGGACTGGATACTAACAGAGCTGCGTGCGATCCCGCACATCGAGATCATCCGCATTGGCAGCCGCATCCCCGTGGTGCTGCCGCAGCGCGTCACCATGGGATTGGTCCGCGTACTGCGCAAGCACCAACCGATCTATCTCAACACCCACTTCAACCACCCGGACGAGATTACCGAGACATCGGCCAAGGCTTGTGCACGTCTGGCCGACGCCGGTATTCCGCTCGGCAACCAGACCGTCCTGCTGCGCGGGGTCAATGATAATCCGGCAGTGATGAAGCGCCTGATGCAGAAACTGCTCGCGATACGCGTCCGTCCCTACTACATCTACCAGGCAGACATGGTCCAGGGCACCGACCACTTCCGGACCAGCGTCGAGGAGGGGATCGAGATTATTCGTGCTCTGCGTGGTCACACCTCCGGCCTCGGCGTGCCGGCCTACGTCATCGACGCCCCTGGTGGCGGCGGCAAGATTCCGATCCTGCCGGACTACCTGCAGAGTCTCGGCACTGAAGTCGTGTTGAAAAACTACCTCGGCGAGACCTTTACCTACGTCAATGTCCAGCAGCAATTGCCCGCAGAAGAGCCTCTGCAGGTGGCCAATGCCAGCAAGACCGGAGGCTGACGCGAAAATGGCCTGCCATTTAAGCATTAGCATCAACGACGCATTGGGCGGCTCATCATTTCTTTTGAGCGCCTGGAGAATCAACAGCCCGTGGACTTGAGTCTCATTCAGCAACTTGACGTGGCGATCGCGCCTTTGAACTGGAGCGGCCTGATTACAACCTTTCTCTGCGGCTGTATCGTGGGTCTCGAACGCCAGCTCTGTGGTAAACCCGCCGGGATTCGCACCAGCACCCTGATCTGCATGGGAACCTATGTATTTGTCGCGGTCGGTGGTTCTGTGGCCGGCAACTTCGGCGACCCTTCGCGTGTCATTGGCCAGGTTGTCACCGGCATCGGGTTCTTGGGCGCGGGGGTCATTCTGACCCGTGAGGGTTCTGTGCTGGGAGTCACCTCCGCAGCGACCATCTGGGTCCTTGCGGCAATCGGCGTTCTTGCGGGAGAGGATCGTAATTTTTCGGCTATCATCGTCGCGCTACTGACGGTCGGAATTCTGGTCGGTGTCAACATCCTTGAATCCGTATTCGTCAGCCTGCAACAGGGTGTTCACACACGCATCAAGAGACTGCGTCGAAAAAACGACCAAGAGGCTTCCTGAATGGAGTTAAACGAATCAACGTTGATCATTTTAGTTGCGATTTTCTGCGCTCGAGTCATCGATGTTTCCATCGGGACAATGCGGATCATCTTCCTTACCCGAGGCCTGAAAACTCTGTCGGCATTGATTGGTTTTTTCGAATCGTTGATCTGGATCATCGCGATCAGCCAGGTTATGAATAATGTCAACAGCTGGGCTGCTTACCTTGCTTTTGCCGGCGGCTTTGCCAGCGGCAACGTGGTCGGAATCTGGCTGGAAGAGAAAATCGCACTTGGCACGCTGGTCATCCGTATCATAACCCAGCGCAATGTAGGTGCTCTGGTCGAAGCGATGCGCGTTGCAGCTTATAACGTCACCAGGATCGATGCCGAAGGAGGACACGGCCAAGTAATGGTTCTGTTTACCATAGTCCGCCGCAAACAGTTGCCAGAAGTCATCGCGCTGATCCGCCAGCACAACCCGCAAGCCATTTACACAGTTGAAAACGTCCGCTTCGCCAGTTCCCATGGCTACGAGATGAGTATATCAAAACGGCCCCTTGCTCTTCAGCGGTCCTTCAGCCTGCGCACCTGAGGCAGCCTTTCATGTTCTCAAGGAGCGGGCTATGCCAGCCCGTTCTTGCCTTATCTGCGGAACAAAAGCAGAACCCTCCCGGCCCCGCTTTTCAATGTTTTGGATACCCCCGTCGGATTGCAAACATCAACGACACATATAACCGATAATTTCGTCGATAAAGTCACTGCCAAAGCGCATCAGCTTGTGCTTGCCGACTCCGCTGATTGCCAACAATGACGCCTCGTTGGTCGGCATCTTCGCCGCCATCTCCGCCAGGGTCGCATCACCGAAGATCACGTAAGGCGGGACCCCTTCGGCATCGGCCAGGCGTTTACGCCGCATGCGGAGTGCATCAAACAATTCGTCATCGTAATCAAAATCACCTACTTGGGGACGGCCCTTCTTCTGCAGTGTCTTGATGCGGATGCGCGGCTTGGCCAGAACCAGTCGCTCTTCGCCCCGCAGAAGCGGACGAGCCGCTTCTGTGAGTTTTAATACCGAGTAAGCGGCAACGTCCTGGACCAGGTAGCCGCGATGGATCAACTGACGGATCAGGCTGCTCCAGGCCTCGGCAACTTTTTCGGCACCAATGCCGTAAGTCGACAATTTATCGTGACCTAGTTCGATAACGCGCTGCGTCTGCGCACCGCGCAAGACATCAACCACATGTCCGGCACCGAAGCGCTGCCCAACCCGGAAGACACAGGAGAGTGCCTTCTGTGCATCGACCGTGGCGTCATATGTCTCGGGCGGATTAAGGCAGATATCACAGTTGCCGCAGTCCACAGCAAATCGCTCTCCGAAATAGCCGAGCAGCACTCGCCTTCGGCAGGTCTGGGCCTCGCCGAAACCGACCATCGCCTGGAGCTTGTGTAGTTCTATGCGTTTCTGCTCCGGGTTATTGCCTTTTTCGATCAGACCACGACTGATCGCGATGTCCCCGTAACCAAACAGCAGCAAAGCCTCAGCAGGCAGGCCGTCACGCCCGGAACGGCCAGTCTCCTGGTAATAACTCTCAATATTTTTCGGCAGGTCATAGTGCACCACGAAACGGACATTCGGCTTGTCGATCCCCATGCCAAAGGCAACGGTTGCTACGACGATATCGATGTCGTCTCGCAGGAACATTTCCTGGACATTTTTACGTTCCTTGTCTATCAGCCCCGCATGGTAGGCTCGTGCCCTGACTCCTGACGCCGCCAGGCGCTCTGCCACCTCTTCAACCCGCTTGCGCGACAGCGCATAAACGATGCCGGCTTCGCCGCGATGGCCTGCAAGGAAAGTCTGCAGCTGATCGAAGGGCTTCTGCTTCTCAACTACAGTGTAACGGATGTTCGGACGATCAAAGCCGGTGACAAAACACTCCGCATGTTGCAATCCGAGCTTGTGCAGTACGTCCTGTCGGGTCTGCGGGTCAGCCGTAGCAGTCAAGCCGATCATCGGCACTTCGGGAAAATGTCTGCGCAGCTGTCCCAGTTGCACATACTCAGGACGGAAATCGTGGCCCCACTGGGAGACACAATGAGCCTCGTCAATTGCGAAAAGAGCTATTCCTAGGCCACGCAGCCGTTCGAGGAAGTCATTGTTCAACAAACGCTCGGGGGCGACGTAAAGCAGATCCAGCTCTCCGGCATGCAGGTGAGCAAGAATTCTGCGGGCCTCTTCCGCTTTGAGCGAGGAGTTGTAAAACGCAGCCCGGACTCCGTTGGCCGCCAACGCGTCGACCTGGTCTTTCATCAATGAGATCAGGGGGGACACGATGATCGCCACCCCATCGCGATGCAGGGCCGGGATCTGGTAACAGAGGGACTTGCCGCCACCGGTCGGCATCAGGACAAACGCATCTCGCCCTTCAATCAGGGTTTCAATGATAGGTGCCTGATGTGGTCGGAATTCAGAATAACCAAAGACCTCTTGCAGGGTCTGGTGGGGATCAATTGATTTTGGCATGAAACAACATCCTGTGACGGGGGCGCAGAAACGCCGATAACATTACAATACAGAGCTGTAAGCTGTAGCGGTTAAGCCTGAAAAGCCATTGGTTGAACAACGAATTATGGTTCTTTCTGAAAGCTTATGGCTTAAAGCTTGGATCTAAACCAGAAGCGCGATTACGCGCTTCTGGTTTTCTGCCTCAACGCCAGATCGAGCAGCACGAGAGCCGCCATTGATTCGACGATCGGCACGGCACGCGGGACTACGCAAGGGTCGTGACGCCCCTTGGCTTCGAGAGTAACCGGCTGACCTTTGAAGTCGACCGTCTTTTGAGACTGACCAATCGTTGCCACCGGCTTGAATGCCACCCGGAACAGAACCGGTTCGCCGCTGGAGATGCCGCCGAGAGTGCCGCCGGCATAATTGGTCACCGTACCCAGGCGGTCGCCTTTCTGGACGAAAGGGTCATTATGCTGTGATCCGCGCAACCGGGTCCCGGCAAATCCGGAGCCGATTTCAAATCCCTTGGTCGCTGGCAGTGACAACATCGCCTGGGCAAGCATGGCGTCGAGCTTGTCGAACACCGGCTCCCCCCAGCCGACCGGAAGATTCCGGCAGACGCAGCTGACCGCGCCACCGACGGAATCCTTGGCATCGAGGACTTCGCGCACCAGCGCTTCCATCCGTTTTGCCGAAGCTTTGTCAGGGCAGCGAGACAGGTTGGCATCGACCTGTTCACGGGTCACGCTTTCAACATCGACATTGGCGGCCTCTTCGGCACCAACCGAGCTGACGCAGTCCACGATCTCCACGCCCCACTCTTCACGCAGGACTTTTTCCGCGATCGCCCCTGCCGCAACACGGCCAATCGTCTCACGGGCACTGGAACGGCCACCGCCACTGCTGGCACGGATACCGTACTTGGCCTGGTAGGTGAAATCGGCATGCGACGGGCGCGGCACCTGGTCCATTTCGCCGTAGTCACCGGGCCGCTGGTCCTTGTTGTGCACCAGCAGACCGATCGGCGTCCCGAGCGTCAGGCCATTTTCCACACCCGACAGGATCGTGACTCGATCAGCTTCCTCGCGGGGCGTTGTAAGGTCACTCTGCCCTGGTCGACGCCGATCGAGCTGCGGCTGGATATCGGCCTCGGAGAGGTGCAGGCCAGCCGGACAACCATCGACGATCGCACCGACTCCGACGCCGTGGGATTCACCAAAAGTACTGACCCGGAACAGGGTACCAAGCGAACTGGACATTTTTCACTCCATGAATTTTTATGGTCGCATACGATTAAAAATGAAATCGGATGCAGGCATTATAAACGATTCGTCGTTTCAGGAAAGCCCGGAAGAAGAGAAAGCCATAGTGTTTTCACTCTGCAGGATGAGGACAACTATCGATAGCGACCTTATAACCTCGATATTCCGTGGATTTTCGGGACATGTCAGAATCAGGCATTAGCGCTGAATATCCCGCAGAGCTCGACAAGATTGGCCACTGTCAGGGTCGGCTGAATCTCCCAGGGATCAAAGACAACCCGCGAATGCCTCTTCACCCAGGCACCATGCATCCCGGCGGAGATGGCCCCAATGACATCGAAGGGGTTCCCGGAGACCAGCCAGGCATCGGACCCGCACGCCCCGGACTGCCGTAGAAAATGTGCATAAACACCAGGGTTCGGCTTGAAGCTCTTGATCTCATCGGTGCTGACCACACCATCGAGAAGCTGGTCGACACCGGCGTGTTGCAACAGGTTACGCACATCGTCTGGTTTGCCGTTGGAAAAAGCATAGAGCCGGCAGCCGGTCTCACGGAACTTCACCAGGGCCGGCTCGACATCGGGGAAAGCTGGCAGGTAACGGTAGGCTTCGAGCAAGCTGGTCCGCTCTTCGGCGCTCATATCGACCTCAAGAGCCGCACAGCAGAAATCGAGGGCATTACTGGTGCAGACGGAAAAGTCCCGGTAATTCTGCATCAGCCCCCTGCGGAACGAATATTCGAGCTGCTTGGCTCGCCATAGATCCGAAAATGCTGCAGACTTCTCACCGAGATTTTCCTGCAGTGCAGCAATGATCCCGGCCGTGTCAATCAGGGTGCCATATACGTCAAAAGCAATTATTACCGGCATGGTTGTCCTCCGTGTCAAAACATTTACCGTTTATGTTACTCTAGCAGGCACTGCAGTGGCGTCAATTTGTTGTCCCAACAGAAGCAAGGTTGCCATAGTCGGACGGGCAGATTAATATAACGTTAAACCTTAACCACAGATCAAAGCTGACAGGAGCACCTTTTGAGCACTCTTTCCATCGAACTGGTTCCGCGCGACCATGACTCGCTACAGCAGGAACTGCAATTGATCCGGGAACATTTCCCGGCGGTCGAGACCATCAACATTCCCGACCTGCTCAAATTTCCGCTGAGGAGTTGGGAGGCATGCAACCAGGCCAAGGCCCTCTTCCCTCAAGCTATCCCGCACCTGCGCGCCATTGATTTCGACCTGCGCCAGCCGTTTCCGCTAGCTGAAAACTTTACACAGAATGGCATTGATACTGTACTGGTGATTGCCGGAGACCAGCCGCAGGACATGTCCCGCAGGGTCTACCGGACCTCGTCTATCGAGTTGATTCGCGCGCTCAAGGCAGCGATGCCCACGCTCAAGGTTTACGCCGGCATCGACCCTTACCGGACCGGCATCAAGACCGAGCTAGACTATGTCAAGCGCAAGGTTGACGCCGGTGCGGATGGATTTTTCACCCAACCCTTCTTCGATCTGCGCCTGATGGAAATCTATTATGACCTTTTGGCAGGGCTGGATGTGTTCTGGGGAATCAGTCCGGTCACGAGTGAACGCAGCAAGGATTACTGGGACAACCTCAACAACGCGATCTTCCCGCCGGATTTCGAGCCGACTCTGGAATGGAACCGACGCCTGGCCAGGGACGCCAAGGCGTTCACCGAGCATACCGGATCAAACCTCTATTTCATGCCGATCCGGGTCGACCTGGTCAAATATCTGGAAGGGATTCTGTAAATCCTGGTGGATCAATCCAGCGGGTCGAACGTACCCTTGTCTGCGTAACACAGAGGGCAGACCCAGTTGTCAGGCAAATCTTCGAAAGCCGTTCCCGGCGCAATGTCATTCATCGGGTCACCCTGTGCGGGATCGTAAATGTAGCCGCAGTTGGCGCAGATGTACCGCATTTCCAGCCCTCCTGATAATTAAAGGTTTTTCGCGCTCGCACTTCGATCTTAAACGGCAAAATACTTTGCTTGCGGATGATGGGCAATAATCGCCGAGGTGCTCACTTCGGGGACCATCTCCATCGTCTCTGTCAGCGTCACGCCGATCGTTTCCGGCTCCAGCAGCTTGAAAAGCATTGTATGAGCATCAAGATCGGGGCAGGCTGGATAGCCGAAACCGTAACGTGATCCCTGGTAGCCCTGGGTGACATAGCCGGTCATATCTGTGGGCTTTTCTTTGGCAATGCCGAGCTCGCGACGCATCTCTTCGTGCCAGTACTCCGCCAGTGCATCGGTCACCTCGACACTGAAGCCATGCAGCATCAGGTAGTCATGGTAGGCGTCTGCTTCAAAAAGGCGCTTGGTTTCCATCGCGATGCGGTCACCGATCGTCACAACAAAGAAGGCCGCAACATCGCCACCTTCCTCGCGAGTCCGGTAGTAATCAGCGATACAGAGATGCGGTGGTGACTGCTGCCGAGGGAATTCGAATGCCATGACATCATCACCGGATTCGACAAAAACCGTATCACCTTCGCTGTAACAGCGGAAATACCCATAGGCCGCCTTCGGCTGCAGCAATCCTTCCTCAATCGCACGCGCCTTAAGCTGTTCGTAAAGCGGGCTGACTTTTGTCCGCATCAGCTCGGCATATTCTTCCGCACTGGAACTGGAGGTGCGACGGTAGCCCCAACGTCCCCGGAAAAGCGCCTGCTCGTTGACGTATGGAAAAAGTTTGGCCGAGTCGATATCGACGACATGACGCAGTCCGTAGAACGGCGGCTTCGGCACCGGATGGCTGCGATCGATATTGACATCCTTCACACCCGGCTTCATCCGCGCCTTGCCATTCTTCGGCGCAGCAACAGTAGCGGTGAGCTGCCCGGCTTCGAAATCTTTCAGCGCCTTGAGTCCGGCGAAGGCATCGGCGCAATAAACCACAGGAGCATCGTAATTCGGCACACAGGATGTGGCTACGAAATCGCTGGTGAGTGCGGCACCACCGAGCATAATGGGTATTTTGAGCCCTGCTTCGCGGTATTGCGGCATGCTCTCCTGCATGACAATTGCCGATTTCACCAACAGACCGGAGAGCCCGATCATGTCCACATCCAGTTCGCGAGCTTTGTCGATGATCGTCTCGGCCGGCACCTTGATGCCGATATTGAAGACCTTGTAGCCGTTATTGGAGAGCAGGATATCAACTAGGTTCTTGCCGATGTCGTGAACATCACCCTGGACAGTGGCGAGCAGGACCTTGGTTCCTTCCTCATGATCGACCTTCTGCATATGCGGCTCCAGCCAGGCGACGCTCTTTTTCATCGCCTCCGCTGACTGCAGAACGAAAGGCAGCAGCAGCTCTCCCCTGCCAAAGAGTTCACCGACGTGGCGCATCGCCGGCACCAGTATCTGGTTGACGATGTCGAGCGGCGGGTAACGATCGAGTAGCACGGCCAGGATATCTTCGATGCCATCTTTTTCGCCGCGCACGATCTTCTCATGCAATGCCTCTTCGGGACGTTTATCCTCCGAGTCCTCCTCGTCATCACCATCAACACGCGCCGAAAAATGGTCTATGAAACGCATCAGCGGCGATTTTTCTGCGCCCTGATCGCGATTATAGATCAGGTCTCGACAGAAGACGCGATCCTCCTCGCTGATCTGTGCCAGCGGCAGGATCTTGCCGGCATCGATAATCGCCGCATCAAGCCCCACTTCAACCGCCTCGTGCAGAAACACGGAGTTAAGAATTTTGCGCGCGGCAGGGGGCAAGCCGAAGGAAATATTACTTAATCCGAGCAGCGTATACACACCGGGCAACTCGGTCTTGATCCGCCGAATTCCATCCAGGGTTTGAATCGCGGCATCGAGCAGGTTCTCATCACCGGCACCAATGGTGAAAGTGAGCGGGTCAAAGAGAATATCCTGGGGACGCAGGCCGTGTTTACCAACAGCCAGATCGTAAATCTGCCGGGCCGTTTCGACCTTCTCGTCGGCAGTCATGGCCATGCCCTGCTCGTTGATGGTCAAAGCCACCACTGCCGCACCGTACTTCTTTGCCAACCGACAGACCCTGTCGAGAGTTTTGCCACCATCTTCGAGGTTGATGGAGTTGACAATGCATCGACCGGGGTAAATTTTCAGGCAGGCCTCGATACAATCGGCGTTGGTCGAATCGATCATGATCGGAATCTTCAGAGATTCGGCGTGAATTTTTACCAGCCGGGTCAGATCTGCAAGTTCGTCCCGCCCGACGTAGGCCGCGCAGATATCTAGAACCTGGGCACCCTTGGACTCCTGGTCCAGCCCGATCCGCAGACAGCCTTCAAAATCATCTACCAACAAAGACTCGCGGAACTTTTTCGAACCGTTCGGATTGGAACGTTCGCCTATCAGCAACGGCGGGATTTCCTGGCCGATTTCAACCGCCTGGTAGAGGCTTGAGAGTGAAGGCTTCATAACGTCACCTCCCGTGTTGCAGGGGTCAAGCCGGCGCAAGCAGATGCGAGCTGGCGGATATGTTCAGGGGTCGTACCACAACAGCCGCCGATAACACTGACACCGTCGTGCTCGACAAACTGGGTCATGTGGTGGACAAAATCATCGGGCGTCATCGGGTAGTGGGTTTTGCCATCAACCACTTCCGGCAAGCCTTGATTCGGCATACAGGAGATGCGGTAGGGCCAGTTGTGACTGAGGTAGCGGATATGTGACGCCATGTCACTCGGACCGGTCGCGCAATTGAGACCGAGTGAGAAGATCGGGAAGGGTTCCAGCGTGGCGCAGATGGCCGCGATGTCGCTGCCGACCAGCATGGTTCCCTGCCGTTCCATTGTCACCGAAACCATCACGGGGACATCCCGGCCAAGCTCTTCGAGCACCTCGAAGCATGCGACCAGAGCCGTCTTTACCTGCAGCAGATCCTGGCATGTTTCGATCGCAAGGACATCGACCCCGGCTTCGACCAGTGCCCGTATCTGCTCCGACAGGGATCGGGACAACTCCTCGACTGAGATATGACCCAGCGACGGCAGCTTGGTGGTAGGCCCCACTGAGCCGGCCACGTAGCGGCCCGATCGATCACCGATCGAGGCGCGGGCGTTGGCCACGGCAGCACGGTTGATTTCGACAACCTTGTCGCCTAGCTCATATTCGTCGAGAACGATGGAGCTGGCGCCGAAGGTGTTGGTTTCCACCACCATCGCCCCGGCATCGAGAAACGATTCATGCAAGGCGACGATCGTTTCCGGGGCCGTCAGATTGAGAAGCTCATTGCACCCTTCACACCCCTGCCATGCCTCATCGGGGATCACCATCTCCTGCAGGTTGGTGCCGCAGGCACCATCGAACAGGAGGGTTGGTTCATCAGCAAAACTCATAATTCGACCAAATCCTTATAAATTTATACGAACGTTTTGACGTACCTTAACTACAATCCAACTTAAGAAGGCGAAACCGACGGTCCACCCCGGCAGATTGATCGGTCTCGTCAGCGGGCCTACATCTTTGAGCTTCCACAGACTATACAGACTCTGGCGGTTTCATAGAGCCCGTTGTCCTTGTTGTAGATAGAGGCAGGACGAAGGTGCAATTCACAGGTCACCCGAAAGCAGAGGTCGCAGACCTGGCTTTCGGTCTCCGCCGACTTGAAATCACAGACATGACATATCCAGGGGGATTTTTCCATTTCACTCTCTGGGGAAAAGTACGCCATAGCAAACCTCTGAAAAGCTCTCTCTGGCCACCAAAGCATTATGACCCTTGAAAGACACAAAGGCAAGTCAACGAAGGCAGGAAGACCAATCATCACGGGCAGCAGGAAGGCACCACTTGACCCTTCGGGATAAAACGGTATCCTTTCTCTGGTATTCAGGTTGCTGAACTGCTTCGCCCATCGATGATGCAGACCAAGAACTTTCATCCAGAAGGAACTCCCATGCAAACATTCAATCCACCTGTTCGTACCTTGATGGGCCCCGGGCCGTCCGATGTTCATCCGAGAATTCTCGAGGCCCTGTCGCGTCCGACTATCGGCCACCTGGACCCTGCATTTATCAACATGATGGATGAGCTCAAGGAACTTCTCCAATACGCTTTCCAGACACGGAACGCCATGACCATGCCGGTCTCCGCTCCCGGTTCGGCCGGGATGGAAACCTGTTTCGTCAACCTGGTGGAATCCGGTGACAAGGTGATCGTCTGTCAGAATGGTGTCTTCGGCGGACGTATGAAAGAAAATGTCGAGCGCTGCGGTGGTATCGCAGTGATGGTCGAAGACAAGTGGGGAGACGCCATTGACGTCAACAAGCTCGAAGACGCACTCAGGACTCACGGCGACGCCAAAATCGTTGCCATGGTCCATGCAGAGACGTCTACGGGAGTCCAGTCAGATGTGGCGGCACTGGCCACGCTTGCCCACGACCACGATTGCCTGACGATCGTCGACACCGTCACCTCGCTGGGCGGAACCCCGGTCAAGGTTGATGAATGGGCAATCGATGCAATCTACTCCGGGTCACAGAAGTGCCTCTCCTGCACTCCCGGCATTGCCCCGGTCAGCTTCAACGAACGCGCCCTCGAGAAAATCCGTAATCGACAGACCAAGGTCCAGAGTTGGTTCATGGACCTCAATCTGGTCATGGGTTATTGGGGTGAAGGGGCCAAGCGCGCTTATCACCACACCGCCCCGATCAACGCTCTCTATGCTCTTCATGAAGCGCTGCTGATCCTCAAGGAAGAAGGGCTGGAAAACGCATGGGAGAGGCATCGGGTAAATCACAGGATTCTCAAGGCAGGTCTCGAAGCAATGGGGCTGCAATTCGTCGTCAAGAAAGCCGATCGTCTGCCGCAGTTGAATGCTGTCTCGATTCCGGAAGGTGTCGATGATGCTGCCGTCCGCAGCCGCCTGCTCAACGAATACAATCTGGAGATCGGTGCCGGGCTCGGCGCACTCGCTGGCAAGGTCTGGCGGATCGGTCTGATGGGACATTCGAGTCGCACGGAAAACATCCTGCTTTGTGTCAGTGCTCTCGAATCGGTGCTTGGAGAAATGGGTGCAGCAATCAACCATGGCAAGGCCCTGTCTGCTATGCAAAAAGCCCTTGCCTGACCATGCCCACAACCTTTTGCATAGATCGGGGGAAGTCAACTGAAGACTTCCTCCTTTGCATTTCGGGGGAGAATTGTTCTGATCACGGTAAAAAGTTTGCAAATACAGAGAAATTTGTTGACTGAAACCTGAAAATATATTAATTGACTAATTTAGTCATATTTAGAAGATATCGCCTGTTTCATCACCATAATCGACTTTACTTGTACTGAGGGAGGAACCGATGAGTTCAACCGCAACATCCAGCCAGAGCCCGGGTCTGCAAATCCGGGACGACCTCGCCAACGATTATTCTGATATTTTCACACCCGAGGTGTTCGCAGCGCTCGCTCACATGTCAAAACATAATGTCGAACAAAAAAGCCTGATGAACGAGCGCACCAGGCGCCGCCTGACCCGGATGCGCGACCGCCAACCGATCGGCTTTCTGCCGGCAGATAGTGAAATCAAGGGCACCGGGATTCGTGTTCAGGATGCCCGAGACGGAAACTTCGTCGGTGCAATAATCCCGCACGACCTTCAGCGACAGTGGCTGCAGGGCACAGGACCCGCAGCCAAGCCAAACTCTCCGGTCAAGTCCAACCTGCGCAATGTCGCCTACGCCCTGCTGTCCGGTGCAGACGGCTGGATGTTTGACGGTGAAGATGCACTTGGCCAGATTACCACCATGTCTCTCGACAACCAGCGCAGCCTAAAGCTGGCGATTGCCCGCGACCCGCAGTTCCTGGAAGTCGCAGAAGCTGTCTCGTTTGAGATGAATGCCTGGGCGCGCGACTTCTTCGGATGCGAGATTATTGCCGACTGGCGTAAACAGCTTGATTTCACTACCAAGATTTTCCGCGCACGAGGACTGCATCTAGATGACCGCCACATTCGTCTCAGTGGTGATTCGTTCTCCGCGTCGATCACCGACATGACCCTGTACGTGGTCAACAACTATAAAGTCCTGCAGGCCGCCGGTTCTTCAATTGTCCTTTATCTACCGAAGATTCAGACCGCCGAGGAGGCAGGATTCTGGAACCGTCTGCTCAGTGCATTGGAAAGCTACCTGGGCCTGGACGAGGGCACAATCAAGGTATATGTGTTGGTGGAACAGCTCGAAGCGACCTTCCAGCTGATGGAAATCAGGGCCGCGCTCGGTTTGCATTTTGTCGGCTTCAACACCGGAAGATGGGACTACATCAACAGCGTCTCTGATGCCAACTGCTGGGATCCGGACTTCATCAATCCCAATATCGAATCGATCGTCATGACCTACGGCTACATGCGCAACTATGAGGACCGCGTTCGTCGTGCCGTGAACACCCCTGACGCCAACGGCAATTTCGCCCTCTGGCAGGGTGGCATGGAGCCAAACATCCCGGTCGGTTCGAAAGAAGGGGTGGCCAACAGCATGAAGAAAGCCAAGGCCGGTGCCGTACGCGAGCAGCAGGAAGGTGCCTGCGGCAAGTGGATTGCCCACTGGAAGATGGCCCATATCATCAGACCGGTCTGGGAAGAGGTCGGCGAAGACAACCAGAGCGGCCGCCGGTTCCCGCCCCTGGCTTATTCCAATGAGGACGCAGCAGGCCTGACCTTGCTCGAACCGGCACCCCGGACTGTGCGGGGAGCACGCAACCTGCTCAGTGTTGCGCTGCAGTACGGCAACGCCTTCGGTCAGGGGATGCAGGCCGCAGCCCTCAAACCTGCTGACTTTTTCGGGAATGACGATATCCTGTACCTGATGGAAGATATGGCGACCGGTGAAATCCGCCTGAGCATCCTGTGGGAATGGATTCACAAGGGTGCTGACCTGACTGAAGACGACTCTGAAACCGGCTTGAAGGCCGGGGATGTATTCAGCGTGAAAATTTTCAACCGCCTGCTCGAAGAGGAATACGCCAAATTACAGGCCGCGAGTAATCGTGATGTTCACGACAATTCCAAGGGGACCACCCTGCCGATTGCCCGTGCCATTGTCGAGGCCTATGTTCTGGATAACGTCAAGGCTCCCTGGTATATCGACCTGCTGAATATCAATCTGAACAATCATAACCTGGATGTGGCCAAACAGCGCATCAGCCGATATATGGAGGCATTCAAAAAAGAGGGTATCCGTATCACTGAAAACCTGGACACGTTACCGGCCTGAGGCCGCAAGGATAAACGGGAGAAACAAATGCACACATTCGCTGATGATGTCAAGGCAACCCGAGACTGGTTCGCCAACCCACGCTTCGAGGGCATCCTGCGCCTCTATACCCCCGACCAGGTGGTCGAACAGCGCGGCACCATAGC
>Ga0102946_1000307_pt1 | contig 16992 bp, 8 predicted proteins | sample SalPon2A_A_D1_MG_FD_78209 | JGI IMG/M metagenome (GOLD analysis project Ga0102946, IMG submission 78209) | Soil microbial communities from South San Francisco under conditions of wetland restoration - Salt Pond MetaG R2A_A_D1_MG | ecosystem: Environmental > Terrestrial > Soil > Wetlands | place... | reverse complement strand
TCCAATAATGATCAAATCGTAATGTGGTGCGGAGGCCTGGGTCTTTAATCCCACTTTATTAGCTAAAGATTGTAAGTCCGGATTGATCAAAACTTGTCCATCTGGGAAAAAGACAACAGGCAAATGTGTCTTGCCTTCCTGCACCGATTCGACCAGGGCTCGTGTCTCATTGTCCACTTCTATATCAAGCCATTGATAAGGTATACGATTCCGGGCCAGGAAATCTTTGACATGATGGCTGCTTGCAGACCATAAGGTGCCCGCGACACGGATGCCATCATAAGGTGGAGCAAATACAGCCATCCAATCACTTAATAAATCATCTAAGACCGGGTAAAGTTTTTCCTCAGGAGGGTCCCAGGGTTTCATCAGGTAGTGGTCCAGTTCAATCGTATTAATGCTGGTAATCGCCGCTTCAGTATCCGCGTAAGCCGTCAGCAGCACTTTTCTAGCATCTGGGAATAGCTGACGCGCCTGGGCAAGAAATTCTGTCCCTTCCATCTCCGGCATGCGCTGGTCAACAACAAACAAAGCTACCGGTTCGTTTCGCTTTTTTAATTCAGTTACAATATCCAGGGCTTCCTGGCCTGAACCCGCCATGATGATGCGGTAATCTTTACCAAATTGTTTCTGCAAATCCCTGCGGATCGCATTTAATACTTGTGGTTCATCGTCTACAGTAAGAATTACTGGTTTTGCCATCCGTCTATCTCCTATTATTTGTCTAATTCCACCAATACTTCTAACAAATGCTGTATCTCCTTACGAGACAAAAACATATCCTTCCATTCCTCATTTTCAAAATTTTCGGCAATTTCTAAGACAATTTCTTTTGACTGCCGGAAATATTCAGATGCCTCGTCCAATTTCCCTTGTCTATGCGCAATCAAGCCAAGATAGTAGTTAGTCTGCCAGAGAAACCGTTTAGAGCCTAACTCTTCAGCAACTTGATGAGCTCTGATAAAAGAATTCATTGCTTCTTGATCCTTTCCAAGATTCAATTTGGCGATTCCAATGATCGATAATAGTTCTGAGCTAATAAAACGAATCCCTGTGTTATTTAACCGCTCATAAAATTCACTGGCTTGTTTTGCGACTGCTTCGTATTTATTCTGAAGCAAATGAAGATAACATTCTCCTAACTCAAAGTAATATTCAGCGATGAAATACAGATCATTCTCATCAAAATCAATATTTCTTACGGTATCCTCTGCCTCTTCCACCAATCCTGCCCTTGCATAAGTATAAAACCTACCCCCTACGAAGAAGGCTGTAGAGATTACTGAATTTCCGGCTGAATTATTTGAGGCATCATCAATAGTTTGTAAAGCGGCAGGCAGATTTCCTATTTCCATAAAGACTATAGAAAGGAAAGTACTTGCAATTAGATCACCCGCCATGAAATTTGCAGCCCTGGAATTTTGGATGGTTGTTTGAAAAACTTTAATAGCCTTTTCAATGTCGCCTCGCTCAAAATCAACAAACCCAATTATATAACGACTGTAAGCCTGACCCCAAAGATTGTCGATACTCAGGCTAATCTGATAAGCTTCCTCTGAGTACTCATAAGCCTCATCCCAATTCCCCGAGTATACACTGACAGCCGCAAGCCCCCCTAATGAATCTGCAAGCATGGGTTTATTTCCAAGTTTTCGCCATAGTTCAGCCGCTTCGACAGATACTTCTCTGGTCCGTTCAACCTGACCATTCATTGCGTAGGTATGTGCCGTGTCATTTAGGCTGTACGCTAACTGTTCTTCTAGCTCTAATTCTCTTGCGAGGGCAATTGCTTTTTCGCCATAGATCTGGGCAGTTTCCATTCCCTGGTGAAAACGATTCAAATTGGTCAAGATCCAATAAATCTTGGCCAAAGCTTTTTGATCGTTTATCTTTTCTGCAATATCCTGAGCCATTTCAATCTTTTCAAAGCCCGATTCCATGTCAAATGCATTGCTCGGAACACTATAAATCTGGGCTTGAGATATTAGCGCAGACATTTCTAACCACGGGGCTTGATTTTGCTTCCCAATATTTTCTAAATCCCGATAGTTTGCGAGCGCTTCAGAAAATTGAGATATTAATTCGTAGCCTCGACCACGCTTGGTATACAAATACTCCAATTCGTTCAAATCCAACTCAGGAGTCCAATTAGCAGCTTCAATCGCTTTAGAGTAAAAAGTGATAGCCTCCTGATTGGCATACAGGTGTAAGGCGGCATCGCCTTCTTTTTTGAAATATTGAAGGGCGCGCGGATCCTGGGCTTGATGAAAGTGGTACCCGACCACCGAACCAAATTCGTCAATCCGGTCTTGATATAACTGCAAAAATGCCTCCCCCACTTTTTTATGGAATTCACTACGTTGCTTTAAGAGAATCGTATTGTACGCAGTTTCTTGTGTAAGTGCTTGCCTGAAAACATATTCCAAATAGGGTTCACGACTATTTTCAGAAATCAATCCCCGACGCTGCAATTGATTAATTTCACTATCCAGCTCATCAGTCACGTTGTTTATGATCTCCAACACCTGAAGATAAAAGAACCGGCCAATCACCGATGCCATTTGCAGCACTTGCTTTGCATTCTCTTCTAGCTGGTCGATTCGAGCTGCCAACAAAGATTGAAGATTGTCTGGGATAGCAATCTCTTCTACATCTAATGCCACATACCAGTTCCCGCTGGTGGGGTCTTGAACGACCTGTTGGTTGTCAATCAGGGCGCGAATGATCTCATCCAAAAAGAATGGGTTCCCATCAGACTTCTTGAGGATCATACTTCGGACATCATGGGGCATTTCAATACCCGGTAATATATGGTCTATTAATTTACTGCTGTCTTCTCTCAGCAAAGGTGCTAAATTTATTTCCGAATAGCGGTGAGCAAAATCTGTCTCAGCAATCTGCTTTACTTTCCAGGCAGGAGACCTTCGATCAGGCCGGAAGGAACAAATGAACAATATAGGAAGCCGGTCAGCGATTTGAAAAAGATGAATAATGAATTCTACCGAAGCCGGATCTGACCAATGTAGATCATCCACTGCGAGCACGGTCGGTCCCTGCTGCACCAATAATTCCAGAAAATTCTTCAGATCCGAATAAATTGCCCGCTTCAACTCTTCACCAGCAAGCTGGTCACTGTTGTTACCCTCTTCCTTGATCCCTAAGAGGATCTCAAACATCTCCAGGTCTTCAATAGGCACATCTATCCCATTGTCTGTTAAAGTTTCAGTAAGCTTCACCCTAACCTGGTTCGGTGTGTCAGATGAGGAACTCCCGATAAATTTGCGAATAAGACGCCTAATAAGACCATACGGGCGTGAGGATTCATAAGAGACTGCTGAGCTCTGATTCCAACGCGCAGCCAATTTTCCAAAGGGGGGGAGATCCTGGGCATAGGTTTCCCACGCAGCTTCTACTTCTCCAATAAGGCGGGTTTTTCCTAATCCCGCTTCTCCAATTACACAGACAATCTGTCCACGTCCTTTTTTTACTGCTGAAACCGCTTGATTGAAGATATTCAATTCCTCCACACGTCCAACAAGCGGTATATTGATTCCTTGAACGGGATGTATATTATCTTGTTCCTCTTTCGCACTTAGCACTCGATAAATGCATCCCGGCTTGCTCTTGCCCTTGACCTCGATCCCATCAACAAGCTCGAACTCGAAGAATTGAGAAACCAGTTTTTGGGTATCTTCCCAGACTTGAATTGTGCCAGGCTTGGCGGTTTGCTCCATACGCGAGGCAATATTAATGGCATCCCCAAGGGCAGTATATTCCATGAACAGATCAGACCCCACCCCTCCCACCACAACCAGCCCTGTGTTAATTCCGATCCGAATATTGAAATCGAGATTGTAGGTTTGATTGATCTCCTTTCGAAAAGGCTTAATATCTTTAATCATATCCAGCCCCGCCAGGATCGCTCGTTGGGGATCATCCTCATGAGCAATTGGTGCCCCAAAAAAAGCTAAGACAGCATCCCCCATCAAACGAGCGAGCGTCCCTTCGTACTTGTAAATGGGGGCGATCAGGTAATCAAAAGCCCGATTCATGATATCAGCCCAGACCTCTGGATCAAGCTGCTCGGCCATCGAAGTTGAGCCTTTTACATCGCAAAACAAAATGGTTACGATCCGCCGCTCACCCTGCATGGAATTGATCGTTCTGGCCGCCTCTAGTTTTTGAACATACTCTTTGGGGATGTCAGGGCTAACAGATTCTTGTTTTTTAACAACTGGTTTTTTCAACGAAGTTCCGCATTGAATGCAGTAATTTGCCTCTGGGGGATTGAGAGTACCACATGAAGGACAGATTACCATCATTGGCTTTCCGCAATTCATGCAGAACTTTGCTCCTTGGGGATTATTTGCCTGACAATGCCTGCAAATCATTTTTATCCTTTAATATGTTTATCTTTTGTGCGGAGGGCTATGGATTACCTAAATAAATATTTACTATCTGATTTTACCATTTTTTGTCTACTTTGTTATATAATTTATACGTACTTTATCCACCCATTATTGGAGAAGCAATTGATTTCCCAAGTACGACCAGACAAAACGCCTCTAACGACCGATTCTCGCAAAGAAACGAATGCTGATGCGGCTGGAGATATTCTCGCGGGATTGAAACAAAAACAAAAGAAACTTCCAACAAAATATTTCTACGATAAGCAAGGGTCTCAATTGTTTGATGAAATATGCAAATTAGAGGAATATTATCCTACCCGAACTGAATTTTCAATTTTACAGACAAATATTACTGAAATCGTTGAACTGATTAAACCCAGGTCAGTCATGATTGAACTTGGCAGCGGGAGCAGCACAAAGACAAAGATTTTGCTGAATCACCTCGATGATTTAGCCGCCTATATCCCTGTAGATATTTCGAGCCAGTACCTCAATCAATCCGCCCAGTCACTAAGATTGATCTATCCTGACCTAAAGATCGTTCCGCTTACCGCAGATTACACAAAAAACTTTATTCTACCGGATGTAGGCGATCCGAATGCCAAAAAATTGGTGTTCTTCCCTGGATCAACCCTAGGAAATTTCTATCCAAATGAAGCAATTGCCTTTATGCAAAATATGAGGAAGATCATTGGCTCATGTGGAGGTGTGCTTATAGGAATTGATCTGCAAAAAGATCCACAAGTGCTGAATAATGCCTACAACGATTCAAAAGGGGTAACGGCAGCGTTCAACCTCAATATGCTCAACCACATTAATAACACTGTAGATGCAGATTTCGATTTAGCAGGGTTCAAGCACTACGCCTTTTACAATCAAGTTGAAGGGCGAATCGAAATGCATTTGATCAGTCAATTCAATCAATCGGTACACATTGGCGGGGAAGAAATTTCCATTAAAAAGGATGAGGCCATTTTGACTGAAGTGTCCTACAAATACACTTTGGAAATTTTTAACAATATGGTCACAGAAGCCGGATTTACAACCAAGAAAGTCTGGTTGGATCCACAAAAATACTTTAGTGTTCAATATTTGACAAACGGGTAACCCGAATTTCTATGGAAATAAAAATAGAAGCAAATCTATCAAAAATGGGGAATGAACTAGCTGAACGGCTGATCAATACCCGCCAGCGCGAACTAGCACTTATGGAGGGATTATCACAAGAACAATTAATCGGCCCGGCAGATCGCATTACTGAACCACCGCTCTGGGAACTAGGGCATGTTGGGTGGTTTCAAGATCGCTGGATTCTTCAAAATCTGGATCATTTGGACCCTGTTGATGAAACAGCCGATTCCCTCTACGACTCATTTAACATCCCTAATGCAGAACGCTGGCATCTTCACTTCCCCTCCTTTGGGCAAACCATAGAATATATAACCGATATCTTAGAAAAGATCATCCTACGCCTGGAGGGCCGAACCCCCTCGGAAGAAGAAGTATATTTCTACAAGTTGGTGTTAAATCATGAAGAAATGCATTCCGAAACCATGCATCATATCCGACATACACTTTCCTACCCGTCACCAGATTTTCCAAACGAGAAATGGGAACCGGAGATTGACACCACATTTGAACTACGGGATATTGGAATCCCTAGCGGTGTTTACCTGTTGGGAGGAACTCCAGACCAGCCATTCGTTTTTGATAATGAGAAATGGGCGCATCCGATATCCATTAAAGCCTTCAAAATTTCAAACACCCCTGTGACCTTTGGCCAATACCAAAGGTTTGTGGATGAAGGAGGTTATCAGGAGCGTTCCTTTTGGAGCGATGAAGGATGGGACTGGCTCGAGAACAGTGAGCATAATCACCCCACTTTTTGGAAAAAGGACGACGCCGAAAACTGGATGTGGCGGTGGTTTGACCACTGGCTGCCGATAGCTCCATTCCTACCGATGGTTAATGTAAACTGGTATGAAGCCAATGCTTATTGCGAATGGATCGGGCGCAGACTGCCCAGTGAAGCAGAATGGGAATTGGCAGCGAGTGCCAGCCCAACCCCAGATGGAGATAAATTTACCAAAGAAAAACGCTTGTATCCTTGGGGTGACCAGCTTCCTGAACTTAATGCTGCAAATCTTAATTCTGCCACCGGGGGTTTGGCTGATGTTCGAGCTTACCCTGATGGTGACAGCGCATTTGGTTTACGTCAAATGGTAGGCAATGTTTGGGAATGGACATCTGATACCTTTGAAGCTTATCCCGGTTATGTGATTGACCCTTATGATACTTACTCCGAACCTTCATTCGGCAAACAAAAAGTTCTCCGCGGCGGATGTTGGGCAACTCGCCCGCATGTTATTCGAAACACCTTTAGGAATTTCTATACACCAGATCGAAATAATATCTTTGCTGGTTTCAGGACGGTAGCTAAATAAACTCTTTTGCTTTTAGAATATAGCGGGATAAAGACACAAGCCAAGATGGCGCAGAAATACAAAACGGAGCAGGGGAAATTCAATGGCTTGCTGACGTCGAGCGTAAATCTGACCTGAACGAATTTCCGGGAAATGTGCGGGGGTAGTTCGCCTGATTCACTATGATATTGGACTAGAGATATTTAAATCAAATTTAAAGATTATTTACTTTATCACTCTATTTAGTAAGAGCATCAACCCTGCAGTAAACAAAATAGAAATAAGCGCTGGCCATCCAGCAACGAATATTGCCAGCAAAACACCAACAATAAACCCAATAATGGCTGCAATAGGCATAATGTATCGGTGAGAATCTCTTTTGAACATTGCGAATATGAAGTTTGTAAAGGATGTTAATACTGATTGGACAAAAGCCCAGGACAACCAAGCTGCAATCGTTGCGCCAGCCAATAATAAATAGTTCGTTTCTATCTTAATTTGTTGCAATCCCCAATAGGCCAACCCTGATGTAATCAGACTGAAAATCAATAATTGGAAGATAAAAAAGAATCCATTCCAGAATTTTACGATAAACTTTTCATCCAGCCGGCTTTCACCACTTTTTAATTGCTTCTCGGATAGACTTGAGATTTCTGCTTCAAATTCCTTCATTGGGGCATTGAAATTTCGAATTGCAGCATCGATTTTCATAATGTCCTCTGAATTTGTGCTTAACGATTTTAATTCGTTTATTTCAGTTAAGCTTTTATATCCATGAATTACCAAACAATCATCTACCCAAAATCCTGTACTCGATCTGGAATTGGACAAGGCTGCCATTTGTTTGACAAAATAGTCGTTCTGTTCGATAGAGTTAAATTGAGGGGACTTAGTGGAAATCGACCGCTCTAATGCAGGTTGGCAAATATCAAATGATCGCAAATACAACTTCAGCGCATCACTTTTTCTTTCATATCGAACATTTGTAGCAGCTAAATACAAAGTTTTTGCATGGTAATAATCCAGCGGATCAAGAACTAGCCCTTCAGAGAAATCCCATTCAACTTCTTCTTTCGGAGAGTCAGATTGTTGATGTACCATATTATTAAGAACACCATACGTTCTCACTGCCGATTCAAGTGACCTACGAGTTAAATTTAAACTGGTTGAAAATAGCCGATCCGCCATAGTAAACTTTCTTAGCCTGCGGGCTAGCTCACCACCCAAATATGCGGCTAATGGTCCTTCAATGATACCGATCATATCTGTTTGTTTCATGGCTTCATTAAACTTTTCCAGTGCTTTCTCCTGCAACATCTCGGAATTATCAACCCAGCTGGCGCGCAAGTAAGCTTTACCAATATCAATTGCTCTACTCCCTCTGAATTCAAGGATATGGGCATAATTTATAAACTTCGATGCATAATTGTCAGTTTTTTGATTTGATTGAAATTCCTGCTTAAGCTCAGGGAGAGAATTGTTAATGAAGAATCGGAGGTCATCGGATATTGAGTTTTCAAACCGATCAAGAATACTTCGCTCCGTAAATCCACAAACAGTACATTGGTATAGTAATAATTCCGATAAAGGGACATCTGTTTCATAACCTGGTTTGAAATCTGCCCTGAATCCACTCCCCCTCAGATATAATACGGCAGCGTAAATATCTTCAAACGTGTTACCGCAATTCGGACATTCTAGTTGAATTGTTAGTGGTTTTGTCATTCGCTCTCTGAAATCCTTCCTGAAAGGATGTCGTCCTTATTTAACCTATTGGTGTTGAGCTAATTCTCCATCTTTTAAAGGTATTGAAGATGGTTCATAGATTAGCCTTTGAGAATTCAATCTTATTATAAATGAAATATCAATAATTTGCAGAATGCCATTTACTAGATCACAAAGAAATGTCCATCTAGAAGCTTTTCCCCAACCAGCATTTTTTAATTGAAACTATAACATACATATCATTGAATCCATTTCAGACTCAATTGTGAGCTTTACCGGAGTTTTTTCCGCAAGTTACAAATCAAAAACTATAAAAATCAAGGGGATTATTCATAATTTTGAGCACCTTACAATTCTGTAAGGCTAATTTTTATTTAATTTGCTAGACAAAAATAGGAAAAATGGTCTATAAAACTGCCTCTTGCTAACTCTTATGTACTATTCAAGAATCAGTTTCTTTAGGGATATGATGGTGTCGTTTCAAAGAAAACCGAGCTATGAAACACACATTGGAAATGAAGAAACAATTTAAAGACATAAGGATACAAAGATGAATATAAAAAAATTGATCAAAAGAAGTATTGTTTTTCTAGAGATCACGGTTCTCCTCGCGATTGGAGTTTTTTTCATTCGAGTCTTCCTCCCAACGACTTTTAATGGGCAGGAAAAATATGAAGCCGTTCCCATCGGGGTAATGGGAGAAGTGTTATATCTTAGCGATTCAGGCGAATCGCTACTCGCACTTGAAGTAAATAAACCCCTTGGTCCAGGAGATCATTTAGTAAGCAGTAGTGATGGGAAAGCGTTGTTGACGTTTTTTAATTCAGATGCAACCCTGGAAATAGATCCTAATACCAGCATCGTATTGAATGAAATCGGCGAATTGGCCGGTCAACTATATGCAGAAATCCAGCTAATTCAAGGAAAGTTAAAGATTCACACAACAAAAGCCGTTGTTGGAATTCAAACCCAGGATGGGTTAGCTGTAGTTGGGGGAAGCGCTTCCACATTGGAGATTGCTGTCGATAGTATAAATGCCAAATCAATGGTTTTATGCCAGGATGGAAACTGTGCGTTTCAGCGAAATGACCAAACATACTCTATAGCTAGTGGGCAGTGGGCATTGCTGCAAGGGGATACTGAACCAACTTTTAGCAATATTGGTCAATCTATTGCCGATAACGGTCTCAATAACTTATTTGACCCTGGTCAAACTAATAGCCCTGCTACACAGGCTAATGAGGTAGTCGAACTGCCACTTACAAGGTCGGAGAATATGAATAGTTTCGAAGCTCCCACTTCTCCCCCACCTCTTGAAGAGAATAATCCATCAAGTGAAGATCAATCATTGGAACAGATAGAGGATGTGGAGCCAACTGTTGAGCAGGTTGAAACAGGTAATGATACTGTTGAGGTGACTCCCAATGCACAAATGAACCCATTCCTCGCACAGCGCTCACAACCTGCAGGAATTCCAGATGGCACATGGTACTTAGTTTCATATGGATATGCAGGTAATCAAAACCCCATAATTGATGGGAGTAATATTACACTCAATTATTCTTCAAAATCGGGGAAGTTGGCTGGAAATTCGGGGTGCAACTTGTATTCAGGAAAACTGGAAGAAAACTCCGGTGATGTTCAATATCAACATATACATACAACCAGAATGATTTGCAGCCAGGCACTCTTTAACCAAGAAGATACGTATCTACGCTTGTTGGAAGAAGTGAATAGCTATCAGGTTCTTGATGCGGTTTCGATGGTGCTATATACAAGCACTAATCAAGTGCTCACTTTCTCCCAGACTAGTCAAGATAATCAAGATCCGGATGTGCCGAACACTCGGCCCACGATAGCCCCCACCCAACCTGCAGGGAATGCGTTTTACGTCTCGAGGGCAGGGAATAATAGTGATGGGAAAACATGGGCAACTGCATGGAAGGATCTAGACCAAATCAATTGGAGTGCAATCTCACCTGGGGCCACCATCTATGTTGGTGAAGGAACCTATACGACAAGTTTAAGAGTAGAAAAATCTGGAACAAGTGGACATCCGATCACGATTACTGGTGTTGGAAAAGTAGTTGTAGACGGCCCAGGTTCTGGCGCTGGAGTTTCAATAAGAGACAAGCAGTATGTTGTAGTCTCCGGATTAGAATTCACAGACTGGGAAAATGCAATTTATATATCCGGTTCATCTGGTAAGACATATAGCAGCAGTGGGGCGTCAAAATACATTGTGATCAGAAACAATAAAATGTATGCAATTGATGGAAAGTCCATTTTTATTCAAACCAGTGACCACATCACTATAAGAAAAAACACGGTCACAACGCCAGGACTGGTTTCAGCACAAACTGATGGGATCTACTCGCAAAGAAACCACCAAAACACGTATGAAGGTAACACAATCATCATATCCAACCAGGGTGGCGGCCACAATGATGGTATCCAACTGTATCAGGATACCAACATGATTATCAGAAATAACTACATTGAACAAGACAACGATAAAGTAAATGACGCCCAAGGAATTTTTGCTCAAGAAATGGAAGGTACCACGCGCTACTACAACAATGTGGTTAACATGACAAACGTGAAAAGCAACTCAATCACATTCAAGGCGACTGGGAGTAATGGTACCGTTGAAATAGTCGGAAACACGGTTTATGGAATCCGACCCTATCATGGGATTTGGGTTGTAGATGTGTCTAATCCGATTGTGAAAAACAATATCGTTTATTTAGAAAACGGTTCTGAATTAGATTTGTCTGGATCCAGCTCAGGAGTGAGCAATAACTTCACCTCTAATCCAAACTTTGTGAGTATTGCGAACAAGGATTTCCGCCTACGAAGTTCATCACCCGCTATCGATGCTGGAGTCAGCTTAGCCGCCCCCTATAACGTGGATATGTATGGCACGCCAAGACCAAAAGGGAACGGGTGGGACATCGGCGCTCTCGAATATGCGTTATCCGCATCAGAGTCCCTACAATCATCAACAGCAACGCCTGTCCCAACCGATTCACAGGCACCGACGACACCACCATCACCAACAGCAACGCCACTCCCAACCGAACCACAGGCACCGACAGCCACACTTCCCCCTGCACCGACACAGGTTTCTCAAGAATGTGATTACTATGTCTCGGTAAACGGTAGTGACGGCAATAATGGAATGTCTGAGAATGCAGCATGGAGATCGATTGGGTATGCTGAATCACATGCAGGTAGTTCTTCTACAATATGTGTATTAGCTGGAGATTTTCTTGGTGAAAGAGTCGAGGTCAACCATTCCAATCTGACTTTTAAAGCAATTGGCAACGTGCATGTTCAGGGGTTTGACATTGAGACAAACAGCCATGATGTCACCATAAATGGGTTTAAAATTCACGATACCAACGAAAATGCAGGGGTTCGTATCGAAGGTGATAATGCCCATATCTTAAAAAACGAGATATGGCACACAGGACAGGGTGATGGAGTTTGGTTCCTTGCGGATGGAGCTGTGATCGAATACAACTACATTCACGACCCTCTAAAGCCCGGTACTAGCGGCGACCCCCACGCAGACTGCTTCCAAACCTGGACCCCAGACTACGGCGGCAGTTCGGTGAAGAATACACTCATCCAATACAATGTATGCGACCATACAAGGGCATCCGGTTCAAATCAGTTTGCCATGATTGAAACGCAGGATGGGCCAATAGACGGTCTTGTTTTTAGGGGCAATGAGTTTTATTCTCATGATAGAGACTGTGTTGACGGAAAGAATTATAAGATGGTGGTAAATGTCAATCGGAAGTCAACTTCAAACCCGTCCATCTCAAACCTGCTCTTTGAGGATAACTACTTCGAGTCTGTTCCAGGTTGTGAGCTTTCACCACTGCGCTTCAACTACGTAAACGGCGATGTCATTATCCGTAACAATGTACTGCATGGATACGATCAAGTTTACCGGCAGAACAATTCCCCGAACATTACTGCAACCGATAACACCAACCAGTAATCAAAAAGGGAAACTCAATCAGGAAATAGAAACAGCCCAATCATATTAATCCAATTATAGTAAAGACCACCCGCTTACGGGTGGTCTTTATCATACCTTATATGAGTCTACTACCTGCGCGTCTTAAATACTTCCAGAGCCCACTGGATATTTCCTTAAATCATCCATATCAATAAAAGCGTAAGGCTGTTGAATTCCAATTTCCAATTATTTTGGGGCACATCAGGACCTAAATTCCAGAAGTTTTCAGGAGTAGTATCGCTTTTAATCTTTTATCGTCGGGTCTAAATATGATACAGGAAAAAAACAGGAACTGGAATTTTTGCGACCAGGGAATTCCGGGTATAATTTACAATAAACATATATTTTTCTGCTCATTAGTTTTATTGCTAACATAGGAGTTATGTGACCCAAAGAAATATCCAATTACATTTTGTCAATAGATTGTGTTTATTAGGTATCATCGCGTTATTAAGCTTTATTATAATGGGGTGCAATCAGAACAACGCAGTCACCTTAGAAAATACAGATAGCACGAATTCCTCGTCTCTGAATGCCCTCCCGACATCTAAAGTGGCGATCCCAATATTACCTTTTTCAACACCAGCCCAAAAAGAAACACAGGTCCCACCGGCATCACCAGCAGAAGATGTATACTTTGTATCACAGGGAGGGAATAACGGTAATGGCAAAACCTGGGCAACTGCGTGGAATGATTTGGACCAAATCAAATGGGATGTAATCTCTCCCGGAACCACCATCTATGTAAGACCAGGAACCTACACCACAAGTCTAATCATAGAAAAATCGGGGACCAGTGAGAATCCAATCGCGATCACTGGTGTTGGGGAAGTGGTTATCGATGGTCCAGGTTCGGGCTATGGGTTTTCAATAACCAACAAACAACATATTGTAATTTCGGGGTTTGAATTCAAAGATTGGGAGCGCGGAATTTACATCACCGGGTCATCTGGTAAGACATACAGCAGCAGCGGGGCGTCAAAATACATTGTGATTGAAAACAACAAATTCTATGCTAATGATGGACGGGGCATATTTGTTCAGACAAGCGACCACATCACGATAAGAAAGAATACGGTCACTACACCTGAACTGGCTTTTGCACAGACCGATGCGATTTACTCACAAAGAAACCACCTGAATACGTATGAAGGAAACACGATCATTATCTCTAATCGGGGCGGCGGGCACAATGACGGGGTGCAGTTGTTTCAAGATACAGATATTATCGTCAGGAACAATTATATTGAACAAGATAACAGCAAGGTAAATGATGCCCAAGGAATTTTTGCTACTGAAATGTATGGTTCAACGCTTTATTACAACAATGTGGTGAACATGACGAATGTAAAGAGCAACTCAATAACTTTCAAGACACAAAATGGGGCGACTGTCGAAATCATTGGAAATACCGTTTATGGTGTTCGACCTTATCATGGGATTTGGGTTGTGGGCGTGGCTGATCCCATTGTGAAAAACAATATCGTTTATCTAATCAGTGGTTCCACCTTAGATATATCCGGATCTAGTTCGGGAGTGAGCAATAACTATACGTCAAATCCTGAATTTTCAAGTGTTGTGGATCGAGATTTCCGCCTACAGAGTACATCACCAGCCATCGACGCCGGGGTCTCCTTAGCTGAGCCATACACCGTTGATATTATTGGCACACTAAGACCGCAAGGTAAAGGGTGGGATATTGGCGCTTTTGAATACGCCAATGATTAAAATTCTACTCGTTAAAAATAGACATAATACTTCACCGGATATCCTACTAAACCGAAAATGGTGATCAATTTCTTTATTGCTACACTTATTTGCGAACGTCAAATCGGGTAGGGATAAAAATTTCTATCCTTTATCTGAATTGTGTAATATATTCATTCTATATTCGTATGTTTTAACATGATTAAGCGAGTACCAAAGTGTAATTTTGGTCATTCGCTTTTCACTATGGAGTATAATAATTAGGTGAGCATTTTTGGTACGTGTTCCCCTGACCAATGAATGAAATTACATGATCAAATCGATCCAATAACAAAAAAAGGGAATTTGGATGACCAAGATAGTAAATGACGATGTAGCAACATACTATGATCGACAGTCACAAAGCTATATTGATATGGTACGTAGTAAATCAGCCTATCGGCGTGCGATTAGCGAACGTGAGTTAGCCTTCGTATTGAAGCATTTGAAGCCCAACGCAAAAGTTCTAGAAATCGGGTCAGGTCCCGGTTTTTTCACGCGAGAGCTTGTGAAACATGCGGGCAGTGTTTTTGCTACAGACATCTCACAAGAAATGGTTGACGCTCTCCAAAAAAACGTACCTGCTTCAAATTTGTCTGCGATGTGCCTGGATGTATACGATCTGGATCAAGTGCCAGATTATGGAGATTATGACACCGTGGTCTGTATGCGAGTTCTTTGCCATGTGGATGATGCCAGCAAGGGATTGGCGAAATTGCGTGGCGCAGTACATTCCCAGGGAAATGTAATTTTTGATTTATTGAATGCCTACTCCTATATTCATCTGGCACGGAAAATAAGGGGAACGACCTTACACCATACAAAATACTACTCTGTCCCAACCATGCATAAAATGATTGCGGACAACGGGCTAGAGATTGACGACTCGTTTGGTAGGGGATATCCATATATTGGTGGTTGGACGTTAGATAAAATTGGATACAGGCTTCTGCCAAATCTTGCACACGGCGTGGGTTATAATGTAATTCCAGCAGGCTAAGATTAAATTATTGTAGTATTTATATGAATAATAAAGTCATTTCATTGGGTTGCAGTACTGGGGGGTTGGCGATTATTCGCGCGTTGGGAAAGCGTGGGCTGTACGTGATTGCCCTCTCCCATGATCCCGATGATATTGGTCTGACCTCAAAGTATGCAAACGAGGCGGTTGTCTGCCCGCATCCCAGTGATCAGGATGCCTTTTTAGAATTCATGCTTGAGAAAGCATCCGTTTGGGCAGATACGTTGATTATTGAAAGCGGGGATTATTATGCAGCTGCCCTCAGCAAACTAAAAGCAGAGTTGTCTCCGCATTATCGCTTTGTGACCCAGGATTGGGATTTACTTTCCTTATTTGTAGAAAAGGAAAATACTTACAAGTTAGCTGAAGAATGTGGTGTGCCCTGTCCAAAGACCTATTACCCAGAGTCTCTGGAGCATCTAAAGAAAATGGAAGAAGAAGTCTCTTTACCCTGCATTATCAAACCCACTCAATCGCATGAATTCGTCAAGCATTTCAACACAAAACTGTTTGTTGTTGAAACATTTGATAAATTGCTGGAACAGTATGCGCGTTGCCTCGAAGCAAATCTGTCTGTGATCCTCCAGGAGATCGTTCCGGGAGATGATGCGACCTATGAGCGCGTCCATATTTATCTGAACTCCAAAGGAGAACCTGGCGTAGAAATCTATCACAAAACGCTCCGTTTGAGCCCGCAAAAATATGGGGTTATGAGGGTTGGAGCGATAGTTCCACCGCTCCAGGAGGCACAGGAGCTTGCTTACCGACTGCTCAGGCATGCAGGCTATAACACTGGGGTAGCATGCTTTCAGTTTAAACGTCACGAGAGGACAGGGGAACTCATATTCATTGAGGTAAACGGACGCATACCTCGCTCAGTGCAGATTGATGTAGCGGCTGGGGTCGATTTTCCATGGATAATTTATCAGGATATCGTAAATGATGTGCAGCTGCCGCTCGAACCTTATCAGGAAAAAACTTATATAGAATTCTGGCCTGATGTCCTTAATGCATTAGTTAGAGATAATAGAAAATTATATACCTTTTGGGAGTTTATTGCCCCCTACTTTGCTTCCAACAAGACTTTTGCCATATTCTCTTGGTCCGATCTCAAACCTTTTCTCAAGCAAATGATGCTTTTACCTAGAATAGCAAGACGAAAATTGAAAGAAAAAACGCCTTAACGATTTTTTTGATAGTGTGTCAGATCCTGAAGTATCTAGAGAGAGGTTAAATAGGAATCCGATGCAGACAAAAATCCCTTGTGTATTGATGAGAGGCGGGACCTCAAAAGGCCCGTTCTTCAACGGGCAAGATCTACCTTCCGACCCGGCACTCCGAGATCGCGTGCTGCTGCGCGTTATGGGGTCACCGGATGTAAGGCAGATTGATGGAATTGGTGGGGCAACAACCGTCACTAGTAAAACCGCCATCATCTCGCTCTCTGATCATCCATGGGCACAGATTGACTATTTATTTGCGCAGGTCACGATTAATGAAGCTGTTGTTGATACATCCCCTTCATGCGGTAATATTTTGTCAGCGGTCGCGCCTTATGCAATTGAGCAAGGTCTGGTCCCAGCAGAACAAGGGGAAACCAAGGTTCGTATCCGAAACGTAAATACCGACGCGTTA
>Ga0102946_1000306_pt1 | contig 17030 bp, 18 predicted proteins | sample SalPon2A_A_D1_MG_FD_78209 | JGI IMG/M metagenome (GOLD analysis project Ga0102946, IMG submission 78209) | Soil microbial communities from South San Francisco under conditions of wetland restoration - Salt Pond MetaG R2A_A_D1_MG | ecosystem: Environmental > Terrestrial > Soil > Wetlands | place... | reverse complement strand
TATACCCGTTCTGAGTGTCTTCGTTCTTATCTTTCTGGGAGCCTCTGTGAGTTTTGCCGCACACCATGAAAAGCAGAACACCACGGCATCCGATGTTAAAGAGGAAGCTTTGGAAACTTATGATGTTTTGAAAAAGTATACCCATGAGCAGCGGGATGAGGCTATGGAAGCTGCTGGTGAGAAAATTGAAAAACTGGATGGCCAGATTTCAGAACTACAAAAGGGCATTGATGATAAATGGCAGGATATGAGTAAGGCCGCACAAAAACAGACGCGGGAGGCTATTGATAAACTGCGTCAGCAAAGGCAGGACCTTTCTGAGTGGTTGGGCGGTATACGATACGGTTCTGAAGAAGCCTGGGAAGAAGTAAAGAAAGGCTTTGCTGACAGTTATGATCGTCTGGAAAAGGCATTTATTCAGGCGCGTGAAGATTTTGAAAAATAATAACTCGCAAAAATATATGAAGGAGACCACATGTCTATTGCAGGACGAGTTAAGTTGGAGACAAAAGATACCTTTCCTGAATTAAATTTTAAATCAATCACGGGGTACAATTTTCTCATGCCGAGCGAGTTCAAAGATTCGTGGGGTCTGGTGCTCTTTTATCGTGGGGGTTGGTGACCATTCTGTCGTCAGCAGTTAGCTGATTTTCAGGATTTTGCAAAGGATTTCGAAAAGATGGATGTTCGCCTGTTGGCCGCCTCAGCAGACTGCATTGAAGATGCAACAAAAACCGTCAAAGAACAGCAGCTCACCTTCCCCGTTGCATACGATTTGGACGCAAAAGAGGTGTCCGCAGCAACCGGGGCCTTCTATGATGAGGACAAGGGATTCATTCATGCTTCGGGCTATTTGCTCAACCGGCAAGGGACAATTATTGTTGCATCGTACAGCACTGGAGCTATTGGTCGACTGACTCCACAGGATTGCATAACACTCATTACTTATTTGCAATCTAAACAAGTCAAAGATTGACCACGGCGATTGATCCTAGACATCATGAGGCAGTAGTGTTCCGGAAGTGTTTTTTCCAGAAGTTTAAGGCAGGAGTCCGGTCAATTGAAAACAAGTATCTATTGCATGGGGGGCGTCGTGTAAGGATCGGATCAGCGATTCTTTCCTCGCTTAATGCGATGGAAGGGCTCATCAAGGAGATTCTTGTCAGGTGTTCTTTAAAGATGGAGAAAACTGCTGGCAGACCGTAGTGGTCGACAAGGCGGCATTTCTGGTCGATGGTGAGGATTATTATCGAAGCGTCGCAGAAGCCTGCGAATCCGCGCGTCAAACGATCTATATTCTCGGCTGGGATGTTGACAGCCGTATCAGGCTGCGTAGAGATAATGATGACGAGACAGAAACCTTTGGTCAGTTTATTAACCGCCTGGCCCATGAAAATCCCGACCTGCATATCTATGTGCTCGAATGGGATTTCGCCATGTTCTATTCCCTGGAGCGTGAAGTCTGGTCGTTGTTGAGCTTTGGCTGGTTGACTCATGAAAGAGTGCATTTCGAACTGGACGACAATCACCCGGTCGGCGCATGCCATCACCAGAAGCTGGTCATTGTCGATGATCAGATTGCCTTTGTCGGTGGGTTCGATTTGGCAAGTTTCCGTTGGGACACATCGGAGCACCTCTCGGAACACCCGCAACGCACCGACAACGGGACCAGTTACGGGCCGGTCCACGATGTTCAGATGCTTGTAACAGGTGACATAGCCGGGAAACTCGGCAGCATCGCCCGTGATCGCTGGGAACGGGCGACCGGTGAAACCCCTGAGAAACCAACGGTTCGTGAACATCCCCCCTGGACTTTCACTGCGGCAGCCGATTTTGAAAAGCAGCCTGTCTCTATTCTCAGAACCTACCCTGACCATGACGGCATCGAGAAAATTCGTGAGATTGAGCGCTTTTATCTTGCTGCGATTGAACAGGCGGAATCTTTCCTGTACATGGAAAACCAGTACTTCACATCCCATAGCATAGGTGCTGCGCTGGAACAGTCACTAGGTCGGGAGAATGGCCCTGAAATAGTATTGGTTCTGCCACGAAAATGTCCTGGCTGGCTTGAAGAAGAAACGATGGGAGCCCTGCAGAAGAATCTGCATCAGCGCTTGCAGGAAGCCGATGAGCATGGACGCCTGCTGTTTTGTTATCCTGACCGGGCCGGGCTTGAATCAGATGTCATCATCGTTCACAGTAAAATCCTCATTGCCGATGACAAGTTGTTGACGGTTGGTTCCGCCAACTTGAGCAACCGCTCTATGGGATTTGACACCGAATGTAACCTGGCCATGGCAGCTGATGGCTGCAAGGAAACTGAGAATACGATTTCAGGTTTTCGTAACCGGCTGCTGGCAGAGCATCTCGGTTGTGATGCAGAAACGGTTACCGATCACATAAAAAAAAGTAACTCACTTTTATCCACGATCAAGTCCTTAACAGGCAACGACCGCTCATTGAAAAGGCTGCCGATTGACAAGAACGACTCTTTGATGACCCCTCTTACGACGAGCACCATAATCGACCCGGAAAAACCGATGGAGGTAGAATCGTTCCTCGACAATTTCGGCGCCAGGGCGGGATCGCAAGACGAGGACCCCGGGCAGAATGACAAGCGGAAAACCTGGAGATTTTTTGCCTTGATCAGTTTCGCAGTGCTTATGACTATTCTCTGGCGCTGGTCGCCATTAAGCCAGTGGCTCAATGTCGATACTCTTTTAGCTGCGGCAGATTATGTCCGGGGAAACCCTTTGGCGGTTCCGATTGTGCTTGCGATCTATCTGGTGGGCAGTTGCCTGATGTTCCCGGTAAACTTGTTGATTCTGGCAACCGCGCTCAGCTTCGGCTCGCTAAAAGGTTTTTCTCTGGCGCTGACCGGCAGCCTCCTGGGTGGGCTGGCCAGCTACCTCCTCGGCCGCTGGCTGGGCCGAGATGTGGTGCAGAAGCTGGCCGGGAAGAAGTTGAACCGCTTGAGCCGCAAACTGGCACGGCGCGGCTGGTTGACAGTTGCGCTGGTCCGCATCGTGCCGATTGCCCCTTATACGATTGTCAACATGGTTGCCGGTGCGAGCCACATTTCGGCCCGATCGTTCCTGATAGGTACTGCGGTCGGCATGTGCCCTGGAATTCTCGCGATCATGATCTTTGAAGAAGGTTTGGAACGGGTCTTGCGCAATCCGGACTGGCAGACACTGGGTATTGCAGCAATCGCTCTTTGTTTTGCGCTGATGGTTATAATCATCGGTAAGAAATTATTGACAGGATATGAGGAGCGTAAAGGTGGGTGAGCGTCAGCTGCGCCTGGCCACATGGAATATCCACATGGCGATTGGCCGCGATGGCAAGCGGGACCTGCAGCGAACCGCGCAGGTGATTCTGCAAATGCAGGCGGAGGTCATCGGTCTACAGGAAGTCGATAATCATGTTGAAGTAGGTGGCGACGATCTGCAAAAACTGCAGACGTTGACCGGTATGGAGGTGATTGCCGGGCCGACTATGCAACGTGAAACGGGTGATTACGGCAATGCGTTGCTGACCCAATTGCCGGTGATGAAGATCGAACGGTACGATATTAGCGTCAAGCGGCGAGAGCCACGCGGCTTGCTGGTTGTGCATCTCGACTGGCACGGAGAGATGCTGCAGGTTGCCGTAACCCATCTCGGCTTACGTCCCGGAGAACGTCGTCGACAAGTCCATCAACTGCTCGAATACCTGGCAAACAAAAGCCGCACCCCACTGATATTGATGGGAGATCTCAACGAATGGCTCCTCTGGGGGAGGCCTTTACGCTGGTTGCATAGGCACTTCGGCAAAACACGTTCTCCTGCAACCTTTCCATCTTTTTGGCCGTTGTTGCGGCTGGACCATATTCTTGTCGATCCTCCATATCGGATTAGCAACAGATCAGTTTACAAATCTCCGCTCTCAATCATTGCCTCTGATCATCTGCCATTGATGGGAACTTTCAATTCGTGAACTGCTTGTTCAATCAGTACACGCCTGGATATATGTAAACAGATAACAAGTCTGATTAAATATTTTTAGAATTAAATTCCACATTTAATGCGGGAGTCGGCCGTTTACTGTTTGATCTGGGGTAATTTGCACAAATTCACTATTTCAAAAATCATGATTTAAGACGTGAAAACGAATTTCGGAGCAATGCCGTCAGTTTACAGAAAGTTGAATTGTCCCCTATTTCACAGGCACCGTCATAAGCAAAAAGCCCCCGCAGTAGTGCAGGTGGCGTGTATTCAAGTCATATAATCCCCCAAAATACTATTCACAAGATTTCCAAAAGCCACCCAGATCAGCAGAATTTGACTGACAATAGTCTCCGGGACAACTTTCAAGACACTGGTTTTTGGCCTTTAAGGCTAGTCAGCGAACATTGATTCTGTTTCAACCCCTTGGTCCTGACACACCCATTAACGTGATCCAAAGGCGTGAGTTAAGAGATTATAGAGCTTTCCGGGAAGGTGTTTTTGAACATCCAGGTGTACCATGCGTGGGATATCTTTCTTGGATGCAGATTTGCCTGGAAGCTGCTCCATCCTGGTCCTTTTTGAACTCAAAAGACGTCGATTTGAAATTCACTCTTAGCTGTGTTATGGTCAACGCGTTCATGGCGGCGTTCTCCTTCCGAATGTTCCGACCATAGACCCGCAAATGAGGTGGACCATTCTTGCCCCAGGCTAGAATGGGACGATCCCTCTCTCATCAGGGCAGCACTGGATTTAGACGGACCGTCTTAATGCCGGGTGCGGGTGGCCCTGTCCTTACAAAAATAATATATACACTAACTTCAGGCGCGTTGCTGCCTGGCCTTTCTGTCTTTCGCTGCAGAACATCTTCTGTTGCCGATTTCGTTTGCCATTTCTGCCGCACGTGCCTACGCAGCAGACAATACCAATTGTATCGGTTTTGTCTGCTTGAGCGCGACCTGAACTTGTGATGGAGTCAGTATACCGAGCGAATGGCAGCGCCTGGTTAATCAATTTGTTAACGAAATGGATCGATTGAAAAACTATGTCAATCTAACTCGGAAAGAAGAGGGTGTCCTGAAATCCACCAAATGACCTGGGGGACGACACCGTATTTTGTATTGCTGATGGACAGCGATTACCCGGACTGTCCGATACGTAAACAAGTCGTAACTTCCGGATTCGCTCAGCCTATGGATGTTATCCCGACTAACTTAGGCAAAGCCCACTGACGCTGACCACTGCAAAGTCGGTCATGATGAACAAAACATCACCTAGACAACCATAAGTGAGAAGAGGTGACGATCCACAACATTTTAGAGCAAATATTTTGGAGGTTAGATGGAAGTTAAAGTTTTTAACAACGATTTGAATAAGGCTATGAGGCAGATGAAGCGCAAGCTTCAACAAGATGGAATGTTTCGTGAGCTGAAAAGGCGGCGGTTTCATGAAAAACCGAGTGCCAAGCGGAAACGCAAGCAGCTTGAGTCCATAAGACGTGAACGCAAACGATTAAGAAAACTCAAACGTTTCGTCTAAAACAACTGAAATAGAAAAGCGAAAAATGTGCGCAACAAATACTGCAAAAAAGACAGAGACATGGTTGGCTCGATGATCTCCCTTTGATCGTCTTGTCGCTTTGCTTCATGGCCAGTTTTCAGAGTCTTTAATTGAGAATAATAGAAAAGTTTTAGGAAAGGAACCATGATGATATACAGCAGTAGACAACAGAATATCGCCGAACAAATGTCAGAAGATCCGGTCTCTATCTCAAATTGGCAAGATTGGCGCTGGCAGCTTAAAAACTCGATTCAGAGAGTGGAAACTTTTGAGGACCTTCTCGGCATAGAGCTAGATGGTAAAGAACGCAAAAAAATTGAATTAACCCTGAAAAAGTTTCCGCTATCCATCACCCCCTATTACATGTCTCTGATTGACAGCAATGACTACAGGAATGATCCGGTTTATCTCCAGGCTTTTCCCTCACCTGCTGAGTTGGAGATAGACAAAAGAGATATGGTTGACCCTTTAGCTGAGGATAAAGATAGCCCGGCGAAGGGCATTACACACAGGTATCCGGATCGTGTCCTTTTTCATGTCAGCAATGTCTGTTCAATGTATTGCCGTCATTGTACGCGCAAGCGAAAAGTGGGGGATGTTGATTCCATACCAGATCAGAATCAGATTCAAAAAGGCCTCGAATACATTCGCAATACCCCCGTGATTCGCGATGTCCTTCTCTCCGGTGGCGACCCATTGATGCTTCCGGACCACTACCTTGACTGGATACTCACCGAATTACGCAAGATAGACCATGTCCAAGTCATCCGCATAGGTTCGCGAATGCCAGTAGTTTTACCTTATCGCATTACGGAAGATCTCGTAAAAATGCTGCAAAAACATCAACCGCTCTGGCTCAATACGCACTTCAACCATCCACGTGAGATTACGGCCTCTTCTCGTAAAGCATTACGAATGTTGGCAGACGGAGGTATTCCACTTGGCAACCAGTCGGTTTTGCTTGCAGGGGTTAATGACTGCCCACGCATTATGAAATCACTGGTTCATAAATTGGTTGAGAATCGTGTCCGGCCCTATTATCTCTACCAGTGTGACCTCTCAGAAGGGTTGTCTCATTTTCGTACTCCAGTTGGTAAAGGTGTGGAGATCATGGAAAGCCTGATTGGACATACCAGTGGTTTTTCTGTCCCGACCTATGTAATAGACGCTCCCGGAGGAGGAGGAAAAATTCCGCTTAATCCGAATTATCTTATCTCTTTAAGTACTAATAAGGTCGTGCTTAGAAATTATGAGGGTGTGATCACTACATACCAGGAACCGGAGAGGTATGAGTCAAACTTCTGCGACCGGAAATGCGCCGAATGCCATCTTCAACTGAAACTTGAAGATGCAGACGAACTATGCTCTACAGGCATTGAAAAGTTGTTGGCTGATTATGATGAAACTATTTCACTGACACCGGTAGGCAACGACAGACTAGAGAGGCGCAGTGATGACTGATACAGTTGAGAAAATTGGTAAATCAACTATTCAGCATGGTCGAAACAACCAGCGTATATACTTGATGAATTCCTCTGCCGACGATTTGCCTGGGCTGATCTTTAGACTGGATGAATTGGCCGTGGCAAAGAACTATTCGAAAATCTTTGTGAAAATTCCATCATCGCAAAGAGATATATTCATACAAAATGGCTATCATGTAGAAGCATCAGCTCCTGGCCTGTTCAATGGCAAAGAACAAGGTTTATTCCTTGGTAAATATCCCATAAATGACAGGGGGATTGAAAAACAAAACGACCTCGTCAATGATATCCTGGAAAAGGCCAAAGCCAAGCAGGGCTTGGTCTCCGGAATAGGCCTGGTCGATTGTACCTGCCGGCCACTTTTTTCAGAAGATATGGATCAGGCCGCCAGCCTCTATCGTCTCGTTTTTGCCAGTTATCCCTTTCCTATTGATGATCCGGACTACCTGAGGAGCACAATGGACCACATTGTTTACTATGGCGTTTGGTCTGAAGGTCAATTGGTCGCTCTCTCGTCTGCCGAGATCGATTACGAGAATGCGAACGCAGAAATGACTGACTTTGCTACCCATCCAGGCTATCAGGGCAATGGTTTGGCCAGTTTCTTGTTGGCGCGCATGGAAACAGACATGAAAGACAGGCAGATAGCAACTTTATACACCATTGCGCGGGCGTACTCATATGGCATGAATATCACGTTTGCCAAAAATGGGTACTTCTATTGCGGGACGTTGACTAACAACACTCAAATCTCGGGAAACCTGGAAAGCATGAATGTCTGGTACAAGCTTTTACCTGCGGCATTGGAGCGTTTCTGAACGCAATGATATGTGGGGGCCAGCAACCGCTATAGCTATCTCAGAATTGCATCGTCTTGCAGAGAATTCGGTCTTGCAAGTGCGTGCGAAACTTTTCCGTCTGGGTTACTCTGGTGTAATATGTGTTCAGCAAAAAGAGACAAGTTTAGAGCTGAAATATGGCGACGAGATTTTAATAAGGCAACCGTTAGAGATATTGACCATCATAAATGAGATTCATGAAGTAGAAAATGTAGATGATTTGTGGCTATTGTTAAAACAGGATAAATGTAACAACCAAAACACCACCAAATTAATCGTCTACGCAGCGATGTTTTACATAATGTTAATATTGGTTGCCGTAGCTACAAATCATCTATAGACCGTCACTGTTCGGGGAGTTATCAATCTGCGTAACCAAGACGTTCCAGTCGCGTCCCTGCTATGTGGGGGGTCGCATGGGCTAATGAACAAACTTTTTGATTTGCATCGTGTCAATCCCACTATTTGCCCTTCCTAGGTCATCAACGACATCCCACTCAGCACGAAGAGAGGTCCCCTCTTGAAATAATTCCGGTGATTTTGGATGAACAACAACAGCCATCTGAAAAATCGACTTAAAATACTCCCCTTCAACGTTTCGACCATCCGGATGATATAGTCCAAAGCTGTTGACTGTGACCGGACGGTCAAACTCAACAAGGATTTCTTCAGGCTGGTCATGCCCGTTTTCCCAGGCTCCGGCCATAAGGATCAGGTCTGGGGGAGGAACATCAGTGACCATATCAAGACGCTGCTGATAACCATCATCTGGAATCCAGGGAAGTGGAACTCCGTTCAATATCACTTTTGCTGACTTCACATCATTGTATTGAAGCGCGGTCTCCATTAATGCAACCGCTCCAGCGTGCAGGACCTCTCCCTCCCACTGATGGGCCGTGACCAAATCAAGGACCAAAGTGTCTTCTCGTATTGGCTTTGTATGTATCTCAAGGTCATCTGGAAAAGGGTTGTCGTAGCGCTGTTTGTCTGATGTGATGAGTTCGCCTGACACAAGCTTCGCAAGGACCTTCTCCATCTGGCTCTCTTCCGTAAACAAAAAAATTGGCAAAGGTCCTATCTTTGATGGATTGTCTCTAGTTGGCAAATAGCCCACAGCAGCATAAGCACGCCCGGCTTTCCCCTGAGGAGGAACTCCGTAATATCTGAGATAGGCCTCCGTCGCTTCGACAATCCCGGTACTCTCTGGAGGGATGCCTTCCTGCTCACAGCCAACAAAAATAAATAAGCAAACGGAGAAAACGATCGAAAGTGACAAAAAGTTTTTCTTCATAGCTTCTACCCCTTCGTTCTTCCAAAACAGTGTAGCACCATCTGGTTCATTACGACCACAATGGCACCAAAAGGAGTGCCCTTATGCTGGCATACTAACTATTCTTTCTGGATGGCGTCCTTTCTGTTACGTGAGTGCACCCGGCAGCAAAGCGAAGTGAATGTAGGTCTCCTGATTCGGGAGGAGGGGGGACGCTGGTTAGAATCCCGTCTTAATCGGTACTTTTGCCTGCAACCAGCATGCATTGCAACCGTCGGAAGGGTGGTCCGGTCTTTGGTCGCAGGAATCATGGGTGTTTACTGCATCCGGGTTCTGTCCCTGGGCTCAAGCCATAAAAAAAGGCCGGACGTTTGTCCGACCTCGAAGTGTAATTTTGTGCCAAAGCTATTCCGCCGCGCCGCTACCAGCATCGCGCTGCATCGACAGGTAGATCTGGATTCCCATTTGCTCGATCTGGTCCTGTTGCTCCTCTAGCCAGTCGATGTGCATCTCCTCGTCCTTCAGAATGGTCTCCAGCAGCATTTTGGTGCCGTTATCGCCGACTTCCACAGCCAGCTTGATGGTGTCGTTGTAACCCTTGATGGCATCCGCCTCGGCGTCTCTGTCCTTGCTGTGCATCTCCTCGACCTTTTTGCCGATCGAGATCGGGCCGAGTTTGCTGACGATCGGCTTTCCTTCCAGAAAGAGAATTCTCTCGATCAGCGCTTCAGCATGCTTCATTTCCTGAATCGAACGCTCTTTAATAAGCTGGTGCAGTGTACTATAACCCCAGTCCTCGCACATCTCGGCATGAACGAAGTATTGGTTGATGGCACCCAGTTCTTCCGCCAAGCGGTCATTCAAGGCTTTGAGCAGCTTTTCATTTCCTTTCATCGTTTTCTCCTTTGTATAGATTCACAAGTAAACGCAATCAGCAATAACTTATATTTAACATAGTATCGGGTTTATGCAATTTCATTGATTTACAAGAGAATGGCCACCCGTAATTGGTCCGACTGACACACGTCTTAAATGACCCCTGTCCGTGAAAAACAATCACTTTACAAGATCTTTATACTGTCTTTAATCCATCTTTAAATCCTTATGTTACCTACAGGATACGTTTAAAAAGAATTGGAGTTTGAATCTTGAAGTTTAGCAACGGGTCTCCTAGGTTTAGGACGATGAGGGAGGAATGAACCGGACGAATTTGAGAATTGAAAACCATGGGTGCCAGCCGCGAAGGAATAAATTTGTTAATCGCGGCACGACAATGAAGTCGTCCGCTTAGGGAACAGGGTCAGGATAAATTGGTTCTGTTTCATCTCCCATCTCAGAGGTAAAAGAAAGGAGTAAGTCATGAAAAAAATTCTCTTAACTGTAGCTGGTGCATGTCTGCTTGTTACCGCGGCCTTTGCCGAACCGATTTCATTAAGCAGTAGTCAAATGGATTCGGTTGCAGCAGGTGGTGTTGCGAGGGTGGATGGTTTTGTCTGCCCGGTCATCACGACCGACGCTGTGCTAAACAGTCCCAGGAGTGGTGAGCTTGGTATCGCAGGTTTCTACACTATCGGTGGGCCAGATGTTACGGTTCCCATCCATGCGACCAACGGGGCAGGAAACGGAAATAATCCCGGCGGGCCATTCTCTCAACCAGGGGATACAAACTACACAGCGATCTGGGCCAAGTAAAAAGGAGTTGTTCTTAATGGCGCCCCTAAGACAAGTTTTCTACCGTTTCTCCCCAAGGTTTATAGGGGCGTCAATCCTTTACCGGTTCGCTGTGAAGGTTGCACCGATTATATTAATTATCGTTTGTCTCAGTTTCGTCACAATAGCTTTTGCTGGGAACACGGGCTCTCCAGTCAAGTCCATATTGGAAGCGCGACATGAAAATGTTGTTCTCCAGCATTACGAACTTAGTTGTGCCGCTGCAGCCCTATCGACTATATTACGTTATCAGTACGGATTTCCGGCGACCGAACATTCAGTCGCGCTGGGATTGATAAATCGTCAGGAGTACCTGGTTAATCCCGATTTGGTAGTGTTGCGGCAGGGGTTTTCCTTTTTTGATATGAAGCGTTTTGTCGATTCCCTGGGTTATGAAGGCGTTGGGCTCGGGCAACTTGCCTTTTCAGATCTCCTCGAACACGCACCAATTATAGTACCAGTAAATTTAAAAGGTTATCCACATTTCGTAGTCTTCCGAGGAGCGACAACAAATAGGGTGCTGCTGGCCGACCCTGCGTTCGGGAATCTAACAATAGCTGTAGATAAATTTATAGATGGCTGGATCGAATACCGTGATATAGGGCGGGTAGGTTTTGTCGTGACCAAAGAGGGCAGCTTGGCACCCCCGGGCCGATTGTTAGCCCGCCCAGCGGAATTTGTTTTCTTAAAATGATCAGTACGAGCACTATGGGAGTCGAAATGCGAATGAGAAAGATCTTTTTTTGGATTTCCTTCGTGTCAGCACTAACTCTATTAACGACCGCGACGCAGACAGAGGCCGCAAGCGTCGGGGAACTTGAGCGCAAGCTGCAAGAACGCGACAGAGTTATACTGGAGCTCTTAGAGAGGGTCGAAGCCCTTGAACGAAGGGTTGGTGTCCAACAACCGACCTCAAGCACTACCGATTTGTCCCCCGCCGACAAAAATATTGTCAAGGACTCTGACCAAGCTCCAGGCAAAGTTGTGGTTGAAGAAGGAGCGGAGGAGCGCGCCCTCGAAAGGTCATTGACGCGAGAAGGGGCCCTGCTCCTTACGCCAGGCCTTCTGGAAGTTGAGACGAGGGTCTCCTACATCCGGCAAGAAGATAGCGCACCAGTCTTTGTTACTTCTGGCGACGATGTTTTTGTCGGTGAAACGGAATTGAATACCGATAATTGGATAGCCGACCTTCAGTTGCGTCTAGGATTACCCTGGGAGTCACAAATGGAGATCGGGGTTCCATATCGATGGCGTCGGGTCGAGCCAGTAAGAACTGTCAATTTTACGCCAGTCGACAGTTCGAGTGATTCAGGCTCTGGCCTGGGAGATTTACGCATCGGATTTGCAAAGACACTGGCTAGGGAGGAATTGTGGGGCCCTGATCTTGTCGGACGAATCACTTGGGATACGGACACAGGGAAAGACAGTGACAATGGGATTCCTCTTGGAGGAGGTTATAACGAACTCCGGGGGTCGATGACGGCAATAAAAAGGCAGGATCCAGTAGCTTTTGTGGGAGAATTATCTTACGAGCACACCTTCGAGGACAATGATATACAACCCGGTTCAATCTTGTCTTCTCTCCTCGGGGGCAACATTGCGTTGAGCCCTGAAACCGCGTTGAGCTTATTTTTTGTTGCTGCTTACCAGGACGAAACCGAAATAAACGGGAAAAAGGTTGATGGAAGTGACCGGACAATCGGCACGTTTCAGTTGGGTGGATCCACGTTGCTGGCAAAAGGTACCCTGTTGAGCCTCTCCGGCGGAATGGGGCTGACTGATGATGCCGATGATTTTTCAATCTCGTTTTCACTCACAAAGCAATTTAATACACCATTTTTCTGATTAATGTGCACAATGAAACTCTTTCGGCAGCTTAATCAATATGACCATATGAAGTTGCCTCTCGTACTGCACAATGACAATTATGGTCCTTTTAAAATCAGCCTTTAATGCGGCCTGACACCCTCCGACTGACACACTGCCCTATGTGAACCAGGGGCGTGGCTATGAGACGTTCTGAACGAATTATTTATGTGCTTAGAATAGATTTACTCTTTCACGGGATGTCTTCATCCCGGAGAAATGCAGTTATGTTTTTTAAAATTTCATGAGACTGCTCTTCTATTACCAAATGCCCGGCATCAGGAATTACCTGTAATATAGAGGATGGGATCATGTCATGTAATACCTGTCCCTTCTCTAGCGGAATCCATGTGTCTTCGCGCCCCCAAAGAATCAAAACCGGCTTGGCAATTTGAGAGTATAACGGCTGCACCTCATCGGTATAATCAGAAGACGCCTGTGCAATTTGTCTGTAAAAAGCGGCCTTGCCATCCACTCCTGTCCACGGTTGGACAATCGTATTCATTGTCTCTTCATCTAATAGTTTGTGGGCAGCTGTTTTGATGTATGCGCGTACAATCGCCTCGTGTATGTAGTCCGGAACTCCAGCAAAAGCTGTCTCGTGTGTTTTAACGTGCTGGAAGAATGGTGACCCCCAAGGCGAAATAGCCACCGGATCAATAAGAACGAGCTTGGCGAAATCCCTCCCATTAATCAGATGTGTCCGAAGAACCGTTGTGCCGCCGAAATCATGACCGATAATGCTGGGACTTTCAAGCTCCCAATGGTTAAGGAGTTGATCCAATAATTGATTCTGAATACCCAACGAAACATCGCCAGGCGATTTGTCTGATTGGCCATAGCCGATCAGATCATAGTAATAAACGGTAAAGCCTTGACTTAATCCTTCTATAAGGTGTCGCAGGTTAAAAGAAGACCAAGGTGTGCCATGAACCAGAACGACTGGAGGCCCTGCACCATTCACCCCAAATCTTACGGTGCGTCCATCAAACTTAAAAACATCATTGAGCTTCCATACAGTCATAATTTTTCACTAAAATATAGTCCTGAAAACCGTTTCAAAGGTGTGCAATAGGAGACAATCATTCAAACAGTGTGAGGTCCAAGATTCTAAAACGGATCTAATTCCTACTGTGGGACAATTTTTTAAATCAGACGCTGAAGTAAAAGGTCGCACCTTTCCCAGGAGATCCCTTTGCCCATATTTCTCCTCCATGACGATGTATGATGCGCTCCACAGTGGCTAAACCGATACCAAAGCCAGGGGCTGCATCTGCTCCGCGTAGCCGCTGGAATGGTGCAAACAGGTTTTGGACCTCCTCCATGGAAAACCCGGTGCCATTATCACGAATAAAATAGATCTTCTTGCCATTACATTCATCCATACTAAAAGCAATGACAGCTTCATTTTGTTCCGCAGTGAACTTCCACGCATTGCCAAGAAGATTTTCTATAACAGTTTTAAAAAGGGCCATGTCAACGTTGGCGGTAATGTTGTCCGCGACCTGGAATGTAATCTTGCGACCGGGATCAGAAAATCTTAAGTCTGCAATGACCATGTTCGCCATATCTGAAAGATTGACTTTTACCAGTTTCGGCTCGGTGTGTGTAAGGTGAGAAAAGTCCAACAATGCCTCTATAAGTTGGCTCATGTTGAAGGTGCTGGTAGTGATCTTCTTGAGATAATCTAAGGACTGTTGATCAAGCTTGTCGCCTAAGAGCTGTTCTAGGATTTCGCAGTAACCGTTGATGACGGTCAATGGTGTGCGTAAATCGTGGGCAAGCATGTAGTTGAAAGCCTCGAGTTCTCCATTTAAATCCTCCAGTTTCTTGGTCCGAGTTTCCAACTCGGTATTTAAACGTTCAATTTCCATTTGCTTTTGTTTGCGAGCCGTAATGTCATGCACCATACCAATAGAGCGGATTATTTTGCCGGTTTCATCTCTAATGTGATTACATTTTTCGTGAACATAAAGCGTTTCTCCGGACCCCTTCTGCAGGATGCGATGTTCAATTTCATAAAAGTTTCTACCCTGTTTAATTGAGCTGATGTATGCCTCGTTTACTGCATCGCGGTCTTCTGGGTGCACTGCCTCTAAAAACGCCTCGTAAGAAGCATCGAATTCGTTTGGCTGAAAACCAAATATTCGATAGGTTTCATCCGACCAAATGAGACTGTTGTCGGCAAGGGTGAGCTCCCAACTGCCAAGATTGGCAATTTCCTGTGTACGTTTCAGCCTTTCTTCAATCAGTTTACTTTTCGTTACGTCTCGTCCATAGAAATTGACATAACCTCGATCAACGATTGCAACCATTGCAAAAGAAAATTCCCGCTCCCCACAACGGACCTCAAGATCCTGATCGTGACCATGCTCCAGCGATTTGGATAGTTTTTTTAGAACGAAATCCGGTACGGTCCTACCGACAACACATTGCCATTGAGTCAGAAGGTCTGTTGAAGCACGATTGGCATACAAAAGAATGCCGCCCTCGTCAACACGTAAAACAGGACACGGATTTTCTTCAGGGAACAATGCAATGTTGCTGACTATCTCTTGCATTTTGTCAGACATATCAGTCTCTCCACTTTATAACATTACATATTCATAAAAAATAACTGGCCCTAGATGAGCCATCCGTACTCTAGAGAAGACTTGTCAGCGATTCTCATTCACCAGGCAAACGACACACTCTCCATCGTGAGCCAGCGGTGTGGTGGTTAAATAATATTAGGTTTCGTTTTTGTGAAAAACATCAAAGAAGACCACACTGTTATCGTCTATCTCATCACATTTTTCACAACGGTCTTCTAGTTTCTTGCTTGCTTTGTGACAGATGGCACACCACTCATAAATTAACCGATAATCACCTCGACCAACATATTTCTTGAAACGGCTATGATGAGTGCCACGCATTCGGCCATCAGCATCATCTGGGCTATGAAGCAGACGTTCAATAACTTTGTTGATTCGCACAAAGCCAGTGGGGTCTTGTTTTTGAATTTTGTTTAGTTTGTTTTGGAAACAAATCGTTGGATGGTAGGAAAAGGGTGTCATTAAAATCAGCCTCCTAAATTCTCATTCACCAAGCAATTGACACACTCTGCAATTTACAGGAATTGACCCTCAAGGTCAAAAATCATGGTGTCTCAGAAGTTATGTCAGCAACCTTGATGGTGATTAAATCGCCCGACGTATAAAATTTTCACAACCTCTGACAAATTAAAATGGCCACCTTGTAGCGGGTGGCCATGTGTGAATTTTCATAAATCGATAAGAAGCCCTATATAACTTCCCTACGTTCTACGCCGTCATAAGTACAATCATTCTTCGGGTCTCTTAGCCGGTCTTTGCCAACGACAACCCAACCGTCAGACCGCTTGAAGCGAGTAACCTCACCGTGTGCAAGGAAAACCCTGAGTGCCGTCTTGGCCATTCGACAGGAGGTCCCCTCTTTTAGTTCGACAAGGATTAGTTCTCTTTTAGCCATTATGTTAATCCAGACATGAAATGATTTTGCCATCCCGTAACAGGGTAAACATCATATGAAAAGTTTGCGTTTACTGTAAACATTAAAGTGCTTTACTTATCAATAACATCTGTTCAGAGGAACTTACAGCTCTTTCGATGTCAAAATGTGCCTCATGGATTGGCTTGCATCGTTTTTCAAAACTGGATTCAAAAGTCCTCTTATAATTCGTTGTTGTCGAGTTTGATTGACCATATTAACGTAGGTACAAGAGCGATCGGGATACTGAAAAATTCATGTAAAAACTGTTGATTACCGAAACCGATATTCTCCTCTGCTTGTCGTTAACACCTTCTTCTCGTTTGTTTTTTACGCCGTCTGCAGACGGTCTCATTTTATTCTGAAATTTTTTCCGGAAATCCCTTGACAATCCTGAGAGGCTGATTATATTTAGGCCTTCTTTTGGCACTCGTACTCTTCGAGTGCTAATTGGTCGAACCCGCAAGTTATCTCGAGGGATATGAGAAACTTTACATTCAATATTGTCAGGAAAGGAGAACAAAATCATGAACATCAGACCCCTGCATGACCGGATCATTGTTGAGCGCCTCGAAGAGGAAACCACGACAGCAGCCGGCATCATCATTCCCGACTCCGCCAAGGAGAAGCCCCAGCAGGGCATCGTCAAGGCCGTAGGCAAGGGCAAGGTGACCGAAGAAGGCAAAGTGATGCCTCTTGACGTCAAGGTTGGCGACAAGGTGCTGTTCGGCAAGTATTCCGGCACCGACATCAAGCTCGATGGCAAGGAATACCTGATGATGCGCGAGGACGACGTCCTCGGTGTCGT
>Ga0102946_1000305_pt1 | contig 17043 bp, 12 predicted proteins | sample SalPon2A_A_D1_MG_FD_78209 | JGI IMG/M metagenome (GOLD analysis project Ga0102946, IMG submission 78209) | Soil microbial communities from South San Francisco under conditions of wetland restoration - Salt Pond MetaG R2A_A_D1_MG | ecosystem: Environmental > Terrestrial > Soil > Wetlands | place... | reverse complement strand
CTCGCCGGCAACATCAAGCGCGGTGGCCTGGTCGAAAAAGCCTTCGGCCTCACGCTGCGCGAGCTAATCGAAGACTGGGGCGGCGGCACGGCCAGCGGCCGGCCTGTCAAAGCCGTACAGGTCGGTGGGCCGTTGGGTGCGTATATCCCGGCTTCGCAACTCGACACGCCGATGGATTACGAGGCATTTAGCGAGATCGGGGCCATGATCGGTCATGGCGGCATCGTCGTGTTCGATGACACCGCCGACATGGCGCAGCAGGCACGCTTTGCGATGGAGTTCTGTGCGTTCGAGTCCTGCGGCAAGTGCACGCCCTGTCGAATCGGCGCTGTGCGTGGCGTTGAGGTCATCGACCGCATGATTGCGAACGAAAAAAGGGAAGAAAACTACGAATTGCTGGTCGAACTCTGTGACACCATGGAAAATGCGTCATTATGTGCAATGGGCGGAATGACCCCCTATCCCGTCCAGAGTGTTTTAAAATACTTTCCTGAGGACTTTGCCGCCTCAGAAGGAGTTGGCAAGTGAACAAGGTGCGACAAGCCGATTTGGGCACGCCTGAGCCTCAAAGCTTTGACACCGTCAAGGTCGAGATCGACGGTCTCCCAACGACGGTCAAGGCCGGCAGCAGTATCCTGCGTGCGGCGCGCGAATCCGGCGTGGATATTCCGAAGCTGTGCGCAACGGACAACCTGAAGCCGTTTGGCTCCTGCCGCATGTGCCTGGTGGAGATCGAGGGCCGCAAAGGCTACCCCGCCTCCTGCACGACACCGGTCGAACCAGGCATGAAGATCAAAACGCAGACCAACGCGCTGGCGGATTTACGGCGCAACGTCATGGAGTTGTACATCTCCGACCATCCGCTGGACTGCCTCACCTGTTCGGCAAACGGTGACTGCGAACTGCAGGACGTCGCAGGACAAGTCGGGCTGCGCGATGTGCGCTATGGTTTCGATGGCGAGAATCATCTCGATGCGCCCACCGACAGCAGCAACCCGTATTTTTCCTTCGATGCCAGCAAGTGCATCGTTTGCTCACGTTGCGTGCGCGCCTGCGATGAAGTCCAGGGCACCTTCGCGCTGACCATCGAAGGCCGCGGCTTTGAGTCGAAAGTATCCGCCGGCATTAGCGAAGACTTTCTCGACTCCGAATGCGTTTCCTGCGGTGCCTGCGTACAGGCCTGCCCGACCGCAACGTTGATGGAAAAGAGCATCATTGATCATGGCCAGCCGGATCACAGCGTCAAGACAACGTGTGCCTATTGTGGTGTTGGCTGCTCGTTTGTGGCCGAAATGAAAGGCGACCAGGTGGTGCGCATGACGCCCGACAATGATGGCCAGGCAAATCATGGCCACAGCTGCGTAAAGGGACGCTTTGCGTGGGGTTACTCCACTCACCCCGATCGCGTGCTGCACCCGATGATTCGTGACAGCATTGATGAGCCGTGGAAGAAGGTCAGCTGGGACGAAGCCATCAGCTACGCAGCCAGCCGGTTCAAGGCCATTCAGGAACAATACGGTCGCAAATCCATCGGCGGCATCACCTCCTCACGCTGCACCAACGAAGAAGTGTATGCCGTACAAAAATTTGTGCGTGCCGGCATGCGCAACAATAACGTGGACACCTGCGCACGCGTCTGTCATTCACCAACCGGTTACGGCCTGAAACAAACGCTGGGCACGTCGGCTGGCACGCAGCCGTTCGACAGCGTAATGGATGCCGATGTGATTGTCGTGATCGGCGCCAACCCGACCGTGGCGCATCCTGTATTTGCCTCGCAGATGAAACGGCGCCTGCAACAGGGTGCGAAACTGATTGTCATGGATCCACGCAAGACCGGGCTGGTCAAGTCGGCGCGCATCAAGGCGGACTATCACCTGCCGTTGCTGCCGGGCACCAACGTGCCAATGGTCAATGCCTTTGCGCACGTCATCGTCGAAGAGGGCCTGCTCGCAGAGGAGTACATTCAGGAACGTTGCGACCTCGAGTCGTTCGAAGCGTGGAAGACCATGATCCTGCAGCCAGAAAACTCACCGGAGGCGGTTGAAAAAATCTCCGGTGTTCCCGCCGAGGACATTCGCGCTGCAGCTCGCCTCTATGGGAGTGCCGAAAACGGGGCTATCTATTACGGACTCGGCGTCACCGAGCACAGCCAGGGATCGACCATGGTGATGGGCATGGCCAATCTCGCGATGGCAACCGGCAACATCGGCCGCTCCGGTGTCGGCGTCAACCCCCTTCGTGGCCAGAATAATGTCCAGGGCTCCTGCGACATGGGCTCCTTCCCGCACGAGCTGCCAGGCTACCGGCCGGTCTCGGATGACGCGGTACGTGGCAGTTTCGAAAATCACTGGGGTGTCGATCTTGACCCGGAACCGGGCTATCGCATTCCGAACATGTTCGATGCCGCCTGCGCCGGCACCTACAAAGGTATGTACATCCAGGGCGAAGACCTTGCGCAATCCGACCCGAACACGCATCACGTGGAAGCGGCACTCAGTGCCATGGAATGCATCGTCGTGCAGGATCTGTTTCTGAATGAGACGGCCAAGTTTGCCCACGTCTTTCTGCCCGGCACCTCATTCCTCGAGAAAGACGGCACATTTATCAACGCCGAGCGGCGCATCAATCGTGTGCGCCCGGTCATGCAACCGCGGCAAGGCAAGGACGAGTGGATGGTTACGCAAGAGCTCGCCAACGCCATGGGCTATCCCATGAATTACAGCAGTGCTGCCGAGATTATGGACGAAATCGCCAAATTGACGCCGGACTTCAACGGCGTGAGTTTCGAGTTCCTGGATCGTGTGGGCAGCGTGCAATGGCCCTGCAACGCGGACGCGCCGATGGGCACACCCATTATGCACATCGACAACTTTGTACGCGGCAAGGGTTTGTTCGTCGAAACGGACTATGTGCCAACTGAAGAGCGCACCAACCGCAAGTTCCCGTTGTTGCTGACGACCGGGCGTATCCTGTCGCAGTACAACGTGGGTGCGCAGACGCGGCGCACCGACAACATGGTCTGGTATAACGCCGACCTGCTCGAAATTCATCCGAGTGATGCAGAAGTGCGCGGCATCACGGAAGGCTCGCTGGTGTCGTTGTCGTCACGTAAAGGCGAGATAGCGCTGGTAGCGACCATTACGGAACGCGTGCAGCCGGGCGTGGTGTACACGACTTTCCACAACCCGGAAACCGGCGCCAATGTCGTCACCACCGAACACAGCGACTGGGCAACCGATTGCCCGGAATACAAAGTGACCGCCGTGCAGGTGGCGCCAGCCCAGCATCGCACTGAGTGGCAACAGGAGTTTGAGGAAAACGCCAGACGTCAGGCGCAATTCCTTGAAACTGCCGAGTAAGGCGGCGCACCAGCAGTCCAGATATTTGTCGGCGGAATGGCTCGCTTAGCTGCGCTTTATTTCCGCCGACAAATATCTGGACTGCTGGCGCTCTAGCCTCCAGCCAGACACACTGTTTCGAAACAGCAAGGATCTACTATGAGAGCGTTTTTTGCGATTGCCTGTCTAACTTTTCTGAGTGTTGCGCACGCCGACAACAGCATTGATGCCAAAGTTGAGGCTGCGCTCGCGGATGAGGCTCGGCCTGCCGAGGACGTTGTGCGCGACGACAACCGTATGCCGCTTGAGACGCTGAATTTCTTTGGGCTCAAGGACGACATGCGGGTGATTGAGCTGCTGCCGGGTGGCGGCTGGTACACGCGGGTGCTGGCGCCGGTTCTTGCCGATAACGGCAAACTTTATGTGGCCCTGCGTACCGACAATGTAAGTGAAGGAGTGCTTACGGAACCAGGTTTTGAAAAAGTTGAGGTGCTGGAAACCTCGGCCAATGCTCACCGTCCCGCGGGCAGCCGTTACTACACCGTGGACGAATTCGAGTTCAGTATTTCCGATGTAGACCTGGTTTTGACGTTTCGCAACCTGCATAGTTTCGACGCTGCTGACCGCGAAAGCATTAACCGCCAGGTGTTCGCGGCATTAAAGTCGGGCGGCCTGTATGGCGTCGTCGACCATACTGCGCGACACATGGAAAAGTCGAACCATGAAAACCGTCGTCGGCTCGATCCGGTGATGATCATCAAGGAACTACTGGATATCGGCTTTGAATTCGTTGACTACAGCGACCTGCACTACCGCGCCGACGACAAACTCGAGTACGAAGTCGGACGACGTTCGGTCTCCGGCAATACAGATCGCTTTACGCTTCTGTTCCGCAAGCCATAGGCAGTTGCAAGGCCGTTCATGGTCGATCTTTTGGCGCGCGCAGTAACCAGTTCGCCACCCGCTCGCGCAGGAAAATGTCGAAGATGTAAAAGCCAATTCCCAACGCGATGATGCCGACGGGCGGCTTGAACGAGATAACCGGCAAAAACCAGATAAACGCATGAATCATGTTCGCGATCGAATCGATTGCAAAGCGGATAAAGAAGTCGAAGACCTGGTCGGTCAGGAAATCGATAACGCCCTCTGCTTCCAGCAACTCACCGATGATCGTGCGAACCTCGAGGTACAAGAAGGTGCTTGCATAGCCGACGGCATACAGGCCACCACCGTGGGTCAACCATATTTTCGCCAACCAATGCCGATACCAGGGAAGATTTCTCTTTTTCAGGTCGGTCAGTTCTTGTGCGCGTGAATCCTTCATTCCTGGTGTCAACTTAACATCAGTGCGGCATGGTAGTAGACTTAGACCGATTCTAAAAAAAACCAGCTGCTGCAAAGCGGCAATTATCAAAAGAGAGAAAATCAAGATGTTGATCAATACCAAGACACTGAAATCACTTTCAGTTGCCGCCACACTCGGGTGCCTGATTGCGGCGCCGACTATGGCTCTGGAAGTACTGACAGAGGAAGACTTCAAGAAAAGAATCATCGTTGAGGACATGCTGGTCCGGGTGGCAGACAATGCAATTTTCCTGCTGGACACATCGTCTTCGATGAACGACGAGTTCCGGGACACCGGTATGTCCAAGCTCCAGATCGCAAATGCCCAGTTCAAGAAGCGCAACGCGTATTTCCCGGAGATTGGTCACAAGTTTGCGATCTACGAGTACACCCCGTGGAAGGAAATCTATCCCCTGCAGACATATGATCGCGACGGGGTTGCTGCGGCCCTGGAAAACGTCAGGGATGAGGGTAGCGGCCCGACACCGCTGGCTACCGGTGCTGGAAATGCCATTGAGCTCGTCGAGGGTCTGACTGGCAGGACCGTGGTTTTCCTGTTTTACGACGGTGAATTTACGGGCCCGAATCCGGACCCGAACCTCTGGAAGCTGGTGAAGGAAAATGATGTCTGCCTGCTGATGATCAGCGGCGCAGACGAGGAAGAGAATGAATTGCTTGATGCAAATGTTTCTCGTTTGAACGCCTGCTCTCGCGTAATTCCGTACGATGCCTTTATCGATCGGCCTGAGTACACGACACACGCGCTGTTCGATGTTCGCGCCACCGAGGAAGTCGTCACCGACATCGAGACCCGTATTTCCGGCGTCAGGGTCGAGAATATTGTTTTCGGTTTCGACAAGACTGAGCTCACGGCGGATGACAAAGCTGAACTGGATGCGCTGGGTGCGTTCATGAAGACCAAGCCAGCAGCGTATGCCGTTCTCTCGGGCTACACGGACAATGTCGGCATCGAGGACTACAACGAACACCTGTCGCAAATGCGTACCGAGCAGGTCGCCGCATACCTGAGCGAAGAACACGGTATTGATGCGTCCCGGATGGTGCTGCACTGGCATGGCTCGGACAATCCGATCGCCGACAACAGCACCGACGAAGGTCGAGCTCAGAACCGGCGTGTCGAAGTCGCTGTCGGCGGGCTGTAGTTTTTTCCTGTAGTTGTAGTATTTTCTTTTAGTTATTGACCTCGCCGACGGTTCGCCGTCGGCGAGGCATCAGGTGAAAAATGAGTGGGACTTCCGTCCTGAAAAACCTTGGCATCGCCATTGGCGCGGTGTTGCTTATTTTTGTGCTCTTTCTGTGGTTCTGGGACTTTAGCCGCTACAAATCGGACGTCGAAGCCACCGTCAGCGACATGACGGGGCGGGAGTTTCGCATTAACGGCGATTTTGATGTCGAGGTCCTGCCCTCTCCCTCTGTATTGATCGACGGCGCGACGCTGGCGAATGCAGACTGGAGCGAGCCGTCCGCGATGGTCGAGGTCGGGCATGCCTATGTCCGTGTGGGACTCTGGTCTCTTTTGTTCCGCCCCATTGTTGTCCATGAACTGGAGGTTTCGGACGTCACTGTTGTCCTGGAGGCCAGGGAAGACGGCACGGGTAACTGGCAGATGGGAGCGCCTGCTGAAAAGCACGTAGAGGAAACCGAGGAGAATGAAGGTGACGGTGAATCGCCAATCGACCTGCGCTCGGCAAACGTCTCGAACATCAACCTCGTCTACAGACAACAGGAGTCCGAGGTCACCGAGGTCGCGATCGACTCCTTCACGGTCGAGACTGATGCAGATGCTCGCAGGCAGTTTGACGGATCCGCGCAACTGTCGGGTACTCCCGTCGGTCTCAATGGCTTTGTCACCGGTAGCCACACCGAACTCGAAGCAAATTATGGCGATGTCCGGTTCGCTGCAAGCGCCGACCGCCCTGACCAGTCCCTGGACTTCACGGCCTCGCTCGGGTCGCTGGCGAGCGTCGGCGAACTCATCGACGTTGAGAACCTGCCCGCCGAAGACCTGGATGTTGAAGGCAACCTGCGGCTGCGGGACGGCGGCCTGGTCATTTCCGGGATGGTCGCATCAATACCCGGCATGCGCCTCACTTTGGATGGCACGCTAGGCGGCGCTGACGGCGCGGCCGCGCTCAAGTTTGGTAGTGAAGGCGAAAGCCTGTCCGTCTTCGGTGCCGATTTCCCTGAAATACCGTTTTCCGCCAGTAGCGACGTTAACGTCGTCGGCGACAGCATTGCGTTGTCACCGATCACTGTTGCTTTCGGTGATAGCGAGCTCCGCGGCAACTTCGAAATGGACCGCGGCGATGCGCCGGTTCTAAGAGCAGACGTCACCTCCGAATTGCTTGATTTGCGCCCTTTTGCGTCTGAAGAAGAACCCGAGGAAGAGACGGCAGAACCGGAAGAGGATGAAACCGCCGGGGACGCCTACGTTTTTGGTGAGGACCCCTTGCCACTGGACACGCTACGGGCGATGGATGCGGAGATCAGCGTCACCATCGGACAAATTCTGATGGCATCCTCAAAATTGGACGACCTTGAAACGACCGTAACCGTCAAGGACGGTGTTTTGAACGTCGAGAACCGCTTCAACGGCGATGCTGGCGGCGATTATTTCACGAGCCTGCAGTTGGCCGCATCCAGCGGCGAGACCGCGGAACTTGAGTTGAAGTCAGACATTAACGATCTGAAACTCGGGGTAATGTCCGGCCCGGATATTGCCAGGGATGAAATTCCGTCGACGAATGTCACGCTTGACCTCAAGGGTATGGGCAACTCGCCCCGCGCGCTGGCAGCATCGGTCGATGGCAAGATCCTTATGACTTCAGGCGCCGGCCTGGTGAAAAATGACCTGATCGACAAATTCTCCGGCGACATCATTGCGGAACTCTTCAGTGCGTTGAACCCCTTCGCAAAAGAAGAGGAGTTCACCAATTGGGAATGCAGCGTCTTCGGGCTCGATTTTGAGTCCGGCGTTGGCGAAATCACGGGCTTTCTTTTGCAGAGCGAGAAACTCACGGTGGTTGGTGGAGGTGAGATTGATCTCAATACCGAAGAACTCAATATCGAGTTCAATACGAAGCCACGTCAGGGCGTCGGCGTCAGTGCTGACATGTTCGTGACGCCGTTCGTCAAGCTTTCCGGCACACTCTCCAGCCCCTCTGTGGGCCTCAACCAGAAAGGACTGCTATTGAGCGGTGGCGCCGCCGTTCTGACCGGTGGCATGTCGTTCCTTTACCAGGGGCTCGTGGATCGCGCAACGGCGGAAGGTAGCCAGTGCGAGCAGGCCCTGGAGAGTGCATTGGCGCCAGCCGAGTAGGTTCCAGCCTGGACGGGCTTTACGCGGCGGGTTATCGCTGCGAACCGGCCAAATACCTGGCGTCCACGTCGTTTACCGTCTTCGGCAAAAGACCCGGAGGCCGTCTCAAACACCCCGCTCTGCAACAAATTGTTACAAATCAGGCAATTAGCTCACGGCATAATTAGCGTTTGGGGTATTGCGAGAATCAGCCATGAGTGACCAGGCGCTAACCACGGACTCGTCGGTGAGCGACGTACTGTCGTATTTCGTCTCGATACTCGGACCCGAGAAAAAATACTATGCCCTCGCACTGGCTTACGGAATAGGCATCAGTGCACTTTCGCTGGCCCTGCCGGTATCCGTGCAGATGCTCGTGAACACGATTGCAAACACCGGCTTGACGACGCCGCTCGTCGTGCTGACCGTCACGCTGTTTGTGCTGTTGCTTGCTGCTGGCCTGCTGAACGCATTGCGCATCCACCTGATGGACCTCTTCAGCCGACGCTTCTATGCACGTATGGTCTCAGAAATCGCCATGCGCTCGGTGTTTGCCCTGAATCCGTTCTTCCAGGACTATAACAAGGGCACCTTGTTTAACCGTTATTTTGACATCGTGATCGTGCAGAAGACCCTGCCGGAACTGCTGGTCGGCGGCTTCACGATTGTCTTGCAGGTGGCCTTCGGCCTGCTTCTCGTCTCGCTGTACCACCCGCTATTCCTTGCGTTTATGGTTGCCGTCGTTCTGCTCATCTGGGTTGTCTGGCTGGTGTGGGGCGGGCGTGCAATTCGCAGTGCAATGCAGGTCTCGCACAAAAAGCATGCCGCCGCCGCATGGCTTGAGGGCCTCGGTGGCTCGAACGGGTTCTTCAAGTCCGAGCGCCATATCGCCGAAGCGCTGCAACGCACGGACGACGTGACTGCCGAATATATCGATCGGCACGAGAAACATTTCCGCCATCATTTCGCGCAGACATTGTGCTTCCTGGTGTTGTACGCAGCAGCAAGCGCAGGACTGCTGGGTGTCGGCGGTTGGTTGGTGATCGCAGGTCAGCTGTCGCTGGGACAGCTGGTCGCCGCCGAGCTCGTGCTCTCAGTTGCATTCGTGGGACTGTCACAGCTTGGCACCTATCTGGCCAAGTTTTATGAGCTCTGTGCGGCGCTCGACGAACTGTCGCTATTCTATCGTATTGAGCAGGAGGACCCCGTCACCAGCACCGAAACCTTTGATGGTGATTCGTCCATCCGTTTCGTCAGCGCGCGCGGCGATGCGCGCGGCCGGTCTGCAACGATCAATTTTGCGATTCCAAGTGGCGCACGCATCCTGAGTACTGCGGAAACCCACGGCATCCAGCGTGAGGTAACCAATTTTCTGAAGCGGCATGTCCGGCCCGCCACGGGCTACGTGGCACTGGGTGGCCAGGACATCATGGGCATTCCGGCACATGCATTGCGGCAGCACATCATCGTTCTGGATCGGCCAAACGCGATCGAAATGACGATACGCGAATACCTGCAATTGAGCGGCGAAGAAGCGTCCGCAAACCGGATTCTCGAGACCTTGCGGGTCGTCGGCCTGGAAACGGCAATTACGCAGCTTGAAGACGGCCTCGATACGCGCGTTGCGGCAACCGGCTGGCCTTTGACGATTACCGAGACGATGCAGCTCAAGCTGGCCGCAGCGATCATCGCCAAGCCGCGCGTCCTAGTCCTCGGCCAGCTCTTCGACACGATGACCGGCGCGTCTTTACGCCGCTCGCTGGATGCGTTGCAAGCCGGCGCTGAAACTACCGTTATCTATTTCTCCAGTCGCCAGCGCGAAATCGGCTTCGATCTGTACCTGCATCTCGGTTATGACGAGCAACGCCTGTTCAGCAACTTCGAAGACATGTGTGAGTACGCGGCGAGTGAGCCCTGCGGGACAGGCGGCGTGGATCTGCCAGACGACGATCTCGCACCGGCAACCTAGGCAGGCAACTCGTGGCTCATCCGGACACTCACAACCAGTACTTCAAGACGCTTGCTGCGCAGAAAACGCCACGCTTGATGCGCGTTGTCGGCTGGATGCTCGGGATCGCGCTGCTCAGCGCAGTCGCATTCCTCGTGTTCGTACCCTGGGTGCAGACGACGGCCGGTTTCGGCAGTGTAACTGCGCTGAATCCGAACGATCGCCTCCAGGAAATCAATGCGTTGGTCCCGGGTCGTATCCAGGAATGGTATGCGCGCGACGGCAGCCACGTAGCGGTCGGGGATCCGATCGTACGTATTGTCGACGTCGATCCACAACTACTGGACCGACTGCGAGCAGAACGCGGCCAGGTGGTTGCCAAGCTTGACGCGGCAGAGACAGCCCGCAATACGGCTGAAATCGATCTGCAGCGCATGAGTGACCTGTTCAACGAAGGACTCGCATCACGTCGCGAATTCGAGCAATCGCAAATTCGCGTCGAAGAGCTCAGCGCACGCGTTGCCGAAGCCGCAGCGGAACTCACACGCGTCGATGTCAATCTGTCACGGCAATCGGTACAGATCGTGCGCGCGCCACGTGATGGCGTGATCTTGCGGGTCTTTGCTGGCGATGCAGCAACTTTCGTCCGCGCCGGCGATGTCGTCGCGACTTTCGTTCCGGACAATGTGGATCGTGCGGTAGCCCTGTACGTGGACGGGCGGGATGTCGCGCTCGTCCGCGAAGGCGCCGATGTCCGGCTCCAGTTTGAAGGCTGGCCCGCCGTGCAATTCAGCGGCTGGCCGTCCGTCGCCGTCGGCACGTTCAGGGGCAAGGTTGCGGCCGTCGATCCATCCGCGCAAGAGAGCGGCCGGTTTCGCGTGCTGGTCGTGGAGGATCCGGAAGCGCCCATAGCGTGGCCGGATCAGCGTTTTGTGCGCTTCGGTTCGAAGGCGCGCGGCTGGGTGCTGTTGGAAACCGTGCCGGTTGGCTACGAACTCTGGCGACGGCTCAACAATTTCCCCGCCGAACTCCCCAAACAAAGCCAGGAGGACCGGTCGCAATGATGTCTCTGCGCGGTTTTGCCGTATTAGTGGTCTGCAGCATGACCGCGACCGGTTTTGCGACCACATTGCCCAGCCAGCCAACGACTCCGCTGACGGAAGATGCGTTGCTGGCGTCGTCCGAAAAGCATTATCCGAGAATTCTGGAGAGCCTGGCTGCCCAACGCGCCGCTGCCGGCCGCGCAATGGCGGCAGCAGGCGCTTTCGATCTTGTCTTCTCGGCTGACGGATTCAGCCGCGTTGATGGCTTTTACGATGGCACGGCGGTCGAAGGCCAGGCGACACAGCGACTGCGACCGCTTGGCGCAAGTGTTTACGCCGGTTACAAGGTATCGGACGGCACTTTTCCTGTCTACGAAGATGAGTACTTCACCAACTCGGGCGGCACGCTTAAAGTCGGTGTCCTGTTTGCGCTCCTTCGCGACCGGGAAATTGACGAGCAGCGATTTGCAGAGCGCGACTCGGATCTCGCTTTGCGTGAGGCTGAACTCGACGTCCTGCTAACCCGCATCGGTGTGCAGGAACGGGCACTGGTCGCGTACTGGCGGTGGGTAACGGCTGGCAGAAAGTTGCGCATCTACGAGAGCCTGGCGCGACTCGCGGTCGATCGGCAAAACGGACTGGAAGAGCAGATCCGGCGCGGAGCTGTCGCGCAAATCCTGCTTACCGAGAATCTGCAGAACATCACCCGCCGACAAACGCTCGTTACAGCAGCCGGGCGCGACCTGCAGATCGCCGCGAATGCATTGTCCCTCTATTACCGGGATCAGGACGGCCGGCCGCGCGTGCCGAATGTCGAGCAGCTGCCTCCTGGGGCCGCGATCAATGAAATCGCCACACTCGCGGCCCCGCAAGCTGTGCCCGTATCCGATGCGATGGCGCGGCGCCCGGAACTGGCAATGCTCAAGACCGCGATCGAACGTGAGCAGAATCGCATTGCACTGGCTGAGAACGACCTGAAGCCCCGGCTGGACTTTGGCGTTGAAGTGCAGCATGGACTTGGCAGTATTGCCGAAGGCGGCCCTTCGCGCGATTCGACGGATACGATCGTCGGGTTCACCTTTTCCGTGCCGTTACAGTTGAATGCAGCTCGTGGCGAAATTGAGCAATCGCGTGCCGCGCTGACGGCCAGGCAATATGAACAGCAACTACGCGAAGAGCAGGTCGAACTCGAGGTACGTAACCTGCTCGTTGAACTCAATGTTTCGCGCGAACTGTTGTTGCTGGCCGCCCAGGACGTGCAGCAGTCCGAAATTGTGCGGGCCTCTGAAGTACGGCGGTTCCGAAGCGGCGCCAGCGACTTTCTGCGCCTCAACATTCGGGAAGAGACTGCCGCCGATGCGCGAGTGCGGCTGATCGAGGCGGAATTCAAAACCCGGATAGCGCGCGCGAATTACGATGCCGCCACGGTCAACCTGGCACGGCTGGGAATTGATCCTGCCTTGTAAGCCGGAACCAGCGATTCTCGCTGCCAGCGAAAGACTATTCGGCTGCTGCGTCTTCTGCCACTGGCGTGGCGTCTTCATCAGACTTGTCGAGCTTCGTGAACTTGGAACCTTCGAGCGTCAGGTTGTACATCAGGCCTTTTGACCCGAAGATAAAGCCGACCACGGGATCCTTGATATTGTTGGTATCGATGGTCTTGCCGATACCGAGGTCGATCAGGGCCACCGAACCGTCAACGCCGGCTTTCCAGCCGCTGGAGTAACGAAACTTGTCGAGCGCGTCTTCTGTCATGAAAGCGATCACGACAGACTTGGCCTGCGCGCCAGCCTGCAAACCGAACGACCCGGCCGTGGTGCGGTAATAGTCTTCAACCGCACCGTTGACCATCAGCGCACCCTCACCGGTCTCAGCACCAAAACCCAGTCCGACTTTAATGACGCGCGGAAACACCAGGTAGCCAGCTGCCGTTTCCAGGAAGACGTCAGCACCGTTCACTTCCTCCTGGAACAACTTGGTGGCCTCGGCAACCTCACGATTGATCTTGTTTGCCGACCATGCCATTGCGACGCCAGAAACCAGCAAAGAGCCGGCCAGGGTCACCAACAGTGATAATTTGCGCTTGTTCATCATAAACCTCTCGTTCTTTTTTGAGAATGATACTGCATCGTGATGGCTGAGCCTAACGTTCGCCGTATGAACCAATTCTGAACAAGCGCTCTAATTAGAGCGTTGCGCAGGCGGCATCAGGCTCACGGGGATGGGTGCCCGACGCCGGTTTGGTAGCGGCGGGTAATTGGCAGCCAGGTAGTCGAGAATCCGTGCTTCGACATCCGGCTGGAATTGCCACAGATTCTGGGTCGTCTGCATCCACCGGATCATATCCAGCCAGGTCTGCCGGCTTGCCCGTTGCTGGGTCACCAGGGCGTGCGAATGACAGCCGCCGCAGTGCGCGCGAACATCCTGCCAGCCTGGCGCAATGATCAAACCGGTCTGTGTATCTGTTTGCGCACACAACGGTGTAGAAGCCAGACCACAAACAACGAGCAATACAAACAGCCTCATGCGGTAACCAGGACCGCGATCCGGTGGCAGGCGTTGTTCAGGTAACCGCGCGGATTCCAGCCCGGCAGAACCATGGGTTGCGCGACACCCGCATCATCAACTGCGCGAACCCAGACCTCGTGATAGCCGGTTTGGGTGAAGGCAACACGTTGCGACCAGTGCTGCCAGGCAAGCCGGTTCACCGGCTTCTCAAGCTCTGCATCGTGCCAGGTCGCGCCGAAGTCAGTGGATGTCGCTACCTGTGCCACGCTGCGATCACCGGCCCAGGCATGTCCGCGAACCCTGAGCGGCTTCGCTTGCGTGTGCTCGATGCCGGATTTCGGCGAGGTTATCAGCGATTTCACCGGCATCGACTCGATGATGCACATATCTTTATCGGCAACGTCTGCGCCCGGGGCAACCGGTTTGCAGGGGACGCGGTAGGATTTGCCGGTCATCTTGGCGCCGTCGTGTTCGCGGTCGCGAATGCGGATGCGCTGCAGCCACTTCCCGCTGACCGATGCCGGCCAGCCGCCGCACAGCATGCGCAGCGGGAAACCGTGCAACGGCGGCAGTGGCTCGCCATTCATCGCCCAAACCAGCAGCGACTCGTCTTCGATCGCCTTGTGCACCGGCACTCCCCGGGAAATGACTTGCTTCTCCGGGTCCCCGGACAGATGGGTATCTGCGCCTTCGTACGCCACGTAGACGGCCTCCTCGGTCATACCGCATTCGCGCAGCACGTCTCGCAGCCTTATACCGGTCCACTCCGGGCAACCGACGGCACCGGTCGTCCACTGATTGCCTGTAGCAGGCGGATTGAATTCCGACCGGCCATTGCCGCCACACTCGATCTGCAGCTGCAAGGTGTGATTCTCGAAGCGCTGCTGGAGTTCTTGCAATGTGAAAGTTCCGGGACGAGCACAGGCCTCGCCATCGACCCGCAGCTCCCACGCGGCTGCATCGATACCGTCAGTCGCCGGCGGAATACCGTTGTTGCGAACGAACAAACGCGATGCAGGCGTTACGCAATCATCGAGCAGGTGGGCGGGCGTTTCGGCATTGATCGGCCGGTCGTTGAGTACTTTGAGGCCGTCCTTGCCTGGAATCGCGAACGCTTCGTCGGCCAACACGACGGGAATGATCCCCTTGGGCAGGATTGACGAAGAAAACGCGAGCAGTGCGGCATCCCGAATAAAGCGGCGCCGAGTCTGCGAGCGTCTCGTCCCGTGCGGTTTCGTCATTGCCGTGCTGCCTCCAGGTACGCGTCCAGCATCGCTTGCAGCGTAGCACGAAGCTCATCGGCCTTTTTGCGATCGAGCTCCAGCGTCTGTTCATTCATGTAGGCACGTTGTGCCAACTCGAGCTGCACGGCGTGAATGTCGTTGGCAGGATCACCATAGTGACGCGTGATGTGACCGCCCTTGAAACGGCCGTTCAGCACGGCATCGTAGGGGCTATGCTTTGCCACCGCCATCACTGCGTCGCCGAGGGTCGATGCACAACTCCGGCCGTCCCAGGTGCCAATATTCAGCACCGGTAGTTCGCCGTCGAACAGTGACGGTACCTGGCTGGGAATCGAATGCGCATCCCAGAGCAAGGCATAGCCGTGATGATCGCGCAGGGTCCTGAGGGTTTTCTCCAACTGCTCGTGGTAGGGCTGCCAATACGCGACAACCCGCGCAGTAATGTCGATCTCGATGGGGTCCAGGTAGATATCGGCGCCGGCAAAGGTCTGCTCGGGACACAAACCAGGCGTGTTCGATCCTGGATAAAGCTTGGCATCGTCGGCCGGACGATTGAGGTCGACAACGTAGCGCGAGAAATTCGCCGAAATCATCGATGCCCCGCTCTCTTTGACAAAGCCATACAGATCAGCCACATGCCAGTCCGTATCCGGTATCGCCCGCCCTGCATCGCTCATATGCTGCACGATATCCATTGGAATTTGCCAGCCATCGTGCGGCACGCTGACCAGCAGCGGCGACGTACCCTCATGCAGGTTGAATATCCTGCTCATTGATTCAGGCTTGGCAAGACTGATTCGGAGTATTTGCAGAAATGACCGGCCTTGATCAGGTCCGCAACGCGACCAATGTCTGTTGACAAGGACCGGTCTTCCTGGAATGCCGGCGAAGTTTCGCGCAGCATCGCGATGATCGACTCAATAGCCACAGAACTTTTCCTGGGCCGGTGAAACTCGACGCCTTGCGCCGCCGCCAGGAGCTCAATGGCAACAATATGCGCGACATTGTCCAGCATGTCGTGCAAACGGCGGGCCGCGAAGGTCGCCATGCTCACATGGTCTTCCTGGTTCGCCGAGGTCGGGATACTGTCAACACTCGCCGGATGTGCAAACGTCTTGTTCTCCGACGTTAATGCAGCAGCTGTGACTTGCGCCATCATGAAACCACTGTTCAGTCCGCCTTCTTTTACCAGGAATGCCGGCAAGCCGCTCAGGTGTGCATCGATCAGCAGCGCGATACGGCGCTCTGCCAAAGACCCGATCTCGGCGATTGCGAGCGCCAGGTAGTCGGCGGCCAGCGCGACAGGTTCTGCGTGGAAATTGCCACCCGACAGGACTGCATTGGAATCGGCGAAAACCAGCGGATTATCCGTAACGGCATTTGCTTCGGTCTGCAGCACTTTGCTGACGTGTCGCAGCACATCGAGGCAGGCCCCGACCACCTGCGGCTGGCAACGAATCGAGTACGGGTCCTGTACATGATCACAGGTAGTGTGAGACGCGCGGATTTCGCTGCCACGCATCAGTTGTCGCAGCACACCGGCAACCGCGATCTGGCCGCCATGCCCACGGACGTTTTGAATTCGCTTGTCGAAGGGTGTATCACTTCCCCGGACAGCGTCGGACGACATCGCGCCTGCCGAGAGTGCCGCCGCCAGCACGTTTTCGCACTTGAACGCTGCAGCCATCGCCAGCGCCGTGGAAACCTGCGTGCCATTGAGCAATGCCAGGCCCTCTTTTGGCGCCAACGCCAATGGCTCGATGCCACCTTCCTTGAGCGCGACCTGTGCCGGGACCACCGTGCCATTCACGCGTGCCTCGCCAACACCGATGAGCACACCCGCCAGGTGCGCGAGCGGTGCGAGGTCGCCAGAGGCACCCACCGAACCTTTCTCGGGGATGCACGGGTAGATGTTGTTATTGACCAGCGCGCACAGTGTTTCGATGAGTTTGAGGCGCACGCCGGAAAAACCTTCGGCCAGGGCCACGATTTTCATCGTCATGATCAGACGGACAATCTCGTCAGGCAGATTATTGCCCACGCCAACTGCATGCGAGCGCACCAGGTTTTCCTGCAGCTTTGCCAGGTCGTCATCGCTGACGCGGACCTGGGCGAGCTGCCCGAACCCCGTGTTGACACCGTAGACCTGGTCGCCGCTCGCGAGGACATCAGCAATCAGTTCCGCGGACTCTGAAACCCGTTGCTGTGCCTGTGTGCCGAGTTCGATCGTGACCGGGCTCAGCCACACCTCGCGCCACTCGGCGAGGCCAACCAACTGATTATTGATCGTCATTTT
>Ga0102946_1000304_pt1 | contig 17056 bp, 13 predicted proteins | sample SalPon2A_A_D1_MG_FD_78209 | JGI IMG/M metagenome (GOLD analysis project Ga0102946, IMG submission 78209) | Soil microbial communities from South San Francisco under conditions of wetland restoration - Salt Pond MetaG R2A_A_D1_MG | ecosystem: Environmental > Terrestrial > Soil > Wetlands | place... | reverse complement strand
CTCGTCCAGGAGGCCCACGTCGACACGGCCTCGGCGTCCGGCCCATCGGTCGGATGCTTCCGACAGGACGTGCACGACCGTGAGGTCGAGCCGCTCCTCGAGCTGTTCCAGCTCGGTACGCCCGATGAAGCCCTCGGCGCGGTTGCCGATGACGGCGATGCAGGGTCGTCGGTCCCCGCGGTCGGCGAGGGTCCCGAGCATCGAGAGCAGGGGAGTGATTCCCACGCCTCCGCCGACGAACACGAACCCAGGCCCCTCGTGCTCGGCCATGGTGAATGCTCCCCACGGGCCGTCGAGGTAGACGGTGTCGCCGGGCTGGAAGTGATGCACACTCCGGGTGAACTCGCCGACGTCCTTGATCGTGAACTCCACCCACTCGTGGTTCTCCGCCGAGGAAGAGATGGAGAACGGGTGGTACGCGAGGGAGAACGGTGAGCGTCCGACGTTGATCCACGCGAACTGGCCGGCCCGGAAGGAGAACCCGCCCGGTCCGTACACCTCCGGACGTTCGGGCCGGATACGCACGGTGTGACCCAGGGGCTGCTCGGCGACGGACACCACGACCCACCGCAGTCGATGGCGGATCAGTGGCCGCACGATGCGTACCCACACGACGAGCCAGACGAAGGCCGCGGTGTAGAGCATCCACAGGGCGCGCTCCCACGGCTCGCGGATGTAGTAGCCGATGAGGATGACGTGCGCGAGGCCCAGCACGACGACGAGTGTGGCCAGGCTGACGTGGACCACCTGCCACAGCTGGTAGGACAGGCCGAACCTGCCGCGCCACAGGGAGGTGGCGATGAGCACGAGCAGCAACGCGACCGAGGCCACCGCGAACTTCGCACGCAGTGGAGCGGTGAAGACATTGAGCAGACTGAGGAAGCGGCTGTCCCAGACGAAGAGGATCAGCGGGTGCGCCAGCACGCAGAGAGCGATGAGGGGCGTCATGTTCCGGTGCACCTGGAGCGCGACGTCGTACCCGAACGGCGCGGTGACCCGGACGATCCGTGCCGCGATGACGAACTGGAGCCCCATGAGGGCGAGCCCCACGAAGCCGAGGGCGACCGAGAGGTTGACCCAGAAGCCGCGGCCCGGGTCGAGGCTGATCAGGCTGAGGACGAGCGGGGCGACGGCGACGAGGAAGTAGATGAGCACCCACAGAGGTGCGCTGACCGCACGCGGCACGACGCCCCACCCCCCCGGGTCAGTGCTTGAACGGCCCTCAACGTGAGGGTGAGAGGAGCATAGTGGAGACGAGGGGCACGGCGCACCGGTCGGCCCCCGGGGTGGGCTGGGCGTCGCCCTCCTGCTCCTCCCTGAGGGTGCAGCCGCCGACACACCCCCGCGTGAGGAGCCTCGGCAGACCGCGGGCGCGTCAGAGGATGAACCGGAACATCGGGCTGTCCGGCGGGATCTGCTCGACGGTGATGGACGAGCTCCGCATCCGGGCCAGCAGGGGCCCCAGGTCAGCCGGGGAGCCCAGCTCGATGCCCACGAGCGCCGGGCCGATCTCGCGGTTGCTGCGCTTGACGTACTCGAACAAGGCGATGTCGTCGTCCGGGCCGAGCACCTCGTCGAGGAACCTGCGCAGGGCTCCGGGCTCCTGCGGGAAGTTGACCAGGAAGTAGTGCTTCCGCCCTTCGTGGATCAGGGCGCGCTCCATCACCTCGGCGTAGCGCAGCACGTCGTTGTTGCCCCCTGAGAGCACGGCGACGACGCGCTCGCCCGGCGCGATGTCGACCTGCTCCAACGCAGCCGCGGCCAAGGCGCCGGCCGGCTCGGCCACGATGCCTTCGGTCTGGTAGAGGGCGAGCATCTCCACACAGATGCGGCCCTCGGGCACACTGACCATGCTCGCTCCCGCCGCGCGGACCAGCGAGAAGGTCACCTCGCCGACGCGGCGCACCGCCGCACCGTCGACGAAGGGGTCGATCTCGGGGAGCAGCACCGGGCCGTCCGCCGCCAGCGCGGCCGTCATGCTCGCTGCGCCGGAGGGCTCGGCTCCGACCACCCGCAGATGAGGCGCTCGCTCGTGGGCGTACGTCGCGGCCCCGGCGAGCAGGCCCCCGCCGCCCACCGGGACGACCAGCACGTCGGCCGGCTCGGTGAGGTCCTCGGTGATCTCCCGAGCCAGGGTGCCCTGGCCGGCGATCGTCATCGGGTGGTCGAACGGCGGCACCAGCGTGATCCCGGAGTGTTCGGCGTACTCGCTGGCCGCGGTCGCGGCCGCGTCGTAGGTGTCGCCGCCGACCACGACCTCGACGTCGATGCCGCCGAGCGTCGACACCCGGTCGCGCTTCTGTCGCGGCGTCGTTCGGGGCAGGTAGATGCGGGCCGGCACTCCCAGCTGGGCGCAGGCGAAGGCGACCCCCTGAGCGTGGTTGCCTGCGCTGGCGCACACCACACCCGCGCGCTGCTGGTCCTCGGACAGCTGCGCGATGAAGTTGGTGGCGCCGCGGCCCTTGTAGGAGCGCACCTGCTGGAGGTCCTCACGCTTGAGCCACACGCGGGCTCCGGTCTGAGCGGAGAGGCGCTCGCTGTACGTCAGCGGGCTGCGCGCGATGCGCCCCGCCAGCCGGTCGGCGGCGGCGTCGACGTCGGCGGCGCTGACAGCAAGAGTGTCGTGCGGCATACCGAAAAGCGTGCCACACCCTCGGACGAGGGAATGCTGCGTCGGCGCGCAGCCAAGGGAGCGGGAACCGAGCGCAAGGCCGGCCTCCGCCTCAGCCGAAAAGGATGGAGGCCTCCTCGTAGCGGTGCTCGGGCACGGTCTTGAGCTGCCGGGTCGCCCGGTGCAGGGCCACGGTGCTGACGTCGATCCCGTCGAGAGAGACCATCGTGCCCCACTCGCTGTGTTGTACCGCGTCGACCGCCGCGGCGCCGAAGCGGGTGGCCAGCACGCGGTCGAAGGCGGTCGGCACCCCACCGCGCTGGAGGTAGCCGAGCATCATCGAGCGACTCTCGATCCCGGTGCGCTTCTCCAGCTCGGCCGCCAGGTACTGCCCGACGCCCCCCAGCCGCGGTCGGCCGAACCCGTCCACGCCCCCGCTCGAGACGGCCTCGGTGTCTCCCTCGGGCACGAAGCCCTCGGCCACGACGACGACCGGGGCCCGGCCCCGGTCCTTCGCCGACTCGACCCACCCCACGACCTCGTCCATGCCGACCCGCACCTCGGGGATGAGGATGGCGTGCGCCCCGCCCGCAAGGCCTGCGTGCAGCGCGATCCAGCCGACGTGGCGGCCCATCACCTCCACCACCATGCACCGGTGGTGGCTCTCGGCGGTGGTGCGCAGCCGGTCGATCGACTCCGTTGCGATGGCCACGGAGGTGTCGAACCCGAAGGTGTAGTCGGTCGCGGACAGGTCGTTGTCGATGGTCTTGGGCACACCGACGACCTTGACGCCGTCCTCGTGGAGCAGCTTGGCCACCGTGAGGGTGCCTTCACCACCGATGGCGATCACCGCGTCCATCTCGCGGCTCGCCATGACCTCCTTGACCCGGTCGCTGCCGCCGTGGTCGAAGGGGCTGGTGCGAGAGGTGCCCAGGATCGTCCCGCCCTGCCGGGAGAGCCCGCGCACGTCGTGACGGGGCAGGTCGCGCATGTCGTCCTCCACCAGCCCACGCCACCCGTCATGGACGCCGAGGAAAGTGTGACCGTAGATCCGGTCGCCCTTCATCACCGCCCCGCGGATCACCGAGTTCAGACCGGGGCAGTCGCCGCCGCTGGTGAGGATACCGATGCGCATCGGCTCAGTCTGGTGCCATCGCGGCGTGGGCGCCAATGTCCCCGAGCGCGTGGCCCTCAGGGCCCCCGCCAGGCCGGCCCGGAGTGATCGGGGTAGGTTCTCGCCGTGGCTGCGCCGGGAAAACTAGGAGACGACGAGGTCGAGGCAGAGGTGGAGGGGACGTTCGACCACAGCGTCTCCGAAGGGCGGGAGCGGCTGCACCGCTCGCTGCGCGTCATGCTGACGACCGGGTTCCTCGGTGGGGTCGAGATCGGCTTCGGGGTCCTGGCCTACCTCAGCGTCTACGACGTGACGAAGAGCCCCTTCCTGGGTTCGATCGCCTTCGCCATCGGTTTCGCCGCGCTCTACCTCGCGCACTCAGAGCTCTTCACCGAAGGATTCTTCTACCCTATCGTCGCCATCTTCGCCGGGCAGGGCTCCATGCTGCAGCTTGCTCGTCTGTGGGGCCTGACGCTGGTAGCGAACCTCGCGGGAGGGTGGACGCTGATGTGGCTCGTCGTGCTGGCCTTCCCGAAGCTGCACGCGACCATCGCCGAGAAGTCGCGCGAGTTCGTGGACGCCCCGCTTGACCTGACCTCCATCGCGTTGGCGCTGCTCGGCGGCGGCGCGATCACTCTCATGACCCGGATGAAGGCCGGCAGCACCTCTCAGGTGGCTACCCTGGCGGCATCCCTGGCCGGTGCCTTCCTGCTGATCGGTCTGGGTCTGTTCCACTCGATCCTGGACTCGGTGATCATCTTCGGGGCCCTGCACTCCGGCGCCGAGGGCGTGACCTACGGCAGCTGGCTCGCCTGGTTCTGGTACGTCACCCTCGCCAACGTGGTGGGCGGGCTCGCCTTGGTCACGGCGCCACGGCTGGTGCGCAGCAGCGCGCTGGTCTCGGGCAAGGCCGCCGACACGCCCCCGAGCTGACTTCGCCGCTCCTTGGCGAGGCTGTCTGTCGTGCTGAGCCTGTGGCAGGCTGTCGCGCGAAGGCCGCACCCTCTGGCCCGCCCACCCTCCGCCCCTCAGGAGCCGCACTCGTGAGTACCGCAGCCGTTGCCCACCCCTCCGTTCTCGTCGACCGGCTGATCTCGCGGAGCCTGACGACCGATATCGCGCTGGTACTGACGGGTGCGGTCGTGGTGGGGGCCCTTGCCCAGGTGAGCATCCCCATGTTCCCGGTGCCCATCACCGGTCAGACCCTGGCGGTGCTGCTGGTGGGTGGCAGTCTCGGGATGCGCCGTGGCGCGACCTCGCTGTTCACCTACCTGGTCGCCGGGGTCGCCGGGGTGCCGTGGTTCGCCGACTTCACCGGGGGGCCGGCGGCGCTGCTCAAGCCGTCCTTCGGCTACATCATCGGCTTCGTCTTCGCCGCCGCCCTGGTCGGCTGGCTGGCCGAGCGCACCTGGGACCGCCGTCCGGTGCTGGCGATGGCCGGGTTTCTGCTCGCCTCCCTGGTGCCCTTCCTGTTCGGCCTGCCTTACCTGGCCATGGTGACCGGGACCAGCGACCCGGCCCTGGTCCTGGAGTACGGGTTCACCCCGTTCATCCTCGGCGGCGTGGTCAAGGCCGGTATCGCGGCCGTGGTCTTCCCCCTGGCGTGGAGCCTGGTGCGCAGGGCTGACTCACACAAGCACGGGTGACCGGTCCCCGGCGCGGGTCGGGGCAGGCCATCGTCGTGCCGTTCGCCCACCCAACGAACTCTTTCGATTGTCGTAATATTCTGCCGTGCTGAAGCTCGCCGACACGATCACCTCCCGCGTCTCGTCGCGCGTCGTCGCGGTGGTGGCGATCCTGTTGGCGGTCGGCGTCCTGGTCGGGGTCGGTCCCGGCGAGCGGTCACCGTCGCCGACCGACACCCTGGCGCAGGGCTACGGCAACACCGAGGGGGTGGAGCTCCTCGACCAGCTGCCGGCCGACGACACCACCACCGCCATCGCACTGTTCACGGTCCAGGACGAGGACATCACCGCCCGGCTCGGAACGCTGCAGCAGGTCGTCGACAGCCTGACGACCACGCAGGGAGAGGAGTACCCCTCCGCCCAGGTCGTCCCGTCGGACGACGGCACCGCCGCGATCGCGGTGCTCACCGTGCCCTCGGCCACTGCCACGGACACCTCCGCCGAGGTCACCGCCCTGCGCGACACCCTCGACGAGGAGGCCCCGGAGGCGGTGACCGCCGCGGTGACCGGACCCGCCGCGATCGAGGCCGACCTCGCTGCCGTCTTCGAGGGCGCGAACTTCACGCTCCTGCTCACCACGGCCTCCGTGGTGGCCGTTCTGCTGCTCGTCACCTACCGCAGCCCCACCCTGTGGCTGATTCCGCTGACGGTCATCGGCCTGGGCGACGTGTTCGCCTCCACCGCGGCCACCCGTGTGCTCGAGGTCGCGGGTGTGCCGTGGGACGAGTCGACCACGGGCATCCTGTCCGTCCTCGTCTTCGGGGCCGGCACCGACTATGCGCTGCTGCTCATCTCGCGGTACCGCGACGAGCTCAAGCGGCACGAGAGCCGGCACGAGGCCATGGCCTTGGCGCTTCGACGCACCTCCGAAGCGGTCTTCGCCAGCTCATCGACCGTGTTCCTCGGTCTGCTGACCCTGCTGTTGTCAGTCTTCCCCACCACGCGGGGTCTGGGCCTGGCGTGTGCGGTCGGCATCGTGATCGCGGCCGGGTTCGCGCTGGTCCTACTGCCGGCCGTGCTGGTCCAGTTCGGTCGGTGGGTGTTCTGGCCGCTCGTGCCCCGGGTGGGGCAGGCCGCCCTGGCCGACGGCACCTCCATCTGGAAGCGGGTCGGCAACGCCGTCGACAAGCGCCCGCCCCTGTTCATCGCCGCGACGGTGGTGGTGCTGGCCCTGGCGGCTGCCGGCGCCACGCGGATCGACCTCGGGCTGCCCACGAACGAACAGTTCCTCCAGGAGCCCGAGGCCATCAGCGCCGCCGAGCGTCTGGGGGAGTCGTTTCCGGCGGGGAGCGCAGACCCCACGACCATCGTCACCGACACGACCGACGAGCAACGGCTGGGCCAGATCCAGAGCGCGGTCGAGAGCGTCGACGTGGTGGAGTCGGTGCGTCCGGGCCAACAGGAGGCAGGGATCACGACCTTCCAGGCCGTGCTCTCCGTGGCACCGAGCACCAGCGGGGGTGAGCAGGCGGTGAAGGACCTGCGCAGCGCACTGGAGGACCAGCCGCGGACGTACGTGACCGGCGCCGATGCCGAGGCGCTCGACACCGACGAGGGAACGGCGCGCGACCGGGTGCTCATCCTTCCGCTGATCCTCGGTCTCGTGTTGGTGGCCTTGTTCGGGCTGCTGCGCTCGTTCCTCGCCCCGGTCATCCTCGTGTCGACCGTGCTGTTGACCTACCTGTCCGCCCTGGGCATCTCCTGGCTGCTCTTCACCACCGTCTTCGGCTTCAGCGGGCTCGACTCCGGGGTCCCGCTGCTGGCGTTCCTGTTCCTGGTGGCGCTGGGCGTCGACTACAACATCTTCCTCATTACCCGTGCGCTCGAGGAGAGTGCCGTAGTCGGCGCCCGGGACGGGATCCTCCGCGGGCTGGCGGCCACCGGCGGGGTCATCACCAGTGCGGGCATCCTGCTGGCCGCCGTCTTCGCCGCACTGGGCGTCCTCCCGCTGGTGGTGCTGGCTCAGCTGGGGGTGGTCATCTTCGTCGGGGTGCTCATCGATACCCTGGTGGTCAGGACGGTGTTGGTGCCGGCCATCGTGCTGACCCTGGGCGAGACCTTCTACTGGCCTCGACGGCTGCGGCGGGGCAAGCACACCGAAGAAGCCGTCCGGGACGCCGACGATGAGCACGACGAGGTCCGCCCGGCACAGAGATGAAGGAGCTCGATCGTGGTGACCGATGCCATGCGCCATCAGGTGCGACGGGCCAGCGGATCGGTCCAGGTCATGATCGGTCAGGCTTTGCGGGCCAAGGTGGCCGGCGAGGATGCCCCCCATCGGGCCCAGCGCATCTGGGGAGCGGAGGGCGAGCGCTGGTTCACCCGCGAGGACCCGGTCTGGCGAGTGCATGCCGATGCCGCCATGTTCCCCGCCGGGGTCACCGCCCTGCTCATGCAGATGCTGCACCCGATGGCGATGGCGGGAGTGGCCGGCCACAGCGGCTACAAGGGCGACCCGTGGGGACGGTTGCAACGCACCAGCAACTACCTGGCCACCACGACTTTCGGGACCGTGACCGATGCCGAGGAGATGATCGCCCACGTCCGCAGCATCCACGCGCGGGTGCGTGGCCGTGACGCTCACGGGCGGCCCTACCGCGCGAGCGACCCGCACCTGCTCATGTGGGTGCACATCGCGGAGATCGACGCCTTTCTGCGGGGCTTTCAGGCCTACGCCGCCGCGCCGCTGACCGACGCCGAGGCTGACACCTACGTCCGGCAGGCCGCGGTGTCCGCACGCCGGCTCGGTGTGGTCGAGCCGCCCCAGACCGTCGCGGAGCTGCGAGCCGAGCTGGAGTCGTTCCGTCCCGAGATGGAGACCACGCCCGCCGCGCGCGAGGCGGCGCGGTTCCTGCTTCTCTCCCCGCCCCTGCCGTGGGCCGCCCGGCCGGGCTATGGCGCTCTGGCCGCGGGCGGAGTGGCTCTGCTGCCCGTGTGGGCGCGCGAGATGCTGGGCCTGCCTCTGCCCGAGGTCGTGGCCCGCTGGGTGGCGCACCCGCTGGGTCAGGTCGGGACCTCCACCGTGCGGTGGGCGATGGCCGGGCTCGAACGCACCCGAGCCGCCGAGATCGCACCGGGCGCCGCGGAGCAAGAGGCCTCCTGATGAGCCAGGAGGTGGTGCGGCCCTCGCACACCGACCACGCCCGAGGGGGCTTCGACGCCCAGGTCATCGTGGTCGGCGCCGGTATGTCCGGGCTCATGTGTGCCACCGTGCTCGAGTCGGCCGGGGTGGAGGTGCAGGTACTCGAAGCCGCCCCGGATGTCGGGGGCAGAATCACCACCGACGAGGTCGACGGCTTCCTGATGGACCGTGGCTTCCAGGTGCTCAACCCCGCCTACCCGGCGGTCCAGGAGCACATCGACCTGACCGCACTCGGCATGCAGACCCTCGGCGCAGGCGTGGGGGTGCTGCGGGAGGACGGTCGTCGCGTCGTGCTGGCGGACCCGCTACGCGAGCCGGGGCACCTGCGCGACACCGTGACCAGCGGCTATCTGGCCCCCGCAGAGCTTCTCGCGCTGGCGCGCTGGGCGGGCCCCAGCCTGGGGCCGGTCGCGAACCTGACCCGTGGCCGGGATCTGCGACGGGGAGCCGCGATGGACCGTGCGGGCCTGACCGGCCCGTTGCGTCGCGTCGTCGACGGATTCCTGTCCGGAACGGTGCTGGAGGACGACGGCAGCACCTCGAACTCCTTCATCCGACTCCTGCTGCGTATGTTCGCCCTGGGCTCGCCCGGCCTTCCCCGACGCGGGATGCAGGCCCTGCCTCAGCAGCTGGCCGACGGTCTCGCCCGGCCGGTCCGGACCGGGGCCCGGGTCGACCAGGTGCGTGACCTGGGCTCCGGGGCCGCCGTCGCGGTGGAGGGCAGCACGGCGCAGGCCGACCTCGTGGTGGTGGCGACGTCCGCCCCGGTCGCCGAGGAGCTTGTCGGCGTCCCGGTACCGGTGAGCAAGGGCGTCGTCACCGACTGGTTCACCATGGACGAGGCGCCGAGCCACCTGCCGATGCTGATCGTGGACGGACGCACCGCAGCCGGACCGATCAAGAACACCGCGGTCATCAGCGCGGGGGCCCCGTCCTACGCCCCCGCCGGACGGCCGCTGGTGCAGACGTCGGTCCTGCTGCCCGCCGGGTCCCGCCCGCTCCCTCTTACCGATGTGCTGCGGCACGCGGGCGAGCTGTACGGCGTGGCGACGGACCGGTGGCAGCACGTGCATCGCCACGAGGTGCGGCATGCTCTGCCGGCCCAGCCACCGCCCCTGGCCACGAGGAAGCCGCTGCAGATCAGCGAGCGGGTGATCGTCTGCGGAGACCACCGCGACACCGCGTCGATCCAGGGGGCGATGGTCAGTGGGAAGCGGGCCGCGCAAGGCTACCTGCGGCGGCATCCTCAGCGGCCCTGACCAGCCCGCGGTGCATGGCGGCGAACGTCGGCTTGTGCCCCGCCCACAGTCCGCCCCAGTAGGTCAGGCCGGGAAGCCCGGCGGGGGTGAACTCGGCCTGCTGAGTGAGCACCGACTGCTGGGGCCGGGAGCCGGACTCGACCGACAGGATCATCCGCGCCACTCCGGGGGCCTTCATCCGCGAGCGCAGCCACACGCTCTCCCCGGGCCGCACCAGCTCCACCACCCACGAGTCGACCTTCATTCCCTCGTGCAGCGGCCCTGGCTCGCGGCGGGCGACGTGGCCCTGGCCCCCCGCGGCTCGGTCCATGAGGCCACGCACGCGCCACAGGAAGTCCGGGACGTGCCAGCCGTGCTCACCGCCGAGCTGCTCGATCTGGCTCCAGACCTGTTCGGGGGAGGCGTCGACGGTGGAGCGATGCTCGTCGATGAAGACGGTCATCCCCGCCCACTGCGGGTCGGCGGCGCTGATGCGGCCCGGGTTCTCGGCGTCGACGTCGGGCCGTAGCGCGATCGGCTGAGGGCCGTCGAGCGCGCGCCTGATCGCTTCGTCGAAGCTGACGAACCCTCCCTCGGGATCAGGGATGTAGGTGGCGATGTCGTGCTCCTTGCAGATGACCTCGTGCACCAGCGAGCCCACGAGGGGCTTGGCGATGCCGGAGGGGACCGGGGTGACCAGGCCGATCCAGTGGCTGGCCAGGCCGGGCGTCATCACCGGCAGCGTGCGGACCCGCCGCTTGGCCAGCCGGGAGACGGCGGCGTACCGGTCGATCATGTCCTTGTAGGTCAGCACCTCGTTCGCACCGATGTCGAATCCGCGGTTCACCTCGCTCGGGAGCTCTGCTGCCTTGACCAGGTAGCGCAGCACGTCCTGGATGGCGATCGGCTGGATCCGCGTCGAGAGCCATTTCGGGGCGATCATGATGGGCAAGCGGTCGGTGAGGTGGCGCAGCATCTCGAACGAGGCCGAGCCCGCTCCGAGGATGACCGCCGCGCGGAGCACGGCGGTGGGCACCGCGGAGTCGAGGAAGACGTCCTCGACCTCCTTGCGGGAGCCCAAGTGGGTGGAGAGCTTCTCCCCGGGTGGGTAGAGGCCGCTGAGGTACACAATGCGCCGCACCCCCTGGGTCTCGGCGCATTGCGCGAAGGACTTCGCCAGGTTGCGGTCGCGCTCGACGAAGTCGCCGGAGCCGTCCATCGAGTGGATGAGGTAGTACGCGACCTCCACCCCGGACATCGCCGAGCGCAGATCCTCCTCGTCGTCGGCGTTCCCTTCGGAGATCTCGACCTCGTCGTGCCATGGTCGGGACTCGACCTTCTCGGCGGTCCGGGTCAGGACCCGCACGGTCCACCCCTGCGCCAGCAGGGCGGGGACCAGTCGGGACCCGATGTACCCGGTGGCACCGGTCACGAGAGCGCGTCGTTCAGCCACAGAGGCTCCTTGGTTGGTGGTTCATGACATCGGGGTGAGGGCCATCAGCAACGGCGGCAGAATGAACAACATGGACATCGACCACACCAGGTGGGTGATGATCGGGCCGAGAACCCCGCCGGTGACGCGTCGCTGGAGCCCTACCATCGTGCCGAGGACGACGGCGGCGAAGACCAGCATGAGGTTGCCAGTGCTGATGGTCACCAGGCCGTAGAGGGCGGTGGAGATCTCCACCGGGTGTTTGCGCCCGATCGCCGCGAAGGCGGCCCCGCGGAAGAACAGCTCCTCGGCCAGCCCGTTGATCAGGGTGATGCTGGCCACGAGGGCGATCGGGGCGGCGCGAGCGTAGTCGAGGACGTCGTTCACCGGATCGCGCAGAAAGGCGAACTGGGCGACGATCACCGCTCCCAGGCAGAAGACGGTGACGGCGAAGACGCCGAGCAGGAACGGCTGGAGCACCGGGCGAGCGTGCCGTTCGCCCATTCGCGTGTGGGCCCACCCCAGGTGCAGCGGGCCGGAGGCGAACGCCCCCACCGTCCAGACGCCGGCCAGGGCCGCCGTGGCGATGTAGAAGCTGATGTCACCCGGCTCCCGGGTCAGCCCGTAGCCCAAGAGGAACGAGCCCGCGAACAGCGTGCAGAGGACCACGATCCGCCGCCGGCGGAACTGGGCGTCGGTCTGCGAGTGGTCCCGGGGGACGGGCGTGACCAGCGCGGCGCGCAGAAACCGCAGAAGCTCCTTGGGGCTGTTGCTCGGCCGGTCGGGCAGCATGTCCTGCTCGGTGTCGGGCTCCTGTCCCGGTGGCGGCGCGGTCATCGGGGTGCCCTAGCGAGCGTCCGCGGCGGCGTTGGCCTCGGAGGTCGCACCCGCGTGCGTCAGCTGACCCCCGATGTCCTCCAGATGGGCGCGGATGAACCACTGGAACTTCTCCAGCTCCGCGGTGTGGCCGATCAGGATGTCCTCGGTGACCGGATCCAGGTCGCCGAGGAGGGCGATGGCCTTGCGGTGGTCGGTGAGCAGACCGACGTAGACCAGGTCCAGCGCGGCCAGGTGGGCCAGCACACCGTCCCGCCCGATCGAGTAGTCGTCCCAGGTACGGTCGGCTTCGATGGCTCCGGTGGTGCCCTGCGGTGAGCCACCCATCGTGGCGATGCGTTCGGCCACCTCGTCGGCGTAGCCGCGCACCAGATCGACCTGGGGGTCGAGCATCTCGTGGACGGCGATGAAGTGCGGGCCGACCACGTTCCAGTGCACGTGCTTCAGGGTCAGGTGCAGGTCGTTGTAGGCCGACAAGCGGTTCTGCAGGAGGCCGACGACGGTGCCGCTCTGCTCGTGGTCCAACCCCGGCACGGTGTAGGTGATCTCGGCCATGGCCCTGTCTGCTCCCTCTCCGGGTCGACGTATGGTGGTGGGTCCGACGGTACTCCCCGGTGCCGACGTCGATCATGGGACCCCTTGAGCGCCGCAGATGTGGAGGGACCACGTGGCTGAGCAGCCAGTGCCGCCCCCGGAGTCGGTGTGGGACTACCCACGCCCGCCCGACGTCGTGCCCAGCGCCGAGCTGGTCGAGGTCCATCACGCCGGCCGGTGCATCGCGAGCACCTCGAGGAGCCTGCGAGTGCGGGAGACCTCGCATCCACCGACCTACTACCTCCCGGCACAGGCGTTCTCCCCGGGGGTGCTTCGTGCGGTTCCGGGTACGACGTTCTGTGAGTTCAAAGGCGTCGCGCACTACTTCGACCTCGTGGTCATCGAGTCCGGTGACGGTAGGACGCTCGGGCCGGCCGAGCGCGCTGCCGGCTCGGAGCGGGTCGCCGCCCGAGCCGCCTGGCACTACCCCCGGACGACGCCCGGCTTCGAGGCGCTACGTGGCCATGTCGCGGTGATGTCGGGAGCCGTAGACGCCTGCTACGTCGACGGCGAGCGCGTCCAGCCTCAGGACGGCTCGTTCTACGGCGGGTGGATCACCTCCCGCGTCGCCGGTCCGTTCAAGGGAGCGCCCGGGACGCGCGGGTGGTGAGGCGCTGATGTCTCCTGCCGGTCACGTGCGGCTGGTGTTCCCGCATCAGCTCTTCCTCGAGCACCTCGAGGCGCCCCGGGGCACGGTGTTCGTGCTGGTCGAGGACGACCTGTTCTTCCGGCAGTACTCCTTCCACGCCCAGAAGCTCATCCTGCACCGCGCCTCCATGCGGCGTTTCGCGGCTCGGCTCGGGGACGCGGGCTTCGGCGTCCACGTCGTCGAGAGCGACGCGGAGCGCTCAAGTGGCCAGCGGTGGCAGGAGCTGGTGGCCGAGCTGGATCCGCAGCGGGTCACGCTGTTCGACCCGGTCGACGACTGGCTCTCCCGGCGGACTCGCGCGATCCTCGATCGGCTGCGGCGACGCACGACCACGCGCTTGGAGTTCACCGTCGGCGAGGACGTGCTGGAGTCGCCGAACTTCCTCACCACCCGGGCCGAGCTGCGCCAGTGGTTCGCCGAGAACTCGGCGCGCATGCAGCACTTCTACTCCTGGCAGCGCCAGCGCCTCGGTATCCTTGTCGACGGGGACCAGCCGGTCGGCGGTCAGTGGTCGTTCGACACCGAGAACCGCAAGAAGCTGCCGAAGGAGCACCCTGTGCCGGCGGTGAGCCTCCCCGGACGCGCGCAGGAGGTCACCGACGCGATCGCCTGGGTGAAGCAGGAGTTCCCGGATGCTCCTGGCGAGCCCGACGCCTTCGCCTGGCCGACCTGCCACGAGGAGGCAGAAGAGGCATTCGGGCAGTTCCTCGACGAGCGGTTCGCCGAGTTCGGCCCGTACGAGGACGCCATGAGCACCGAGCACCGGTTCGTCTTCCACGCCGTCCTCACCCCCGGGCTCAACATCGGGCTGGTCGACCCTCGCTCGGTGGTGGACCAGGCGCTGGCCGCCGCGGAGGAGCAGGACATCGCCTTGGCCTCGCTCGAAGGGTTCGTGCGTCAGGTCATCGGCTGGCGGGAGTACATGCGCGCCACCTACGTCCTGTGGGGCGCGCAGATGCGCACGTCCAACGCGCTGGAGCACTCTCGCTCGCTGGCGCCAGGGTGGTGGCACACCGACGTGGGCCTGCCCCCGGTGGACCACGTCCTGCGCTCGGTGGAGCAGACGGCGTACGCGCACCACATCGAGAGGCTCATGGTCTTCGGCAACCTCATGTGCCTGCTGCGGACCGATCCGACCGCCGTCTACGAGTGGTTCATGGAGATGTTCATCGACGCCTACGACTGGGTGATGGTGCCGAACGTCTACGGCATGAGCCAGTTCGCTGCCGGCGAGGCGATCACCACCAAGCCCTACGTCTCCGGGAGCAACTACCTGCGCAAGATGTCCGACTTCGGCTCCGGCGAGTGGACCGCCTCCTGGGACGGGCTCTACTGGAGCTTCGTGGCCGACCACCGGGAGGTTTTCGAGGCGAACTTCCGCTCACGCATGATGACCCGCATGTGGGACGGGATGGACGAGGACAAGCAGGCCGAGCACCGTCGTCAGGCTGACCGCTGGCTCGGTTCCCGGTAGCGTCCCGGCCCCCCGAACGATGTCGGACCGCAGACCCCGTACCCTGGGACGTTGGTGGGCAGGCAGGGTCGACCATGCTGGTCTAGGCATGCCGGTGTCCCTGCCGGTTGTCGACCCTGCCTGCCGCGTGCTCCAGCGACCGGTACGTGTCGCGAGCGGGTTCATCGTCGCACAGCAAGGGCCGAACACGAAACCCGGATCGCCTGTGTCGCAGAAAAAGAGGCTCATCCGTAACAATGGCCGCACATCCGCCCGCGGGCCCGTCGGCGGGGACGCCTAGTCTGGCCGCATGCCTACCGCGATGCTGTGGCTGCGGCGCGACCTGCGTCTGCACGACCTGCCGGCTCTGACGGCGGCCTGGAAGGCCGCTGACGGGGGAAGAGTGCTCCCGGTGTTCGTGCTCGACCCCGATCTGCTCGAACAGTCGGACGTGCGCACCCACTGCCTGCTGTCGGCGCTGGAGGAGGCACAGCAGGCCTACGAGGGGGCGATCGTGCTGCGCCGCGGCAAGCCGGCCGAGGTGCTCCCGACGTTGGTGCAGGAGTCGGGTGCGCAGTCGGTGCACATCTCCGCCGAGTCGACGCCCTACGGCCGCCGTCGCGACGAGCAGGTCAGCGACGCCCTGGGTCAGGTGCCCCTGGTGGCGACCGGATCGGCCTACGCGGTGGGACCGGGCACGATCTTCAACGGCTCAGGGGAGCCCTACAAGGTGTTCACCCCGTTCTCGAACGCCTGGCGCGACCACGGCTGGCCCGACCCGGCCCAGCCACCGTCCGACGTGCGCTGGCACCGGCAGGTCTCCTCCGAGCCGATGCCGGGAAAGCCGGAGCTCGTCGACGGGGTGGAGCTGCCGGCGGTGGGGGAGCAGGCGGCCCTGGAGCGCTGGCACGACTTCCTCGACGGAGGTGTCGGTGAGTACGACGACGAGCGGGACCGGCCCGACCACGACGGAACGAGCCAGCTGTCGGTGCAGCTGAAGTACGGCACGATCCATCCGAGGACCCTGCTGGCGGACCTCAAGGGACGCCGCGGCAAGGGGGTGTACGGGTTCGCCACCGAGATCGCCTGGCGCGAGTTCTACGCCGACGTGCTCTGGCACAACCCCAGCTCCGCGTGGCAGGACCTCAAGCCCCAGCTGTCGGCGATGGTCTATGACGACCCGGACACCGACGACCAGGTGGCGCAGATGGTGCAGGCCTGGCGTGAGGGGAGGACCGGTTACCCGTTCGTGGACGCGGGGATGCGCCAGCTGCTGGCCGAGGGGTGGATGCACAACCGGGTGCGGATGGTCACCGCGAGCTTCCTGTGCAAGCACCTGCACGTGTGGTGGCCGCACGGAGCACGGCACTTCCTGCGGCACCTTCGCGACGGTGACATCGCCTCGAACAACCACGGTTGGCAGTGGGTGGCGGGGACAGGCACGGACGCCGCCCCGTACTTTCGCATCTTCAACCCCACCACGCAGGGGCAGCGGTTCGACCCGAGCGGTGACTACGTGCGCCGTTATGTGCCCGAGCTACGTCATCTGAGCGGCAAGTCGGTGCACGAGCCGTGGAAAGCCGACGACGGCTACGAGCACGGCTATCCGGAGCGGGTCGTGGACCACAAAGAGGCGCGTTCCGAGGCGTTGGCGCGTTACGAGCAGTCCCGCTCCTGACTACACGCCGGCAGCTCGGCCTGTGCGTGCCCACACGGCGTAGGTCGCCCGGCGCTGCCGTGCCCCGACCCCACACCGCTCGGGTATGAGAGCAGAACGGACGGTGTGGCTCGAGCCACTCGACTGGGCGCACCAATGAGAGGACTGAGTACGAGTACGAGTACGAGTACGCCGAAAGGTGTGGCGGTTCTTCAATCGCGGCGCAAAAAGGCGCATACCAAGCCGTAAGAATCCGGGCAAGGCTTTAGGCTTCTGTTCATATGGCAATCCGGCCGTTGGTGCGATCACCATTGACGACATCTTTGGTGGTGATGACGGTGGTGGCCGCGGGGTGCACTGCCTTCTCGACCGGCCGAACATCCATGCCGACCCCGAGTGCCGAATCGGCCCAGTCTGGGCCCAGCGTAGCCGGCGAAACCGCGGCACACTGGCCCCCCGAGCGATCGACGGCTCCGTCCTCCACCTCGAAGGGCCCGGACCTCGCCCCGAAGACCGGCCCCGAACCCGAACCCGAACCCGAACCCGAACCTGACCCGGAACCTGAACCCGACCCCGAACCCGTGGAGATCGCCTTCGTCGGCGACATCATGCTGGACCGCAACGTCGGGGCGCGCATCGACCGG
>Ga0102946_1000303_pt1 | contig 17057 bp, 18 predicted proteins | sample SalPon2A_A_D1_MG_FD_78209 | JGI IMG/M metagenome (GOLD analysis project Ga0102946, IMG submission 78209) | Soil microbial communities from South San Francisco under conditions of wetland restoration - Salt Pond MetaG R2A_A_D1_MG | ecosystem: Environmental > Terrestrial > Soil > Wetlands | place... | reverse complement strand
CAGTTGGGGCCGACCAGGCGGCAGCTCTTGCCCTCCATGTATTTCTTGACCTTGACCATGTCGAGCACCGGGACACCCTCTGTGATGCAGATCACCAGTTCAATGCCGGCATCGACCGCTTCCATGATGGCGTCGGCGCTGCCGACCGGCGGCACGTAGATAACCGAAGCATTGGCGGCGGTTTCCTTGACGGCGTCTTCGACCGTATCAAAGACCGGGAAGCCATCGATCTTGGTGCCGCCCTTGCCGGGGGTCACGCCACCGACCATCTGGGTGCCGTAGTCCCGGGCACCTTGGGCATGGAAAAGACCGGTGGCACCGGTAATCCCCTGGGTAATAACGCGTGTATTTTTGTCAACCAGTATACTCATCGCACTTTCTCCTATTAATTCAGGTCAGAGGTAAGCGGCAAGGGGGGGTGAAGAAAAAAGCTTTCCTCTGGCCCCTTCCCTCTAACCTTTAACTGCCTTGACTATTTTTTCGGCGGCATCCGCCATACCATCGGCACTGACGATATTCAGGCCCGATTCAGCCAGTAACTTTTTGCCGAGTTCGACGTTGGTGCCTTCCAGGCGTACCACGAGCGGTACCTTGACACCGAGTTGTTTCGCCCCTTCGATGACTCCGGTGGCGATGACGTCGCACTTCATGATGCCGCCGAATATGTTGACCAGGATCCCTTTCACCTTGTCATCGGAGAGGATGAGCTTGAATGCCTCGGTGACGCGTCCGATGGTGGCGCCGCCACCTACGTCGAGAAAGTTGGCCGGGTCACCGCCGTAATGTTTGATAATGTCCATGGTCGCCATCGCCAGGCCGGCGCCATTGACCATGCAGCCGATGTTGCCATCCAGGGCAATGTAGGAGAGGTCGTACTGTGAGGCTTCGATCTCGTTGGCGTCCTCTTCATCGTAATCACGCAGGTCACGAATTCGTATATGACGGAACAGCGCATTTTCATCAAAATTGATTTTCGCGTCGAGGCAGAGCAGATTGCCGTCACCGGTCAGAACCAGCGGGTTGATCTCGAGCAGAGAACAATCCGCGTCGACAAAAGTCTTGTACAAATTCATCAGTAACGGTACAGCTTGTTTGACCTGAGCATAGGCAAAGCCCAGTTTGAAGGCAACCTTGCGGGCCTGAAAGGCGGTCAGTCCGACCGTGGGGTCGACGGCCTCGAAGAAGATTTTCTCGGGCGTTTTGGCCGCAACTTCCTCGATATCCATGCCGCCTTCGGCCGAAGCCATCAGGGTGACCTTGTCAGTTGAGCGGTCGACCAGGAAGGAGACGTAGAATTCGTCAGCGATGTCGCAACCACTTTCTATCAGGACACGCTTGACAGTTTTGCCTTCCGGGCCGGTCTGATGGGTCACCAGGGTCATGCCGAACATGTCCCGGGCGAATTGTTTGACCTCGTCGGCTGTCTTGGCGATCTTGACGCCGCCACCCTTGCCGCGGCCACCGGCGTGAATCTGGGCTTTGACCGCCCAGGGCCCTTCACCCAGGCGTTTGGCCCAGTCGCGGGCCGAGTTGCTGTTGTAGACCACGTGACCTTCCGGGACCGGAACCCCGAAATTTCGCAGGATCGCCTTGGCCTGGTACTCGTGAATATTCATGGGGATTTGACCTCCACAGGGAATGGGTTTTTAAGCCATCCTTTCCAGGATGATATCAGGTTTGAAACAAGAGCAAAGTTGGTGCCAGTGGCACAAGTTAAAAAAGTCTCTTAAAATAGGCGTTTGTCAAACAGTTGATAGCGGTTTTTTTTAATTGCTGGCCAAAACCCACCATTTCTGAAGAGTCTTCGCCGTTTGGTCTGACCATTTGACCTTTGTGCGTGAGTAAGGTAGCGCGTTTGACACTTTTTGTCTAAGAAAATTTTTATCTTGACTAAAAAGCGTGCCCGCAACCGGTTGGTCTGTTTTAACTCTCTTGTACTGGTTACACTGTCCATCATTTGCGAGAAAGGCGTGCAAATTAACAATAGCCATTTGTGTGGCAATATCAATGACTGTGTTCGTGCGGATTTCCGTCGTGAGGTTCGACCAAGGGTGGTTGTTCCGGAGGAGGCCTGTGCCCTGGAGAGCAGACCGGGCAGTCTTGCATGGCAAGGGGTTTTTCAAGGCGACAGGTGTCCAGCAACTCGTTGTCCCGGAAGATCTCCAGGGTCGGGCCATCCGCCATGATTTCACCTTCATGCAGTACTATGGTACGCGCGCAGAGTTCAAAAATCATGTCGAGATCATGGCTGGTCACGATGCGTGTGTGATGGAACCCCTTGAGCAGGGCTATAAGCAGACGTCTCGCATACGGGTCGAGGCCGTTGGTCGGTTCATCGAGCACCAGAATCTCTGGCAGCATTGAAAGCACAGTTGCTATGGTGACCCGCTTCTTCTCGCCGTTAGACAGGTGGTAGGGAGGCTTGTCACGCAACGCACCGGCTTCGACCCGAGACAGAGCCTCGTTAACTCTGGTTTCGATCTCTTCCCGGGACAGCCCCAGGTTCATCGGCCCGAAGGCGACATCGTCGAAGACTGTCGGCATGAAGAGCTGATCGTCCGGGTCCTGGAAAACCATACCGACCGTGCGCCTGATGACCGCCAGATTCTTTTTTGTAAGTGGCTCATCACCGATAATAATCTCTCCTGAGGTCGCGCTCAGGTAGCCGTTGAGGTGCAACAGCAGGGTCGATTTTCCCGCACCGTTGGCCCCGATAATCCCGACCGATTCACCGTGCTCTATGCGGAACGAGACATCCTTCAGTGCAATAGTTCCATCCGGATAAATGTGCTTGAGGTGCCGCGTTTCGACGATATGATGACTCATTACATACTTCCTGTGAAAATGCTGCCGAGCAACAGTGAGGCATTGTTGAGGCGCAGCAGAATGAAGAGGGCTACCCAGCAGACCGTGAAGATAACTTCCCGTTTACCAAAATGGCCTTGTCTCCGTGTCGAGTGAACTTCGCCGGAGAAACCGCGTGCCAGCATCGCCATATGAATCCGTTCGGCGCGTTCCCAGGTCCTTAACAGCAGATGCCCGGCCAGTGAACTGAAATGGCGCAGGCCGAGACCGCGCTGCCCGAAAGACCTTAATTGCCTGGCACGCGCGGTGCGGATGCCTTCATCGGTGAGGACGAAGATGTAGCGGTACAGGAACAGCAGCTGCACGGCAAAAACCTGCGGCATCCTCAGTTTTTCCAAAGACTCGCAGATCGCAGGGAATCCGGTTGTTGCTACCAGGATGATTGCGGCACTGGCAGTCAGAATGGCACGTACAAGGATTGAAAGGCATGAGACCCATCCACCCGAGATATCGAGGGCGCCGATCTGCAGAACTACCTGCCGGTCGAAAATCGGGTTGAAGAGGCCAATCAGCAGGGCAAAGGGGATGACGATCAAGATTTTGCGCAGGATATAGCCAGGCGGCAGGTCGCCGGCAGCGATCAGGACTACCGGGTAGATGAGGAACGGCAGCATTGCCGAGACCTGATATTTGTCGAAGGACACGACACAGACGATGAAGCAGAGCGTTGTCAGCACCTTGGCCCTCGGATCTAGCCGGTGTAGCGCGGTCTGACGCAAAGCCATCAGGTCAAGCTGTTTGAAGTCGAGTAATGAGCCGTCTATGGCAAGCATTATCCTTGCCTTTTCCTGTGCAACACAACACCAACCAGAGTGCAGAGAACCAGGGTCAAGGCGCCACCGACGATCCCCGAAACAGTTTTCCCAACGCGATGGTTGTTGTTGCCGCGCCCTGCTTCTCCGGGCAAGGTGTAGTCGGGCAAGATCGCCATCTTCTCCTGAGCGGTGGTCAGTGCTTCATGCGCCTTGAGGTCGGTCTCCGGCAGTTCCTCCGATCCCATTATCATGGCGATCGACCATTCGAGTCCATCCGGTTGTTCTGATGCGAACCAGGAAAAGACCCCGCCGAGCAACGCTGCCGAAATCAGGAAGGCGGTCAATAATGAACGCACCGGCAGTTCTCCGATCGGCCTGTCCTGTACGCTGCATTCGAGAACTTCCGGGCGGGCACGATAGATGAACGAGACAATCAGGGCCGTGACGACGCCCTCAATCACGCCGATAGCCAGATGGATCGGCTGCATCAAGAGGAGAAAGGTGTCAAAAGGCAGAGATGAGACGCCGGATATGACCGTTTGCAATACGACCCCGAGGGACCCGCATTGCAAAGCAACCACTGCGGCCATGATTGCTGCAAAGACCATGCGCGACTGATTCGGTACCCTGCCGATCAGTTTCCTGTAAATAAACGGATGAGCGATAAAAGCCGGGAAGACCCCGAGATTGAAGATGTTGCAGCCGAGGGCGAGCAGGCCACCATCGGCAAAGAACAGAGCCTGGATCATCAGGATTGACGAAATTGACAGGAAGGCCGCCGAAGGGCCGAGCAGAATTGCTAGCAGCAGTCCACCGCCGAGATGCCCGCTCGAACCGGTTGCAGGGATGGTGAAGTTGATCATCTGGGCAGCAAAAACAAACGCCCCGAGAACCCCCATCAACGGCACTTTGCGATCGTCAAGCTCTTTGCGCAAGTGTGCTGAACTGAGAGCTATTATCCCTGCTGATGCGGCCCAGAAGGTTGCGCCGACAGCGGGAGATACGAGAGCGTCCGCCATGTGCATCTTGTGATGACTTCCAGTGCCCAGGAGTGAGGAAAACGTCCAACCAAAGCCATTAGATGACACTCTAGAGGGGCAGGGGCTTTAGCGTCAAGGGCAAAGTGCTACGATTTGCAAAATCGTAACACAGATGAAAGGACTGCTACCGGGCCAGTTGAACAACGAATTCGAGAGGGGTCTTGCAGCTTTTGCACAAAGCTTTGTAATGATGCGAGATCCGGTTATGCATGATGCTGGTCAGGTAGTGTTCACGACAATCACAACGATACAGGAAATTGCGAGGCACGAAACGCGCAGAAGTGGTCTGGTAAGCGTGGCAGCGCTCGGGCTGGAGACCGTAACACTCATGCATGACATGTTGCCATTCAGGACCGTGCGGGCGTGGCCGTTGTCGCTTTTTCCGGGCCCGCCAGTTAACGACCAGATGTGCGACTTCATGGGGGATCGTTTGCTCAAGGAAGGTTTCGAAGTTTTCAGTCAACAGTTTAAGATTGATCCGAAGAAAGGTCTCACCGTTGCGCTCGACCCTTGCCTGTCCCGCACAGCGTCCACGCAAAGAGAAATCGATCACGGCCTCGGGTAACCGGATAGTGTAGAACTGGCGCGCGCGATGTTCGGCCGCACGAACTGCCGCATCGGCGAGTTGCATGATCTTTTCTGGGTTGTGGTTTGTATTCATGTCGTCCAACAGGGTTGCGTCTAATCCGGTTGCGTTTATGATAGCTGGGACAACCCCGGATGACAACGGTTTACGTCAAGCGAGGTCGTCCTGCAGGGTCTTGATCAGTTCCCTGGCGGGCTGGAAGCCGGAGTGGATGCTGAGGACTTTTTCGCAGTCGATCAGGGCCAGTTCGTATTGTTGCATGTCGTGATAGGTTTGGGCACGGCCAAAAAATCCGTCGGGACGGCCCGGATTGATCTTGATCGCGCGTTCAAAATCCTTCAATGCCCGATCGTACTTTTTCATGACCCGGCAGCAGAGGCCTCGATTAACGTATCCCCGGTCACTGCCCGGATCGTACTTGATCGCGTTGGCAAAATCCTTGAGTGCCCGCTGATAGCTGCTCATGGCGAAATAAGCCATCCCCCGGTGGTTATAAACCAGCCCGCGAATTTTACGGTCAAGTTGCATGTTGAGCAGCTGGCTATAGAGAGCAACTGCAGTTTCCAGGTCGTGGTTGCTGTGGGCCTCAAGTGCACGCAGCATGGTTTTTTCCAGATGACTGGCCATGGTCGAAGGGATCGGCCCCATTCGGGCTGGGGGTTCGTTCGCTGTCGGATGAGAGATGGCAATATCGTTCTCGCGGTTGAGATTACTTACGGCAATGGCCCGTCTCTTGTGGCCGAACCTGCGGATCTCCTTCTGATAATCACGAATCTCCTGGAAGATCAGGTCTGAAAGCGTCAGTGTGGCATTGAGAGAGGCCAGCTTGCGGCGGATCGACTGGTTAGGCAGAGAAATGTCAGATTTGTAGACCAGCTCGTGCTCCACTTCGGCCCAAGCATCCTGCAGAATGGTGCGCAATTGGATTTCACAAACTTTTCTCACTCCTGGCAGCAGCCGTCCGCGTTGATGTGTTGTGAGTCGGATCGAATGGTGCACCGAATCGTAACCGAACTCACGGAACGAGTGTTGGCTAGCCTTGCTCTCGGTTTCAAGCAGCTCAAAATGAGTGGCAATCAGGCTGGAGACGGTTTCAACATCTTCAAGGAAAGGACTGACAATGCGAAGCCCGAAAAAGTCGTTGATCGTGACGATGCGGTGGTTGCCGTTGGCGGTATTCTGTTTGCGCAGCTTGTCGAAATACGCCCCGAAGCTCTTGACCCGAAATTTGATCGCCGGCGTAAGCCCCTGTTGTTCAAGAATCAGTCGAATCTCCTGGGCAAGCTGCTGCAATGCAGCCTTGTGTGCAGGCAACTGTTTCTCATAGAGCTCCTTTGCCTTGCTGCGCTCTGGCAATCGGTGATGGCCCATTGAGGGATCTTTCATGTGGAAGAGCTCCGGGTTGGCATTTAATGGCATTTCTATATTTGTATTTTAACCTGAATCGAATCAGTTTGCATCCTGAGATCAAAGGATGAAATGATGCCGACAGGTTGACGTTGTCTCGGGCAATGGCATAGTTTACCAGGATGCCGTCAGGCTCCAGGCGATCTATAGAAGGAAGCAGACTCATGAGTTATGTTTATTTGAACGGCGAATTCATCAAGGCCGACGAGGCGATGGTCTCTGTTTTTGACCAAGGATTTCTCTACGGCGACGGCATTTTCGAAAGTTTCCGCTCTATTGGTGATCGTATCTATCAGTTCCCCCAACACTACCAGCGACTCCTGCAGTCCGCAGAAGCTCTCAGCTACCCGATGACATTCACCCAGCAGGGACTCGAAGCGGTCCTGATGGAGCTGCGAACGAGGAACGTCCTCAAGGATGCCTACTACCGGATTACCATTACCAGGGGCAAGGGGCAGGTTGGTTTTCTGCGCGAAATAGGCAATGACCTGACCTGCCTGGTGATCGGCCGTGAGTTCCAGGGCTTTGACAGTGTATTGTACCAGCAGGGGATTCAGCTGCGGGTGGCACAGACACGCCGCAACGCTCCTGAGGCGATCAATCCGAAGATTAAATCGATCAGCAACCTGAACAGTCTTTTGGGCAAGCTCGAAGCCCGAGCGGCAGGAGCCTTCGAGGTTATCATGCTGAACAATAAGGATCACATCTGCGAAGGGGCTTCGTCAAACATCTTCTGGGTCAAGGATAAGTGGATTTTTACCCCGGATGCATCCACCGGCCTGCTGGAAGGTGTAACCCGCTCTACGATCATGCGACTGTGCGAGGACACGCTGAACCTACGGGTAATCTCCGGAGAGTTCAAGCTTCAGGATCTGAAATTCGCCGACGAGGTCTTCATCACTTCCACCTCGCTCGAGGTCATGCCGGTGGTCAAGATCGATGATTTTACCGTCAACCAGGGGTTGGTCGGGCCGGTTGCCCACCATTTGCGACAGGAACTGCACCGGGAAATGGGTAAACTGCCTGATCTTTTACCAGTGTTGAACACCTAAAGGCCGGATCTTTAGGAGATCTTCGGCTAAAGAATAAACATACTAAAAACAAATAACTTGCATTGTCCGGAATGGTCGTGATAGTTTAACTCTAAGTTAAACGTTTGTGCAGCAGTTTGCCGGGCAAGATTAAAAAGTTAATCAGTCAGGAAAAGCCACACAGACCTCTTTGGGATATGTGGTTTTTTTGTTTTATGCAGCAGGCAGGATTTGCACACCAAGCAGAGTGTTTGAAAAAACACGAGGAGTAGAAGAAATGGCAGAAGGTACAGTAAAGTGGTTCAATGACGCAAAAGGGTTTGGTTTTATCGAACAGGACAATGGTCCGGACGTTTTTGTCCACTTTTCGCAAATTCAGGGCGACGGCTTCAAGTCTCTTGCTGAAGGCGACCGGGTAAGCTTTGACGTCTCCGATGGCGCCAAAGGCCCTCAGTCTTCGAATGTGCAAAGGATCTAAACTCCTTTACGAACGAAGATAGACAGAATAGCCCTGCGGATATTCCGTAGGGCTATTTTTTGTTGGCATTGCCTGACTTAGAACTGAATTCAGAGCCAAGGAGGAATTTCATGGGTCGTAAACCGAATTATGGTTATGAAAAGCGCCAGAAGGAAATTGCGAGAAAAGCCAAGAAGGAAGAGAAGAAGAAGCGTAAGTCAGGTGAAGAAGAAAATGATGGCGAGGTTGAAGAATCCTCTCCTGATGAACCTTCGGACAAAGGTTTAACCCCGCCAGAATAACCGGTCATCTAATCCCAGGCCATACAACAGGGAGTCAAGTCATGAAAAATACCACGCTTTCCGCCGGCGATCCAATCGAGTCGCGTTGCACTAAATGCCGTAAGATCACCAATCACATTATTGTTGCCATGGCAGAGGACACCCCGGCCAAGGTTCAGTGCAACACCTGCAGCGGCCAGCACAAGTATCGTCCGCCCACGGTTCGTAAAAAACCGGCGCCGCGCCGCGCTGTTGATCCGGCAATCGCCGAACAGAAAGAGTGGCTGAAGCTGAAGCCCGACATTGAAGCCAAGTCGGCCGTTGACTACACTATGAAAACAGCCTTCAAGGTGGGTTCCGTGATGAAGCACCCCAGGTTCGGCCTCGGGCTTGTCCAGGGCAATCTCGGCCCACAGAAGGTTGAAGTCCTATTTGAGGAAGGCAAGAAGAAGATGCGCTGCCTATAGGCATGCACATCCTGCAACCGGATTATGGAAAAGGTTGCAGAAGCATGAATAGCTCCAAGAGAGGTTCCGGACAGATTGATCTGCCGATGCTTTACAGCAGAATGAATGAAATCCCAGAAGGCCTGCAGCGTAATCGCTGCAGGCCTTCTGAATTGGTGAACCACGAAATTGCAGAGCTTGAATCCTGCCAGGCAGATCCTGAACATTACTCTTAGTACAACCGCCCAATATTTTATTTCCCAGCGAACTTGTTATAATAATCACTCACTTGTCAGTCACTGGAGGTTCTGTGGTGCTTCGCAATACCCGTACAACCATTCTGAACACCGGTACGCCGGATGAAAAGCGCGCCGAAATTCTCGATTACTTCCATAAAACGTATAGTATCGACGAGCAACTTTACGAGACGCTCGCCAATGATGCCGCGTTTTACCTGCGCGCAGAACCCCTGCGCCATCCGTTGATCTTTTACCTCGGTCACACGGCAGTTTTCTATATCAACAAGCTGATCGTCGCCAAGGTTATCGAGGATCGAATCAATCCGCGTTTTGAATCGATGTTCGCTATCGGTGTCGACGAGATGTCCTGGGACGATCTCAACGAAGAGAATTACGACTGGCCGACCGTTACCGAAGTCAAAGCCTATCGCGACCAGGTACGGCAACGGGTCAACGACGTCATTGAAACGCTGCCCTTGGCCTTGCCCATCGACTGGGATAACCCGTTCTGGGCGATCATGATGGGGATCGAGCATCAGCGCATTCACCTGGAAACCTCTTCCGTAATTATTCGCCGAATGCCGATCGAACAAGTGCGACAATTACCCCTCTGGGATATATGCGCTGATACGGATGCTGCGCCGCAGAATCAACTTCTGGACGTCCCTGGCGGTGAAGTACGCACAGGCAAAAGCAAAGACCATCCGCTCTACGGTTGGGATAATGAATTTGGCCGGCACTGTTTCAAGATAGAAGATTTCGCCGCCAGCAAATATCTGGTTTCCAATCGTGAATATCTGGCCTTTGTCGAGGCTGGCTGCTACCAGGATGAAACATACTGGACGGAAGAGGGTCAGCGTTGGCTGCAATTCAGTAAAGCAGGGCAGCCGCTATTCTGGATCAAGGATAACGCAGGCTATCGTTTTCGCACCATGGCCCAGGAAATTGCCATGCCCTGGGACTGGCCGGTCGAAGTCAATTACCTGGAGGCCAAGGCTTATTGTAACTGGCAGGCTAAAAAAACCGGCCTGCCGATTCGCCTGCCCACCGAAGATGAATGGTACCTGCTGCGTGATCGACACGAGATCCCCGACCAACCTTACTGGGATAAGGCTCCCGGCAATATCAATCTCGAATACTGGGCCTCTTCGTGTCCGGTCAACCGCTTTGCTTTCGGAGATTTTTATGACCTGATCGGCAATGTCTGGCAGTGGACTGAAACCGCAATTACCGGCTTTGACGGTTTTGAAGTACATCCTTACTACGACGATTTTTCCACCCCGACTTTCGATACCCAGCACAACCTGATCAAGGGTGGATCATGGATTTCGACCGGCAACGAGGCTACGCGTGATTCACGTTACGCATTCCGCAGGCATTTTTTTCAGCATGCCGGGTTTCGCTACGTTGCTGCCGAACAAGCTATCTTGGAATCGAAAGCGATGTACGAAACCGATGATGCTGTTGCCCAGTATTGTGACGCCCATTTTGGGCCGGACAAATTCGGCATAGCCAATTTTCCCAAACAGCTCGTAGAAATATGTGTTTCGGTAATGGGAGGACGACCGATGAATCGGGCCCTGGATATCGGCTGCGCCGTTGGTCGTTCCAGCTTCGAACTGTCAAAATCTTTCGGCTTTGTCGACGGGATTGATTTTTCAGCCCGTTTTATCCGGATTGCTCACCAGATGCAGGAGAAGGGTCTGATTCACTACCAGCTAACCGAGGAGGGCGAGATCGTCTCCTTCCACGAAAAACGACTGAGTGAACTCGGGCTCGAGGAGTCGGGTAAAAAAATTGAGTTCGTCCAGGGGGATGCTCACAATCTCAAGCCGCAATTTACTGGCTACGACCTGGTCCTGGCGGCAAACCTGCTCGACCGGCTATACGATCCGAAACGCTTCCTTTCGAGTATCCATGAGCGCATCAATCCAAGCGGCCTGCTAGTGATTGCCTCGCCTTACACCTGGATGGAAGAGTATACGATCAAGGGCAACTGGGTTGGCGGAGTCCGCCGTGCCGGGGAACCTTTGACAACACTCGAGGGTCTTCAGGAACAGCTTGGCGAAAACTTCAGCAGGGTCGGCGATCCGCATGATGTGCCTTTTGTGCTCCGTGAAACGGCACGCAAGTTCCAGCATACAATTTCGCAGCTGACTATCTGGGAGAAGCGCTCCTGATGCCGTCGGTTTTTGATGTCAATAGGGCCCGACGCGACACCCGGGGTTGTGAAAATCTGATCCATTTTAATAATGCCGGGGCGTCACTGCCACCGGTCCCGGTCGCCGATGCTCTCTACGAGTACCTGCATGAAGAGGAGATGAAGGGCGGCTACGAAACCATGGCAAGATACGCTGACGCCTTGGCGAACTTTTATTCTGCCGCTGCCAGGCTGCTCAATTGTACCTCTTCTGAAATCGCGTTCAGCGACAGTGCCACCAGGGCCTGGAGCGCAGCCTTTTATGCCCTGGACCTGCAACCGGGAGATCATATCCTTGCCGGCTGCAGCGAGTACGGCAGCAATCTGGTTGCCTTCCTACACCTGGCCCGTCGACGTGGGGTTGAGATTACCTGGGTGCCGGATGACGAGCATGGACAGATTGATGTCGCTGCCTTAAAACAACTGGTCGATGAACGGGTACGCCTGATCTGTTTGACCCATATCCCTTCCGGTGGCGGGCTGGTCAATCCGGCAGCCGCAGTCGGCCGGGTGGCGAAAGCTGCCGATGTCCCCTACCTGCTTGACGCCTGCCAGTCGCTTGGACAGATGCCGATTGACGTTGAGCAGATCGGTTGCGATATGCTCTGTGGCACCGGGCGTAAATTCCTGCGCGGTCCGCGCGGCACCGGCTTACTCTACGTGCGCAAGTCGTTGATCGAGAAACTCGAACCGGGTCAGCTCAACCACCATGCTGCAGAACTAATCAGTATCGACGCATATCGGTTGCGCGAGGATGCTAAGCGGTTTGAATGCTGGGAGCGAAGCTGTGCCGGCCAGGTCGCCCTGGGTATCGCTATTGAGTATGCCCTCGGCTGGGGACTCGAAGCCATCAAGCGGCGCATCGGCTTGCTCGCCGCTGAGCTACGTTGCAGATTGACCGATGTCAACGGTGTTACAGTTGCTGATCAGGGTGTCGAGCAATCTGGCATCGTCACGATTTTTACTGAGCAGGTTCCTGCCGACAGGTTGCAACAGCATCTGATGTCATGTGGCATCAACACCTCGCTGGTACCTTTTTCTGCCAATCCGGTCAGTACGGCAAAGCGCGAGCTGCCGGAGCTGCTGAGAGCTTCGCTGCACTATTATAATATTCACCGGGAGATAGACAGATTCATTGCTGAACTTGAGCAGGTTTTGTAACATATTGTTCATGCCACAGACGATTTCACCCCAAGATCGCGACCTGTTTAAAAATCAACTTTTCCTGTATATCGTGCAATATAGGAACATCCTCAACGTTGGTTATTGTTCAAGTCGGGCAGCAACTTGACATTAGTGATTTTAATTATATAATATTAATGTAGGGGGGAGGGAAGTTTATGTAGAGGGAGAAAGGTGGTCGTCATGAAAACTCAAAATCGCTTCATAGATGTCGTAAAGACTAATTATATGGTTCTCGTGATTGCTTTGCTTGGTATCTTCGCCTTCCTCTCCGCCATCTTGATCGCCTGGCCGGCGATTGCGTACCTTGCCGCTAAACTGTTCATTTAAACGAACTTTAACCAGCAAGAAACTCAGAATCATAGGAGAGGCGCTCTTTAAATAGACGCGGCTCTCCTGTGTTAAAAGTCGCCGAGGATCGAAGACAGGTGGCCATAATGTTTCTCCTTAAGCAACGCCTTGAAAGCCTCTGTCAATCTTAAGCCTGCTCTCTCTCACAACCCGTTGTTCATAGAACAATTGCCCAGACCAGTTAACTGGACAGCCATTTTGTCGCTTCTTCTTTCTCAACAAAAACCCTTATCTTTAGGTCTCTATCGGCAGCGGCATCTTCATAAAACTGCCAGAATCCATCATGGCTGCCAGATTCATACAGGAAAGCAACCTTAATATGCTTGCGCTGAACCACGGACTCAAGGATCGATGACAATTTCGCTGTAAAATCATGTACAGGCATCGCGCTATTAGGCTCTTCTAGTTTGCGGGCATCATAAAGCACATTAAAATTTAACTCGTAGGCCTTCTCACGAAGTTTTTTTGACAGTCGGATGGCTTCCTCAATTTCTAATTCTCCTTCTAAATTACAGCAGATCAATTTAAGCGTGTCATCTAAATGAAAGTCGAATTTCATCAAACTCTCCCTATTACTGTTAGTCCCTATACATCACATTACTGCACACTTCAAACCATGTCTAGCGGCATGGTGAATGGGTTGACCTTAACGCTGCCTGGCCTTTTCGTTTGAGAGATTACGACTTGTAGCTATTAATAATATTGCCCCTGTAAACCTCACCAATTTAGTGCTACCCGTTCTGAGTTAGACGGCACCTCGGAACGAACTATGCGACACGGCAATACTTCAATTCATCAGTCTGAAGCAGTTATGCAAGCAACTTAATTGTACTGAGAATGAGGCATCTATGACCGATTTTCACATACGTGGTTTTTCGCATGTTCCACGGCCTGGTTAAATGAGGTGTAAATATGTTTTTCGCGGAGAATGGAGGAAATTTCCAGCCGAATCAGTTTTGCTTTGATCTCATCATTAACGACTATAAATGGGAGGATGTTGTTCTCTTTCAATTTCAGGATTATTTCACATAAAGCAAAAAAGGCAGACAAGTCAATAAAGGGGACTTTGAGACAATTGAAGATGACGACTTTAGTCCCGAGCATTGCCCCAACGTGGCCAACCAAACGAGATGTTGAACCAAAGAAGAAGGGTCCATCAATATTAACCACTCTGACAAGAAAACTTCTGTCACCGTTGAGCAGTTCACAGCTACCGTCTTCTGTAATCGAGACTTCAAGGTCATCCACAGAGGAATTAACCTGCTTTGTTAATCGGACTGTGAGTAAAATTGAGGCCAGCAGGACACCGACTCCGACCGCCACAATGAGATCAACGAAAACTGTCAGGAAAAGGACTGTAAACATTATGACAAGGTCGTGTTTCGGGGCTTTCCTGATGATTTTTATAAACCTGTAGTCAATAATATCCAGCCCTACTTTGATTAATATCGCTGCAAGTACAGACATGGGGACAATGGCGGCGTATTTTCCCAGCCCCAGGAGTACTCCTAACAGAATCAGCGCATGCAGGACTCCCGACAACCTCGTTGTTCCACCGGACTTGACATTGACCACTGTTCGCATCGTCGCGCCCGCGCCAGGAATGCCACCGACAAAGGCAGACAGGGCATTTCCAAGGCCTTGGCCAACCAGTTCCCGATTCGGGTTGTGACTGGTTTTTGTCAGGGAATCCGCGACCAAAGAAGTAAGGAGGCTATCTATTGCACCGAGCACAGCAAGACTCAAGGCGGAAGAGACAATAATCGTTATCTGGCTACTTGAGAAACTGGGCCAGCATATTTCAGGCAGTCCGCTGGGGATCGTGCCAATGGTGGGCAATTGTAGCCCGACAAGTTGCGACAAGGCTGTTACTATAACCAGGGCAAGAAGTGGTGTAGGGATTATTCTGGCAATTTTTTTCGGCGTGAAAAACACGATTATCAACGCAACGATGCTTGCATACAGTGCGTCAACCTGAAACATCGACCCGATGTTGACAATAGAGAATACGGCATCCATTGGCGAAGCCACCCCTTCAGTTCCCAGGAGGGGGTTTATCTGCAACAGGATGATAATGATGCCTATGCCACTCATAAAGCCAGAGATGACCGGGTATGGGACGAACTTTACAAATTTACCAACCTTTAAAAGCCCAAGCACGATTTGGAAAATTCCGGTAAGAAGAACCGCGGCCATCAAAACCGAAACATCCCCGTGAAAGAGTACGAGGGTCGATGCAGCAACAATCGTCATAGGCCCTGTTGGGCCTGAAATCTGTACCCTTGTCCCCCCTGCCAGGGCCGCAACAAAGCCGAGAATAATAGCTCCGTAAATTCCCGCCTGTGCACCAACACCACTGGCAACGCCAAATGCTAGAGCGAGTGGCAAGGCAATGATGCTTGCAGTAACCCCGCCAAAAAGGTCTCCTGCTATTCCCTTGTAAGTCCATCCAAGCATGTCTGAGTCCAGTCAGCGGTTTGCCCGTGATCGTGAGTTAAAGGATTTATTATGACCATTGGTTGGTTTAATTAGGTAGAAAGTCCTTCTGGCTTGCCGGTTGTTTCCCCCCCGCTGATCCCTCCCAAGCCATTCTTTACTTGCCGCAAGGCGTCGAATATTTTCTCCCTGCTTTCAGTCTGTTCAATAGTTCGGTGGAATTCATCGTCTTTCAGCGCATATCCAAGCATGGAAAGGAGGTGCAGGTGAGCGCGTAAGGTTGGACTGATTACACAAAAAAGAACCTTGGTTTCCAAGCCGTCCAAGGATCGAAAATCAACAGCGTTCTCAAGAAAAGCCAAAGTGACTGTCGGTTGGGTTGTATGAAGTAAAACCGGATTCCTGGGATGTGGTATAGCAATTCCACCACCGATGCTTGTTGACGCTAGTTCTTCTCTGGCAATTAGAACTTTGAGCAGGTAATCTCTGTCAACTCCATCAGAGAGACGAAGATTATTGACGAGGTTTCCGAGCACTTCGTTCCTTGAAGTTCCATCCAAACGATAGATTATTCCCCCTGCGTCGAGAGAATCCGTCAGGAGGGGTAGTGGTGTTGCTGCTTCTTCCGGCTCATCAAAAGCTTCTGGAGCAACCCCCATTCTCCTGGACGTTGCCCATTCAATCAATTCAGACTGGTTGAATCTATTTTGACCGTTAACCCTGTAAGCCGGGATGAGGTCTTGCTTGATCCAACGGTAAATAGTCTTCTCTGTGACATTTAAGATACGAGCGGCGTCTTTGACCGAAAGGTTCATAATTATCCCTTGTCATATATAGGCATACAAAATGACATTATGGGACATAATGTCTTTTTTTGCGCTTATTGTCAAATTTAAACTCGTTTTTGCAGTTATCAAGAATCTATCGTCATCAATTGGCAATCTCGACGATAAGGTGACCTCTGTTAAACAATCATCTATCAGTCACGAACCCTCGATATTAGGGCCGAGGACTTTCTTATAAATCACGATTAACTGTAAAATCAGGAAGACCGTCCGAAGGTATTCTTGTATATAATGTTGCAACTGGTTCCAACATGTCCCAGGGATTAATAAGTTGCATTTCTGCCTATATGAGTAACCCAGGGCAAGGCAGGATGATTAATAATAAACATTAGCCTTGGCATCCAATCCATACTGTTTATAATCAAAAAGGCTTTATTTATTCACTTGTTCAAAAAAATATCTGAATCCGAGGGAGGCAGAACCATGCATATACTAAAGGGTGTTAGCCTGGTCATCGCTGCCAGCCTGACCGTCATACTCGTCGGATGTTCTCCAGAGGTTGGCAGTGACGATTGGTGCAAGGACATGAAAGAGAAGCCGAAGGGTGATTGGACGGCAAAGGAAACGGCAGATTACGCAAAGCACTGTCTATTTAAATAATTATTGCAATAAACATAAGGCCAGTTGAGAAAACCGGCCTTTTGCTTAAAGAACAATAGAATCATTTAGTTGTTTTAGATCGTGCACGATGTCAAAAATTATATTTGTTCTTTTATTGAAAAGCACAAAGCTTCCGTCAATAATTACACGGGCAAAATCATCGGGAATTCTAGAAAGTCTGCTCTCTAGATCATGAGGGAAATGTCTATATTGAAGACCTGGAGGGAGTTGACCACGTCTGACTAGTTGCTTCTGCAATCCCGGTGGCAACTTTCCTTTTTTTGCAAGACCCGGAGGCATTTTTTTGTGATTCGATTTTTCGATTATAGCCATAAT
>Ga0102946_1000302_pt1 | contig 17107 bp, 11 predicted proteins | sample SalPon2A_A_D1_MG_FD_78209 | JGI IMG/M metagenome (GOLD analysis project Ga0102946, IMG submission 78209) | Soil microbial communities from South San Francisco under conditions of wetland restoration - Salt Pond MetaG R2A_A_D1_MG | ecosystem: Environmental > Terrestrial > Soil > Wetlands | place... | reverse complement strand
GCACAGGTTCTTCCTTGACAACTGCCGATTTTTCAACAGGCGCAGGTTCTTCTTCCTGAGCCATGTACTCGGTGGGAGCCGCTTGTAACTGACCAAACGTGAAAAGCAAACCAGCGGAGAAAGCGAAATTATTAAATGTTCCGTCGTAATCGTAATCTTTATTGGTTTCAATACCGACAACGTGACGTGCTTCAACTCTCAGAGCAATATTATCCGTGATGCTGAGCTTTGTTCCAACCCCATACGTAAACTGGCCATCGTCATTGCCCTCCAACCGAAGAACGCCCACACTGCCTAAAAAGTAAGGAGTCCATTTTCTTATGGGTTTAAAATGATATAAAAGTCCAAGTCGGCCAGAATAGTAGTTTAACTTGTTGCCGTTGCTGCTGCCAGTCACTTTTGCCTTGGAATATTCAGCCGTACCCTCAACGCTCCAGTGTTCATCAAAATTCAAACCAAGCCCCAAGCTATAGACAGGACTATCTTTCAACAACAAATCGTTGTCGAAAACGTATCCGCCAACCATGGGACTGACGGTCACCTCGACAGCCATAGAATAAGATGTACAAAATAGAAGCAGTGCAACAGCCAGCAACCCTATTCGATATAAACGCATCCAGTGTCCCTACCCTTTTATCAATATGATCAGAAACTTAACAATGAATCGACAGAGTCTAACATGCTCCTGAAAATTTTGAAGAAGATTTTTTCTTGTTAACCTACTTTGCGCTGTTTCATAGCCAGTTCCCAATCCCAAGCAGTTTTCACTATATATTCAAGATCGTCAAAACGAGGAGTCCAACCCAGCTCTGCCTTCAACCTATCAGATTGAGCAACTAATGAAGGAGGATCTCCCTGCCGCCGAGGCGCGTCGACCGTTTTAAAGTTTACCCCGGTCACCTTCCGGGCAACCTCTACGACTTCTGCTACGGAAGAACCATGGCCGTAACCACAATTAAAAATACTGCTCTGCCCACCAGAGAGTAAAGACCGCAGAGCAACCAGATGCGCTGCAGCCAGATCGTCGACATGAATATAATCACGAATACACGTGCCGTCCGGGGTCTGATAATCACGTCCGTAAACAGCCAACTGAGGATATTGCCCCAGTGCTGTCTTGAGCGCACGCGTGATCAGATGTGTTGGATTTTTATAATTCTGACCGATCCGACTTTGGGAATCTGCCCCCGCCACATTGAAATAACGCAGCGCGATATAGCGAAAAGATGGCATGGCAATTGTCAGGTCAGCAAGCAGGCGCTCCGTCATCATCTTGCTTGCACCATAAGGGTTAATAGGAGACAGGGGAGCTATTTCTGTGACAGGAATCTCCTCAGGCTCACCATAAACCGCTGCAGTAGAGGAAAAGATGAAATTTGAGATAGACAGCTCAGAGAGCAGTTCCAGCAAGCCGAGGGCGTTTGCAGTGTTATTGCGGTAATACTTGAGAGGATCGTGGACACTTTCACCAACCTCGATAGAGGCTGCGAAATGGACAACAGCATCTGGCTTGAAACTGGTGAGCACCTTTTTTAACGCGGCAAGGTCGGAAAGATCATTAACCGACAGTTCTCCGTACAGAACCGACTCCGCATTCCCTGTCGACAAGTTATCGTAGACCAGAACGTCTGCACCAGCCTCACCCAGAGCCTTAACTATATGGCTTCCGATGTAACCTGCGCCTCCTGTAACAAAAATACGTCGCCCTTTAAAGATTTTGATGTTCATGAGTCCCTTGCTCAAATAGATAAGGATCAGTTATAGCTTGTTGAGGTTGCTTGTTGCGATTAAAAAAAACGATATTAATAGACAAAAACAGAAGACCGCCTCTAATCGGTATGTGCGTAAAACTTGTAAGACCTGGCGTTTGGGAAAATGTAACCAGAGCAAAAACACCGACTGCCAGAACGGCTATTTCAGGGACACTGACGAAAAGTTCACCCCTCTGACGAAAAATACTTTTACATACGATCATTACAATCATCAAGAGAAAAACCCAAGGCTCAACAGAGCTAAGAGACATTCCAAAAAACAAGCCGACATCTGTCGCTCTATCGACAAGAAAAGCCACAACCAAGCCACCCAGATAGAGAGTAAACTTGACAACTGACATACGGAGTCTGTGCTTCAGCAACCAGACGGCAAGGAGACAGGGAAAGTAAATTGCTGTGGCAATAAGAGCGCGGAAATCAGCAGAAAACGCGGCGAGCACAGCCAAAAGCAAGTAGGAAATGATCAATGTCAGCAAGGCGGGGGTTGCGTAACCTGCCGCCGTGGCCAAGGTTCTGAAAGTATGAGTTTCTCTCAAACTGGCAGCAGAATCCCTGTCAAAAAAAGCGTAGCGATCACGGTGGATAACAAGGTAGCGTAAAAGACTATACGTAATCGCCGTCACGACGAGATAACAATAAAACAGCATGTAATCCGGCCAATCATGAGCAGAGATCGCAAACAACGCCCAGAATAGTGAAATTCCATAAATCAAGATAACCGTAAAGCGATGCTGAAAGCCCAGGTTCAAAAACTTGTGATGGACATGCGTCATATCTGGAGAAAAAGGGTTCCCCCCCTTCACCAACCTGCTCACCATAACCCATAAGGCATCAACAATTGGTAAACCCAGGATGATGACAGGGACAATCGGACTGATATTGCCGGTTGCAGACTGGGTCAGATGAATAGCCAGAAAGCCAAGAATAAAGCCAACACTCAAGCTCCCGGCATCCCCCATAAATATCCTGGCGGGATAGATATTATATTTCAGAAAACCTAAGATAGAACCAAGAAGGGCTGTGCTGAGGGCGAGAGCTTCGAGGTTGTCTCCCCTAAAAGCAAGTAGCATAAAAGCCATCAAGGCAATCACGGAAATTCCGCCAGAGAGACCGTCAAGACCATCGATAAGGTTAATGGCGTTGATGACTCCTACAACGGCAAAAACAGTAAATGGCCCGGATAACCATGCAGGCAGAACAACAGAACCAAAGCCGAACAGATTGCCAAGATTAACCAGATACAGGTTGCCGACAATCATCGTCACCAAAACACCAGCAATTTCCCCTGCAAATTTCTTTCTTGCGGAGAGTCCGTAAAGATCATCAATCAGACCAACGATAAAGACAATCAGGCACCCGGCAAGAATGGCACGGACCTCCCTGGTACCATCTATGAAAACAAGTGAAGCAAATAAGAAACAAAGATAAATGGCAATACCGCCCAACCGTGGGATTGCCTGTTTATGCACCTTCCGCGTATCTGGGATATCGACTTTCCCCGTTATCAGCGCCCATCTGCGCAGAACCGGAACTAATCCCAGAGACGTAAAGAGTGCTGCCATGAAAATAAAAAAATGATTCAAGAAACAACCCAATCAAAATGACAAGACAAGGACTCAGTGGTCACTACTTAGTACGGCGGCAGGTAACCATAAAAAGCCGTACACTATCTACCCTTAACTATCTATTATTCTGGCCCAAAAAGCGTCCTGGACTTAAAAGAAGAGGAGAATGAGTACTCTATTAAGTAAAATATATAGAACAAAAATAATGCGTTTTGCTGAAATTTCAATCCTGTAAATAGGATTACATAGGGAATTAAGACAAAAATCAGCGAAGTTGAAAGTTTGCGGCACTATGAGACCAGAGAGAATCTGGATCCAGCTCTCGACCAGGGGCAAGCAATGGTTATCTGTTCGCAGCACTGGATATGTGGGACATGAGTATGAATATAGGTAACGTGATTAAAAAAGTTGGCGTGGTACCATGTCTCTTCAGTGGAGTAACAAACTTTACGTTGCGCGCCACAGAGAGGACAAGAAACAACCCCATCAAGAGGGAAATCGACCCTGATATCCATCCTGTTCCCCGAGGGGGCAAAGGAGACATCCGTAATCTGCCACGGCTCAGTGAGCCCAAGCGTTGCTGAATAAATATCTGGAAACTCCATGGGCATAACCAATGCTTTTTTATAAATTCATAAAAATTAACTTTATTTTCACGACTAACTGCTACAGAGACATATTCATACAAAAACAATGCCAGAACCGCAAAAAACCATTAGAGCCTACATTTCCTGCCTCTCCGTCCACAGCAAAAGAACTAATAAATGTCGCAACCTTGTCTAAACTAGACGCCTTACCACTACGAATTCCCAGAAATACATCTAATAAACAGTGGGTTATATATCTTGTCTGTTTTTTATAAAGTATCCAAGTTTTTGCAACCATGCTCATAAAACAGATAGCAATCCTGCCTGATAACTCTCCTGCTGAATAGGAACTCATCTTTCTGCATGTTTTTCAATTTAATAAAATTGTCGTCTTAAATTTCAGATTCATTTCAATAGTTGCACAATCAACCCCTTCTGTAGATAATCACCTACAAGCCTGCTACAAAAAAGTCGTTGTCCGTAAACTTATCGTTAATCAAACTGCCTGGATCACCCCATTATGTCTATAGGCGTTTTAGTTATTCTGCTACTGATAATTTTCACGACTGAACTAGCGGTCATGGAATTCACGCCATTCTTTGTTAATTTATCACCAATTGCCTCTGGCCTGCTTGACGCTGGGGTTCTTGTTGTTCTTTTTGCGCCGCCACTCTGGTTATTATTGTCTCAGTCCCTTGGTCATACGCAGACAAAATCAATTTGCCCCCTGCTCAGGGGGGTCCTTATCAAAATATTTTTTTCAATCATCACCTTTGTGTTTATTGTTCAATTTTCAATCATGATATTAGTGCCGAAAGTTTTGCCCGGTATCAGTGAGCAGAACTTTGCAATGCTCGACGCAACCCTGACAACACTCTTCGTTCTGCCAACCCTCTGGTGGATGCTGACACGCCTGAACCAACACTATCCTAAAATCACTTTGTCTGATTTTCTGAAGGCTCCGATGGTTCTTTTTTTCATGTTTTTGTACATGATTTTTTTGGCTGATCTCGCTCAGGAAGTTATTCTCCCCCATGAGACTGCTAATTATTCGAAAATTATAGATGCCGTTGCGACAACTCTCTTCACCGCCCCTTTCTTCTGGTTACTGATCGGTCGCCCCCTGACCAGAGCCGTTCAATCGGAACGCACAAGAGGGGTAGCTCTTAGAGATCAGGTTGTTGACGCTATCATCAGTCTTAATGCAGAAGGGCTTATCAATTCAATGAATCCGGCAGCAGAAGCTATCTTCGGGTTCAAATCATCTGAATTGACTGGACAACCAGTAGAAATACTCTTTCTTGAAGAACAGACAAGTGTCCAGAAACTGCTCTCTGCTTTTTCCAAAGACGAAGTCACAGATGAGGATATGATTTTCAGGGAGGTTGTCTGCACATCCCGAAACAAATCAAGACTCACCATGGACATCTCAGTCAGCAGCATTATCTATTTCGGACAACGTGAGTGGCTGCTAATCTTGAGAGACATCAGTGAACGCATAGGAGCAGAACGGGCATTGCGGGAAAGTGACGCGCGCTTTCGTCAGATTTTTGAGCAATCCGAAGATGCCATAATGTTCTTCAAACCAGAGACCTGTGACATCATCGACGTTAACACGACATGTACCCACCTTTTCGGCTATAGCAAATCTGAAATCATTTCATCCCAACTCGCTGATCTTTTCATTCGCGAGGATTTTGACCGAGTCAGCAACACTATCAGAGAGATAGACTCGGGTACGCCGGCACGTATGGAGAACTTTACCGGTGTGCACAAAAACGGGACAAAATTTATCTTGTCCATTCGTGGTAAACTCATGATCCTGAACGGCATTAATGTCGTTTTCTGTTCTTTCCGTGACATCACCAGCAGAGTCCGCCTGGAGAAGGAGGCAAAAGACATTCAGGCACGCCTCATCCAGACCAACAAGATGACCTCCCTCGGGCTGCTGGTCTCAGGCGTTGCACACGAAATTAACAACCCGAACAACTTCATCATGTCCAACTCCAGGCTGCTTGCAAATACCTGGGACGATACCCTCAAGATCCTGCGCCAATATCATAAAGAACATGGTGACTTTTACCTTGGAGGACTACCTTTTGCGGAGCTGGACGAGCACACACCAAAATTATTTTCCGGCATCATGGATGGTTCTCGCAGAATCAATGAAATTGTCAATAATCTGAAAAGATTTTATCGACAGGAACAGTCCGAAGAGGGGCATTTGTTCGATATAAACCAGGTCACAAACTCAGCGATTTCACTACTTCATCACGAGCTGATAAATTACACGGAAAATTTCCATACAGATTTGGCTGATGACCTTCCGAGTATCAAGGGGAACGCTCAACAACTGGGACAGGTTATCATCAACCTGCTGATGAATGCCTGCCAATCTCTCCCAGAAAGAACTCGCAGCATCAGCCTGACGACTGAACTTGATGCTGAGCATGCTTTTGTCGTCCTTTCCATAACAGATGAGGGTCGGGGTATGTCGTTAGAAGACAGTCGCAAAATTATGGACCCCTTCTTCACAACAAAGCTCGATTCCGGAGGGACAGGGCTTGGACTTTCCATCTGCAGATCGATTATTATGGAGCACAAAGGAATCCTGGAATTTGATTCAGAGCCTGAAAAAGGGTCAACCTTTATCGTCAAACTTCCAATAGCCACCAAGGATTGACATATGAACCTGACAGACACCTGCCGCGAGACGGTATTGCTGGTCGATGACGAAGAACATATTCTCACGACTTCAAAATTCTGCCTCAAAAGCAGTGGGATTGATGATATTCAGACGCTTGACGATAGCAGTAAAGTTTTGCCATTGCTGGCAAAACAACCTGTTGCAGCAATCGTTCTCGACCTCCACATGCCGAACTTGTCGGGACAAGAGTTGTTACCCAAAATTGTCAGGGATTACCCCCAGACACCAGTCATCATGATGACAGCCAATGACGATATTCAGACAGTAGTTACCTGCATGAAAGCCGGCGCATCTGATTATCTGGTGAAACCGGTCGACTCAAATCAACTGGTTGGTCGAGTTAAAAAAGCACTTGAGATGCGTGGTCTCTCCTCTGAACTGACCCAACTCAAACAACGTCTGCTCACAGACAACCTTGAACATCCCGAAATTTTTTCAGCTATCGTAACCAGAAGCAAAGTGATGCGCTCCATGTTTCAGTACATTGAAGTCGTTGCCCGGACTCGTCAACCGATTATGGTCACAGGTGAAACAGGCGTGGGCAAAGAGCTGATTGCAAAGGCAATTCACGATCTGAGTGGCTGCTCGGGAGAATATGTCCCGATCAACGTGGCCGGACTGGACGATAACATGTTCAGCGACACTCTTTTCGGGCACAGCAAGGGCGCATTTACCGGTGCCGACCATAAACGGGAAGGACTGATTAAAAAAGCGGCCAAGGGCACCCTTTTTCTGGACGAAATTGGAGATTTAAACGAAGCCTCACAGGTCAAACTACTGAGGCTCTTGCAAGAGCAGGAGTATTATCCCATCGGCTCCGACCTGCTGATGAAGAGTGACGTGCGCATCGTGCTCGCCACCAACAGGGATCTCCAGGCACTGATTGACAAAGGCACCTTTCGTAACGATCTGTACTACCGTCTGTTCGCACACCGTGTACAAATCCCTCCCCTACGCGAGCGGGAGGAGGACATCCCGCTCCTTCTGAATCATTTTTTGACTGCTGCTGCAGAAAGACTCAACAAGAAGAAACCAACACCACCACCTGAACTGGCCGTTTTATTGGGGATGTATGACTTTCCGGGAAATATCCGTGAACTTGAAGCGTTGGTTTTCGATGCTGTCGCCCGGCACACATCGGGCGTATTGTCGATGGAGAGCTTTCGTAGCGTAATCGGAGATCAGCAGCCCGCCAGACAACCGGTGGACGCTGAAAACTCAGCAGTTGGCACTCCACTCATCGATCATTTTGGCCATTTCCCAACAATTTCGGAAGTGGAGGAATACATGATTGGGGAGGCGATGAAGAAAGCTCAAGGAAACCAGGGGATGGCTGCAAAACTACTGGGCATGGGCCGACAGACCCTGAACAAAAGACTGCGCCGAAGCGTTGGGGAAAAGTAACAGTCTCTCCGCTGTTTCATAACCTGTGAAATCAACTAGGCTCGCATCACTTCATCAGGATCGGTCACTGCTGCTCGCCACGTCGGGATAACGGTACTCGCCACATAAGGGACAATGGTCAGAAAAGCCAGGGTCGCGATCTGATAAAGATCAACAAACGGGGTTGGCTGCAAAGAAGGGAAAAGCACCGACCAGCCGCGCAGGACAATGCTCAGCAGCGGCGCGCCCCAGAGAAACACAAGAAAAAATGCGGCCACACAGCCACCTAGAAAAGCCAGGAGGGAAATCACTATCCCCTCCCAAAACTTCAGTAGCAGAACATCGCCGGTATCCCAACCGACCGCCTTTAAGATTCCTATTTCCCGCTTCTCTCCAGCGCTTATTCCCGTCGCTTTGTCCCAGGCCAGAATACAGAATGCCATTAATGCGGAAGAGAATAGAGCCAGCATCATTCCACCACGCCAATCAAAGACAGCATGATAAGTACGCAACAGCTCATGCCGGGTAATCGGCCGGGAGTCAGGGAGTATCCGCTTCACCTTATTGGCGATAGTCTCGATCTCTTTCGGATTATAGACACTGACCGCCAAATCAGTTGCAAGGCCTTTATCCATACCAAAAAACAGACGTAAAGAATCGTCCGGCATAACCACCAGGTCCTGAGTCAACATGTCCGATGCTGATTCAAAAACCCCGGTAACTATGAATATCCGGCCAATATTATCATGGTCAATCATAATCAAGTCATCATCAAGATTCACCCGGCGGGACTGGGCAACACCGGCGCCGATAGCGCACTCACCTTCTCCCTCAGGCAATCGTCCCTGCAAAAGAGTCAACTCTTCGGTAGAACCGCCAGTTCCCTGCAAGGTATAGTTTGATTCTGTTAATGCATCGTAATAATACCCCCAGACACGAGGCTGTACATCTTTGACCCCAGGGATTTCAGCCAACCGGACCGCGTCAGCTGTCGGGACCAGCTCGTGTCGACCAGCCATGGTTTTCTGTACAACAAGCTCCGGACCACTTACCAGCATCGTGGTCGCTTCCGTTTTCAGCGACTGAGTTAAAAAAAGAACAGAAGCCAGGACAACTATCATCAGTGTATAGACAATCAGAATGGCACTCGTTTTACCAGGTCTTCTGAGCAGCGACGCCAGGGCATATTCCAGTAACTTGAGATAACGCATCAAAGCTGTTCCTTGTGACGAAAGATTAAGGTTGTTTCAGGGCGGGGTCCTGAAGGGGTCAGAAGAGCACCAGCAGGGAAATGTTCAAACGACGCAGGATGATCCTGAAAAGGGCTGAACAAATCTGCCATGGCAGGATGACGCGTATAACGGGCCTCTGTCCAGAGCGCCATATCAGTCAGAGACAAGACCCTGACCAGCTGTTTTTGAGCTGGAAGTTCTCTGTTGATAAAATCTATCGTAGAGAAATGAGACCAGAACAGAAGACTTATAATCGTTCCAGACAGACAGAGAATCAGAGAGAGATAAATCATGCTACGAATCATCGATGTGATTCCTTGAATCGAGAGGTTCTTTATTCTATGGAAACATGAAAAAGCTAGTGGCCTCAATCAAACAATCCGCAGAAAATGGTATCGACACATTATGCCTTATATTAAAATTTCATCAAGGTACAATAATTAGCGGTAAACGCTTGACCAGCAAAACAGCTCAATATCTTCGACTCGTTCTGTTGCCTGTCGTCTTTTTTGCACCCCTCGCAAAGTAAAAAGTATGAGACTAAAACGCTTAAACCAAAAGGGACAAAAGCATTCAGCACCACCTTGCGCAACTGGCATGAACCTTGTATTATTTTCACTGGTTTTATATGTAATTGCGTCTATCCCTGAATCAGCCCTGTGAATTCGATTGAGAACACACTTGGAGGAACCTGCATAATGAATTGTTTCATCAGAATGACTATTCTCCTGTTAACCTTTTTTTTTATTTCGTCAATCTCTTTTGCAGCCGACCCACCCAGGTACGAGCGAACCGTGGTCGACTACTCCATTCCAGATGTCGTTCTGATTAATCAGGACGGAAAACGTGTTCGACTCAAGAGTCTTCTGGAAACCAACCAACGTGTCGTAGTCGATTTTATCTATGGAACCTGCACAACAATCTGCCCTATCATGTCGGCCGGGTACGTCCATCTGCAGCGAAAACTTGGCGACAAAAGTGATTCCGTTCAGCTTGTCTCCATCACCATAGACCCGGAACACGATACGCCTGAGATCCTTAAAGACTATCTGGAAAAATATCGGGCAAAGCCAGGCTGGGATTTCCTTACCGGAAGCCGCAGAGACATTGAGCGAGTGATGACCGCCTTTGACGCATACTTCAGAGACAAGATGGATCATCAGCCATTGACATTCATTCGCTCACCAACAGAAGACAAATGGATCAGACTCTACGGTCTGCTGGGTGGGAGAGATTTCATGGAAGAATATCAGAAAGCGGGGAACTAGGATGAACAACGCGTACTTCACCAAAACAGGCAGAAAATCTGTCTTGACTATTATTTGCCTCACTGTCTGCCTGCTTAACCTGTCGCTTTTTACGACAACCGCAACTGCCAGTGGTAAGGACCTCTCAGCCCAGGAGATAAAACACCTTGGAGAAAAAATGTACCGTGAAGGCCTGCTACCTTCCGGGGAGCCAATAAAAGCATTTGTTACCGGAGATGTGCCTGTAGACGGAACTTCATTCACCTGCATCAGTTGTCATTTGCGTAGTGGTATGGGGTCAATTGAGGGCGAAGTGATCACCCCGCCTACGAATGGCAATACTCTTTACAAACAACGCAAACCGTACATCGAAGGCTCTGTTTTTGTTCCCATCATTCACAACTATGCCGTTTATCTCCCGGAACGACCAGCCTACACAGACGAAACTCTGGCCTCTCTTCTTGTCACGGGCTATGACCCAACTGGCCGTTCAGTGCTTGACGCAATGCCCCGATACGAGATTGCTGATCGGGATATGGAAATCATGATTGCATACCTCAAGACACTTTCTGACAAACCTGCTCCTGGCGTCACGAAAGATCATATCAAGTTTGCTACAGTCATCGTTGAAGGGACCGACCCTGTCGCGGTAGAATCTATGGTCATCCCTCTTCAATACAGCGTTAATCGCAAAAACAGTCTTGCCGTTGCGTCCAAGAACAACGACCGAGTTGCACGCATGGGATACAATATGCTCGGTGACCTTCACAGCATGACCTTCTCCCTGAAACGTTGGGTGATAAGTGGCCCGCCAGAAACCTGGAGAGAGCAGCTTGAAAAATACTACAAAGAAGACCCGGTCTACGCGTTGCTTGGTGGGATTTCTGAGGGGACATGGGAACCGGTACACCGCTTCTGTGAAGAGAATGAAATCCCGAACCTTTTCCCGATTGTCGACAATCCGGTTATCTCCGACACCGATTGGTACACACAATATCTCTCACGAGGCATCCGGCAGGAGGGTGAAACAGCAGCTCGCTACCTCAGCAGCATGGCCGATCTCTTCAGTGACCGTAAAGTCGTACAAATCTATCGTGAGACCACACGAGGACAGGCCCTGGCTGACGGGTTCCGAACAACGTGGAATTCGAGGGGACACGCACCCGCTGTCGAGATTACGCTAAAAGAGAACGAACCCTTTTCGGGACTTCAGTTGCAGCAGATTGTTGCCAGGCACAAGCCTGCTGCCCTGTTGATATGGGATGACGACAAGTTGCTTGGGAACGTTGCGAGCCTGGTCGGGCTCAGCACCGGTCCCGGTGTCATAATAGCCTCGGGTGTATGGTTGGGTGAAGCAATCTGGACCATCCCTGAAGAACTTCGTGGAATGCTCCAACTTACCTATCCCTACCGCATGCCTCATGAAGAAATCCGCTTCGATATCACCGCACGCAAGGTTCTCGAAGGGAAGCCGATTGAAGATTTTGACCCGATCATCCTCAGACAGTCGTTCATTGCGCAAGAAGTCCTGGGTAAAGCGTTGATGGAGATGCGGATTGAATACTACAGGGACTTTCTACTCGACACCATCGGCATGTTTGACGACTCTTACCCTCCCCTTTATGAGCGAATCAGCTTCGGACCAGGCCAACGTTACGCGTCCAAGGGGTGCTATATCGTCCAGCTTGGCAAGGGGAAAAACCCTCAACTGGAAAAGCTCACTGAGTGGGTTGTCCGATAAACAGGATGGATGGATTTCTTAACTTTCGCAGCTGTATTCTGTGGACTGTTTCTCACATCGAGACAAGGGGTTAACATGTTATTTTCGCGAATTCAAATTTTTATGCTCGGATTAATGACAATCACACTTGTCCCTCTAACAACCCTTGCACTGGAACCACAACTACCCACAGATGCAGGTGAGCAGCAAGCCTGGATTGTGAACGATTATCGCTATGAACAAGGCTCACCACAGGACGACCCTGACATGGGCCTTTACCTCTGCGGCACTCGTTGTAACGCTATGACCAGTGATTACCGAAATGTGATAGATCCAGGTGGATGGGAGCTAATCCGGGTCGCTGAAAACAAAGAGCTGATCGTTGAATTGAACAATAAATTGATTGGTGGACACTGTATCTGTATTGCCGATGAATACATTGTCAAAGTCAGTGAATTCAACCGACCGGAAAAGTCCAATTAGCTTTCTCGAAATTTATCTAGCCACACGGCAGACGTTACTCAGCGTAAAGCTGTCTCCATTCGAGACAGCTTTACGCTTTAGTCACATAAAAGTTAAAAATTTTCGCACCCATCAATGAAAACGAAAAAGTACCCTCCCTCTCCTTAACCCAGCAAAACACTAAGGGTTATGGAGAGACTACACCACAGCTACACTTGGCACATTACTTGTAACATTTAAGCGTAGAGATAACTGTTTCAATTGCAAATAAAGCACAAAAGCAATATTTCGCTTGTCAATAATCGCTGCATGTAAACTTAAATCCAGAAAGGTTAACTCAACTAACTCTACGTAAGATAAAAACTTTACTATTCAACAGAAAGCTAAAGAGGAGATGGTTATGAAAAAAATTATCCTGGTAACAATCGTCACGCTTCTGTCGATCATGCTCGCAATGCCCGCCATTGCGAAAAATGACAAGGACAAACAAGACAGAAACAAGGCATACGAAAAAGCTGCCAAAATTCAGGACAAGCGTGTAAAGGATAGAGAAAAAGTCGACAAACTGATGAAAGAACGCCTGAAGTTAATTAAACAGAACAACCCGGGAAAAGCCACTTTTGGCAGTTAAAAACGAACGTTATGTGTATGTGTATATAAATCAGTAACTGAATCAGTTTCAATGGAGGCAAATATGTTTAATCGATTTTCACGCATGTTCCTGATAACAATGTTATTGGCAGTGCCTATGCTCTGGATGTCTGGCAGCGCCGAGGCTTACCTGCAGGGGTCGTCAGGCAATCCCCGCCTTGTCGCGCCAGGTGAACCTGCCGACTTCCTGACGACTGCAAACTGGGCTTACACCCCGTTGATCAGAAAGTTCATTGACCCTCTTCCTGGAGCGTGTATTCCTACAGCGGCAAACGGTCTCTGCGAGACTGGCTACGTCAATACAGATGCCTCCACAAAATTCCTCCCAATCGCTGTTCCTGATATCACCACCTACCCGGGGTCAGATTACTATGTCATAGAACTCGTGGAGTTTGATGAGAGCATGCACAGTGATTTGGATAACACCACAACGCTGCGCGGCTATCGTCAGGCAGGTTTTGGTACTGATGTATCAACGTGTTCGGATCCAGCGGATCCAAGCACCTGTACTACTGCTAACAACACCCTCGACTTTGAAAACAATGCTAACGCTCACTACCTCGGACCAGTCATCCTCGCAAAAAGAGACCGTCCGGTCCGTGTTTTATTCAAAAACAAGCTTCCTACCGGGACTGGTGGCGAGCTCTTTGTTCCCGTTGATGAATCGGTTATGGGTGCTGGTGACTATGAGATTGATTACGACGTCGTCACCAAAGAACCAGCTGGATTAACGCAGGGTCGTTTCGCTCAAAACCGTGGTGAATTGCACCTGCATGGTGGACGTACCCCATGGATCAGTGATGGTACTCCTCACCAGTGGATTACACCGGAAGGCGAAGATCCCGACTATCCTCAGGGTGTCAGTGTCGTCAATGTCCCGGATATGCCCGATCCAGGGCCCGGCGCGCAGACTTACTACTGGACCAACCAGCAAAGCGCCCGCCTGATGTTCTACCATGACCATGCCTGGGGAATTACCCGGCTCAATGTGTATGTTGGTCAAGCTGCGGGTTATGGCATTACGGATGACACTGAGCAAGAACTGCTCGACACAGGAATTCTCCCGGAAACTTTGATCCCGTTGGTCGTACAAGACAAATCATACGTTGATGCAACTCCAGTCACCGATCCTCTCAGTGGTGCAACGGTGCCTGCAATCTTCCTCACTGATCCGACCTGGCGCTGGGGAACGGGTGCATTCAATGGCAATACGTTTACTGACGATTTTGACAATCTGGTCGAAGCTCGCGAACCAAAGACTGGTGACCTCTGGTGGCCGCATGTCTATATGCCGGCACAGAACCCCTTCGACATCACCGGTATCGCCCCAATGGGACGTTGGGCCTATGGCCCTTATTTCTGGCCTGCAACCAACAACCCTTACCAGCCGGTCGCGAACCCGTACTACAATCCGGATTGTGACATCAGCAATCCAGCTCAAAACGAAAGCAACACCTTTGGTTATACCACCATTAACGGTGTCCCCTTCTGCCAACCATTTGAGGTTCCCAGCACCCCGAACCCTTCATGGGGCGCAGAAGCATTTATGGATACCCCGACTGTTAACGGCACAGCTTATCCTGTCATGAACGTTGAGGCCAAAGCCTACCGTTTTAAGATTCTTAACGCGGCACATGACCGTTTCTTTAACCTGCAGATGTATGAAGCGGATCCAGACGCTGCTGCAAACGGAACCTCTGCTGAATGTATTGCTTTAGGTGGCTGTGAAACGCTGACAGAAGTCAAAATGGTCCCGGCAGTTCCTTATCCCGACGCACCAGACACCTGGCCTACAGATGGTCGTGACGGTGGTGTGCCTGACTGGAACCTGGCAGGCCCTAACTGGATCATGTATGGCAGTGAAGGAGGCGTTCTTCCTCAACCTGTTGAGATTCCAAACAATCCAGTCGACTGGAACGTCGATGTCACAACCTTTAATGCAGGCAATGTCAACAGTGGTTCACTGATCCTGGGTCCGGCCGAGCGTGCTGAGGTTGTGGTAGACTTCACTGATTACGAAGGTAAAACACTTATTCTTTACAATGACGCCCCGGCACCCTGGCCTGCACTGGATCCTCACTACGACTACTATACCGATGATCCTGATTACACAGAAATCGGTGGAGCTCCAACAACTCTGGCAGGTCTCGGTCCTAACACGCGCACCATCATGAAAATTGTAGTTGGTGCGACAACAACAGGTGGAACTTTCAGTCTGGAAGCAATGAAAGCTGCCTTTGATCCGGACACTCCTCTTATTGATGGTGACAGTGTATTTGAAAAATCTCAGGATCCACTTATCGTCGCTCAAGGCAATATGAATCCTGGTGGTGATCCGGCATTCTACGAAGCATTTGCCTTCGGTACCCCTCCATACAATGTCGACTACAGCGCCATCAACGATACTTACGATGGTTCGTTCCCGACCAACTGGCCAAACTGGGGTGTCGCACGGATCAATGATAAGGCCATAAACTTCTTCGGCATCGATCCTGAAGCCGCCGATTATGGCGCCTATCAGTACGATCCAGCAGACACCGCAACCCACGAATACGATGCAGATTACCCGTTAAATGGTGGAATTGGCCTGAAATTGAAAGCCATCCAGGATGAGCAGGGAGAGACCTTTGATAATTACGGGCGGATGCGTGCAGCCCTCGGTCTTGAGCGTGTCAATGCTGGCGCTGGTGTCGTAAACTTCGTTGTCCAGACCTACAGTGATCCAGCGACCGAAATTCTGGAAGAAGAAGGTATTCAGGTTTGGAAGATCACCCATAACGGTGTCGACACGCACCCGGTTCACTTCCATCTCTACGACGTGCAGGTCCTGAACCGTGTTGGCTGGGACGGATTCCTCCGCCTCCCCGACCCAACAGAAGCAGGCTGGAAAGACACAGTCAGAATCAGCCCACTTGAAGACACCATCGTTGCACTCAAACCTGTCACGCCAATGGTTCCATTCGGGGTACCTGAAAGTATCCGTCCACTCAACCCGGCACGGGCTATAGGTTCCAACGATGAACTGACCCAGGTCGATCCTGTAACAGGTACGGCACGTACCAACCTGAACAGAATGGAAAACCTCGATTGGGAATACGTCTGGCATTGTCACATTCTCAGCCACGAAGAGAATGACATGATGCGTCCACAGTCGTTCCTGTTCCAAGAGGACTTACCACCTGCGATAACAAATTTCGCAGCATCCTTTACAGGATCTCAGGTAGATCTGACCTGGGCTGATCCAACCCCAGTTGATTATGTTGCACAGACTGGATTTGGTGACCCGGCTGGTGAGATAGGATTTAAGATAGAAAGGTCTGACGACGCTGGTGCTACATGGTCTCCGTTGGTATCGACACTCGCAAATGCAACAAGCTTCACGGATACAACTGGCACTGGGGATTCTTTCTACCGCATTTATCCATATAATGCTGCCGGACTGGGTCCAATTACCTCGGCATCGCTTGCTGTCGTCAGCCCGAACGGTGGAGAGGTATTGTACAGTAGCACGCCTTACACTGTCAGCTGGACCACGATAGCTGGAGCAGCAACTTACCACCTTCGTTATTTTGATGGTGCTAGCTCTAGCTGGAAGAACATTGACCTCAGCGGCGGCATTACAACAAATACTTACGAGTGGACTCCTCCTCCAGTTGCAGTGATAACCACTGGATACCTTGTCAGGGTGATTGCTTTTGATAGCGAGGGGAATAGACTGGGTCGCGATGAGTCTGATGCAACGTTTGCAGTATCACCAGATCTGCCAGTTGCGACAGTTGTT
>Ga0102946_1000301_pt1 | contig 17129 bp, 18 predicted proteins | sample SalPon2A_A_D1_MG_FD_78209 | JGI IMG/M metagenome (GOLD analysis project Ga0102946, IMG submission 78209) | Soil microbial communities from South San Francisco under conditions of wetland restoration - Salt Pond MetaG R2A_A_D1_MG | ecosystem: Environmental > Terrestrial > Soil > Wetlands | place... | reverse complement strand
TGCCTTTTCCTTCGGTGCGGCTGACTGCCGATACGATCATCGACCTTTTCCCGAAGTCACTCTGGGATAAAACAAACCCGGATCAGGTTTGTCGTCCTAATCTCAACCATTTTTGCCTGGTCACGGATCGACCGGCATGGGAGGGCTTGCAGCAGCGGTTGCAGAATAAAGGGGTTCCGATTGACGATGGGCCGGTCAAGCGTTGGGGTGCGCATGGCAGTGGGATCTCGATCTATATCCGCGACCCTGAGGAGAACGTCATCGAAGTGCGCTATTACGATACGGACGAACTGGACAGACCGTGCCTGCTTGACTCATGAACAGAGGTTCTCAGCACAACTCTGCTTGTTGACGCCGGTTGTTCAGCATTCACTCAAGAAAGGAGTTGCTCACATGATGGACGACAAGCTGAAGGATTCATCGTTGCTGCGTGACGCTGCGTATATTGATGGAGAGTGGGTTGCTGCTGACGATCGATCAACGCTTCAAGTCACCAACCCGGCAACCGGTGAAATCATTGCTCAGGTCGCGAAAGTCGGGGCAAAGGAGACGTCCAGGGCAATTTCCGCCGCAAATGCCGCGTGGACAACCTGGCGGAATCATACTGCTCAGCAGCGCTGTGACCTGCTGCGCAAGTGGCATGATTTGATCTTGCAGCACCAGGATGATCTTGCTCTGCTGATGACTCTGGAACAGGGCAAGCCGTTGCAGGAGGCGCGGGGTGAAATTGCTTACGCCGCTTCATTTATCGACTGGTTCGCCGAAGAGGGGAAGCGCATCTATGGTGACGTGATCCCGCAGCATGATCAGGGCAAACGACTCCTGGTTCTGAAGCAACCGGTCGGGGTGTGTGCCGCAATCACCCCGTGGAATTTTCCTGCGGCGATGATTACCCGCAAGGCCGGTCCGGCACTGGCGGCCGGGTGTACTATGGTTGTCAAACCGGCATCGGCGACACCGCTCTCCGCTCTGGCTTTAGCCGAACTGAGTTGCCGAGCGGGCATCCCGCGAGGGGTGTTCAATGTCGTCACCGGTTCGGCAGAGGTGATCGGCACCGAGCTGACCTCGAACCCGCTGGTCCGCAAAGTGACCTTTACCGGGTCGACCGAAACCGGAAAGAAGCTGCTGGTCGCTTGTTCCGACACGTTGAAGAAGGTCACCATGGAGCTGGGAGGCAATGCACCCTTGATTGTCTTTGATGATGCCGATCTTGATGCGGCGGTTGAAGGGGCGATTGCCTCGAAGTTTCGTAATAACGGACAGACCTGCGTCTGCACCAACCGGTTCCTGGTTCAGGCAGGTATTTACGACGAGTTCTGTCGCAAGCTTGTCGAAAAAGTCGGAGGACTGAAGGTCGGCAACGGACTTGCCGAAGAGACGTATCTGGGTCCGCTGATCAATCGGGCTGCCGTCGAAAGCGTTGAGAATCATATTGCTGATGCCCTTGACAAAGGGGCGGAACTCATCTGTGGAGGGAAAAGGCACAAGCTTGGCGGCAACTTTTTCGAGCCGACGGTGCTGACTGGCGCGACCGACGAAATGAGCATCGCCGTTAACGAAATCTTCGGTCCTGTGGCTCCACTGTACCGTTTTGAGCAGGAAGAGGACGCGATCAGGTTGGCCAACGATACCGACTACGGGTTGGCATCGTATTTTTACACCCGCGATCTGGCGCGCGCCTGGCGGGTCAGCGAAGCGCTCGAATACGGCATCGTCGGCCTCAACACCGGCCTGATTTCAACTGCTGTTGCCCCGTTCGGCGGTATCAAGCAATCGGGCCTCGGCCGCGAAGGGAGCAAGTACGGGATAGACGCTTACCTGGAAATCAAGTATCTATGCATGGGTGAGATCGAATGACGGCAATATGTCTCAATTCACCATGCCTGGATATCCTGTACGCTCCTGTCTCGCGGGTGACATTTTTTCAGCTGTCAATTCGACAACCGATCGCTCGGCAGGCGGCCATCGACCCGAGGCAGTTCTCAACCTGCCCAAAGCCGTTTTGTTTCAGGATCGAGGCGGCAATAATCGCTCTTTGGCCGCTACCGCAAAAAGTGATGATCGGCCGGTCATCTGGTAATTGATTGAGCTTTTCAGGGAGCTCTCCCAGGAAGATATGGCGACTCCCGGGCAGTCGGGCACGATTGACCTCCTCGTCTTTACGGACATCGAGCAGAACGAGATTCTCATTGCTATCAAGACGCTTTTTCAGGTCTCCGGCATAGAGTGAAGGTATCGTCTGATATTCTTTGCCGCTGATTTCCCAGGCGTGCAGTCCTTCATCCAGAAAGCCGCGGATTTTTTCGTAACCGAGGCGAACCAGATAACGTTTTGCCGTTTCGACTTCACTGAAATTCTGCACGACAATACAGATCTCTTGATCATAGGGGACAAACCAACCTGCGTAGGCCGGTATCATGTCGAGCGGGATCGCCAGGCTGCCGGGGATACTGGCCCCGGAGAAGGCTTCGGCGCTGCGCGTATCAAGGACCAAAAAGCCGTTGTCAATTGCTGTCGTAAACTGTTTGGCATTCAGGGGTCGGGCATGTGGCAGGCTGTTGAGCCGTGGTTGACCCTTCAGGTTCAGTTGTTCCATCTGTTTGAAATAGGGTGGTGAGTAATGCTTCTCAGCCAACTTGTTTCTGATGAATGTTTCACGACTGTCAACTTGCAGCGCGGGATTGTACATACGCTCGTAGCCGATACTGGAAAATTCACGGGAGGCCATCCCCGAACCGCAGACCGAGCCGGCGCCGTGGGCTGGATAGAGCAACACTTGATCGCCCAGAAGCAGCAATTTTTTGAAAATGCTGTCGAAGAGCAAGCCAGCAACCTCCTCAGCTCGTTCAGGGAAGAAGTCAGTTCGACCGACATCTCCGATAAACAGGGCGTCGCCGGTAAAGACCGCCAGCGGTTGATCGCTGAAACTTTTGTCCGCAAGAACCAGTGAGATACTTTCATCGGTATGACCTGGAGTTTTCAGAATACGTAGTGAAAAATTGCCGAATTCATGAAGGTCACCTTCATCGACCGTCTCGCCATACTCAAATGGCAGATCAGAACCATGGAATATTGTCGCTCCTGTCATGTCGGCCAGTTCACAGGATCCGATGACAAAGTCTTCATTGCGATGAGTTTCATAAATGCGGGTGATCTGAGCCCCTTCACGATCGGCAATTTCACGGTAAATATCACAGTCTCGACGCGGATCGACAACAAAGGCGCTGCCAGCATCACCAGCGATATAGGAGAGTTGGGCCAAGCCCTCGGAACGTATTTTCTCAAAAAACATAAGGCCTCCTGATGCTTACGATTTAAGTCGATCGCACTGAAAATATCGATCCCTGCACGAATCGGGTTATCGCTAGCCAGTGCCGCCAATCAGGACGAAAGTCACCATTCCGCCAACCAGTACCAGCATGAACAGGTAAACGATTCTCCGTTTAAGGCTCAGTTTGCTGCCGTGAGACATGCCGTCCTCTGTTTGTTCCTGGCGGTGCTTGCGGTGCAGAAAAATCATCGCTCCGGTGACCGAAATGAACAGTAGATTAAGCCAGAATGTGTAGTCGATTTTGAACTGAGCTGTTTCCGATACGGCGTGAGCGCTTTCCGGTGTAATCCCCAAGAGATCGAAACTGTAGTGCAGGAGCAGTGCGGTGACGACTATAGAGACAAGCATGATCCCGGCAATATAGAGCGCCACCCTCCAGCCGTAGTATTTGGCGTTGACTGCCACCAGTGGAGGAACCATCAGGTCGGAATAGATGAAACCCATGATCCCTGCGAACAGCACTCCGTTGCTGTTGAGGACCGTGGCCAGCGGGATGTTGCCCATCGAACCGATGAAGGTGAGTGCTGCGACGAAGGGTGCGATCAGGGCGTTTTCAATTACTCGTAACCATTCCGGCACCGCTGTGGCGTCAATGAGGAAAATCTTCGCCCAGAGAGCTTGGGGAACGAAGACCGCGACGAATCCGGCGATGGTGAAGCCGATCAGAATTTCCTCCCAGACCATCTGCCATTCCATCACGAATTTGTGCCCCACAAGCTGCCATCCCTGGCGACTGCGGATGCGTTTTTTCCAGTCGAAATCATCGTCCTCGTCCGCGGCTTCTTCCAGGTTTTTCCTGGCTTTATCGATCCACTGTTGCGGGTAGGTCAGCCTGATCAGCAGGCTGCTGATGGCGATGAGAATGATGCCGCCGACGATCTCCGCTGCCAGAAATTGCCAGCCGAGGAAGATCAGAATCAGAATGCCCAGTTCAATGACCAGGTTGGTGGAGGCAAACATGAAGGCGACCGCCGCCACGAAATGCGCCCCTTTGAGCAACAGGGCGCGGGCCGTGGCAAGTGCTGCGAAGGAGCATGAGGATGATATTGCGCCGAATATCGACGCCAGGGACAGGCTCTTGAAGTCAGGTCCTCCCATGTAGGGAGTCAGGCGCCCCTTGGGGACAAAGGCCTGAATCATACTGCTTATGAAATAACCGAGCACGAAGGCCCAGCCAGCCTTCCAGAAAAAACCGAAGGCTGTCTTTGCGGCTTCTGCATAGAGTTGCAAGAAAGGTTCAGACATGAATTCGTTATCCGATTATTCGTTTTGCGTTGGTGGCCAATCGTTTATCGTTAAACAAACCCTCTTTAAATCCCGCTAGAGTCATTGACGCAACGGTCTGGGGCCGAGAAAGAACCACAGCAGTAGTCCGACCACCGGCAGGATTAAAATAAGAAGCACCCATAGAATCTTATTACCGGCCGAGACGGGAGTCTGCACGGTCTGTGCGATGGCCCAGATATCGGCAATAAGGATAATCGTCCCAAAGACAGTTCCCATGTGATTGCTCCCTGTTTGTGGATATGATCAGGGTGTTAAATGAAAAAAATGGTTTCGGGTATCAATGAAAGCAGTCAGCCGATTCCTCAACTGACTGCTTTTCCACACTGCTTTATTCTTTCTCATTTTCGTAGTGACTCTTCGCCTCGATGAATGCCTTTTCCAACCGTTCATAACTGTCAGCAAAGCCTTTTTTTACCTCGATCCATGCTTCTGATGAACTATGCTGCATGCCACCGTACCACTCGGCGGCCTTTTCTCGCTGCTGTTTCAGCTGGTTCAGGGTCTGTCGTGTTTTCTTGCGGCTGGCATCACTCATATTCTGCCATTTTCGGTCAAGCGTCCCCTGCAACTTCTCAATGCGGGAATCAAGCTTGCTGAGCTTTTCTTCAGCAAACTTCATTGCCTCGTCACGCTGTTCCACGGTGTAGTTTTTCAGTGTGTCATAGGTTTCGACCGCTTCTTTTTTGACATCCGTCGCAGTGGTCTCACCGTCTTGATGACTACTGGCAACAGCATTGCCTGAAACGAAAACCAGCAGGGCTATAGTCAGCAGCGGAGCACCCCAAAACCACGAAACCTGAGATCTATTCATGCGCACGCCCTTTCTGTGAAATTGTTTAGAGATCAGCTATTGCATTCAAGGTCAAAATCGTACGTTGGTCATTTGAAGCGTGAAGTTGCCGATTTGACAGCCGACCCCAAGGCCGACCACGCACTTTCTACGCCGTCTTTCATGTCTTCCCAGGCGTCACCGCTCGCGGCCTGGAGCTCCTTGAGCTTCTCCTTGGCCGAATTTCGCTTTTTCTTCAAATCTTCAATGGTTTCCTGGTAGTCGGCCTTGGCCGATGCTTCGGCCTTATCGGCCTTGGCCTTGAGGACGTCAATTTTGGCATCCCACTCATCCAGTTGCGCTTTTAACTTGTCTTCATATGCCTGTTTTTTACTCATAATTGGGTTCCTCTCTCTGTAAATGAGTAAAGGGGAAGGCGATTTTGGACGCCTTTTTGAGTTTTTTCAGTTTATCGTACATATTCGGCACTTTCTCGTCTTAAGCACCGAAGCTTTCCTGCAAATACTCTTTCAAGGTTCTATTGCAGCAAGTCATCTTCTTCCCCTCGGCCTCTTCTCTTTTGTATTTCTTTTTGCAGTAGCTGCAAACAAAAGCCGATTTGTCTGGCAGGTCCTCGGTTCCCTCTGAAAAACGATCTTTGTATTGGTTAGACATTGAGTCTCCTTTCTTTATTGTTCCATGTTTCAGATAGTTAAAGCGTATCATTCTGTTATGATCCGACAATGGGTGCATTGCTACTTTGCATGGTAACAATCATCTACCATCCCTCTTCCTATAACAAAATCACCGGGAAGAGCTGCGACCGAGGCCATCCGTCTTTATCAGGAAGATGGCCGGAATCCATCATCATTATCTAACACGGCAAGTGGCGAGGAAGCTTTAGTGTTTGAAGCGTTACAGGCTGGAGCACGGGACTCCATTCCGAAAAGGTCGCCGGACCCTCACGGGCTGATGCTCTTCGTGAAATTCATCGTGGAGTACGTCAGGGCGATCAGTTGGCATGCTGGCAGATGCCGACAGGTCGGTAAAGACAGGCCTTCAAACTGTTGGCGCTGGGGAGACAGCTGACATCTCCTGCAACAGCTCGAAATGAGTAGCGGCCGGGAATGCTCAATATGAGAAACGCAAATAAGAGGAGTCTTCCGGCTTTTTGTATTGTCAGTGCCGCGCTATGAACTCGTCCAGTTGTCGGTGCCAATCCTCAGGTTCAAAGATCCCGGGCTCTGTCTGATGACCGAACAGCAGATCGACCAGATAGCGTGGCTTCTTTCCACCAATATGCATCGACTTGATGCATGAGACGCAATAGACAACCACATTCTCTACCGGCATCTCCTCAGCACGATTTTTCATCTGCTCCTTGACCTGATCGACCGAGAGTGACCCCAGGAAACTGTCGCCGCAGCAGGTGCTACTGGTTCCGGTTTTTTCCGGTTCCAGCAGCAGGATGTTCATTTTGGTCAACAGCGTGCGGATCGCCCTGTGAACCCTTTTTTGGTCGCGGGTCGGGCAGGCGTCCAGAATTGACATTTTCTGCTGGTGATAATCGGGGAAAATAAAGTTATCGTCCTCTGCCAGTATTTCCCAGAAAGAGACGGTCGACGTCGCTTCATGAAGCTCCCGGTAGCGACGATCACACCCCGCACAAACATTGATGATCTGCGCTTCAGATTCCAATCCCGGGTCGTGGCGACAACAGATCGTGTGTTCTTCCAGGTCCGGCCCTTTCTTCTGCAGATGAGTCAGCATCCGGGCCGCCAATTCAGGTTTGTAGATAAGGAGTGCGCATCCGGGCGCGAATAGCTGCTTCAATGGAAGTCTCCTTTGAGAGTAAGCAGAATCTTGCAAGTCAAGAGATAGATTGCAGTCCGAATTTTGTTATCGCAATCTTTTTGCTGATTCATCGACTAATGTTCTGGTCAGTTGATTCAGCAAGTCGGAATCAAGGTTCCAACAGTGCCAGTAGAGGTCAACGATAATCGGCTGTTCAGGGACCAACTCGACCAGTTGGCCATTTTGTCGTAGCGGTTCGCTCTGCAGATCAGGAATCATGCCATAACTGTGACCCAAGGCGATCATATCAAGAAAGGAATCGGGCAGGGGGACGTAATGCGAAGGCACCCGGGCAGGAATCCGGCCAAAGAATTGACTGAGGAATTGATTGTGAAGGTTGTCCTTGCGATTGAAAATCACCGCCGGGGCATGGCCGCAGGCTTCTGGTGTGAGGCCGTTCGGGAACCAGGTACAAGCAAATTCAGGTGTACAGAGCAGGCGATAGCTCATGCTGCCGAGCTTTTCTATGCGGCAGCCCTGCATCGCCTTCGACTTGGTACTGATACAGCCGACGACTTCACCCTCGCGTAAGAATTTATCGGTCTGTTCCTGATCATCGACACGCAGATCGAGCAACAGCTTGCCACTTTTCAGTAGCGGTCCGATCAGATCCAGAAACCACATCGACAAGCTGTCAGCGTTGATGCCGATGGCCAGGGTGGCAGGGCTGTCAACCTCATCTTTTGTCAGTTCCTTTGAAAGGTTTTCCTCCAGTAACTTGACCTGCCGGTAGTGTTTGATCAGCTGCAGCCCGGCATCACTGGGCCGTGGAGGGGTTGTTCGTGACAGCAGGATCTGACCGGTTCGCTCTTCCAGCTGCCGAATCCGCTGGGATACAGCTGACTGGGTCAGGTAAAGTGTTCCGGCTGCGCGCTCGAAGCCACCTTCCTGTACCACCATCGCCAAAGCCTCTATCAGTTTATAATCAAGCATCCGCTAATATTAGCTTAGCTAATGATATTGTAAAACAATTAATTTTACTTTCTTCGATGCAGGATCTAATTTGATCTTCAGTTCTGCAACCCGTAGGGGGAGCCCGTAAGAAACTTAAATGGAGTGATGTAATGTTGATCCCCTTTATTCAAGGTGCAGGTGTTGGTGGTGGCTTAATCGTCGCCATCGGTGCTCAGAACGCATATGTTTTCTCGCAAGGGGTGAGACGGAATCATCCCCTGCCCATCGCTCTTCTTTGTGGATTCTGTGATTCGATGCTGATTCTGCTCGGTGTCAGTGGAGTTGGAACTCTGGTGGCATCAAATCCGCTGCTTGGGCAGGTTGCCGCCTGGGGTGGCGCCCTGTTTCTGCTCTGGTACGGGGTGAGATCACTCCAGTCGGCACTGAGGGGTGGAGTGCTGGAAGAAGACCAGCATACAACAGGCTCGCTTCGTGCTGTGCTCGGTGCGACCCTGGCGGTGACCCTGCTCAATCCTCATGTATATCTGGATACGTTGGTCCTGCTGGGTGGAATCAGTGGTCAATACCCTGCCGATGAACGTTTTTTGTTCGGTGCAGGGGCCATGACCGCATCCTTTGCCTGGTTTTTTGTTCTGAGTCTCGGAGCCGGATTGCTGGCCCCATTCTTCCGCCGGCCAATTGCCTGGCGAATTCTGGACAGCCTGGTCTTTTTGACCATGTGGAGTATAGCTCTGACCCTGGTATGGGGTGAGTTGTCCGGGTGAGATGATCGATTGACTGGTCTGTATGTAAAAAGTCTGTATGTAAAGAAAAGCAGCATGGGATGGTTCATTGGCCGTTCCAAGCTGTTTTTGTACCACTCAGCCCACCAGCTCTTTGAGCTTTTCCAGCGTCTCTTCCGGTTCCGGTCTGGTGGTGTGATCAGGGTGCACATCGATGTCTCGAATGATGCCATCCCGGTCAACAATTACTCTGCCGGGGAGCGCCAACCTCCAGCTCGTATTGCCGTTGAAACGTTCCAGATCGATTCCAAATTTTTTGTAGAGTTCCTTCAGGTCAGGATCCAGTGTATAAACCAGTCCGAATTTTTCAGCCACCTGATTGTCGGGATCACTGAGCAGCGGGAAACTTAAGCCCAGCTTTGCTGCAAATTGTCTTGAATATTTTTGCAACATCGGTGAGATAGCAATCATCTGCGCGCCAGTGGCTTCAAATCGAGGTAGCGTATTTTGCAGAGCTTCCAGCTCCGTATTGCAATAGGGTCACCAGATCCCTCGATAGAAGGTGATCAGTAGCGGCCCGGTCGTCAGAAAATTGCGGCTGTAAAAGACCTTTCCGTCCGCATCCTCAAGGGTGAATTCGGGGATTTTGTCACCTGGCTTGAGAGTGGAGTCGAGAATGCCCGACTGAAGTAGATCGTCCGTCGCTTTTCTCATGACCGCCAGGACCTCCGGTTCGGCACTGGCGACAAAATCCTGTTTCATCTGATCAAGAGTCTGTTGTAAACCCACGAGCATTCCTTTCGTTCGAGAGCCTCACAGTAAAAATATCAGGTTTACTTCCGGGTGCAACGAAAGGGGAAACGGTTTTGTTGCTTTCGGACTTCGAAACATTCTCAGTTCAATGCGACATCAAGTAGCATCATGACGGAAAACCTGGCCATTGTTGTCATGGTAACAAATCGATCTTTGCGATAAAGCGATTCGATCGCGACGACGATCAGCGAATTCAGACGGAAGACTTCGCGCAAATCCAGAAAAACTTAAAGAGCTACCTATGAACGATGGACACAAGGCGAAGCTCCAGGCTCTTTGGTCGAACCTGCAATAAATTTTCGAAGATAAGGGGTGGTTTCAGTGGACTGGAACCAGGTTGGGCAGAAACGATATCTGAATGAGGAGTTGTTCAAGGCTCAGTTAAAGGAAGAGGCAATCACGAGCAGATGCTACTGGACTGACTAGGCACCTTGAGAGCTGTTGAATGTCGGCGCCGGATGCTAAACGGTGGATCTGTGACCTTGGATAGCAATGATGCAGATTCGCCCGCTGATATCCCACATAAGCATATTCAGTTTCTGCAGCAGACCAAGCTTGTTTACATTGAGCGCAAGTTCGTCTTTGCTCATGCTAGCTACGATGAACAAAGCCCCCGATGAACAAGACCGAGCAGATCTGCTGTGGGCTCGCTTCGCTCCTTCCGGTCGCGATTTTGTACATGTTGTTGGACATGCGCCAACAACCAACTGTCTTCCTATGTTCGAAGCTGGCCGCATTAGTTTCGACACAGGAGCAGGCTACGGAAGAAAGTTGACTGCGCGCGATGAGCTGACCCATGAGTTTTGGCAAGAGTGAGCCTCTGATCCATGTGTTCAATACGAACAGCAACGACAGCTACTACGAGTCCGTCTCTGAACTTATGCAAAAACAAAACTCGGCTGGAAACCGGACATGAAAGCGGACATTTAATAGGACACATTTGCGCTAGTAAGATATCTATATCTCTGATATTGTGACATATATTCAATAAAATCAATTACAAAGAAAGCGGACATGATGAGTAGTGACAACATAAGAGATGCCGGCGAGACCATAGGTATGTTCGAGCCATTGATGGTGAGTGAAAGTTCTCCGAAGCGTGCGGAACTTAATGATCTGGTGCTAGACTTGGCAACGGCCTCCGCTCGCTTCGCCGGAAGTTTACCTACATCCATCGCCGACGCTCTGACAGACCTGGTCCGCTCAATGAATTGCTACTACAGCAATTTGATCGAAGGACATAACACGCACCCGGTCGATATCGAACGAGCCCTGAATGATGTCTACAGCACTGACCCGGAAAAGCGTGATCTACAACTCGAAGCCAAGGCGCATATCGCTGTTCAAAGATGGATCGACGAGGGTGGCTTGGGCGAGAGTCCGACGTCCCCGGAAATGATAAGGGAAATCCACCGGCGCTTTTGTGAGTTGCTACCGCCTGAACTGCTCTTTGTCGAAGCTCCCTCCACTGGTGAAATGATACCCGTGGTACCAGGCGAACTAAGAACCAGGGATGTTGAAGTCGGCCACCATGTAGCGATCAGTCCGGGCTCGGTTCCGCGTTTTCTTGAGCGAATACATAGTGCCTACCAGCATGTGGGCCGGATTGAAACCATTCTAGCCGCAGGGTGCGCGCACCACCGGTTACTCTGGGTTCACCCCTTTCTGGGTGGCAATGGTCGTGTAGCCCGATTGATATCCTATGCGATGCTGAAAAATGCTCTAGACACAAAGGGGCTTTGGTCAGTTGCACGCGGTCTTGCGCGAAACGAAGCGGAATACAAACGCCACCTTGCCGTTTGTGATCAGCCTCGGCATGGTGATCGTGATGGGCGTGGCACATTGAGTGAAGCGGCGCTTGCAGATTTCACAGCATTCTTTCTGAGAATCTGTCTTGATCAGATCAAGTTTATGGAAGGCCTGATGAAACCCGACCGGTTGCGCGACCGTATCTTGATCTGGAGTGAAGAAGAAATGCGCGCCGGGACGCTACCTCCCCATTCTGATACGGTTTTACGTGCGGTACTCATGCAGGGCTCGATCAAACGTGCGGATGTCGTTTCTCTTCTCGGCGTCACGGAAAGAAGTGCGCGCCGGGTAACATCAGCGCTACTGGAAATCGGTGCACTTCAGTCTGAAAGTACGCGCGCACCGCTTCAACTTGATTTCCCTGCGAAGCTCGCAGGGCGGTGGATGCCGGGACTCTTTCCAGATGAGTAAACCAGCTTACAGCATCACCGCAAGCCAATGCGCTTTCAATCTGAATCTGCCCCCAGAGACTTCAAGTAACAGTAAACTCTTCTGGTATGTCTCGCTACCCATCGAAAGGCAAACGTTTTTTTGACTCCAAAACCTCGGAAACTCTTAACCCAACGCAACGTCGAGGAGCATCATGACAGAAAAACCGGCCATCGTTGCCATGGTGACCAGATCAATATTTGCAACGATTCGTTGTGACTCCGGAATCAGTTCTTCAACGACGACAAAGATCATTGCACCCGCAGCAAAGCAAAGAGCGTAAGGCAGGATCGGCTGCATCAACAGCACGAAAAGAGCTCCGATGACCCCGGCAATCGGTTCCACCATTCCGGAGGCCTGTCCCATCAGAAAGCATTTTTTCTGGCTCATTCCCTCTCTGCGTAGCGGCATTGAGACTGCCGTCCCTTCAGGGAAATTCTGGATGCCGATGCCAATAGCGAGGGCGATTGCACCACCGATCGTCGCTGAGGGGAGTCCCGCCGCAACAGCGCCGAAAGCAACGCCGACGGCCAGTCCTTCAGGAATATTGTGCAGAGTGATGGCCAGTACCAGCAAGGTACTGCGCTGCCATGATGTTTTGATTCCCTCGCGTTGGCTCATTCTGAGGCCGGGGTGGAGGTGAGGTAGAAACTTATCGGTCAAGCGCATGAAAATGCCGCCGCCCATAAATCCGATTACAGCCGTCAGCCAAGGCGTCTGTCCCATCTGTTCAGCCATCTCAATCCCGGGATTAAGCAGAGACCAGAAGCTCGCCGCAATCATCACACCTGCCGCAAAGCCAAGCATCGCATCCAATAGTTTCTGATCGACTTCCTTTTTGAAAAAAACCAGAGCAGCGCCCGCGGCAGTGACTCCCCAGGTAAAAAGGGTCGCCAGAAGTGCCTGAATGACCGGGTTGAGTTGTTGAAAAGATTCAAGCATTTAGGGTCCTCCGTCGCATGGTTTCAGAATCTTGCAGGGTTTAAATGGAGTGATCTGACCAACCTCGTAATTATTACACAAATTGTTACAGAACGATAAAGTTTGATTGAATAATATAGGGAGTTTACCGCCATTGCCCTGTGATTCTTTATGCTCTGACAGAGACCTTCTGATTAAATCGGACCTGAGCGGGGCGGGAAAGGAGTAAACGTTTCCGTTTCGCTCTCTTCCTTTTTTGTCGAGTCAACCACCCATCAGCGCCTCAACGTTCAGCAGCGAATGTGACTTGCCGGCAGTTAATTCTTTCAAGGGGTAACAAAATGACGGACGTTTCAGGGGCCGCAACGATCAGGATTCCTGAATTTTTACTCGCTGTGCGACCCTTCAGTTTGAGAAGGCCTTGACTGATCTCAGCGATTCTCTTTGAAGTAATTGATCAGGCCGTTGGTTGATGAGTCGTGTCCATCGACTACTGCCTGACCATCCAGTTCGGGGAGAATCCTCTTGGCCAGAATTTTCCCGAGTTCGACACCCCACTGGTCGAAGGGGTTGATGTCCCAGACCGCGCCCTGAACAAAAATCTTGTGTTCGTAGAGCGCAATCAAAATACCGAGGGTTTGCGGTGTCAGTTTGCGAAACAGGAAAGAATTACTCGGACGGTTGCCGGGGAAGACCCGGTGGGGAAGAAGTTGTTCAATCTTTTCAGCATCCATTCCGCTTGCTTCCATCTCGTGACGGACTTCCTCTGCTGTTTTACCCCGCATCAATGCTTCCGGTTGAGCGAAAAAGTTGGAAAGCAGGATTTTGTGATGATTTCCCAGTGGATTCTGACTGATGACCGGCGCGAGAAAGTCGGTTGGAACCAGCCTGGTTCCCTGGTGGATCAATTGGTAAAATGCGTGCTGTCCATTGGTCCCTGGCTCGCCCCAGATAATCGGGCCGGTGGCGTAATCGACCGGGGTTCCAGACAGGGTGACCCGTTTGCCGCTGCTCTCCATGTCCCCCTGTTGAAAGTAGGCGGGAAATCGATGCAGGTACTGGTCGTAGGGAAGGATGGCATGGGTGTCGGCGGCAAAGAAGTCGGTATACCAGATGCCGAGCAGGCCCATAATCACCGGGATGTTATGTTCCAGCGGGGCGAGCTGAAAATGTTCATCGGCCAGATGCGCTCCCTGCAACAGTTCCTCAAACCGATCCATCCCCAGAGAGATGGCGATCGACAGTCCCACCGCCGACCAGAGTGAATAGCGACCGCCGACCCAGTCCCAGAATTCGAACATGTTGGCCGGATCGATGCCAAACTCGACGACCCGTTCCCGATTGGTGGAGATGGCGACAAAATGTTTGGCGACCGCAGACGGATCCGCCCCTGCCGAGAGCAGCCATTGTTTGGCTGATTCGGCGTTGCAGAGGGTTTCCTGGGTGGTGAAGGTTTTTGAGACGATGAGAACCAGGGTGGTTTGTGGATCGAGAGGTTTCAGGGTCTCCGCAATCTGAGTTCCATCGACATTCGAAACAAAATGGACGTTCAGGTTGTCCTGCGCGTAGGGTTTCAGCGCTTCGCAGACCATCAATGGACCGAGGTCTGACCCACCTATGCCGATATTGACGATGTTGCGGATCGCTTTTCCGGTGTAGCCGGTCCATTCACCGCTACGGACCCGGTCTGAAAAGCGGCGCATCTGCTCCAGCACCCGATTGACTCCGGGCATCACATTACAGCCATCAACCTTGATTGGCCGGTTGGAGCGATTACGCAAAGCGGTATGCAGTACTGCCCGCTGTTCAGTGGTATTGATCTTGTCGCCCGCAAACATCCGCTCCCTCTTCTGCTCCAGACCGGCATGGCGTGCCAGGGCGAACAGCAGTGAGAGGGTCTCATCGGTGATCCGGTTTTTTGAAAAATCGAAGAGAATATCATCCAGTTTCAGTGAATATCTGGCGAAGCGTTGCGGGTCGGCTGCGAACAGGTTGCGCATATGTTGTTCGGCGATATCTTCAGCGTGAGCTTTCAGTTGTTTCCAGTCACGTGATTCGGTCAACGTGGACATTGGTTTCTCCCGATTGTGGTGGGAAGGTATGACGACATAGGTCAAAAACTGTTTCAGTATTTCAAGCCAGATGGATCAAGTTGTAGTCCTCTTTGATCAACTCCAGATGCTGATGAGTCATTCTGGCATTGCTCAAATAGATCTCCCGGACTGCAGGATCTTCAATCTGTTCGGCAATAGCCCGTAGCTCCTTCTCCAGAGAGTCTTCCCGCTGTATCGCCAGGGCTAACGCCATCTCTTCGTCGAAATCTCCCAGCATCGACGTCTGCAGTTCTTTCCACCAGCTGGAATCGACATTGGGGGGCTCATTCATCATGTCTTCAAAAGGGGGGAGGTCGTCCCATCGATAGGCTTCGTAGAAGGAACGTGCATGCTCGCGCTCTTCCCGCGCCAGCAGTTTAAAGGTCAGGCGAGGTCTTTCGTTGTACATTTGTTTTGCGGCATAGCGATAGAAATCCATGGCGTCCTTTTCCGTCTGGATGGAATCTTTGATCGCTTTTTTCAGTTCTTCTTCACTTAAGACTGTGGCCTTGCGTCTCCACATGAAATTTCTCCCGAGGCTGGTGCCGTAATGATTTTCTCAGCTTCCACGATGCGACTTCATCACTGCTTCGTACGAGGCGTTGATCTCCGCCAGTTTGTCATTGGCGAATTTGATGAACTCGGGTGGGAGCCCTTTTCCTTCAATTTTATCAGGATGGAATTCTGCTGCTTTTTGCCGGTATGCTTTTTTGATGGCGGCCTTGTCCGCATCTTCGCTGAGGCCAAGGATTTCAAAGTGTTTGTTCAGTGAAGGGCTGGTGCTGACAGTTTGGCCGACAAAACGGCTATAGAGGGATTGGTAGACCGAATCATGGAGTTTGAAGGCCTGTTTTGCACTCAACAGCATCTTCTCTTCGCTGGGATGCAGGGCACCATCGGCCATGGCGACCTGAAACAGGAAGCTCATCATAAATGTACACATCTGTTGTTCCTGCCAGAACAGGTTGCCGAACTCGCGGGCGTAAGTTTCAAACGAGTCGCTGCTGTCTTTTGCTTTGGCAAAAACGTTGAGGGCGTATTGGCGGGTCTGATTGTCCAGCCCCAGGGCCTCGCGACAGACCTGCTGAATTGCCTCGATCTCATTCTCGCAGACACGACCATCTGCCTTGGCCAGCTTGCCAACCATTGAGAATGCCGCCGTGAAAAAGATCGCCTGCTTACGTTCCGATTCGGAAAAACCGATCCGTCCACCTGTGGCGATTTTCTGCCCGCCCATGCTTGATCCGATTGCCGCACCGATTATTGCACCGAAAGGTCCGGCGATCATTGCTCCGATGCCGCCGCCGATTATGCCTGATATCCAACTCATTGATTTGCCTCATTCATAGTTGTGATTATGGATTGATTCTGCTCAAGAGGGTTGTACTCGTTACGCTGCTATCACCTTGCGGAGTGGCCATTCTGCCAGTTTAATTCATCCATTTTGCGCAAGGAGTTCATGATTAAACGCCCTGTTGCGATACGGATGGTTCCCTTGCTGAGAACCTCAGGGAGAACTTCTACAAAACTGAAGCGGCAATTCGGTTGGGAAACGACTTCCATCAGGATAATTTCTGCGAGCTGAATCAGGTTTTCCGTCAGTGTCTCTTTGGGGAGTTTGTTTTTTTCGATCAGATACTGGGTGAAACAGACTCCCTGTTTCTGACTTTGCACCAGAGCAAGCTCGACTTCCATCTCTTCAAGTGTGCCCCCCTGGGCCAGCACCTCACCGAAACGTTGTCCTTCTTTGCTGGAAGAAACAAAGATGATCGATCCCTCTTCAAAGTAAAACGACTGGCTGACTCCTTTTCCCGAAAGGCTGAGTTCCCCTGATTTTTTATTCGTTTCCAGCCATTGCAGAAGGTCTGGTAACGGCATGAAGCTGATATTTCCTTTCAGTTGTGCTTCCATGTAAACATCCCCGTACTGGTCGAAAGGCCTGATAACGGTGCTGCGAGTCTCTCCATTTAATAGATAACAGCCTGCCCTGATAACCTGGGCAGGATTGCACCCTGCAAAGATAGGGTGAGACACGGAAAGTTGTCAACTTTAACAGGTTCTTGAGGTGAATTAAATTGTGAACTTTGATTTGACGAAAAAGCCGTCAATGGTATAAAGGCCGATAATTATTATCAACATCATATGGAGTCACTTTTGAAAACATCATTTCTTCGTCGAGCATGGGT
>Ga0102946_1000300_pt1 | contig 17151 bp, 10 predicted proteins | sample SalPon2A_A_D1_MG_FD_78209 | JGI IMG/M metagenome (GOLD analysis project Ga0102946, IMG submission 78209) | Soil microbial communities from South San Francisco under conditions of wetland restoration - Salt Pond MetaG R2A_A_D1_MG | ecosystem: Environmental > Terrestrial > Soil > Wetlands | place... | reverse complement strand
TATCCGAACCTTAAGGGGCCCGGCACGCGCAGCCGGCTTTGGCTTATTACAGACATTTCTTGAACAGGGCTTGAGGGCATTTCAGATTATGGGCGATGGCACCCTTTTCATAGAAACCATCTGGAAAAACGAAGACAGGATTATGCGTAAGTTATTCGCCGGTGATGAAAACCCTTTCCAGCACACAGTCTAGACGTCGAAGCTGCAACCAAAGTGTTTTTCCAGGTAGCGCACAATTTCCTGTTCGATGGGCGCTTTTAACATCATCAGCATGAACCCCAGGTCTGCCTGGATTCTGAGTTCGGTTTCCTGCACCAGTATTTGTCCGCTGACACCGGGGCGTTCGAAGTGGATCACCTCGTCATCCCAGCCATAATCGATACCAAATTTTTTTGCGAGGTCGATGGACAACTCGTCCGCAGCATTTAGCGCCTCTTCGTGGCTGAGTGTGTGAAACGCATGAATATCGATAGTTGACACGTGCCATTGATCTCCCTGGGTCAGGGCAGTTTAACAAGCAATCGCAGGTATTTGCCAAGAGAGTGAAAACTTCACGGCTTTAGTCAACCGATTTCAATGGTTTTTTGCCCATTTTTAATTGACCTAGATCAACTGTTTTTACGCAAGGATTTCGTTTTTTCAGTACTGTGCCGTATGATGATCAAATAACCGAACTCTTGAGGATTATATTTTACCCTAAATCAGTTATCTCTTCGGAGCCGTCCGGAAGCCAGGTTCGACCTTGCCCATATCCGGATGTCGTACTGACCAGAGTTTTGGTTTGCAATTAATTGCTCTCTAATTCCATATGGGGAACTGAAATGAAAAAGTGTTTGGCCCTTCTACTTCTCTCCGCATTGTTCTCGCTCGCCGCGATCAATGTCAATGCCCATCATGAGTGGGCAAAAAATAAGGATGGCAGCGTTGTTACGGGTGTTTTGACGGCAAGTTTTAACCCGTTCCCCAGCCCCGGTGTTGAGGCGGCATTGCCATTTCCTACCAATCTCGCGTTTTTCTCACCCACACTGGATCCACCGGCTGACTTAACTCTGCAGGCTCCGCTTGGTGATGATGGTGACCCGAATGATTATGGGAATCCGAGAGTGGCGCTCAATGCACTGGATGGATTCAGCACAACAGAAAAGTGGATAACCGGTTTCGCAAGCAATGGCGAGTTTGGTCGTTATGACAATGCAATACCGGGTTCGATTGACCCGTCGACGGTTAAAACCGGTCAGTCCGTGAGGATGTTCGAGGTCACCATGAGCCAGTTTCTTTTCGTGACCGGCATCGTAAGGGAGTTGACTCCCGGCGTGGATTACGTGGCCGTTCCGGCAAGTGCCAGCCAGATCGCGATTTTACCGTTGAAACCGCTGAAGGAATATACCTCCTATATGGCGGTTCTGACCAATGATATTCGTGATACAGATGGTAATGATGCAACTCCGGACCGGACCTACAATTTTGGTAAAACCTCGGTTCCCTGGGTGGATGCACAAGGCCAAAGCACAAACCCGCTGTTCCCTGATGCGGATGCAGCACAGCTTGAGTTAATCAGACAGATTGTTCAAAGTATGGAGTTGAACCTGGCCGCTTACGGTATGAATCCCGATGACATCGTTCTCGCCTGGACCGCACAGACCCAGTCGATTACACGGACCCTGAAAACACTGCGTGCTTTTGCACAGCCTGCGCCAACAACGATTGTCCAGACGCCGTTTAATACCGGCAACCTGGTCCCCGGATCGCCGGGTGCGGCCGATATTTATATGGGTATCATAACGATCCCCTATTACGCGGGCATACCCTCTGCTGAGAATCCCGCTGCGCCACTGAACACGTTCTGGAAAGCGGCCCCTGGTGCTTATGTTCCACCCTTTGACCAGTTTGGTCTTGACCCTACATCAACCAATATAACGATCGCGAACCCGTTGCCTGTAATGACGGGTATGCAAACGGTGCCGCTGCTGGTAACAGTACCGAGGGGCCAGGCCAAGCCACCCAATGGTTGGCCGGTGGTGATATTCGGTCATGGCATCACGAGGAGTCGCATTGATGTATTGGGTGCTGCTGACGGTTTCGCAGCGGCAGGTTACGCAGTGGTAGCGATGGACTTTCCAATGCATGGTGTAAGCCCGGATGCCACACCGCAGTACGCTGATCTCTGGATTGAGAATACACCTTTTGGACCCATTGCAAACGAACGCACTTTTGATGTGGACTACATTAGTAATACAACCGGTGCACCCGGGCCTGACGGCTTGATTGATGCTTCAGGTTCCCACGCAGTATCCGCCGGTTTGTCCAACATGCTGGTAGGGCGCGACCTTATTCGTCAGGGTGAAACTGATTTGTCGGTACTGGCGGTTTCGATCTCGTCCATGGATTTTGATGGCGATGGCTTACCGGATACCGATGGTTCCAACATCGCCTACGCGGGTCAGTCCTGGGGCGGCATACATGGCACGGTCTTCACAGCCATCGAGCCGCTGGTGACACGTTCATTTCTATCAGTACCGGGTGGTGGCATTGCACGCTTTGCAGAAGCATCAGCCAGTTTTGGGCCAATCATCCGGGCAGGTCTTGCATCCAATGGCGTTTATCCTGGAACATCAGAATACGAATCCTTCTTCCTGGTCTGGCAGACGGTTCTCGATTCAGCTGATCCGATCAACTGGGCAGCAGAGGCGGCAGCGAACACACCAATACTGCTACACGAAGTCATCAACGATCAGGTCATACCGAATTTTGTACCCACCTCACCGCTGGCAGGTACCGAACCGCTGATCAAGGTGATGGGGCTGAGTGCCTACAGCAGCACACAGCAGAGCGCCGACGGGCTGCGCGCGGCAGGCCGGTTTATACCGCCCGCAACGCATGGTTCATGGTTGGATCCAACAAGTTCCCCTGCCGCATTTTTTGAAATGCAGAATCAGGCTGCCACCTTCATAGGATCCTTCGGTGGTGCGGTTGTTGTAACAAACCCGGATCCGATGGTCCCGGTGGTTTCAACCCAATCTTCATCATTTTCAGACCTGATCGAAATGAGGGTTTCAAAGTCTGAAAGCAAGAAGAGAAAGTCTGGACTTATTTCAAGACGCGGATCAGTAAGCAGGCTTGAGCAGGTCAAGGGTGTTAACCAAGCGGACAGGCTCGAGTAGGGAGTGGGAGATGAAAATGAAAACAGCAACACAGCTCATGAATAGACACGTACCAGCCTCCGCTCAAACGGCAGATAAAAGCTGGACAATGAAAGTTCTTGCCGGTGCAATTACCGCCGCATTTCTGGCCCTGGCTTGCACCAGCGCCAGCGCCATCGAGTTTTCCAAAGATGAGTGGTCGGGTAGTTTCGATACCACGATAAGTTATGGTGCTTCCTGGCGGGCCGGTGATCTGGATGAAGGTAACATCGGTAAGGGCGCGATCAATCCACTCTCTTTTACTTTGACTAATGCCGAGAAGCGCGCGTCGCCGGGTCGCTGGTCAGTCAACGGTGATGACGGCAATCGTAACTATCCGGAAAGCGGTGACCTGGTTGCCAATACCATCAAACTCACTTCCGAGCTCGATGTACGCTATAAAAATTATGGCGCATTTACCCGTTTTACGGCTTTCTACGATTTTGAAAATCACAACAAGGATTTTCTCTCCGACGAAGCAATCTCGCGCGTTGGTAAGGATATTCGATTACTTGATTTGTACATCTGGGGTGAGAATGAGATTGGAGACCGTTTCCTGAACTGGCGTCTCGGTCGCCAGGTTGTCAGTTGGGGTGAATCCACCTTTATCCAGGGTGGTATCAATGTGATCAACCCCGTTGATGTATCCAGGCTCAGGGTTGCGGGTGCTGAACTGAAGGAGGCGTTTGAAGGCGTCAATATGATTTATGGTTCGATTGACCTAACACCAAACCTGTCGATGGAAGCACTGTATATGTTCGAGTTCCGGGAGATTATTCCTGATCCGGCGGGTGCCTATTTTTCTACCAGTGATTTTGGTTCACCGGGTGGCAACTATGTCATGCTGGGTTTCGGCTCTCCTGATCAGCCGGTTATCAACCCTGATCTGTATGAGACGGTATGCGTTGATGGAAACTATGGTGCTTCCGATCAGCCATACCCGCCGGAACTCATTGCGGGTAGTTGCAGTGCTGCGGTCCCGCGCTTAGATAACGAATACGCGAGTGACAGTGGCCAATGGGGCCTGTCTTTCCGCTACTTCGCTGAAAAGATGAATGGCACGGAGTTTGGTTTTTATTACCTTAACTACCACAGCCGGCTGCCATTGAGCAGCGGTTGGGCTGTCTCGGGACTGGCAGCGAACTCCGCCAGTTACTTCATCGAGTATCCGGAAGATATTCATCTCTGGGGTGCCAGCTTTAACTCTACCGTTGGTACCTGGGCTTTGTCAGGCGAGGTCAGCTATCGTCCCAATTTACCGTTGCAGGTTGATGATATCGAGTTATTATTCGGTGCCCTGACACCATTAAATGTTCTCTTTCCGGCGCATGCGCTGCAGTTCCACAGCCAGCTAGGTGACTTTGAAGCGAACGATTTGGTCAGTGGCTGGAAGAGACACAAGTCCTGGCAGGGGCAGCTTACAACGACAAAATTGTGGGGTCCGGGTAATTTCCTCAAGGCCAACCAGATCGCCTTCGTTGCGGAAGTTGGTATGAATTACGTATCTGACCTGCCGGCTCAGGATGTCCTGAGATATAACGGTCCGGGTACAGATACCGGTGGTGGTAATGACTTTCTGACCGGTGATTTGCGCAATCCGATAACCGAATGTGCGTGTGGTTTTGCCGACGATTTCAGTTGGGGCTATCGCATGTTAATGAGGGCCGATTACAATGATGCAATTGGATCAGTGACCGTCTCGCCGAGAATTGCCTGGGCGCATGATGTCAGCGGTACAACTCCCGGTCCGGGTGGTTCATTCATTGATGGCCGTAAAGCACTTACCCTCGGTCTTGGGTTCAATTATCTGAACGAGTGGATTTTTGATCTTTCCTATACCAATTATTCGGGCGCCGGGCATTACAACCAGCTTCGTGACCGGGATTTCTATTCCGCCAGTGTCCGTTACTCATTCTGATCGCCGGAGAAACTTATGCGAACTATTACTAAATACACACTTTCACTCTGCATTGGTCTGGCCTTTGGAATGGGACAGGCAGTTGCAGGAGCCAAACCTGACCAGGTTCACCGCCTGAGCGAAGACCTGACCCCGATGGGTTCTGAACGGGCAGGCAATGCCGCAGGTACGATACCGGAATGGACCGGCGGTATTACAACGCCGCCTGCGGAATACAAGCCTGGTGATCATCACCAGAATCCGTTTCCCGGTGACAAGCCGCTATTTCGTATCACCGGTGCAAACTTCCAGGACTATGCAGATCAACTGAGCGTTGGTCAGAAAGCGACCTTTGAAAAGTATCCCGATACCTATTACATGGATGTCTACCCAAGCCGTCGCAGTGCTTCGTTTCCTGAACACATTTATGAAATGACGGCCAAGAATGGTGCTACCGCCAGGCTTGCGGAAAATGGCGAGGGTGTGCTGGATGCTGCAGAAGGCTTCCCGTTTCCCTTCCCGGAGAATGCCTACGAACTGATGTGGAACCACAAGCTCAAGTACAAGGGTACCGGCGGTGTGCGTTACAACACGCAAATCGCGCCTACCGCAGGCGGTGATTTCTCCGTGACCGTGATACGCGAAGAACTGCTGGGTCTGTATTACAAGCGGGGTGTAACCATAGAAGAGATCGACAATATCCTGCTGTATTTCTTCCAGGAAGTAGAATCACCCGCGAGGTTGGCGGGCAATATCCTGCTGGTGCATGAAACACTCAACCAGCAGATTACCGATCGCCAGGCCTGGATATACAACCCGGGTCAACGCAGGGTACGGCGCGCACCGAACGTTGCCTATGACAACCCCGGTACCGCCTCTGATGGTCTGCGCACCAATGACATGACCGATATGTTTAACGGCGCCATGGACCGCTTTGACTGGACTGTGGTCGGTAAAAAGGAGATGTACATTCCTTACAACTCATATGGTGCACATGCCGAAGGCGTCACCAACGAGGAGTTTATCCAGCCGGGGCATCTCAATCCTGGCCTGATGCGTTATGAATTGCATCGTGTCTGGGTTATCGAAGCAAACCTGAAAGAGGGTATGCGGCACATTAATGCTAAACGCACCTACTACCTCGACGAGGACAGCTACCAGATTGCCCTGATCGATCATTACGATGGACGTCTGCAATTATGGCGTGCTTCGGAATGCCACATGATCAACTACTATGATGTTCCAACCATCTGGTCGACCATCGAAACCCACTATGATCTGCAGTCCGGCAGGTATGTCGCACAGGGTTTTGACAACACCACGGCGGTCAATACGTTTAACGTGGAGTTATCACCGGCGCAATTTACACCGCAGGCCCTGCGCTCTCGCGGCCGTCGTTAAAATATTTGAAAAGGCCAGCGATTGCTGGCCTTTTCTATTGGCCCGTAACATAATCAACCGATGATCAAACCAATAAGACCCTTTGCGATCCTGTTCGCGATCCTGCTTGCGGGATACTTAAGTCTTTCTGTAATTGCCGATCACCACATTGATGTCGAGTATGCGGAACAGATGCCGCTGGCCACGGAGTCCATGTTGCTTGATATCACTCGTGCCGGGAACACTTTTGTGGCGGTCGGTGAGCGCGGGCATATCGTCATATCCACCGATGGCAAAAACTGGACGCAGGCAGAGCACGTACCGACCCGCTCAACGCTGACCACGGTTTTCGCCACTGCCAATCGCATTTGGGCCGGCGGGCACGATGCAGTTATTCTCACCAGCCGTGATTCGGGTAAAACCTGGACGCAGGTTTTCTATGATCCGGATCTCAACCAGGCCGTCATGGACATCTATTTCAGTGATGAACAAAATGGTGTGGCGATAGGTTCCTATGGCTTATACCTGTCTACCAGTGATGGTGGTAAAAGCTGGGATGAAGCCAGGGTGGATGAGGAGATTGATTTTCACCTCAACAGTCTTTTACCTCTCGGTGATGGCAGGTGGATGATAGCTGGTGAGGCTGGATACTCATATCGTAGTTACGATGAAGGTGAAACCTGGGAGCCGATGGAAATGGCCTACGAGGGTTCGATGTGGGGTGCTTTGCAATCAAGTGAGGACTGCGCACTGTTTTATGGTCTGCGTGGTCATGTCATGGAAAGCTGTGATTTTGGTTCAAACTGGACAGAACTTGATACCAGGTCAGAATCCAGCATATCGGGTGCTGCGGAATATGATGGCCTGGTGCTGCTTGCCGCCAATAGCGGTGTCATCATGACCAGGTCGGATGGTGGTGATTTCAGTATCTATCATCATTCAAGCGGCGTGGATTTCTCTGCTGCACTCTCGCTTGAAGATGGAAACTTTCTGCTGGTGGGAGAGGAAGGCGTGCATGAGTATCCCGAACTGAACAAGAAGGGTGGTAAAGATGACTAAGTCTGAAAACACCCGTCTGCACAACATTGCCACCTTTCTGATCAACAATCGTTACGGCATTGTTGCCCTGTTCTTTGTCATCACCATCGGCATGCTGTTTGCAATGTCGCAACTGCGTATCGAAACCGGCTTCAAGAAACAATTACCACTCAAGCACGAGTATATGCAGACCTTTCTGCAGTACGAAAAAGAATTTGGTGGCGCTAACCGTGTGCTGGTTGCGCTGGTTGCGCGTGACGGCAACATGTTTACGCCAGAGTTTTTTGATGCTTTTGAAACTATCACCGACCAGGTGTTCTTTATTCCGGGTGTTGACCGCGCCAGTGTGCGCTCGATTTTTACACCCAATGTCCGTTTTGTGGAGATCGTCGAAGATGGATTTGCCGGTGGCAATGTCATTCCATCCGATTACGCACCCTCGGAGGAGATGTTTGAGCAGGTACGTTCCAATATTGTCAAATCCGGAGAAGTTGGCAGATTGGTTTCCGCCGATTTTTCAGGCGCGATGGTATGGGCCAACCTGTTGGAGGAGAACCCCCAAACCGGGGAGAAACTGGATTATCGTAATGTCGCCGCACAACTCGAGGCCATACGAACCCAGTTTGAAAACGATGACTACACGGTGCATATCATCGGTTTTGCAAAAATCGTGGGCGACATTTCAGATGGCGCCAGGGCGGTAGGCTGGTTCTTCCTGATAGCCCTGGTAATTACCTCAATCCTGCTCTACATATACTCAAGGTCGATATGGCTTACCGTGCTGCCGCTGACCTGTTCGCTGGTGGCCGTCATCTGGCAAATGGGTACGCTGAGCCTGCTGGGCTATAGCCTGGACCCGATGAATATTTTGACCCCCTTCCTGATTTTTGCGATCGGGGTCAGTCATGGTGTGCAAAAGATCAGTGCATGGATGGTCGAAAAAGAATTTGGCGGTCGTACACCGGATGATTGGGTAAAAAGCGGCTACAACACGGTTGAAGATGTCCAGAAAATCCCGCGTCGTTCACCGATGCATGGCTCACGTGAGACCATCAAGAAACTGCTGGCGCCTGGTGTCATTGCGCTGGTTTCCGACACCATCGGCTTTTTGACTATCCTGTTTATCAGCATCCGCATCATCCAGGAACTGGCGATTACAGCCAGTATCGGCGTGGCCGTGATCATACTGACCAACCTGTTGCTTTTACCGGTGTTGTTGTCGTGGGTGCATTTGAAGAATCCTGAAAAGTATCGTAAACGCATGATCGAGAAAGCCTCGGGTAAATCACCCTTATGGGAATACCTGGCGGGCTTTACCGACCGCAAACGCGCGGCCAGGGCGATTGGTGTTGCCCTTTTCCTGTTCTTCGCAGGTATGTGGTTTGCAAAGGATATGAAAATTGGCGACTCTGAAGTCGGTGTGCCGGAACTGCGGCCGCAGGCAAGATACAACCAGGACGCCGTACTGATTTCGGAACGTTTCGCGCTTGGCGTAGACGTGCTCACGGTGGTTGCCGAAACCACGCCCAATGCCTGTACGGAGAATTACGAGGTAATGGAAACCATGGATCGCTTTGCATGGAACCTGGCCAATGTGCCGGGCGTCCAGAAAGTGATCACTCTGCCGATGGTGGCCAAGGTGGTCAATTCCGGTTGGAATGAAGGAAATATCAAGTGGCGGATTTTGCCCAGGGATAACTACGTGTTGCGCCAGGCGCTGAGTGGTATCGATACCGCCACCGGCCTGTTGAACACAGATTGCAGTGCCATGCCGATCATGATTTTCACCACCGATCACCGGGCGGAAACCATTGCCAGGATTGTTGGTCGCGTAAAAGAATTACGTGACGAGATGAACATGGGCGATCTCAGCCTGAAGCTGGAACATGACGTCCTCGAGGAAATGGCCGTCGAGGATGATACAACTGCTGAAAGCCTGCGGTTCAGGCTGGCAACCGGTAACGTCGGGGTGATGGCCGCGACCAATGAAGATATTGCGGCCGCCGAAAAACCCATGCTTGCCCTGGTCTTTATCTCCATAATTATCCTGTGCCTGATCACCTATCGCTCGGTGTTGGGTACCTTGTGTATTGTGTTGCCTCTGATCGTTGTTTCAACGCTGGCAGAAGCGCTGATGGCTATTTATGGTATCGGTCTGAAGGTCAATACGCTGCCGGTCGTTGCACTGGGTGTCGGTATCGGTGTGGATTACGGTATTTATATTTACAACCGCCTGGATATTCACCTGAAGGAAGGGTTTGATTTACGGGAAGCCTATTACAGGACACTCAGGTTGACCGGACGAGCTGTGATTTTCACCGGTTTCACCCTGGGCGCTGGTGTGGGTACATGGGCGTTTTCATCACTGCAATTTCAGGCGGATATGGGTATCCTGCTGGCGTTTATTTTCCTCGCCAACATGGTGGCCGCCATCGTGCTTATTCCGGCACTGGTTCGCTGGTTGATGATGCGTGACAGGGACACCATTGCCGAAGCCCCTGTCAAGTCTGAAGCCTGATATTGCTTATGAGTATTCTTAATCGGAGAAACGCCTCCGATCTAAGGGGAGTCATGCGCCTGGCAGTTGATGCAACCCTCGGCGTGACCGACGTTGTTGAAAAGCTGCATCACACCATCCAGTTGGTGCATCCGCCCCTCGGACCATCACGTGCAGCCAATACAACCGGATTACCCGGCTTCATCTATCGAAGCATCCGCGGCACCACGCGATTGCTGGGTAAGGGTCTGGATACGGGCCTGGCCCCGGTTGCGGCTTTGCTGCCGGATAAGGCATCAAGCAGTAAACGCGATGCCGTTATCTCTGCAATGAATGGCATCTACGGTGATCACCTCGTTGCAACGGGCAACCCGCTTGCCATCAAAATGAGCCTGCGACATCAAGGTACGGAACTGGACCTGGAGCAGGCTGACGCAGTGCCGGGCACCAGGGCCAGGGTAATGTTATTTGTTCATGGTCTATGTCTGAACGAGGGACACTGGACCCGGGAAGGGATAAATCACGGTGAGATACTCGCCCATGATCTTGGTTACACACCGTTGTATCTGCGCTACAACACGGGCCTGCCAATTGTTGCCAATGGCCGTGAACTGGCCTTACTGCTTGAGAAGCTGATACAACACTGGCCAGATGAAAGCTGCGAACTCGTCATTGCAAGCCACAGCATGGGTGGTCTGGTGGCAAGAAGCGCCTGTTACCATGCCCGAAACGAAGGCTACGACTGGCTACAACACCTGGGCAAAATGGTTTTCATTGGCACGCCCCATCATGGCGCACCGCTTGAGCGCGGTGGCAACTGGTTAGACTACACCATGGACCTGAGCCCCTATGCGGCACCGTTTTCGGGTCTTGCCAGGAAGCGCAGTGCCGGTATCAGCGACCTGAGATACGGTAGCATTACCGGTATGAAAGGAGAGTTTGTACCATTACCGCAAAGCGTTGATTGCTATGCGGTGGCCGCCACGTTAGCCAAAAGACCCGGCCTGATACATCAAAAGTTGATAGGAGATGGACTGGTATCTGTTGACAGCGCATTTGGTGTCAGCAACTATCCGGAACGTTGTCTGGACATACCCGAGAGTCATCAATGGCTCGGTTTTGAGACCGGACACATCCAGATGCTCGGCCACCCCGAGGTTTATACTCAGTTGCGTAACTGGTTTGAATAGCGTGTCAGGTCGTTTAATTTTACAACACAGGAAGTACCAGCACAGGTAAGTATTAATGTCTGAGTCATGTTTATTAATTGGTGATATTGGCGGCACCAACGCACGGTTTGCATTGGCCAAACCTGCCGAGCCCGGTTTTACCAATGAGATAACCCTGTCGTGTGCCGATTATGAAACCGCAGAGCAGGGCATAGCAGATTATCTTGAGCGCAGTGGCAGTGGAGTGCCGGAATCAATTTGCCTGGCCGCAGCCGGCCCGGTCGTGGATGGTTGTGTACGGTTTACCAATAATCATTGGGTGATCAATAAGCGGGAGTTACAGGAAAAATTCCCCGCATGCAGCGTGCAGTTACTAAATGACTTTGAGGCCATTGCTTATTCAATCCCAATGCTTGGTGAAAATGACCTGGCTTCCATCGGGCTGGTGTCAGCGAAAAAGGAGAGGCACACGGAAGCCACGTTCGGCGTTCTTGGCCCCGGTACCGGCCTGGGGGAAGGTGGTTTGCTGGTTCGGACGACCGGGGTTTACCCGATCGTTGGTGAAGGCAGTCACGCGGGTTTTGCACCGGAAACAAGAATGCAGTCCAAGGTACTAAGGCAACTGCGTCAACGTTTTGAACGTGTTTCAAGCGAACGCCTGGTATCAGGGCCCGGGCTCGAAAATATCTACTGGGCCCTTTGTAAAATTCGCGGTGAATCCGCCACTGAAATCAAGGCTGCAGAGATTTTTTCCCGCGTACTGGCTAAGCAGGATGCGATCGCGGAGGAAGCTGTCCAGATGTTCTTTGAGGCGCTGGGGCAGGTGGCCGGAAACCTCGTACTGACGCTGGGTGCATTTGATGGTGTATACCTTGCGGGCGGTATCGTAAAACGCTATCCGGACCTGCTCAATGCCAGCGGCTTCCGGTCAGGCTTTGAGAACAAGGGACGTCACCGTTCAATAATGGAGAAAGTTCCAATCCAACTCATATTGCACCCTCAACCTGGTTTATTGGGCGCCAGTTACAATGCACGCAGGCTTTTCCAGCAGGCAGGTGGTGAAGGGGCAGGATAATGGGTATTGTGAACAGCAAAAAATGGAAGGCCGGGAAAGCCCTGGAGACGCTTATTGGAAAACGATGGTAGCAGGGGCTTGTAAGTCAGTTTCGAAATCAGTCAAGGAAACTGCCCGCTCCTGAGAATTTCACGTTACACTTTGTTTGAAATGAATAAGTAGAAGGATGAAATCTGATGAGCTCTGAAACTTTAGCGGACCAAGGCCGCTTTGTAAGCCGGTTAACCCGTGACACTGTTGCCATGATCCTCGCTGGTGGCCGAGGTTCACGTTTATACGAGTTAACCGACTGGCGTGCAAAGCCAGCTGTTTATTTTGGCGGAAAGCTGCGAATCATTGATTTCCCCTTGTCCAATTGTATCAACTCCGGTGTGCGCCGAATTGGTGTGGCCACACAGTACAAGGCACACTCGTTGATACGGCACCTGGTGCATGGCTGGACGGGCGCCCGATCATCTGAGCGTGAGTTTATTGAGATACTGCCGGCGTCTCAACGCGTTGGAGCTGACTGGTACCTGGGTACAGCCGATGCGGTGTTCCAGAACCTCGATATCCTGCGCACACACCAACCGCGGTTTGTTTTGATTCTTTCCGGTGACCACGTTTACAAGATGGATTACGGTTATTTCCTGGCATTCCACGCAGACAAGAAAGCGGACATGACCGTTTGCTGCATGGAAGTTCCCATTGAGGAGGCCGCAGGCCAGTTTGGTGTGATGACGGTGGATGAAAATGGCCGCGTGGTTGATTTCCATGAAAAACCGGAGAATCCAGCGTCAATTCCCGGCAAGGAAGGCATGTGCCTGGCATCCATGGGCAATTACATTTTTAATACGGAATTTCTTTATGAGCAGGTGATAAGGGACGCCGATACACCCGGTTCTGACCACGACTTCGGCAAGGATATCATCCCGTCGATAATCGACAATTACCAGGTCTATGCGTTCCCGTTTCGTGATACGGAAACGGGAGAACAGGCTTATTGGCGTGACGTGGGTACCCTGGATGCTTTTTGGGAAGCCAATATGGAACTGGTTTCCATAGTGCCCCAGCTTGATCTGTATGACAGGGACTGGCCAATTTGGACAGATCCAATCCAGGCACCACCGGCGAAGTTTGTTTTTGACAACGACGACAGGCGCGGTGAGGCAACCGAGTCCATGGTGTCTGCGGGCTGTATTATTTCCGGCGCCAGGGTAAAGCGGTCGCTGATCTTTTCCAATTGCAAAATCCACTCTTATAGCAGCATCGTCGATTCATTGATTCTGCCGGAGTGCGAAGTGAAAGACGGGTGCACAATTAACAAGGCCATACTGGATCGTGGTTGTGTGATCCCCGAAGGCACGCAAATCGGTGTTGATCACGACGAAGACCGTGCCAGGGGGTTCCGCGTAACCAACGGCGGAGTGACGCTGGTAACGCCCGGTATGCTTGATCAACCGCTGCATCACACCCGATAGCGGGCCTGGTTTCAAATTCATATGTCCTATTTGAACAGAGCAACGTTAAATGCCCTGGCGGGTGGCCGGCATGGTGATCCTTTTTCTCTTTACGGGCTACACCGCGAAGAAGGCCGGCGTGTGGTCAGGACAATTCAGCCACAGGCAGAATCCGTTGACCTGGTGCTGGCAGGGACCGCTGAGCCGATTCCAATGCAACGGGTTCATGATGAAGGCATTTTCGAGGCGATCATGCCGCCGCGAAAGCGCCAGTATCGTTTTCGGATCAACCATGCAAACGGTTCAAGCTGGGAAGTCGAGGACGCTTATCGTTTCCCATCCATATTAGGTGAACTTGATCTCTACCTGATGGGCGAAGGCGCCCATCGCGATATTTCCAAAAAGCTCGGTGCTCACCCCACTACCTCGCAGGGGGTCAAGGGCACGTTTTTTGCCATATGGGCACCCAATGCCTCCCGTGTCAGTGTCACCGGTGAATTCAACCAGTGGGATGGCCGTTGTCATGTCATGCGTTTACGCCCAAGCAACGGATTGTGGGAAATTTTCATTCCCGGTGTTGGCGAGGGAAGCTACTACAAGTTTGAATTACTGGATAAACAGGGCGAGTTATTACCCCTTAAATCCGATCCCGTGGGGCAGTTTCACGAGTCACCACCCGGTAATGCATCGATCGTTTATCAAAGCCGGTACGTCTGGCAGGATGCCGAATGGAATAAGGGCAAATCCACCGTTCCCAGGATGGATAAGGCTGTCAGCATCTACGAGGTTCACCTGGGCTCCTGGCAGCGTGGCGACAACAACCGCTTCCTGAATTATCGGGAACTGGCCGATACGCTGGTGGACTACGTAAAGCAGATGAATTTCACGCATGTAGAACTGCTGCCCGTTACCGAGCATCCCTTTGATGGCTCCTGGGGCTATCAGCCCATTGGCCTGTACGCGCCAACTCAGCGGTTTGGTCAACCGGATGATTTCCGTTACCTGATCGACCGGTTTCACCAGGCAGGTATCGGTGTCATCATGGATTGGGTGCCGGCTCATTTCCCGAAGGATGAGCACGGTCTGCGCCGTCTGGACGGGACTGCCTTATATGAGCACGAAGACCCCCGCAAGGGTGAGCACAGCGACTGGGGAACAATGATTTTCAACTTTGGCCGCCGCGAGGTGGTCAATTACCTGGTTGGCAGCGCGCTTTGCTGGATTGCAGATTTCCATATCGATGCTCTACGCGTTGATGCCGTGGCCTCCATGTTGTACCTGGATTATTCACGCAAAAAAGATGAGTGGGTGCCAAATGAGTTTGGCGGCAATGAGAACCTCGAAGCCGTTGAGTTTCTGCGTCAGCTCAATGCAATTATTCATCCCTACTGCGCCACCAGTTACGCGGAAGAATCCACTGCGTGGCCGGGCGTGTCACGACCGACGGATGCAGGTGGACTCGGTTTTACCTACAAGTGGAACATGGGCTGGATGAACGACACCTTGTCTTATATGGGTGAAGACCCGGTACATCGTAAATACCATCACAACAAGATGACCTTTGGCCTTGTCTATGCATTTGATGAGAATTTTGTGCTGCCCCTGTCGCACGATGAGGTCGTGCATGGCAAGCGCTCCTTGCTTGGGCGCATGCCGGGTGACGACTGGCAGCGTTTTGCCAATCTGCGGGCCTACTATGGTTTCATGTACGCCCACCCCGGTAAGAAATTGCTTTTTATGGGCTGTGAATTTGCCCAGGTGAAAGAGTGGAATCACGACCAGTCTCTAGACTGGCATTTATTGGAACAGCCACTGCACCAGGGTGTGAAAACACTGGTCAAGGACCTTAATGCGGTCTACCGCGATACATCGGCATTGCACGAATTGGATTTCAGCCATGGGGGTTTCGAGTGGATCGATTGGCAGGACGCGGATAACAGTGTGCTTTGCTGGTTACGTCGTGCTGCCAATGGTGATTTTGTTGTCTGTATCAGTAATTTCACACCGATGGTTCGCTCCGGTTATCGTGTCGGCGTGCCACAAAAAGGTGCTTACTCGGAATTGCTAAATACCGATTCCACCAGGTATGGGGGCAGTGGTGTGGGTGTGCACGGTGTAATTCACACACAGGATGTTGAGGCCCACGGGCGTCAGCAATCGTTACAGATAGATCTGCCGCCGCTGGCGACATTGATGTTAAAAGTTACACAACCCGTTTAAGGGGAGCACGGAGAATAAATTCATGACAGATCAGTTAGAAACTGGCAGCGTAGGCGATATGGAGTTGCTTAAGTTGCCTGCGCTGAAGCTGGACGCGGAAGCGATCCTGGCCGACACCATTCATTACCATAGCCGCATGCTGGGCAGGCGTACTTTTCGTAAACATGAGAACTTCATGTACCAGGCACTGGTGTATGCGACCCGTGAGCGCTTACATGAACGCTGGATCGAAACCCGTACCAACCTCGAAAGAAGCAAGGGCAAGCGCGCCTGCTACATTTCTCTCGAGTTCCTGATGGGGCGTCTTTTAAGAAATGCACTTTTAAACCTCGGTATCACTGAACAGACGGAAGAAGCCCTGCACCGGCTGGGTGTTGATCTGGAAGACCTGCATGAGCAAGAGCTTGATGCCGGTTTGGGTAATGGTGGCCTCGGCCGCCTGGCCGCCTGTTTCCTGGACAGCTGCGCCACCCTCGGCCTACCCGTAGCAGGTTATGGGATTCGATATCGCTACGGTATGTTCCATCAACGCCTGGAAAACGGGCGCCAGGTGGAAGAGCCGGATGCCTGGTTGAGAGACGGTTATCCCTGGGAAGTCGAACGTAATGAGCGTGCGCAGACCATCAAGTTTGGCGGACGTGTAACACGTTACAAGGATTCGCTTGGCAAGGTACATGTCGACTGGATCGATACACGTGACGTGTTGGCGATACCGTTTGATCTTCCTATCCCCGGTTACCGCAATGAAGTGGTCAATACACTGCGTTTGTGGTCGGCGGCAGCCACCGACGAGTTTGACCTTGAAGAATTCAATGCCGGAGACTATTCGGATGCGGTGGCGGCCAAAAACGAAGCCGAGAATATCACGATGGTCCTATACCCGAACGCGGAAACCGAGAACGGGCGTGAGTTGCGTCTGCGTCAGCAGTACTTTTTAGCTTCCGCCAGCCTTCAGGATATTTTGCGCACCTGGATCAGTACCAATGGCACCGATTTTACCGGGTTTGCCGACAAGCATTGCTTCCAGTTAAACGATACCCACCCGGCCATCGCGGTACCGGAACTGATGCGGTTGTTGATGGACGACCACGGGCTCAATTGGAATGCCGCCTGGAAGATCACCACATCCACCATGGCTTACACCAATCACACACTATTACCCGAGGCCCTGGAGACCTGGCCCGTTTCGATGTTTGAACAACTGCTGCCACGCATACTGGAGATCATTTACGAGATCAATGTACGCTTCCTTACCGT
>Ga0102946_1000299_pt1 | contig 17153 bp, 16 predicted proteins | sample SalPon2A_A_D1_MG_FD_78209 | JGI IMG/M metagenome (GOLD analysis project Ga0102946, IMG submission 78209) | Soil microbial communities from South San Francisco under conditions of wetland restoration - Salt Pond MetaG R2A_A_D1_MG | ecosystem: Environmental > Terrestrial > Soil > Wetlands | place... | reverse complement strand
CGGTCTGTGATTTCGTCGGCGCCTATCTCCCGCCGCTCAATGCCCGCAGCAGCTGCCTCTCGCTCAATGATCTTGAGAACTTCGGGGTCCGATGTTTTCTGGCGAGTCTCCGGGTCATATAAATAAAACCCTTGCCCACTCTTTTGGCCGAGGCGGCCTGCGTCGACCAACGCGTCCGGCACGCGGTAGGCGTTGGGATCCCCGCGCTGATCTGCGGGTAATGCCTGGCGCGCCTTGTATCCGACATCGAGACCGGCGAGATCGCCGACACTGATCGGACCCATCGCCATGCCCCAATCGACCATCGCCGTATCGACACTTTCCGGCGTTGCGCCCTCAATCAAACAGAGCTGCGCCTCGCGAAAGTAGGGTCCCAACATGCGGTTGCCGATAAAGCCGTAACAGACGCCCGACATCACCGGCACTTTTCGAATTTTCTTGCCCAGCGCCATGACGGTGGCAAGCACATCGTCGGCGGTCTTGTCCCCACGCACGACTTCCAGCAGTTTCATGATGTGCGCCGGGCTGAAAAAATGCATCCCGAGGCAATCTTCAGGCCGGCTGGTTGCGGCCGCGATGGCATTTACATCCTGGTACGACGTATTGGTGGCCAGAATTGCGCCGGGCTTACAGACCTCGTCCAACTGCTGAAATATTTTCTTTTTGAGCTCCGGGTCTTCGAAAACCGCTTCAATGACCAGATCCACGTCGGCCAGGTCATCATAGCTGGTGGTTCCGGTGATCCGACCGCGGCATGCGGTCGCCTTTTCTTCGCTGAGCTTGCCGCGCTTCACGCTGCCGGCATAGTTCTTCTCCACAATACCAAGACCACGCTCTAATGCTTCATCATTGATCTCCAGCAACCTGACTGCTAACCCTGCATTTGCGAAGCTCATCGCGATGCCGCCACCCATCGTGCCGCCGCCGATGATCCCGACTTTTTCAATATTGCGCTTTTCAGCATCCCGGGGAAGGCCTTTGATTTTCGCTGCCTCGCGTTCGGCGAAAAACAAATGGCGCATGGCCCTGGCCTGGGAGCTCGCCATCAATTCTGTGAACAACTCGCGCTCTTTGGCGAGCCCGTCAGCGAATGGAATCGTCGCGGCGGCCTGGACTGCCTCAAGCATCTTCTGCGGCGCAATCTGGCCGCGCGCACGTTTGTTGAACTGCGCCGTTGCCTGCTCAAACACCGAGTCATCGACGCTCTGGACCGGAAGTTCGCTGCTGCGCCGCAGCGGCGCGCCGCTGGCGAGCAATTCCGCAACATAAGCCATGGCGCCTGCTTTTAGATCACCCTCAATGACCTTGTCCACGAGGCCGAGTTCCGCAGCCTGCGGTGCGCCAATGGGCGCACCGCTCGCCATCATTTCGATGGCCGCGGGAACGCCGGCCAGCCGTGGCGCACGCTGGGTGCCGCCGGCGCCGGGAAACAAGCCGAGCTTGATCTCAGGAAACCCGACCCTGGCCGATTCCAGCGCAACTCGATAGTGACAACCGAGGGCGACTTCAAAGCCGCCACCCAGCGCAGTGCCGTGCATGGCCGCCACAACCAGTTTTTCGGATGCTTCTATCTCATTGATCAGGTTTGGCAAATGCGGTTCCTGCTGCGGCTTGCCGAATTCGCTGATATCCGCACCGGCGATGAAAGTCCGCCCTTCACAAATAATCAGTATTGCCTTGCTGGCATCCGATTGCGCCGCTTCAACAGCGGCCTGGATGCCTGCTCGCACAGCATGTGACAGCGCGTTTACAGGCGGATTGTTGACGGCAATAACGCCGATTTCATTGATGATTTCATATTTCACTGGGTTCATGGCTACAGTTTACTCAAATCCTGATTTCTGTTGGACAATTTCTGGTAGCATCTTCGCACCATGTACGGTCAACTCATCAAACAGGCAGAAAAATACCTGCGCTCATTGTACGAACAGGACAACATCGCCGAGCAATTGATGCGCCGGCTTGCAGAGTTAATGGCCGCTGGAGAAGCGAACGCTGATGCAGCCTGCCGCGCCTTGCGTCTGAGCCGACGCACGTTGCAGCGCCGCCTGCGTGCCGAGAAAACCAGCTTTCAGAAAGTTCTTACAGAAGCGCGTGCATTATTGGCCGTAAACTACCTGAGCGACGCGCGCCTGAAACTGCTGGAAGTCGCGATGCTGCTTGGCTATTCAAATATCAGTTCGTTTACCACGGCGTTCAAGTCCTGGTATGACATGCCGCCCGCTGAATATCGGCAGAAATTCTTGTCGACCTAGTTGGTCTGACCTGCCCGTATCGGCCCGGGCTTTTCAATTCAGTACGAAATATTCTTTGCCACGGTCTGCCAGTCGCCATCAGCCACCTGGTACAAATTCAGGAAATTGCCCGCCTGGTGTTTCGTCGGGCTTAGTGACAGCGTCGGCCCGCCGAACATGTCCTGGTATTCGTCGATACCCTCAAGCGCAGTTAGAAAACCATCCAGGGTCAGCTCCGGCCCGGCTTCTTGTAATGCGCGAACAACCAGATCGCCAATGACGTAGCCGATGATCGATTGCGGCGCTGGCCGCTCTCCAAATTGCTCTTCGTAACGTACCGCCCATGCACCAGCCGCTGTTCCGCCGGCCTGCTCCGCTTCGAAATCCGGCACATAGAATGAGGCCGCAGCGTACAGACCGTCCATCGCACCATTAGCCGCTGCCGCAACTTCTGGTACGTAGGACACCATGTTACTAATGACCGGCGCATCCCAACCCGCGTCACGAGCGGCTGAATAGATCAAAATCGTGTCCTTGACCAACGGCCCGAGCACCAACAACTCGCAGCCCGAATTTTTAATGGCGGTAATTGTTCCGACAAAATCCGTTTCGGTTGCCTTGTGGCTGCCCTTGTACGTAACTTCCAGGCCCAGCTCATCGACCGCCTTGTCAAAGCCGACCTCATTCTCATGACCGTAGTCATTGGCGAGAAACTGGCCGCAGACTTTCCTGATCGAATGCTTCTCGATCATGTACTTCATGCCACCAATAATCTGATCGCGGTAAGAGACAAAATAGTTAAATTTCATCGGATGCAATGGCTCATGCATCTGCACGGCCGCTGTCAATGGAAACAGATTTGGCACGTTCGCTTCAAACATCTTGGGCATTAGCGCAATGTTCATTGGCGTACCCATGCTTCCGACCATCAGAAAAATCTCGTCGACATTGAGCAGCTTGTTGGTAGCCTTTACCGCCAGCGGCATCTGGTATTGGGTGTCTTCAACGACTAACTTGATGCGACGACCATGAATGCCGCCTGCCTCGTTGGCCTCCTCATAACGCATGCGCTGGCCGTTAGTCAGTGGGACACCCCAGATCGCCAGGCCGCCTGACATGTCGGTATGCGAGCCGATAGTGATCGAGTCGTTGCTGACACCACGCGGCCAGTCACCCGAGTCTTCCTGCTCGCCACCACCGCAGGCGACCAGTCCCAATGTCGCAAGGTAAACCAGCTTTTTCATTTGTCCTGTCCTTATCTTTTGCATGCCTCAGCGCGAATACATGTCGCTGATCAACCCAGTGTATTTCTCACTGACAAAGCTGCGTTTCAATTTCATTGTTGGCGTCAATTCTTCATCTTCGGCAGTCAGCAAGATGTCGATCAGGCGAAACTTCTTCACCTGCTCAACGCTGGAAAATCCGGCGTTCACCCGCGTCACCTCACTGTCGATCAGCTCGATGATTTCCGGTCGTGCACACAGCGAGCGATAGTCCGTGAACGGTACCGAATGCGTCTGCGCATAATGCTCGACATTCTCCTGATCAATCATGATAAGGCAAGTCAGGAACTTGCGCTGGTCGCCGATGATGACAGCATCAGAAATAAATGGCGAAAACTTCAGCTCGTTCTCCATGACTGACGGCGTGATGTTCTTGCCGCCTGCCGTAATGATGATGTCCTTGAGCCGGTCGGTGATGGATAAATTGCCCTCCTCGTCGAGTTCGCCAACGTCGCCCGTGTGAATCCAGCCATCGACAACGGTGTCGGCTGTCTTGTCCGGCAGGTTCAGGTATCCCTCGAACTGGCCGACCGACCGGGCGACGATCTCGCCATTATCATCTATACGCACGTCGGTGCCAGGAAAGCATGGCCCGACGGTGCCAAAGCGGAACACGCCAGCTCGCGTTGAAGTGATAATGCCGAGTTCCGTTTGCCCCCAAAGTTCATCGATCGCGAGCCCGATAGCGAGGAACCAGCGCAGCAGGGACGGCGAAATCGGCGCGGCTCCTGAACACGCCGAATGGGCTCTGTCCAGACCCAGCACCTTCTTGATATTGCGAAAGACCAGTCGGTCAGCCAAACCAAACGTGAAACGTTCGCTCGCCGACAGGGGCTCTCCGGCAATCAACTTATCGGCGCGGCGGTTGCCCACGCGCAGCGCCAGATCGTAGGCTTTGCGTCCCAGCCAGGTTGCCTCGGACATGGCAGTGGTCACCCGTGAGTAGAACTTCTCCCAGACGCGTGGCACTGCGAACACGTAGGTCGGCGACAGCTCCTGCAGGTTCTGCATCACCGTTTCCGGGCTTTCTGCAAAATTGATCGTTGCGCCGTGCGCGATCGGCAGCCAGGCCGAGAACATGCGTTCGGCAAGGTGGCAGAGCGGCAGGTACGTCAGGATTTCGTCGTCCGCAGTCTGCCGTATGTATTCCGGCGCCAACGTGGTTTGGAACAGTACGTAACGATTGGTCAGCATCGACCCTTTGGGCATACCGGTCGTACCCGAGGTATACAGCAATGCGACCAGGTCATCATTACTGCCGGCCGCGACAATCTGGTCCACCTGCCCATCATGCTCGGCCCGGTACGCATCGCCCCGCTCATAGAGCTTGTCTATCGATTCGACTTTGGCATGCTCGAAACCGCGCAACCCGCGCCAGTCAAAAACGAATACCTTTTCGATCGCTGGCAAGTCGCTTTCAATTTCCAGGAACTTGTCGAGCTGCTCCTCGTCCTCGACGAACAGGAAGCGCGCATTGGAATCCGTCAAGGCGTGCTCGACCTGGCGCACCTGGTAGGTCGGGTAAATGCCATTCACAACACCACCTGCAAGCAAAACGCCGACGTCCGTCCACAGCCATTCGCGACAGTCTTCACTCTGAATCGACACGACATCACCGCGACGCAGGCCAACCGACAGCAGGCCATAGGCGATGCGCAGGGCCTGCTCGCGGTAATCATTCCAGGTGTAGCTCTGCCAGATTCCGAAATCTTTTTCACGCATCGCGATCCTGTCGCCGCGTTCCTGCGTTTTTTTCAGGAACAGCTTGGCGAGCGTATCGCAACCATCGATGATGACGTCGGGCTTGCTCATCGCCAGGTCTTCCTTTTCTTCCAGCGTCGGCGTCCGCGTACACCCTCGTCTTTCTTGCCGAGATAGAATTCCTTGATGTCTTCGCTTTCCAGCAGCTTGTCACTCGGCCCATCCATCACCATGCCACCGACCTCCATGACATAGCCGCGCTGCGAGACCTGCAAAGCAATGTTCGCGTTCTGCTCGACGAGCAGGATCGTCAATTCCTGCTCTTGATTAAGGCGCGAAATGATCTCGAAGATTTCTTGCACAAGTGCCGGCGACAGCCCCAGCGAGGGCTCGTCCAGCAACAGCAACCTGGGCCTCGCCATGAAACCCCGACCGATCGCCAGCATCTGTTGCTGACCGCCGGACAAATAGCCCGCCATCTTCTCGCGCATTTCCTCAAGCAGTGGAAAGTAGTCATACACAATCCGCAGGTCGGCAGCCACACCGTCGGCATCATTGCGGTTGAAAGCACCCATCGCCAGGTTTTCGGCAACAGACAGGAACGGAAACACCTCCCTGCCTTCCGGCACATGCGCAATGCCCTTGCGCGCCACCCAGTCCGGATCCCGACACTGAATCTCCTCACCGTCGAGTAATACCTGCCCCTTGCTGCTATCCAGCGCACCCGTCGCTGTCTTGAGCAACGTCGTTTTACCGGCGCCATTCGCACCCAGCACCGCAACGATCTCTCCCTCGTAAACGTCGAGGCTCACACCACGAATGGCCATGATCGGACCGTAATAGGTCTCGATATTCAGCATTTGCAACAGCGGCCGGTTCATCCGCTGACCCCAAGGTAGGCCTGTTGCACCTCCGGGTGCTGCCGCACCTCCTCGGGCGAGCCGATGGTCAGCAACTGGCCGTTGTTAATCGCCATAACTCGATCCGCTACCTGCCCGACGAGGTTCATATCATGCTCGACCATGACCAGCGTGACGCCCAGATCGTGCTTGATGTCTTCCAGCCAGAACGACACGTCATCCGTCTCTTCATTGTTCAGGCCGGACGCGGGTTCATCGAGTAACAGCAAGCTGGGCTCGGCACACAACGCCCGGGCAAGTTCTACATTCTTGCGGGCACCGTAGGAGAGGTCCGCAATGCGTTCGTCACGGTACTGCGCGATTTCCATCAGATCGATGATGTCTTCCACTTTACGGCGATGCTCGATTTCCCTGGCTCGAACACCCGGGAGAAACGCAAAATCGCTGAACGGATTCGCGCGCATGTGCGCATGCCGACCGACCAGCAGGTTCTGCAGGACGGTCGCGTGTTCGAACAACTCGATATTCTGGAAGGTCCGCCCGATGCCGGCATACACGACTTTGTGAGCAGGCAACTCGAGCAGGTTTTGCTCCCCGTAGTGAATCGATCCGGCCGACGGTTCATACAGCCGGCTGATCAGGTTGAAGATCGTGCTTTTGCCGGCGCCGTTCGGGCCGATGATCGCAAATGTTTCGCCGGGTTCAACGTCGAAAGAAACATCCTCAACGGCATGGACCCCGCCAAACTTGATCGACAGGTTGCGCACCGACAGTCTCTGTGCCGTACTCATCGCATGCGCTCCGTTTTCAGATAGGTCTTCTGCCGGACAAACGATGACTTCCGGTAGTACGGAAACGTTTCGAAAAAGTACCGCAGCTTCATCCAGCGGCCGTAGATGCCAAGCGGCTCGAATACAATGACCAAGACGATAATTAAACCGAAAAGCAATGGTTCCAGACCGGCTGTCTGCCCGACGGACGGCGGCAGGATGTCCTTCAAAAAACTCAAGGCGACCGGCAGGATAGAGATGAACACCGCGCCGAAGATCGCACCCAGAATGCTGCCGAGCCCACCGACCACTATCATCAGCATGAGCTTCAACGACTCGAGCACGCCGAAGACGTCCGGCGCCAGGTAGGTCAGGTGATGAGCGAGCAATGCACCGGCCAACCCCGTGATTGCTGCGCTGACGCCGAAGGACTGAATCTTTACCCATTCGACGTTGACACCCAGGCAGCGCGCCGACAATTCAGAGTCCCGGACCGCAACAAACGAGCGGCCGGCAGGCGCGCGGAACAGGTTGGAGGCACCCCAGATTACCAATGCGGCAAACGCGAGGTCGAGGTAGTACTGCTACCAGGCTGACGACAACGACATACCGAACAGCGACAGGTCCGGAACGACCATGCCGGAATGCCCGCCGGTCAGCGAGGTCCATTCGCCGAACACGGTTTCGATAAGGATGCCGAATGCGAGGGTCGCGATGGCAAGGTAAAAACCGTGCATTCGGGACGCCGACCGCCCGATCACCATTCCAGTAAGACCTGTGAACAGTACTGTGATTGGAATTGAGACCAGGAACGGCACACCATGCGTCAGCAGGATCGAATGCGTGTACGCGCCGATCCCAAGGAACGCGGCGTGACCAAAGCTCACCTGCCCGGTATGACCGGTCAGAATCATCAGGCCGATGCCAGCGATCGCATAGACCAGCATCAGGCCGAGTTCGGCCAGATAGTAGTCCTGGAGCATCAGGGGCGCAGCCAGCAATGCAATCGCGACAAGTGCAACCCGGACTTTTTCCCCGGTCTTGGCCAGGAACCGGATGTCGTCGTTGTACCGCGTCTTGAACAGGTATTGCACAGCTCAGACCTTTTTCTGAAACGTTTGCACGATCAGCCCTTCCGGCCTTACAAACAGGACCAGCAGCATGACGACGTACGCGGAGACGCCCTTGATACCAGGCAGGTAGTAGTCCGCAAACGGCTCGATGATGCCGATCAGCAGGCAGCCCAGCAATGCTCCTGGAATCGAACCAAAACCGCCGACGATCGCGCCTGCCAGCGCCTTGATCCCGAGCAGCCCGATAGTGGTGTCGATCTGAGTAACCGGTGCCAGCAACGCGCCGGCCGCGGCCGCGATCAGTGCACCAATTGCCCAGGTGAGCGACACCAGCCGTTTGACCGGGATTCCCATGTAATAGGCCGCAAGCTGGTTCTGCGATGCTGCCTGCATCGCGATGCCATAACGCGTGCGACCAAAAAACAGGTAAACCGCAGCGACGAGAATAACCGTCGCGACGATAATCGCGATTCGGTCCAGGTTGACCTCGACGCCACCGCCAAAACTCACCTTGCCATCAAACGGCGTGTCCAGCGTGCGAGTATTCCAGCCAAAGATCATCCCGGCGAGCGCCCGGAAGATAAATCCGAACGCAACGGTCAGTATGAAAATACTGGCCTGCGATTCCCCAATGATGCGCCGCATTATCGTCGCATCGACGATATACCCGACTGCTGCAATCGCCAGGCAACCTGCGGCAAACGACGGCCAGAAACCCCAGCCCAGGCCCTCCGAGAATGCCAGAACCGCAAACGCTCCGAGCATCATGAATTCGCCGTGGGCAAAATTCACCACCTCGGTCGCCTTGTAAATCAGCACAAACCCAAGGGCAATCAACCCGTAGGCGCAGCCCTGGGCAATCCCGGTAATTGCCAGGTGGATGATGTCACTCAGCGGCAGCATTCGTGCCCCCCCTTCTAACCTTCTGTTTGCGTTGTATTTTTTATAAAGGCTCAGCAAGTCATCATAGCGCACTCTGAAAGCACCCCGAAACTTTCAAATTACGTTATGATGCGCGGCTCGCTGAGGAGGACAATTCATGCGCAAAATGATGCAGTTTTACATTGACGGGCAGTGGGTCGACCCGGTGACACCCAGGTCGCTGGACGTGATCAACCCCGCCACCGAGGAGGTCTGCGGACAAATCAGTATCGGCAGCGCCGCCGACGTGGATGTGGCGGTCGCCGCCGCCAGGCGAGCCTTCGAGTCCTATTCGCAGACCTCGCGTGAAGAGCGGCTGGACCTCCTCCAGGCAATTCTCGACGAGTACATGAAACGCTTTGACGACATGGCCGAAGCGATCATGGAGGAAATGGGTGCGCCGTGGGAAGTCGCGTCCAAAGCGCAGGCTGCCAGTGGCCCGCAGCACATTAAAGCTGCGATCCGCGCGCTTAAGGCCCTGGAGGTAGAAAGCAACAGCCGGTCTACCGTGATCGTCAAGGAGCCAATTGGTGTATGCGGGCTAATCACGCCGTGGAACTGGCCGCAAAACCAGATAGCAGTAAAAGTCGCACCGGCGCTGGCTGCCGGCTGCACCATGATCCTCAAGCCGAGCGAAGTCGCGCCATTCGACGCCTGTATCTTCAGTGAAATTCTCGACGCCGCCGGCGTGCCGGCGGGCGTCTACAACATGATCAATGGCGATGGGCCTGGCGTTGGCACGGCAATCAGCTCACATCCTGACATCGACATGGTCTCGTTTACCGGTTCGACCCGGGCCGGCGTACTGGTTGCCCAGAATGCGGCGCCGACGGTCAAACGGGTAGCGCAGGAACTGGGCGGCAAGTCACCGAACATTATCCTGGACGATGCTGACTTCGACTCAGCCATAAAAGCCGGCGCCGGTGAAGTCTTCTTTAATACCGGCCAATCCTGTGATGCACCGACCCGCATGCTGGTGCCACGTGACCGCATGGACGAAGCTGCCGCGCTGGCCGCGGAAGTTGCCGAGAGCACGGTGGTCGGCGATCCGCGCGAAAAAGGTGTCGAAGTTGGGCCCCTTGTATCCGAGATACAGTGGAACAAGGTCCAGGGGCTGATTCAAAAAGGCATTGACGAAGGCGCGACCCTGGCAGCAGGCGGCGTCGGCCGGCCCGATGGACTCGATAAAGGTTTCTTTGCGAAACCAACGGTGTTTGCGAATGTCAGTAATGACATGACGATTGCGCGCGAAGAGATTTTTGGCCCGGTCATTTCGATCATTCCCTATGATGATGAAGACGAAGCGATCCGGATCGCAAATGACACGCCATACGGACTTGCGAGCTACGTATCGTCATCCGATATGGCGCATGCGCGGCAGGTAGCGTCGAAGCTGCGGGCTGGCATGGTACATATCAATAACGCCAACCTCGACGCAGGCGCGCCATTCGGTGGCTACAAACAGTCCGGCATTGGCCGTGAATGGGGTGGCCACGGTCTCGAGGAGTTTCTCGAAGTTAAATCTATTTGCGGGCTGGAATAATCTGGGCATGCGTACATTTTTTCTTGCAACTGTCAGTGCATTCGCACTGCTGACCTCCGCCTGCACCGGCGACTCCGATCGTCCGGAGGCAACGGGCGAAGGCGTCATTCGGGCGGTGAATGCGATCTCAACGTCGCCCGATTTCCTGTTCGCGATTGAGGAACGCCTGATCAGCAACGTCGCGTATTCAAGTATCTCGGATCAGAATATCTTTGATGATCTGGACTACACCTTTAATTTCGAAGTCCGTCTCCCGGGCTCGCTGGACAACCAAAGGGTCGCAAGCACCCTTCTCGATGTGGAACGTGACCACGAATACACGTTTGTCATCAGCGGCGACATTGAAGCGCCGACCATCATCGTCTGGGACGCGGTCCGGCGGGTCTTTGAGGAGACCGAGACCGGGTTTCAGGCACGTTTTGGTCACACCGCAGAGTCCGTTGGTCCAATCGACGTATATTTCGCCGCCCCAGGCATACCGCCGGCAGCAGGACAGGAAGTAGCGACGTTATCGTTCGGCGAGGTATCGCAAGGTCTCGACAACGCGGCGGGTGAATACGTTTACATCCTCACGACGGCCGGCAATCCTGGCGATATCCTGTTTGAGTCAGAAACGCTGACGCCCGGCGACCAGTCCGGTTTCATCATCACACCCTTCGATGGCACCGCGAATGTGACCGGCGACCTGACAGTTCGTATCATTTCGGACGCTGGCGGGGTATCCAGCCTCGCGGATGTCAATACAACATCGACGATCCGCTTCATTCATGCCTCCCAGGCGCTGGGGATATCAGATATTTACACAGAAGACATGCTGATGGACCAGATACTGGCAAATCACACGTATCGCGATGTCAGCCCGGACCTGGACCTGGCCGCAGGAAGCTACACATTTACTTACACGGCAGCTGGCAATCCGGGCAGCATTCTGATCGAGGGTACCGGTACCGTGGTCTCCACTGCGCATAGCCAGGTTTACGCCGTCGGTGAAGCCGGGGCGCTATCTTCATTCATCAGGACGGTCGATCGACGTCCGGTCGAGACCCTGACCAAATTTACATTCACGCATGCAGCATTCAATCATCCTGCCGTCGATCTCTACGCTGTCGAAGCTGGCACGGCCCTGGAAGACGTGCTCATCCCCGAATTTTTCAACGTTCAACCCGGCTCGTTTCCGCTGACGGCGAATATTGACCAGGGCGACCTGGAACTGTACCTGACGGTTGCTGGTGAAAAGACCATCATCGAAGGTCCGGTTGCCCTTACCACGGCGTTTGGCGATGTACTGGAATACATTGCATACGACAACGTGGATCCGGCAACAGCCGACCTGGTCGAAATCCCGCAGCCCTAATGGACTAGTCAGCATGGTCCGCAGCGCCGTTGCCGCGTGGCTGCATTAAGCCTGGCTCTGGCCGGCCGCAACGAACCCGGAGATCCTGTCGCGCAACGCCTGGTAGGTATCGGCAAATGCCTTGCGCCTTGCCTCTTCGCCTGCCACCCCGGCAGGGTCCGGCAAACCCCAATGCAAGGACTGTGGCGCGCCGTTCCAGACAGGGCAACTCTCGGCGGCAGCGTTGTCACACACCGTTATCACCGTATCGACTCGCACCGCGTCACTGCCCGCGAATTCGTCCCAGGATTTGGAACGCAAACCCGCGACAGCATGGCCATGATCCTGCAATACCTCCAGCGCGCCCGGGTTCACCGACCCGACCGGCTTGCTGCCGGCGCTAAACGCTGCAAACCTGCCCTCGCCCAGTGCATTCAGAAGCACTTCGGCAACGATGCTGCGTGCGGAATTCCCGGTGCACAGGAACAGAACGTTATGCACAGCAGCGCTGTCCTTTTTGTTCGACCTCTACACCACTATCTTGCTCAACGCTGAATCCTGCATCGCTATCGGGAAGACCGTCAGAACCGTAGTGAGTGATGCTGCCGTGAGTAACAAATGCTTCCCAGGCCACCTGGTCCGGATCTCGTATCCAGGTCTTCGTCGAGGTCGCATAGCAGCATTCTGCCGCCGGTTGCTCAAACGTCTCCTGCTGCGCCGCGCTCAACCGGTCCTGAATCTCACCGAGTTCTTCGACAGTATCTGCCTGCAATCCAATGTGGCTGATGCCACTGGCCTTGCTCGACTGTGAGATTGAAAAATTGATGCGCGGGTCCTCAAGCATCCATTTCGCATAATCGTCTTTGCTTACAGTAGGTTCTGCAGCAAACAAGGTCCGGTAAAATTCGATCGACTGCTGCATATCGGCGACCGAAAGGTTGACGTGGAAACGTTTCATGACATTCTCCTTAACATTTAATTCGTGCTGCTACAGGGTCGCAAACTTCCGCTGAGCCACCGCAGCAGTCCTCCATCAGGTACACAATCAAAGCGCTCAGTGTTTTGAAATTGGCGCTGTAAATAATATGCCGGCCGTCACGGCGACTGGTTACGACCCCGGCGCGCTCCAGTTTTTGCAAATGGCTCGACATCGTGTTCTGCAATGCCCCGAGATGGCCCGCGATTGCACCGGCCGACAACCCGTCGGCACCGGCTTGCACAAGCAGACGAAATACCCCCAACCGCGTTTCGTGGGCGAGCGCTTCGAGAGACGTGACCGCTGATGTTATATCCATATATCGAGAATACTCGATATAATTTCCGGTGTCAATCGGCTGCAGTTCATGCGTGTTTACCGGGTATTCAGGACGCGGTCGCAGCGTCGATATAGGCAGACCGGTCGTTCGCCGCATCATCCGGTGAAATAGATTTGGCGTTATACATGGCCTCATCCGCGACGCTGATCAAGTGCCAGAGCTCTTCGCCATGCTGCGGCATGAGTGCAATCCCGACGCTCGCCGTGCACTTGATCTCCTCGCCCTGGATGATATAGGCCTCGGACGCGGCGACGACCAGGCGTTCAGCAATGTGCTTGGCGTCATTGATGTTGACGTCCGGTAGTACGATCGCGAACTCATCGCCACCGAGTCGGCCGAGCACGTCTTCGGGCCGCAGGCAGAACTCAAGTCGATGACCAAAGGCCTTGAGTAAGGCATCGCCTGCCCGGTGACCGAAGCGATCATTGATGCTCTTGAACTGGTTCAGGTCGAGGTACAGCACGGCACCCTTGCTGGCGCTGCGAATCGCGGTCGCCCCCTCCTTCTCGAAGCCGCGCCGGTTCAATACACCGGTAAGCGGGTCTCGCATTGCATCTGCCAGCATTTTGTCTTCGCTGCGTTTGCGCTGGGTAATATCACTGAGAGTCACGGAAAAGTCATCGTCAATCGGTTCACCGGATATGCGCAGCCAGATGATGCCAGCATCGGTCTCTATGGCGATCTCGTAGCTGGTGGTCGAGCTGTTTGCGGATTCGTCATTGAAATGATCGATCAGCAACGTCGGGTTGAGTTGTTCCAGCTTGTGCAGCGGCATCCCGACAAGGGTACCGACGTCCGAACCAAGAAAAGTTTCAGCTGCGCGATTTGCGTAGACACAGCGGAAGTGGCGCTCCTTGTCGCCGTCATCTCTTGCAAATCGCAACATGCCGTTCGACGAGGTTTCGATCAGGGTGCGAATAAGACGTTCGTTGTCCGCCAGCTTGTCGAGAGCATTGCGCCGCTCGGACACGTCGCGACAAACCACGACCATTCCCAGGTTCTGTCCCCTGCGACCCGTCAGCGGCCGGGAACTCAATTCATAAACGTGATTGTTGTCCATGCGCAGCGTTTGCGTCAGATCGAGCTCGCTGGCCTTTTTCAATAACTCCCGGGCTTTGGGAAAGTCTTGCCAGAGCTGTTTACCAAGCAACTCGGACTCGCTGGCCTCGAGGAAAGCCTGGGCGCTCTCATTGACGCATACGATGGAGTCATTCACGTCCAAAACGATGATCGGGTCGCGCACATGATGGAACAGCGTCTCGTAGGCGAGCGGACTGAAGTCGAAAAATCGCAGGGTGATACTGGCGTACCAGTAAACAGGCAGGAGTATGACCATCGACAATGAGGTAAACGGGAATTCCGGCGGTCCCACGCCGAGGAAGTTATTACCGACGCTGATAACGAAAGGTACGATGGCGCAGGCGATCAGGACGATAATTGTGTGCCGGTGTGCCGGTGCAATACTGGGCAGCCGACTGGCCAGCGAAATAACGGTATAGAGAAAAAGTCCATACATGAAAGGCGCATGCACCCGCGTGAACCAGTAGTGATCAGTCAGGTCGGAAAACTGGACCCCGTCCGGCGTAACCACGGACGACCAGATAATGTTGTGCACCGGATTGGTCAGCGCCAAAACCGTGGTTGCAATCGGCACCACGGAGAGCATGGCTATAATGATTGGACCGGGCGCCCCAACCGTGTACTCGCGATAGACAATATAAAAAGCGACCGGCAGGAAGCCGGAAGCAAAAAACGACAACACCCGGCCGATACCGTAAATGTTGGGGTCCTGGGTGCCGAAGGAAAAGGCAGTACCGCCGACCAGCATGCCAATAAGAAACAGGAAGAAACCGATAACGCTGTTGTTGCTCAGCTCGGACGAACGCGCGACGTAGATTGCCAGCCCCAGGTAGAGGACAGCCACAACGGCAAAAACCGGGCGCAGGAAGAGTTCGAAACCCTCCATCGTCAGGTTCTTACCTGCACAGCAATTCGATTCTGGCAAAGCATCCCGACATGCTATCGGGGCAGGCCGTAACATAATGCGGCACAAGTCGCATTATGGCGCAAACAAAGGCTTACAGACCCTCTGCGGTGTCCTCTATCAACGTATCGACGACGTTATTCAACGCATCCTCGGTGCTGGCACCAAATGCCCTGGATTCCTCAAAAACCTTGATTTGCCGGTGCGCACTGGTGCCGCGCGACACAATCGTGCGGACGTGCTCAAGCTCGCTCTGACAATCGAGCACTTCTGCATCTTCGGCAACCAGATCAAGGAGTTCGTCCAGCAAGTTTTCAAAAGGCACGACCAGGCCTTTGGCAAGGTCAATCAAGCCCTGATCGAAACTGTAGCGCATTGCCCGCCAACGGTTCTCGCGAATCAGCATGGGCGTGTAGATACGCCAGCGCTGGTTGTGACCACGAAGTCGATACAGCATGCGCATCAGGCAAACCAGCAGCGCCGCTATAGAAATCGCGTCTTCGTGCCTGGTGCAGACATCCATGACGCGTGTTTCCAGCGTTGGATAGCGTGCGCTTGGCCGCAGGTCCCACCAGATTCGCGTGGAGTCCTCGATTAGCCCCGCATCGATCATGATGCGCACGTGCCGCTCATACTCCGCATAACTTGCAAAACGTTCCGGAATCCCGGTTCGCGGCAGTGCATCGAATACCGTCAGGCGATAACTTTTGAGCCCGGTGTCCTCGCCCTCCCAGAATGGCGATGAACAAGACAGCGCCAACAAATGCGGCAGGAAATACGACAGCTGATTCATGAGGTCTATGCGCAGTTCGTCATCTTCGATGCCGACATGGACGTGCATGCCGCAGATCAACAGGCGCCTTGCTGCCGCCTGCATTTCCAGCGTCAGCGATTCGTAACGATCTTTTTCGGTTTGCTTTTGATCAGCCCATCTGCTGAAGGGGTGCGTTGATGAAGCGATGGGTGCAAGGCCATGATCATTGGCCACGTCAACGATTATCTTGCGAAGTCGTCGCAGGTCCTCCCTGGCCTCCTTTACATTGTTGCAAACCTTGGTGCCGATCTCGATCTGTGAGCGCAACAGTTCCGACGACACCTGCTCCCCAAGCTTTTCTTCGCAAACCTTCATCAGGGATTCCGGTGGATCAACAACGAGCGCTCGGGTTTCGCGGTCGACGAGAAGGTACTCCTCCTCCACGCCCATTGTGAATTTGGTGGGTACGTCGCTCATTTGCTCCCTTCCTGGTTCCGTTGTTATTTTTAGCTAGGCGCTGGCTCGCGGCCGGTTCAGGCCGATGCGCTCGGGAATCGACTTGATAATCTTGTGCATAACCGCGGCAATACGCTCCACGCCTGCCATGTCATCGATCAGATCCTGACGAATCTCGATGCCGAGGTGTGGCAATCCCCTGGCTTCGGCGTGATTGTCCACCGTATAGTCTTGGGGCGCTTTGCCGGAATAAGGTTCGTTGTCCCCGGTCAGGAAGCCCGCCTCACGAAAATCGGCAAGGAATATCTCCGGCAGTCGTGCGTCTGTGTCCCACAGGATTCCAATTTCCCACGCCCGGGATTCACCGTCCAGCACCGGCGTAAAGCTGTGCACGGAAATAAATGCCGGTGCCGGCCCGATACTGGAAAGCCGCTTGATCTGCGCCTCGATGGCGCGGTGATACGGCCAGTAAATTTCCTCTGCTCGCGCGTTTTTGCCGGCCTGTGACAGGTGACGGTTGCCAGGCACCAGGATACCGTCGCCATATTCGAGGAATGCCCCGGGATCCAGCAACTCCCGATTGCAGTCGACGACCAGACGGGAATATTGCGCCAGAACCGCCGTGACGCCCAGGCTGTCAGACAGGCATTCGGTCAGTGCCCCGGCGCCAATATCGACGGCCAGGTGGCACCGGCGCGCGAACGGGTCCAGCCCCATGTCACCGAGAGATTCGGGAAAACGGCAACTGGCGTGATCGCAAACCAGCAAAATCGGCACTTCAGAAACCGCATTGTGCACATAGTACGGAGAAGGTTCGGTTGCTGAAAGGAGCGTGTTTTTGTTGTTTTTGTCGGTTGAGCCGTCCTGCATACCGCGCATTATACCTTCAGGCGCTCCGTTCGGCGAAACGATTGTTGGGCCAGGG
>Ga0102946_1000298_pt1 | contig 17173 bp, 14 predicted proteins | sample SalPon2A_A_D1_MG_FD_78209 | JGI IMG/M metagenome (GOLD analysis project Ga0102946, IMG submission 78209) | Soil microbial communities from South San Francisco under conditions of wetland restoration - Salt Pond MetaG R2A_A_D1_MG | ecosystem: Environmental > Terrestrial > Soil > Wetlands | place... | reverse complement strand
CTCACAATGTGTTTTTCCTGCGCTTTGGTGGCTGGTGGGTCATACATCCCAGGTGACCCCCGCCGCCGGCGCGGCTTGTTTGTTTTATGAGCAAGATGGGTCGTCCTGACCCACTTGCATCTCGCTTTTGAAAAATGTGATTTTCAAAAACTCGCGCCCTCCGGGCGTTGGTACTTCCCTGTACCAAGTCCTCGTTGGAACTCATTGGCTAGCTGGCAAGTCCTGTTTTCACCAACCGAATTGGCAGATGAACGAGATGAGGCTTCCTGCCTCACTCGTATGTCGTTTCCAATTTGTTTGATTCCCGATGCTCCGGCTTGTGACAGCCTTCATAAACCGCGGGATGGCAGAGTCAGATGTTCAGAGAACGGCCGCCGTCGACGTTGAGTACCTGGCCGGTGACATAGGGTGCGTCGAGTGCCAGGTAGGCGACCGCTGATGCAATGTCTGCAGGGTCGCCCAATCGTTTGAGTGCTGTGCGGTCGAGGATTGTTTCTTTTGCCACTTCAGACATTTCATTTTCGGGCCAGAGGATCGCCCCGGGCGAGACGCCATTGACACGGATCCCGGGTCCCAGTTCGCGCGCCAGCGACATGGTCAGCATGTTCAGGCCTGCTTTCGAAATGCAGTAAATCGTATGGCCCTGCATGGGCCGCTCAGAATGAATATCCAGAATATTGATGATGCTCCCTCCACCATCCTGAAGCGATCCGGCCAGCGCTTTGATCAGGAAATAAGGGCCACGCAGATTGCTGTTGACCAGGTCATCCCACTCATCGATCTGTGCTTCTGAGAGAGACGTGGGGTAGAAACGCGACGCGTTGTTGACCAGCACATCCAGGGTACTCCCCCAGGCTTCGAGTGCGGTGTGAGTTTGCGTTGCCAGTTGTTCAACACCTGCCATGCCAGATAAATCCGCCTGTGCCACCACCGCGCTTTGAGCCCGCGACTGGTTCAGCTCGCTAGCCAGGTTTTCAGCGTCTGCGGCATTCGAATGATAGTGGATGACAAGGTTGAGGCCGCGTTGATGAAGATGACGCGCAATTGAAGCTCCAATTCTTGCAGCTGCGCCCGTTACAAGGGCTGTTTTGATGGTGGGCATCGAGATTTTTTCCCAAAGACGTGAATATGAGAGACAATCGGGCTTGTCAAAGGCCCGTAGTATGAATCAGTCCAAACCGTCAGACATCCTGCCCGAACCTCCGGAAGAGCTCAAGCAGCACAGCCGACGTCTGGTAGCGCGCATTGTGGACCGGATCAGGAATGATGGTCCAATCAGCTTTGCCCAATACATGGAAATGGCCCTGTACGAACCGGGACTGGGTTACTACTCGGCAGGGCTGCATAAATTTGGAGCCAGGGGTGATTTCGTCACTGCACCCGAACTGGGTGATGTCTTCGGTGCCTGCCTGGCACGCCAGGTTACCGAGATTGCAGACACGATGGATGAATGCAATATCCTGGAAATCGGCGCAGGCAGTGGCGCCCTGGCTGCACAGCTTATGGCAGAGCTGGACGCGCTAGCCCTGGATCCTGAGTCGCGAGTGTCGCTGCCCGAATCTCGTTCCTATAGCATCCTTGAAACCAGTGGAGACCTTCGCGCGGTTCAGCAGCAGAGACTTGAATCCCGCGTCGCCGGGGACGGCTGGGACGTCAGATGGCTGGACAAGCCACCCGAAAAAGCCTGGTCCGGAATTATCCTGGCCAACGAAGTGGTTGATGCCCTTCCGGTGGAACGATTTCTGATTTCCGATGGTGCTGTACGCCAGGTTTGTGTCACAGCCATGGAAGGGAAGCTGGAATTTGCCGACAGAGCGGCTCCGGCTGAGCTTTCAGAAGCTGTTATGAGCCTTGGAAACCTGCCCAATGGCTACCGCTCCGAAGTCTCAGTGCAACTGGAACCCTGGCTTGAATCTGTCACCCGGAACCTGCAGCACGGCGTTGCTCTTTTCGTCGATTATGGTTATCCGCAAAACGAGTTTTACCTGTCTCATCGGCGCGCCGGCACCGTGATGGCGCACTACCGTCATCGCGCACATGGAAGTCTTCTGCGCTACCCCGGGCTCCAGGATCTGACCGCATTTGTGGATTTCACCGCTTTGTCACGCGCAGGCAGCAAGGCCGGCCTGGATCTGCTTGGCTACACCAGCCAGGCACTTTTCCTGATGGGAAGCGGACTTGATGAGGTTGTACATGCGCGCCTGACCGGGGATTCAGAAGCCGACATGGCGCTCAACAACCAGGTTCGGCAACTGGTTTTTCCCGACCTGATGGGTGAAAAATTCCAGGTTATTGCCTTTGGCAGAAACCGGGACGAACAGCAGCCATTAAGAGGTTTTTCATTCAGGGACCTTTCCGACCGGTTGTAAAAGTCGCGACCAAAAGATCGCTCCTACAAACAATCCGTCATTGAGCTCCCTGGTCGCGAACCAGGCCGGCTATCGCTTCGACTCGCGCACGACGAAGCGCCTCACCCAATTGCGGACCGGTGGCATCACTTTCCAGGTCAGCCACCCTCAAAGACAGTACAACCTTCACAGCCTGTCGAAGGAATTCGGCCTGTGGATACTCACGTTCAGAGAGCCCAAGCCTGCCGCGGTAGTCCGATTCGCAGGCTGCAAGAAACCCTTCAACCCGCTGCGGGCGCCGCAGGAAATCAGCCGCCTCGATCAATCGCATCACAGTTTCAGGGCGCATTTCAAGAAGCCGATGGCAACGCAGATGGTGTTCACAGACAATCAGAGCCAGGTCACGATAATCACCCGGCGCTTTCAATCTTTCGCAAACTGACTTCACCAGTGGCAGACCGGCCACTTCATGCCCCCGATGAGATGGCAGCAAATCTTCCCGCGTCAGCGCCTTGCCGAGGTCATGCATCAGAACAGCGAACACAACTTCAGCATCGGGCTTGCCATCTGCCAGGGATGCCGCGCAGTCGATGGCCATCATTACGTGAACCCCGGTATCAACTTCCGGATGGTATTTTTCAACCTGGGGAATACCGAACAGGGCGTCAATCTCAGGCAGCAGCACCTTTAGTGCACCGCACGTTCGAAGAACCTCGACAAAGCGACTGGGACACGATGTGGCAAGTGCACCACTGATTTCGTACCAGACCCGTTCCGCCGCCAGATCCTGCAGCTCACCTGAACTGGTGATTTTCCGCATGAGCTCGAGGGTTTCCGGGTCAACTTCAAAGTCAAAATTGGCCAGGCGTGAGGCAAATCGGGCCACCCGAAGGACCCTCAAAGGGTCCTCGGAAAACGCCGGCGACACATGTCGTAATACCCTGGCTTCAAGATCTGCCTGGCCGCCAAATGGATCAATGATGCTTCCTGATTCATCACGCGCCATTGCATTGATGGTGAGATCACGGCGCTCAAGATCTTCTTCCAGGCTGACTCCGGGATGAAAATCAACACTAAAACCGTGATAGCCGCGGCCCGCTTTTTTCTCAGTTCGCGCCAAAGCATGTTCTTCCCCGGTTTTGGGATGAATAAATACGGGGAATGATGCGCCAACCTGGCGAAAACCCTGGTCAAGCAACTCTTCAGGTGTTGCGCCGACCACCACCCAGTCTTTTTCACGTGGCTTGACGCCTAACAGGTCATCACGGACCGCGCCTCCGACCAGGTATGTTTTTGAACTACTCACAACTCTTCACAGGGCCTGATCGGTCTCAGCCCCGGCTGCGAATACTATTGAGCCGCCGCTGACGAGCGGACCCACACAGGTAGTCCCTGACATATCCCTTGAGCGGTCTCGGTTCGATTCCAAAGTCGGGAAGGGCATTCTTGTCACTGACGTTATCCAGCTTCAGAGAACGATAATTGTCGCTGGAAAATGGTTTGCCCGGAATGAAATCAAAGACCAGGCCCTGCAAACGGGAAGCAAAGTCGGGCAAGCCAATTATCAGGCGCTTCTTCCCGATGGCGGTGGCTGTGTAGCGAACCAGCTGGATCAGTTTGTATTTCTCCGGCCCGACCAGCGGATAAGCCTGGTCGATGGACCCTGGAGATTCCAGCATCCTGCATATCGCCTCGGCGACATCGCCAACCCAAACAGGCTGCATCAGTGAATCGGGACAGGCAATCGGAAGTATCGGAGTCCACCTGAGCAGGCTGGCGAATCGATTGAAGAAAGAATCACCCACACCAAAAATAACAGAGGGCCGGACGATGGTGTATTTCAGCTTGCTGTCACGAACCAACTGTTCAGCTTTTGACTTGGTTTTCAGATAGTGACTTGCGTCGGGGTCTTCGGAGTCAGCGCCAAGCGCGCTAATCTGAACATAGCGCTCGATTCCTGAGTCAGCACAAGCCTGGAGCAGGTTTTCAGTCAGCTGGACATGAGCACGCTCAAAACCCTTTCCGCTGCGTCCGCTTTCGTTGAGTATGCCTACAAGGTTGATTGCTGTATCAGCGCCCGCAACAGCCCTGGTGAGGGATTCAACATCATACGGGTCTGCACGCAGAAGCCTGACACGCGGCAGCAGGCGCAAGTCCCGACAGCGTTCGGTGTCACGTGACAAGACCGTGCAATCGTGGCCTCTTTGGGCAAGGGCGGAGATCAGGTTTCTTCCGACAAACCCGGAGCCACCCAGCAATACTATGTTCATGGAGCGCCTGTGTTCTGATTGGCCGGACAGACCACTTCGGTGGTCCTGCGGCTGATCATCTTACCCGAATCGACTGTCGGCATTCGCGAGGAAACACGTGTGACTGGCTGGGACCTGCGCCAATCGTAAATTGTTGAAAATGCCAGCACCCGCGGAATGTATTCGCGTGTTTCGTAGTAAGGAAGGGTTTCAATCCACAAGGCCGCTTCACTCGGCGCTGACGCGTCAAGCCAACGCTTTACAGCGTTCGGTCCGGCATTGTACGCACCGGCAGCCAACACCGGGTTGTTGCCATATTCATTCAGAAGATCTCTCAGATACGCCGTTCCCATCTGTATGTTGTACTCGGGTTGCAAGAGCTGGTGTGGCCCGGTATAGCCAAGACTATGTCGTCTGCTGAGTTGCCGGGCAGTCGCCGGGGTGATCTGCATCAGGCCCCTGGCGCCGGCGCTGGAGATCGCATCCTCGGCCATCGCGCTTTCCGAACGCATCAGGCCAAGAACCCAGCTGTGATCAAGATCATGATTGTCAGTATGCAGTTCGATGCTTTCCTGGTAGGCAACCGGGAAACGCCATTCATACCAGTCGAAATCGCCACTGTCAGCCAGTGCCAGGATGGCAACATCCACCCATTCCTCTTCCAGGGCCAGCGCCGCTGCTGCCTGCAACTGCTCGGTTTCCAGGCGCGCTGCGGCAAGGGTCCATTCTGATCGTGCCCAGTTTCGCAGACCCACTCTTTCCAGTTCGAGCGCGCGTGAAAAGTCCGGCCTTGACCGGATCGCAAGAACATCTTCCGGGCTTACCCGTGGTTCTTCCGGACAAATCGAGTAAGGTTCATCCAGGAAGTCGGCGGCCAGGAATCCATAATACGTCGCGCGAGTGGCAAGCATTGCCATCTCGGCATTTCCGCTTGCCGGGTCACCCGTCTCCATCAGGGCCCGTGCCTGCCAGAACATCCAGCGATCATCATCCGCAAGGGTTTCTGGCATTTGTGCGATGCCTTCCATCACCACGTTCCAGTCCTGCATGGCCAGCCCTGCCCTGGCCCACCATTCAAGCAGTTGCCCATCACGATACTCAGGCGGAACCGCTCGCATACGCTCGACGGTCCCGGCGCTCTCCTCGACTGCCGACCACAATGCGATTTCACGCAGGATGCTGGCACGTTCAGCTTCTGTCCAGGAAAAATGGCCATCAAGACTCTTGAAATGATTCCAGGCACGATCCCCATTTGAACGAGCCAGGGACCGCAAGCCGTAGCTGGTCAGATCCTGACCCTGGGATGTATCTGACCACTGGATGGCCCGATCAAGTCGCCGGTAGCGCTCGGAATCCTGATTGCGCCAACGATCTGCCCACACTTTCACCTCATCGTCGAGAAAACGGGTCAGGTAGCGCGCCAGGTGCGGGTGACGTTCATCAAAAGCCAGCCTGATGCGATTCCAGGCCAGCTCCGAGGTGACGCCGTCCTGGTCAATCAGCCATTCGAATAGCGGATCACAGGCTTTGGGCTGGGATCTGCCGGCCGACCAGAGTTTCTGGGCTTCAACCAAAAGACCTTCAGTCTGCCCCCTGGAACGTTTTGCTCTTGCCAGGTAGCAGCGCACTTCTGTATCGGAAATTCCATCGGCGTACTGCAGCACAACATCCCAGCGCTTGCGCTTGCCCATCGATCGCAACCAGACCCTTTCCAGCGCTGCTGTGAATGCCCAGGTCTCGTGAGTTTCAAGAAAAGCTGCCATCCTTTGAGGATCGACCGAGCTCCGCGTTGACAGCAGCTCGTTGTATTCCAGGTAGGGGTAGAGAAGGTAGCCTCGAAGGTTTACGGTTTCGCGCTCAAGGGTGGCCTTGTCCCCGATTCGTGCTGCTCCCCAGGCTCTTTTGAATGAGTCGCGTGAAGCCTGGTCGCCTGAATTCCCAACCAGGCTGGCCTGTGCGAATGCAAGCGTGCAAATCAGACAGCAGATCAAGCCTGCTAAACTGGCGATCAACCATCCTGTGGGGAATTTTAGGGTCACTGAATGCAGCATAGAACGATGGCTTCCAACCCGCAATACGAATACCGAAATATACGGCATGCCCTGGCTTGAATTTGCCCTGATCGGCGTGGTCGCCGGGTACCTGGCCGGGTTTCTGGGAATCGGGGGCGGGCTGGTGATTGTGCCGGCACTGACCTGGATATTTCTTCAAACACCCGACACCGCTGATCATGCAATTCACTTTGCCGTGGCCACTTCACTCGCGACCATGCTGGTGACATCACTCAGCTCCATTGTTGCCCACCATTACAGGCAGGCCATCTTGTGGGGAACTGTCAGGCGCCTGCTTGCCGGGCTGGTGATTGGCGCCGGTGCTGGCGCCGTCCTGGCAACCTCGCTCTCACCGGGTCGTCTGACCCTGGTCTTTGCGATGTTCGCACTCATTGCCGGATTACAACTCCTTTTTTCACCAGCAATCAAAGGTCAAAAACAGCTACCTGGGCATTTTTTGTCGACCCTTATTGGAATGATCATAGGGGGCATCTCCAGCCTGGTCGGAATTGGCGGGGGCAGTATCACGGGACCTTGGCTGATGTGGCATGGAGTCCGGGCTCAGAGTGCAATCGCCACGGCGGCCGCATGCGGCTATCCAATCGCTATCGCCGGAACACTTGCGTTTGTTTTCCTGGGAATGAAACCGGGGTCACAAAGCGCGACCCCGGGTATGGAAATTCTGGGATACGTTCACGGCCCGGCGTGGATCACCGTGGCCCTGGCCGGTGCCCTGGCGGCACCTCTCGGCGTTGCCACTGTTCACCGACTTTCGCCGGCGCTGGTTAAACGCCTGTTCGGAATCGTTTTGGTTGCGATTGCACTGCGCCTTGCCCTGATGGCTTAAACAGCAGTGACCGATTACTAACTGTCTTCGGCAGCTGTATCGGCAACCGCCTGGGCTGCAGGCTCTTCTGTGCTCGCCATGTCTGCCTGTTCCTGGGCAATCAGTGTGTCAACCACATCCAGCATGGTGTCGTAATTCGGCACTGCCTGGCTGCCTTTGATCAGATACTTGCCGGCGACCACCAGAGATGGGGTCCCACTGACACCATAAGACTGGACAAGGGTTTGATCCTTTCGCAGACGGGCATCGACCGCGAATGACTTGGACGTTGCAATAAACTGGTCAGCCGTGACCCCGTAGTTGGAGTAGAACTCTCCCAGCTCTTCGATGCTACGAAAGATCTTTTTCTCTTTCCACAGGGCATCCATCAGTGCGCCATGTGATTGCTCAGCAATACCCATCATCTCGGCAGTGACATAGGCACGGGCATAGACTTCCCAGGTACGGCGACCAAAAATCACCGGAATGCGTTTGAACTCGACATTTTCAGGCTTGCGTTCCAGCCAGTTTTCAATAAACGGCTCGAAGGTGTTGCAATGCGTGCACATGTAGCTGAATGCTTCCAGGACCTCGATATTTTCGTCCGAAGTCGAGACAGGGGCATTGTCGATCACGAAATAATGCACGCCCGGCTGGTACTTGGAACTCTGCGCAAAGGCCGGGACAGCCATCAGCATGAAAGCAACTGCCAACATTGCGCCTGCCCAAATATTATTGAATTTATTAATCATATGAATTCCATTCCTGCATCACATTATCTTGCTGATTAGTTGGTGTCGCCCTACAGACCATTGCAGGCTGCGCAGGTTCAACAAAAATCTGCGCAGCACGACGGAAAGAAGGCATTATTCGGCTTTGTAGAGCCCCTGAATGTAACTCGCCACGGCTTCAATCTCTTCGTCGGTCAGGCGATTGGCCACACCGACCATCACCATGCTGGAAGCGTCGCCGTCTCCCCAGTGCTCTCCGTCACGGAACCGGTTAAGCATGCTGGCGGTGTAAACAGAATGCTGTCCGGCAAGCATCGGGTATCCCGCAAGCGGGTTTCCTGCGCCTGCCGGGCCATGACACGCCATACAGGCCGGAACGCCGGTGTCAGCATTACCCGCCTTGTAAACCCGGGCGCCCGTTTCAACCAGCGCTTCATCGGCGACACCCACTTTCGGCGTCTGTGAACTGTAATACGCTGCGAGATTACGAATATCTGAATCGCTCAGGCCAGCAACGATTGCCATCATCTCTGGCACCGGCCGGGCATTATCCTTAATCAGTGTAATCTGGCGCACCAGGTATTCTTCATGCTGTCCGGCAATATTCGGCCACTGGGGGACCATGCTGTTGCCATCCGCACCGTGGCAGGCTGAACAAATCGCTGAGCCAGCCTGTCCGGCTTGCGCATCGCCCTCCGGGGCCGTTTGTGCCAATGCAGTTGTTGACAAAGCCAGTAGCGCGCTTGCCGCCAGGGAGAATGAAAACCTCATCTGTATTTCCTTTCTTTCGACGCCTAGAATGACGCCGTATTATCCTTGTTTCTTCCATCACCTGCCAGCTTCCGGATATTAAAGGAACCGACATGCTAAATCCTTATCGACAGGCCACTTATGTCCTGAATGCCGCAAGGCTGGCCCAATTGCCTCAGGACGGCGGATGGGAGGTTGCTTTTGCAGGCCGCTCAAACGCAGGAAAATCCAGTGCGATCAATGTACTTACGGACCAGAAATCACTCGCGCGAACGAGCAAGACACCTGGCCGAACACAACAAATCGTGATCTTCGATGTTGATCCTCAGCGCCGTATTGCTGACCTTCCCGGCTACGGCTACGCCAAGGTGCCGGACAAGCTGAAGGACCAGTGGCGACAGTTGATGTCACAGTATTTTGAAATCAGAAAATCATTGCGGGGCGTTGTGCTGGTGATGGATATCAGGCACCCGATGCGACCATTTGATGAGCAAATGCTTGAATGGTGCGAAGCAGTCAGCATGCCGTGCCACATTCTGCTAACCAAGGCAGACAAGCTCAAGCACGGCGCTGCAAAATCGACCCTGCTCGGGCTTCAGAGACAATTCGGCCAGGGGGTTACCATCCAGCTATTTTCGGCACTGAAGAAACAGGGTCGTGAAGAACTGATCACGCAACTCAACCAGTGGTTTGAGATCAAAAGCGAGCGCAAAGACTAGGCAAGCGCTGTAAAATCCCTGATCTGCACGGTTAATGATTTCGGAGTAATTTGAATGGCATTTCCACTGACCCGAATGCGCCGCACTCGCGCACATGATTTTTCACGCCGATTGGTGCGCGAGTCCGGCATCAGCTGTGATGACCTGATTTGGCCGGTATTTGTACTTGAAGGCGAAGGACGCAAGGAAGCGGTTGACTCAATGCCAGGTGTGGAACGAATGAGCGCAGACCTGCTTCTGGATGCAGCCACCCATGCTGCTGAATTGGGTATACCTGCAATTGCCCTGTTTCCTGTGGTATCGCAGGATGCTAAGAGTGACGACGCCAGCGAAGCCTGGAACCCCAATGGCCTGGTTCAGAGCACAGTCTCCATGCTCAAGAAAAATCTTCCGGAGCTGGGTGTGATCACTGATGTGGCGCTCGACCCTTACACCATTCACGGCCAGGATGGCCTTCTCAACAGCGAAGGCTATGTTCTGAACGACGAGACAGTTGAAGCCCTGGTGAAACAGGCTCTGTCTCATGCCCAAGCCGGTGCTGACATCGTTGCCCCTTCTGACATGATGGATGGCCGAATCGGAGCCATTCGCGAAGCGCTCGAGGCTGAAGACTTTCGCAATACCATGATTCTTGCCTATGCCGCCAAGTACGCGTCCTCCTTTTATGGGCCGTTTCGCGATGCTGTGGGCTCAGCGGCGAACCTGGGTGGCGGTAACAAGTATTCCTACCAGATGGACCCGGCAAACATGCTTGAGGCCCTGAGGGAAGTAGAGCTTGATATCAATGAAGGAGCTGACATGGTCATGATCAAGCCGGGGATGCCATACCTGGATATCGTATCGACCGTAAAAGCCGAGCTGGGTGTTCCCACAATGGTGTACCAGGTGTCTGGTGAGTACGCCATGCTGCGAGCGGCCGGCATCAATGGCTGGCTAGATGAACGAGCAGTTATTCTCGAATCACTGGCCTGTTTCAAGCGGGCAGGCGCCGATGCAATCCTGAGTTACTTCGCGGTGCAAGTCGCAGAATGGCTCAATGGCAAGGGCAAGTAACGCCCCGGCATGAGTACCGGCTTGTGAGCAAACTGAGGCTTGCGCTGTTCGGCAGTCCGATCAGCCATTCACCATCGCCTGCAATTCACGGATCATTCGCCACCCAACTTGGAATCGATGTTGACTACCGATTGATCGAAGCCAGTCCGGCTGTCTTTCCAGAGAAACTCGACCGGTTTCGCTGGGGCGGGGGAAAAGGCTGCAACATCACCCTTCCCCTCAAGCACCAGGCATCCAGGATGGCGGATGCCCGCACCGAAAGGGTCGAAGTTGCGACCGCGGCCAATACCCTGTGGTGGGACGAGAAAGGGCAGCTTCATGCTGACAACACAGATGGCCGGGGCCTTGTTCGCGACCTGGTCAGTAATCTCGAAATTGAAATTGCCGGTAAAAAGCTGCTGATACTGGGCGCCGGCGGAGCAGCCGCGGGAATCCTGGGTGCACTGCTGGCATGCAAACCCGCCACGCTGACAGTTTTTAATCGAACTCTGGAGCGTGCACAAGCGCTGGCCACGCAGCACTCCCGACTCGGAAAGGTCGGTTACGTGACTGCGGCCGCACTGGAGCACGAGGGCACTTATGACCTGGTCATTGACGCAACTGCGACTGGCATCCAGGGGCAGACCCCGGCAATTCCAGCCGGGCTGCTTGCAGATTCAGGGGCTTGCTACTCACTCAGCTATGGGAAGGCTTCGCAGCCACTTGGCAAGTGGTGCGAGAAACTGGGCACGTCATTTTATTCAGGGTGGGGCATGCTGGTTGAACAGGCCGCACTTTCGTTCGAAATCTGGACCGGGAAAGCACCCGAGACCAGCGAAGTGCTGGAAAACCTCAGGCACCTTTCAGACTGAGATCATCCTGGTTTTTTCGAATCACCGCGATACATCGGGGAATGGTGTCGCAGGCCTGCAACAACAAAAGCACCGGCAACAGCAGCATCAATGACTTGAGCAGGTAAACAAAGTTGAGCCCGCCTGCCTCCCGGGAGCCCTCCATTACTAACCAGGATGCGGCGACATAATCCCACCCCATCAAAAACAGGTAAACCGAAAACGGAACCACCAATAAAGCGGTCCCCAGCAAATTGACCCAGGCCTGGTGACGCGGCGATTTGCCACGATAGAAGATGTCGACCCTGACATGCTCATCAAGCTGAAATGCCCAGGCAATCGCAAGCAGAAAAACGGCCGAGTGCAGGTAAACAGTCAGTTCCTGTAACCAGACCCAACCCAGGTTAAATCCGTAACGCAAAACCACCACCGAAAAAATCATCACCACCAGGGCCAGCAACAACCAGGACACGCCACGCCCAATGCCGGATACGACGTTGGCGACCAATCTCTGAAAAGTGGCGAGTCTGCTGACCACCCGGTTTACTTCCACTCCTTGATCTTCCACTGGGCCGGCTCAACCGGCTGAAAAGCGCGGGAACGCTCATCACGTTCAAGTACGCCATCTCCGTCCATGTCCATGAAGTAGTACGCCGGGCCGTTTTCCGGCGTGATCTTGACCATGTAAACCCTGCCGTTCTGGCTGTATTCCTCGATTCGACGATCTTCTTCCTGGCGAATGGTCACCGTGGGTTCTATCTGTTCATCCTGAACCTTGGGCGGCAACGGCTCACGCGCGTCCTGCGACTCGGCCGGTATGGGTGGCGGTCTTTCAAGATCGTTATCAATGGGTGGAGGCTCGCTCTCCTGGGCAAATGCAGCAACGCCCAAAACAACCAGGAAAAGAGAGGGGAGCAAGACTGATGCTATGCCGAATGATCGTGATTGTGACTTCTTCATCGCTGGGTCCCCGGCGTGAGATAAACTATGGCCAAATTTCGATTCTGTACCCTCCATTTTAGCAAACCCTGGTGTTGCACACTTGAGGTTCACAGACCGTACCAACATCAGTAATCAAAAGACCGAAGACATCCATGACTCAGACTTCCAAGAATCCCAATACACTTTACCTGGTTGATGGTTCATCCTATCTCTACCGGGCTTTTCACGGGCTTCCACAACTGACCAACTCAAGCGGCGAGCCAACCGGAGCAATTCTTGGTGTGGCCAATATGCTTCGAAGGCTCATCAAGGAAAACAATCCCGAGCACATTGCGGTGGTGTTTGACGCACCCGGGAAGACTTTTCGGCATGAAATTTTCGAGGACTACAAGGCCACGCGCCCGCCAATGCCTGATGACCTGCGCAGCCAGGTAAAACCCATTCTTGAGTTTGTCAGGCTGTTGGGCATGCCGCTTCTTCAGATTGACGGTGTCGAGGCGGACGACGTCATTGGAACGCTGTCGAAACAGGCCGAAGAAGCCGGAATGAACTGCGTGATCTCAACCGGCGACAAGGACCTTGCCCAGTTGGTGACTGACAAGACCATGCTGGTCAACACCATGACCGATACAGAAATGGATGTTGCAGGTGTAGAAAAAAAGTTTGGGGTCCAGCCTTCACAGATCATCGACTACCTGGCATTGACGGGCGATAAGTCGGACAACATTCCCGGCGTGGAGAAATGCGGCCCCAAGACTGCTGCAAAATGGCTGGCCAAGTGGCCCAGCCTTGATGAAGTCATTGAAAATGCAGATGAGGTTGGCGGAAAAATCGGTGAGAACCTGAAGGCCGCGCTGGAAACACTTCCACTTTCCCGCGAACTGACCACCATCAAACGCGATGTGCCGGTGGATGTTAAACCGGCAAACCTGGAACTGGGTGAAGTTGATGAAGAAAATCTGCGTGCCGCCCTGCAACACTATGAATTCAACAGCTGGCTGAATGAACTCGGTCAGGACGAGGAAGCAGCAGACGCTTCAGCAGAATCTGTCGAATATGAAACCGTCATGGAACAGGATCGCTTCGAGCACTGGTTGAAACAGATCAGCGAAGCCGAATTGATTGCCTTTGATACCGAGACCACCTCGCTGGACTCAATGCAGGCGGAGCTTGTCGGCGTCAGTCTTTCCGTTGAAGCGGGTAAAGCCTGCTATATCCCCGTTGCTCATGATTATCCTGGCGCACCAGAGCAACTCAGCCGCAACGCTGTAATTGAATCATTAAAGCCCATTCTCGAAGACAGCAAGTGCCCCAAGGTGGGCCAGCACATCAAGTACGACATGAATGTTCTGTCGCGTTACGGCGTGCATGTAGAGGGCGTGGCATTCGATACGATGTTGGAGTCTTACGTGTTTAACAGCACCGGCAGCCGTCACGATATGAACAGCCTGGCGCTGAAATATCTTGGCCATCACACCGTGCATTTTGAGGATATCGCCGGAAAGGGTGCAAAGCAGCTCAAGTTCAGCGACATTGCAATCGAAGATGCAGCGCATTACGCCGCCGAGGACGCAGACGTCACGCTGAGAATTCACCAGCACTTGTGGCCGCGGCTCGAGGACGAACCGTCCCTGGCAAAAGTTCTGCAGGAAATCGAGGTGCCCCTTATTCCGGTGCTGGCACGGATGGAACAGCGGGGCGTGCTGATCGATGGTGAGTTCCTGACAAAGATGAGCACCGTGCTCGCCAGGCAAATATCCAATATTGAAAAAGACGCACACGATGCGGCTGAACAGCCCTTTAACCTGGGTTCGCCCAAGCAATTGCAGCAGATCCTGTTCGAAAAAATGGGTTTGCCGGTTGTACGCAAGACACCCAAGGGGCAACCCTCCACTGCCGAAGATGTTTTAAAAGAGCTGGCGGCGGAATATGAGCTGCCCAGCCTGATCCTGGAGCACAGGTCGCTCTCAAAGCTTCGATCCACATACACCGACAAACTGGTTGATCAGATCAATCCCGATACCGGTCGGGTGCACACTTCCTATCACCAGGCGGTGGCGGCCACCGGCAGACTGTCGTCACAGGACCCGAACCTGCAGAACATCCCGATCCGAACGGCCCAGGGCCGCGAAATTCGCAAGGCATTTATTGCGCCCGAGGGCTGGAAGGTCCTTGCCTGTGATTATTCACAAATCGAGCTGCGCATCATGGCCCACCTTTCAGGCGACGAGGGTCTGCTCAAGGCATTTCGCGAGGAAATCGATGTTCACAGCGCGACGGCCAGTGAGGTTTTCGATGTCCCCTACGAGGAGGTCGATGGCGATCACCGCCGTGCGGCAAAGGCCATCAATTTCGGCCTGATGTATGGCATGTCCGCGTTTGGACTGGCACGCCAGCTCAACATCGGACGCGCAGAAGCACAGGCCTACATGGATACCTATTTCCTGAGGTATCCGGGTGTGCTGAGGTTTATGGAAGACACGCGAATGGCCGCGCGAGACAGGGGCTATGTCGAAACCCTGTTTGGTCGCCGTTTGTATCTTTCTGAAATCAACGCCTCAAATGGCATGCGACGCCAGGCCGCCGAACGTGCCGCGATCAATGCGCCCATGCAGGGAACCGCGGCCGACATCATCAAGCGAGCCATGGTCACGGTTGATGACTGGTTGCAGAATGATTACAACGCCACGGACGACCGGGCGCACCTGCTGATGCAGGTCCACGATGAACTGGTGCTGGAAGTTCGAGAAGACTGCGTAGACGAGGTGCAAACCAACGTGGAACAACTGATGTCTGAAGCGGCGGAACTTGAAGTGCCGCTGGTGGTAGACAGCGGCTCCGGGTCAAACTGGGATGAGGCACATTAATCCGTCGCCTCAGGAGTCAGAGCATATATGCCTTTCAAAACCTTTGGAGGCAGGACGCCGGAAAAGAGCATACAGGGACGTACTTGCTGCGTGTTTTGAAAGGCATATATGCTCTGACTCCGGGGCCTCGGAAGGAATCAGTATTTGATGTCAATTATCAATGAACTCAAACGCCGCAACGTCTTCCGCGTCGCTACTGCCTATGTAGTGGTCAGCTGGCTGTTGCTGCAGGTTTCCGACGTCTTGCTCGATTTTGCAGAGGCGCCGCCCTGGGTGGGCAAAGCCATACTTGGGTTTCTTCTTGTCGGCTTCGTGGTTGCACTGGTGCTTTCCTGGTTATTCGAATCGACTTCGGAAGGCATCAAACTTGATACAGGCGATAGCCATGTAGATGCGGTACGCGCACGTCGGCTCAATATTCTTACGATCCTCGCCGCGATCGGGGTTGCTGTCATGTTTGCCTGGCAACAGCTAAAGGGGCCTGAGCCTGTGCCAGCGACTGATTCGGTCGTGGCCACCGAAACTGAATTGCCCACCGGCGAGGTTGAGGCCGGGACCGCGATTAACGATGCATCGATTGCTGTATTACCTTTTGCCGACCTCTCGCCGGAAGGTGACCAGGAATACTTCACTGACGGGATTTCGGAGGAAATCCTGAATGTGCTGGCTTCAGTTGAGGGACTGGCAGTTGCCTCGCGAACCTCATCATTCGCTTTCAAGAATCAGAAAGACCTCGGCATTCCGGAAATTGGCAACGCGCTCGAGGTTCGTCACGTGCTGGAGGGCAGCGTGCGCACGGCCGGATCGAACATACGTATTACTGCACAGTTGATCGACGCCAGTACCGACAAGCACCTGTGGTCGAACAACTTTGATCGCGAGTTGACCGCGGAAAACGTATTCGAGATTCAGGATGAGATTGCTTCAGCGATCGTGAATGAGCTGTCAAAATCGCTCAACCTGGCTGCGCTGGTAAACAGCGCGATTCATATCGAGGCTGACACGAAAAATCTTGATGCCTACCAGCTCTTTTTACAGGGCCGGCAACGCTTCAGGGTTAGGAGCACCATGAATTTACCAGGCACCATCGAAGTTTTTCAGCAGGCCGTGGACCTGGATCCTGAATTTGCCAGGGCCTGGGCCGGGCTTGCAGCCGTTTTGTCTGTGGCGCCTTCCTGGGGCGTTGAACCACAGGGCGAGGACTACCAGGCTTTGTCCCAGCAGGCCGCCAGGCGCGCCATTGAACTCAATGACAGCCTTGCATTGCCTTATGCCGTATTGGGAAACAGTGTCGGAAGAACCAACCCCATAGACTTCATTTCCACCAATCAAATGCTTTCCGATGCGCTTGAAAGAGACCCCAGGGAGACCTCCGCATTACTGTGGCGTGGCATAAACTGGATCGCGCTGGGCTTTTTCGACAGGGCGATCGAGGACATCAGGAAATGCCAGGAGATTGACCCCAGTTACGAAAATTGTTTTGTCTGGGAGGGGCTGGCACAACTGTATGCGGGCAACCTCGAAGTTGCCCTCCAGGGCTTTGAGCTGGCCACTGGCAAAAATGCATCCTCTGTAACGCGACCTTTCGCGTTCGCCCTGGCGAGACGTGGGGACAAACTGAGTGCGCTGATCGCCCTGGCCTGGGAAATCAGCAAATATGAGTTTTCTATGGATCCGGCCGTGATCTACCAGGCCATCACTGACCCCGGGTTTGATAAACAAGTGGCCCTAGAAAAATACTCGGCAGAGCATCTGGAGATCATGGGAGAGCCGCCGGACTTATCCGCTCAGGACGGTTGGCTTGCAT